>Ga0065721_10050859_pt1 | contig 17463 bp, 18 predicted proteins | sample Mesricmetagenome_FD_59108 | JGI IMG/M metagenome (GOLD analysis project Ga0065721, IMG submission 59108) | Mesophilic microbial community from rice straw/compost enrichment Sample: eDNA_1 v2 (version 2) | ecosystem: Engineered > Solid waste > Grass > Composting > Bioreactor | place: USA: Davis... | reverse complement strand
TGGCGCCTGCCGAGGCAGTGACGGCAACAGAAGAAGCAGGAGAAACGGACGGCCTGCGCATCGACTTGGCGAGAAACTTCCGCAGCCGCAGAGAGATCATTCACGCGGTCAACCATGTCTTCCGATTGATCATGCGCGAGCCGGTCGGCGAGATGAACTATGACGACAGAGCCGAGCTGATCTACGGCGAGGGATATCCGAGCGCAGTCGACGTTTCCTCCGAAACGCCCACTTCGCCATACTCGGTCGAAATGATCGTCATCGACTCCGCGAAGCCTCCGGAAGATGCGTCCAGAGGCATCGAACCCGAGACCGCGAGCTTCGCCGATGCTGGAGAAGCGGAACCCTCCATCGATGGCGAAGCCGAAGTCGAGGATGCGGAAACCGCGCAGCTAGAAGCGCGGTGCATCGCGGCGGAAATTCGGAAGCTGATGGGATTGGACGGCGGCGAGAACGCGTTGCCGATGGCCGTCTACGACGGGAAGAGCAAGCTGCACCGCCCGTTGCAGTTCCGCGACATCGTCATCCTGCTTCGCGCGGTATCGTCGCAAGCGCCGACGCTGCTCGACGAGCTTAGAGCTGCCGGCATTCCCGCTTACGCGGATTTGGCTACCGGCTATTTCGCCGCCACGGAAGTCGACGTCATGTTATCGTTGCTGTCCATCATCGATAACCCGCATCAAGATATCCCGCTGGCCGGCGTGCTTCGTTCGCCGATCGGCGGCTTGAACGCGGAGGAGCTCGCGCTCATTCGGCTCAGCGGCCGCCGCGCGAGCTATTGGGACGCGGTGAACGCTGCCGCGAACTCGGATGACGCCGCGGATCGGGCGCGCCAAGCTCTCGGACGCAAGCTGTCCGCGTTTATCGCCAGACTAAGCAACTGGCGTAATTTCGCGCGCAGAGAGCCGCTCGGCGATCTCTTATGGCTGCTCTATCGGGAGACGGGCTATTACGATTACGTCGGCGGACTGCCGGGCGGAGGCCAGCGGCAAGCGAACCTTCGGGCCCTCGTGAACCGGGCGACGCAGTACGAGCAGTCTTCGCGCTTCCGCGGGTTGTTCCGCTTCCTTCGTTATCTCGGAAGGATGCGCGACACCGGGGCGGACTTGGGCGCGGCGCGCGCGCTCGGCGAAAGCGAGAACGTCGTGCGCATCGTCTCGATCCATCGCTCCAAAGGGCTGGAGTATCCGGTTGTATTCGCGGCAGGGCTAGGCCGCTCGTTCAACCGTAGAGACTTGAACGGGACGTTCCTGACGCATAAGAAGCTGGGCTTCGGACCGAGAATGGTGGAGACGAAGACGCGCGTCGCTTATCCGACGCTTCCGCAGCTCGCGATCCGCCGCACGATGGCCGGCGAGATGCTGGCGGAGGAGATGCGCGTGCTGTATGTGGCGCTCACCAGACCGAAAGAGAAGCTCTATCTGATCGGGACGAGCAAGGACGCCGCGAAAGCCTGGGAATCGTGGAGCGAGACGGCGTCGATGGCGACCGATCGGCTGCCCGACTTCGCGGCGGCTTCCGCGACGCGATATTTCGATTGGCTGGGACCTGCAGCCGTCATCGCGAGCGAGTTCAAGGATCCGGAGCGGCGGTGGAGCTGTTCGATCGTGCCTGCGTCCGAATTCACCCGCAGGAAGGAAGCCGAAGCCGCGGCAACGTCGGATGAACAGCATCGGTTGTGGGAAGCGGTACTGCGTACGGAACCTGTGGACGTTCCGGCAACGGATCGTACCGCCGCGATCGCGAGCGCGCTGTCGTGGCAATATCCCGAGCTTGCCGCCACCCGATCCGCGGCCAAAACCTCGATTACCGCGCTTAAGAATCGATTAGAAGCGGCAAGCCTTCCGGCTGCAGAGTCCCTGTCGTCAGTCGAAGACGAGCAGGACGTCGCGGACGACGATACGCTTCGCTTGTCGGCGGGCGACGAGCCCGACCTGCAGCCCGATATAGCGCCGTCCGCGGCAGCTACGTTCCGGCTTCGCCGTCCGCGCTTCATGTCCGCGCGGCAGCTTACGCCGGCGGAGCGAGGCTCGGCGTTCCACTTGGCGATGCAGCACCTGCCGATCCAGAAGGGCACCGATACGCCGCATATCGTCGCCATGCTCGATCGATTAGTCGATCTGCGCATCTTGTCGAACGAGCAGCGGCAAGCGATCGACGCCGAAGCCGTTGCCGCATTCTGCCGAACGCCGCTGTATGACAGATTGTGCGCGGCGACGAAGGTGTGGCGGGAAGTGCCTTTTACCTGCGGACTTGCGGCAGGCGACGTATATCCGGAGCTCCGCGAGACCGGCCAAGGCGACACGGTCATGATCCAAGGCGTCATCGACTGTCTGTTCGCGGACGCGAACGGCCTCGTCTTGATCGATTACAAGACGGACAGCCTGAAGGGCGGATCGGCCGTGCAAGCGGCGGAGAAGCACAGGTTCCAGGTCGACCAGTACAGCCAAGCGATCGGACGCATCGTCGGCCGGAACGTCGCCGAAGCCTATGTCTACTTCTTCGACGGCGGCGAAGCCGTGAGATTGATTTAACGATTGGAGGACGTTATGGAAGTCAAACAGAAAAGATCGTACACGGTTCCCGTGCTGCTCGTCTGCATCGTCATTCTAGCTATTCTGTGCATTTTTATTTACTCGTCGAACCTGCTGAGCGGGCAGAACGAGAAGTCCGACAGAGGCATGCGGCTATCCGAGAAGTACGTGTTCTCTCAAACCTATGCGTCGTTGCTGCGGGAAGGAGCCGAGCAGCTGCTCGGAGCGTCCTCGGAGACGGATCGGCTGCAAGCGAAACAGAAGCTGGGCGAAGCCCGGTTCGCATCGATGGAAGCGGTAGGTTTGATCGGCGAAGCGCTAATCAAGAAGGAAGGTAGGACAGAGGACGAGGCGAAGCTTGCGAAGGAACAGCTGCTGGCTGCCTTATGGAGCCCGGACAGCCCGCTGTATACGGTAGGCGAGCACGAAGGACCGTTAACCGATGCGGAACGGAAGATGCTGGAGAGCATCGCCTTGAACGCGGCGGATGCCGAAAAAGCTCTTGGTAAGTTCCGCGCTCCATCCGGCGTAGCCGGCTATCGGATCATGGCCGACGGCGGCGAGTGGCAGGATACGGTGCTAGAGGCCAAGAATAGTTTGGATGCGATCGCCGATGCGGTGACCAAGCCCAATTTGAATCCTTGAGGTAGCCATTCGCCCACCTAGGCATATGCTGATGGTGATAGAGCCTCAAGGAGGAACAACGATGGAAAAGAAACCGATCGCATCTACGATGATGCCTATGCCTAAGCAAGTAACGACAGGCGTCCAACCAATCGCCGCGCAACCGCCGGCTATGGTCTCGCCGATCTCGGCGCCATCCGCGCATAAGCCCAGCAAAGACGTGTGCTTGTCCCATATGCATCGATATGTGGAAGTGCAGGCGGCTGACGGCTTTTGTTACGACGGGATCGTAGAGCATGTCGACGATCAATGGCTATGTCTGGCAGTGCCCGGAGCGGTAGATCAGATGCGGGGCTTTTTCCCGGGGCCGTTCTACCCGCCTTTCTCGCCTTTCGTGCCTTATCGGCCTCGCAGGTTCAATCGGCTCGTGCTTCCTCTTGCCGCGCTGACTGCATTGACGCTGCTGCCCTACTACTGGTAAGACACGGAGAGCTTGTTGCCTCGCGCGGCGAGCTCTCCGCGCCTTTGTTGGACTCGGACCATCCCGATCAGTTATGATAAGGTATATTTCTATATGATCGAGGTGTCGGGTTCATGAGCTGTCTATTTTGCAAAATCGTAGAGGGAACGATTCCGTCGCGCAAAGTGTACGAGGACGAGCACGTATTGGCTTTTCACGACATCGCGCCCCAAGCGCCGGTTCATATTCTGGTCATTCCCAAGCAGCATTTTGCCGCGTTGAACGACGCGCAGCCGGAGCATATCGAACTTCTCGGACGTATCCAGCTCGCCGCTCAGCATGTCGCCAAGGAAGCCGGGATCGCGGAAAGCGGCTATCGCGTCGTCACGAACAACGGTCCGGACGCGGGACAAGTCGTGTTCCACATTCACTATCACGTCCTTGGCGGAGAGAAGCTAGCAACGCTCGGCGGTAAGGAATAATTACCGAAGCCTAGAAGTTGACACTCACTTTCTCGATCGCCTATAATGTAGTTTGATAACCGTGTGTTGTGGTCTGTTGCGGAGGGAGGGAAAACAGGTGTCCGAAACGAAAGTACGCAAAAATGAAACAATCGACGCTGCACTCCGCCGCTTTAAGCGCTCCATCGCCAAAGACGGCGTTCTCGCGGAAGTGAAGAAACGCAAACACTATGAGAAACCGAGCGTCAAACGGAAGAAAAAATCCGAAGCGGCTCGTAAACGTAAGTTCTAGGAGGAATCCGCACGCATGAACCTCGCGGAGCGTTTGAACGAAGACATGAAGCAAGCGATGAAAGATGGCAATAAATTTCGCCTTTCCACGATTCGGTTGGTTCGTGCAGCGATCAAAAACCAAGAAATCGAGCTGCGCCGCCCGCTTGACGATAACGAAACACTTTCGGTGTTAAGCCGTGAACTCAAGCAGCGACGAGATTCCCTCCTCGAATTTAAAAACGCGGGCCGGGAAGATTTGGTGAGCAACGTCAGCGCAGAAATTGAGATCATATCCGAATATCTTCCGAAACAGCTGAACGAAGAAGAAATCAAAGCTATTGTTGTGCAGACCATGCAAGAAACCGGTGCTTCTTCCAAAGCCGATATGGGAAAATTAATGGGTGCATTGATGCCGAAGGTGAAAGGCGTTGCCGACGGGAAAGTGGTCAATGGTATCGTCCAACAACTTCTGCAATGATTTCATGCGAACGACAGGCACTCCCTTTACGGGGAGTGCTTTTTGCTGTTTCCGGGCGAAAGATGGAACGCGATAACCGAAAGTTCGTAATATTACACGTATGGAAAATGATTTGAAGGAGGAATATCGGTGGTTCGAGTTCGGAAGAAACTCGCGCTGATCTTAGGCTTCATGCCATTGCTGGCGGCGTTATTCATGACGATTCTGCCGTTGAATACGGCTAACGCGGAATCTCGCATGGCCGGGTCCGTGTACGTCATCCCCGTGAAGATGACCGTCGAAAGCGGACTGGCATCATTCCTAGACCGCGCGTTAACGGAAGCGGAGGAGGCGAAAGCCTCGCTCGTCGTTCTCGACTTCGATACGCCGGGAGGACGGCTCGATACGGCCGAGCAGATCGGGATGCGCATTCGCGAGACTACTGTGCCCACGGTCGCGTTCGTCAGCGGCAAGGCGGCTTCGGCCGGCGCTTACTTGGCGCTGAATGCCGGCGATATCGCCATGGCGCCGGCGACGACGATCGGCGCGGCGATGATCGTGGATCAGAATGGCAACGCGGTGGACAATCCGAAATACGTCTCGTTCTGGAGCCAGGAGATGGCTGGCGCCGCGGAGCTGAACGGTCGTAATTCCGACATCGCGGTCAAGATGGTTGATCCGAGCCGGGAGCTGACGTTGCCCGAGCTTGGCGAGACGTACAAAGCCGGTACGATCTTGTCGCTATCGGCGGAGAAAGCGCTTAAAGTCGGCTATGCCGACACGATCGCGAAGTCCGTCGATGAAGTGATCGCATGGAAAGGCCTGCAGGACCGTCCCGTCATCGAAGTGAAGCTTACGCTCGCCGAGCATGTTTCCGAGTTTCTGACTAGCCCGGCCGTGACGACGATTCTGCTCATCTTGGGCATCGCCGGCGTCGCCATCGAGCTGCTCGTGCCAGGCTTCGGCGTCCCGGGGATCGTAGGAGTCATTGCCTTCGGCTTGTATTTCTTCGGGCAATACGTGGCGGGCTTCGCGGGTATGGAGGCGGTCGTGCTCTTCGTCATCGGGCTCATTCTGCTCGTGTCGGAGCTGTTCATTCCTAGCTTCGGGATATTGGGCATACTTGGTATCGCGGCCGTCATCGCGGGCATTACGATGGGGGCGCAGGATACGGGAGACGCGCTGAGCACGTTAGGTCTATCCTTAGTCATCGCGATCGTCATCATCGCCGTATTCGTCTATATTTTCCGCCGACGCGGCGTCTGGAACCGGTTCATTCTGCGCGAAGCCCTGACGACCGAGCAAGGCTACGTCCCGAACAATCCACGCGAAAGCTGGATTGGCAGCGAGGGTGTGGCGCTTAGCGAGCTTCGTCCGGCAGGTATTGCCGAAATCCGCGGAGATCGTGTCGATGTCGTCACGGGCGGCGAGTTCGTAGAACGCGGACGGACCGTTCGCGTCGTGTCTGTAGACGGCACGCGGATCGTTGTGCAGGAAGTAAAGCATGGTTAGGCGAAAATATAATACGGCACATTCAAACTATACTTTAAACGGAGGTAATTAAATCAATGGAAAACGCTGATGTACAGCTTCTCGTTATCGTGGCGCTAGTCGTCATCGCGATAATCGTGTTTCTAAGCTTCTTCCCGTTCATGCTCTGGATTTCCGCGCTCGCTTCCGGCGTGCGCATCAGCATTATTACGCTTGTCGCGATGCGGCTTCGCCGCGTCGTTCCGAGCCGGATCGTTAATCCGTTGATCAAGGCGACGAAGGCCGGGCTCGGTCTTAACATCAACCAGCTCGAAAGCCATTTTCTGGCGGGCGGTAACGTCGACCGCGTCGTCAATGCCTTGATCGCCGCCCAGCGCGCGAACATTCCGCTTGTATTCGAACGGGCTGCCGCAATCGACTTGGCAGGACGCGACGTACTTCAAGCTGTGCAAATGAGCGTTAACCCGAAAGTCATCGAGACGCCGATCGTCTCCGCCGTCGCGAAGGACGGCATCGAAGTGAAAGTCAAAGCGCGCGTAACCGTTCGCGCGAACATCGACAGGCTCGTAGGGGGTGCCGGCGAAGAGACGATTATCGCGCGCGTAGGCGAAGGTATCGTAACGACGGTCGGTTCAGCGGGCTCCCATAAGGATGTGCTCGAGAATCCGGATCTGATCTCCCGCACGGTGCTAGGCAAAGGGCTCGATGCCGGCACGGCATTCGAAATTCTGTCCATCGATATCGCGGACGTCGACGTCGGCAAGAACATCGGGGCGCACCTGCAGACCGAGCAGGCGGAAGCCGATAAGCGGATCGCCCAAGCGAAAGCCGAGGAGCGCCGCGCGATGGCCGTCGCGCAGGAGCAGGAGATGAAGGCGCGCGTCGTCGAGATGCGGGCGAAAGTCGTCGAATCCGAATCCGAAGTACCTCTGGCGATGGCGGACGCGCTCAAGTCCGGTAAAATGGGCGTTATGGATTATATGAACTTGAAAAATATAGAAGCGGATACGCAAATGCGCGGCTCGATCGGCCGTCAGGGCGAAGCCCGCGGCGATGAAGAGAAACGATAATGAATGTTTTCTTCCTGATCGTCGTTGCCATCGGGATCATCTATCAGCTGTTCGTCCGCAAGTCGCCGCTGGAGAAGCGGAACCGGATGCCGGACTTCGGCGGCGGCCAACAGCGTCGTCCAGGCTCGCCTCCGCAGCGGGGAGTGCCGATGCGCCTTCCTCCTGCGAAGCAGGAACAGCCTCGTCCGACACCGCAGCCGATCGTCGTAGAAGAGTACATCGAGCCAAGTGCCGTCATTCCGGAGCCGCGCAAGACCCCGGTCACCACGCGGCCTGAAGCGGCTCCGCTCGAACCAGCTTTTGCGAAGGCATCGCAGACGGCCGAGAGCCTCTCCCGCGACGATCTCGCCCGCGCGGTCATGTGGGCCGAAATTCTCGGGCCGCCGAGAGCTCGCAAGCCTCACCGACGTTGAAAATCGTTAAATACACAAAGATCCGCATAGTGCTGATTAGCGCTAATGCGGATTTTTCTATGATTCGTTGAAAAAATGATTCTCATTATCGTTGACAGGAGTTTTGGAGAGGAGGTAATAACCCCACAATAGCCACAACCCCGATCGAAGGATTAACGATCGGGGTCTTTGCGCATCATTTCTCTTAAGCCTGCAAGCATGACGTCGAACGTATGAAGGAACGTTACCTGGAGTCGCTCCAACAGCTGCTCTGCCGATTCTTCCGAATGCGCGTACGTCGAGATAATGCCATGTAAGGCATAGTAGTACACTCTCGCGCTTAATAATATTCGTTCGTCTTGCGGCGAAAGCTGCAAACATTCGCGAACGTTGTCTGCAAGCTTGCCGAACATTTGATTTCGCAACCGGTTGATTTCCATTCCCGGCGAGTGCTCGTCAATCCGGCCGGCTTTTACGTTTAGGAACAAATCGAACATATTTCGATTCACAAGACAGAAGGAGATTAACGCCATGCTAATGGCTTTCAGCCTTGCGTCAGGATCTGCCTCCCGTGCGATCGCTGCTTCTATCTGCTCGAAGAGCGACAGGAGAGGCGGCATCGACAGCTCCTGCAGCAGCGCCTCTTTATCTTTGAAATAGATGTATATCGTCGTGTGCGAACAGCCTGCTTCCTTGGCGATCTCGCGCATCGTTACGGACTCGTAGCCCTTGTTCCCGAATAAGCGGCTTGCCGCTTCGGTGATGCTCTTCCTTGTTTCTTCCGATCTAATCTCCTGTTTCGATGCCACGCTTAAGCAGCCCCCTATAGCATCCCTGTTACGTCCGTCGCCAGTAAACCGGCCAATACGATTCCCAGTATAACCGAAGTTAAGAGCGCCGTCTTTCTCTTCTCGCTTCCTGCTTTTCTGAATGCGTGCCGTACATACATAACGAAACCTGTAGCAAGCAGGACCAGCTCCATTCCCGCCGATAACATTTCCGAACGCCACGCTCCGAATCCGAGCAGAGGGAAATCCCCCCAGTTTCCGGGCAGCAGAGGCATATCCGCCCGATGGACGATCAAATCCAGCACCCAATGGCTGAACACGACTCCCGCAACTACCCAACCCGCTCTAGCTCCCCATATTTTCCGGCATATGAATCCCGCGATAATCGCAATCAGCAACGCCCCAAGCAAAGAATGCGTATAGTCGGCATGAATGATCGCTTTGCCGTAGCCTTCGCCGTGCGGAGTGAAATCCATCGATTCTTTCCCCGCAGCTACCATAGGAATAAATACGACATCTAAAAGCTGAGTGCTTACCATGAGCACCCAAAGCGGCAGCTCTGGCGCTTTGGCCTTTACGCCCGCCGCCAAACCGAAATGTCCTGCAAACATAGGGATCACCCTCTCGTTTTCAAGTTATAACCATTGGTTACTAACCGTTGGTTACATATTAACAAATGGAAAAACGGTCGTCAAGCCCATTCTGATATTTCGTCAGGCTTGACCGCTCTCCGCTTCATAAAGCAGGGCGGCGTCGCATATCTTTTACCGTATTACCGTAACCGGGGGAGGACCGCCGTATGATGCGTGTCAGTCGAAGACTGCGCAAATGGACCGCAACCATACTCGACCTGCCGCAGGACGTGGCGCTGGACCTGCCTCGCATCACGATGATCGGGGGGCTCCAGCTTACGGTGGAAAATCACCGGGGTGTGTTGCATTTCTCGCCGCAGTCGCTTCGGCTGAGGATGGATCGCGGCGAGGTGGAAGTAACGGGAGAAAACTTGATCATTCGAACGATCGGAACCGAGGAAGTGTTCGTCGAAGGCAAGATTCTAGGCGTCCAGCTGTATCCGACAAACAAGTCAGGCGTGTGAACGCCGCCGCTCCGCCATTCTTGCGAAGGGCGGACTTCGGCCAATGATCGGACAAGCTCGGCGCAGGAGGAGATAGAGGATGAAGGGTACATGGCTCGAGACCGTTCGCGGGTTCGTGTGGGTCAAGCTCATCTGCGGAGATGCGGACAAGTTTCTTAACGAGGCGACTGCCGCGAACATAAAGGTGTGGCAAATTACTTTCGCGAAGGACGGGAGCATAACGTTCGGGATTTCGATTCCCGATTTCTTCAAGCTGCGGCCGATCCTCCGTAAGTGCGGCAGCCGTACGCGCATATTGTCCAGACACGGCGTTCCGTTCAAGCTGGCAAGGCTCGCGCGACGCAAAGTGTTCGCAGGGGGGATGCTCGCTTTCGTCGTTGCGTTATTCGTCCTTAGCATGCTGGTCTGGAACGTCCGGATCGAAGGAGAGACGGCGATACCGGAAGCTCGGATACTCGCGGCTGCGCGTGCGGAGGGGCTGTACAAGTATCAATGGTCTTGGAGAATGGAGGACACCGCGACGCTGTCGAAGAACATGGCGAGAAGGCTGCCGGACGCGGCGTGGGTTGGCGTTGAGAAGAAGGGAACATCGATCTTGATTACCGTCGTAGATTCGACCAAGCCTGAGAAGAAGCCGCTAGAAAGCCCCTCTCACCTCGTTGCGAAGGCGGATGCCGTCGTCACGAAAGTGATCGCGGAGAGCGGACGCCCGAAGGTCGAACGCAACGATCGCGTCAAGAAGGGAGACGTGCTGATCTCGGGCTTGCTCGGGGACGAGAAGAATCAGAAAGCCGTCGTCTCTAAAGGCATGGTCATGGGTCTCGTATGGCACGAATATCAGATCGTCGCCCCGATGACGAAGAAAATTAAAAGCTATACGGGAGCATCGACAACACGCAACTACTGGATTATCGGTAATCGGGCGCTGCAAATTTCGGGTTATAAGGGAGAGGAATATGAGCAGTCGCAGATGAAGTCGAGCATGAAACGCTCGCAAATTCGCGATTGGGTACTGCCTTTCGGTTCGATGAAAGAGGTTGAGATGGAAGTGATAGAGACGGAGCAGAAATTGACGCCGGAGGAAGCGAAACAAGCCGGTTTATCGGCGGCCAGGTCGGAATTGCTCGCGAAAAGCGGACAAGGCGCGGTCATAAAGGCGGAAAACATTTTGCATGAGCAATCCGAGAATGGTAAAGTGATGTTAACCGTACTTTTTGAGGTGGAGCAATCGATCGCCGAGACGCGACCCTTCGCGCAGGCTCCCGAGGCAACACCGATACCGCAGGGGGAATGAGGCTTTTTGACGGAGCCAATGTCGACAACTGTAATCCCGCTACTTAACGTAGCTGAAGGCCTCGCCCTTTTCGGGCCGCAGGACAAGTTCCTTCGTCTAATTGAACAAGAGACGGAATCGAAGATTCATTCCAGAGAAGCGGAGATCGTCATCGACGGCCCGCCGGAAGAAGTCCGTTCGCTTGATCAATTGTTCAATACGTTGCTGCAGCTCATACGCGGCGGTCTGCAATTGAACGAACGGGACGTTCGCTACGCCCTTGAGCTAGCTAGAGAACTGAAAGCGGATCAACTGCTATCGTTGTTCAAGGGAGAGATTACGACGACGTTCCGCGGCAAGCCGATCGTGCCGAAGACGCTCGGCCAGCGCCATTACGTAACGACGATAAGGAAGAAAGACATCGTCTTCGGAATCGGTCCTGCCGGCACCGGCAAGACGTACCTCGCCGTCGTAACCGCAGTAGCAGCCCTTAAGGAAGGCAAGGTCAAGCGGATTCTGCTGACTCGCCCGGCTGTCGAAGCGGGAGAAAGCCTCGGATTTCTTCCGGGCGATCTGCAAGAGAAAGTCGATCCGTATTTGCGCCCGCTATATGACGCGCTTAACGATGTCCTCGGTCCCGACGGAGTCGCGAAGGCGCTCGAACGCGGTTTGATCGAGATCGCGCCGCTCGCCTACATGAGGGGACGCACACTCGACGACTCGTTCGTCATTCTCGACGAGGCGCAGAACACGACGCCAGAACAGATGAAGATGTTCCTGACCCGCTTAGGCTTCGGCTCGCACATGGTGATTACCGGAGACGTGACGCAGATCGACCTGCCGAAAGGCAAGAAATCCGGGTTGATCGATGCTCAGCGCATATTGAAGGATATCGAGGAGATCGGCATCGTTTATTTTTCCGAGCAAGATGTCGTTCGTCACGCCCTCGTGCAGAAAATCATCGTAGCCTATAATCAGCAAAGCGATTAACTACTCTCAGGGAGGGAGACGCCGGATGAGACGCAATAAAGATCGTCCGCTTGGAAATCCGCTGAGTTTATCCCAAGCAGCGGCAGGATGGAAGAACAGCGCAGCGATGCGGTGGCTCCTGCTCCTGCTTTTTGTGTTTTTGTTCTACTTCTCGATATCGCCAAGGCTCGTTCCCGAAACCTACGATATTACCCTTAACGGGAAAAGCGACCGAGATATTAAAGCGCCGAAGCAATTCGAGGATAAGGAAGCAACGCTGCGAGCCCAGGAGCAGGCAGCCGAAAGTGTTGGCCCGCTCTATCCGATCGTCTCGCTTCGCAATGAGCTGTTGATCGACGAGATTTTCTCACGGATCGAGCAGTTGAATATGGACGATTCGATTACGGAAGCGCAGAAAATCGAAATTTACCGGAGTACGATTCCGGAGCGGGTTGATAAGTACTTCGCCAATTTCGCCGAAATGAAGACGAATTCGGACACGTATTCGGAAAGCTTGCTCGCCGAGATGCAGAAGGTCGTGCTGTCGCAGAAATATCCGATGCCGGAAGAGACCTACTACAAGCTGCCTAAGTTCACGACGGACCAGCTGCTTGAGATGCGCACCGTCGGACGCGAAGTCGTCCGCAAGCTGATGCAGGACTCGCTCACGGAAGCGGAGCCTGCGCGCGCTAGGGTAGCCGAGCTCGTCAACGCCAGCGCCCTCTCCCTGAAGACGGAGCGGGAGGTCGTGCAGGAGCTCGCTAGACTCGCGATCTCGCCGAACAAGTTCTATGATAAGCAGGCGACCGAGGAAGCGCGGGCGGAAGCCAGACAGAACACGCCGCCGGTCATGATTAAGCAGGGAGATATCATCGTCACGAAGGGGCAGATCATTAATCAAGACTTGTATGATCGGCTGGACGATTTGGGGCTGCTTAAGGAACGCAAAAACTATTTTCCACAGCTAGGAGTCTTGTTGTTCTCGTTATTGTTCACGCTAGCGTTGTACGGATACGGGGAATTAACGTCCGCGACAGTGGCGTTGCGACGCAACAATGTGCATTGGACGATGCTGCTCCTCATCTTCGGGCTAAACATCCTATTCATGCATCTCGTGTCGCTTACGCATAGCGAGGAGTGGCCGTTCGTCGGCTACTTGGCCCCGGTTGCGCTCGGCAGCATGCTAGTGACGCTGCTCATTGATTTCCATCTCGGTCTCATCAGCGCATTCCTGTTCTCGCTTATCGCAAGCATGATCCTAAATGTCGAGCAGGAGCATATATTTGATTTCCATTATGGCTTCGTTGCCGCCGTCGTGTCCTTCACGGCCGTGCTGGCGATTCATCGCGCAAGCCATCGATCGTCGATTCTGAAGGCTGGAATCATGGTAAGCTTGTTCGGCTCCATTGCCGTGCTGGCGCTCATGCTTGTCAATCCGAACCCGAGTCGGCCGGACCTAATCCAATCCGTCGGGTTTATGTTCTCGAGCGGTTTGCTTACGGCGGTGCTGGTCATCGGATTAATGCCGTTCTTCGAGGTGACGTTCGGTATTCTGTCGGCCTTGAAGCTGGTCGAGCTGTCTAATCCTAACCATCCGCTCCTGCGCAAGCTGTTGACGGAGACGCCGGGAACGTACCATCACAGCCTCATGGTCGGTAATTTGTCTGAAGCGGCTGCGGAATCGGTAGGCGCTAACGGTTTGCTTTGCCGCGTCGGGTCGTTCTATCATGACGTGGGCAAGACGAAACGTCCGCTTTATTTTATCGAGAACCAGAACTCGGCCGGCAACCCGCACGATAAGCTCGATCCGCGCGTGAGTGCGTCGATCATCATTGCGCACGCGAAGGACGGGGCGGACATGCTGAAGGCTCATAAGCTGCCTAAGCCGATCCGCGACATTGCGGAGCAGCATCACGGTACGACTTTCTTGAAATACTTCTATTTCAAGGCGGTTAAGCAAGCGCAGGAGCAGGGCGTCGAGTGCGAATGGACGGAGGACGATTTCCGTTATCCCGGGCCGAAGGCGCAGTCCAAAGAGGCTGCGATCGTCGGAATCGCGGATTGCGTGGAAGCGGCGGTGCGGTCGCTCAGCCATCCTACGGTCGATCAAATCGAAGGCATCATCGGCAAAATTCTTAAGGACAGGCTAGAGGACGGGCAGTTCAACGAATGCGATCTGACGATGCGGGAGCTGGATACGATCGCGGAAACGCTTAAAGAGACGGTCATTGGGATGTTCCATTCCCGAATCGAGTATCCTGACGATAAGGAACTGAAGAAAATGAAAGAAGCGCAGGAGGCTAAGGATTCAGGCGCTGCGAAGGACAAGGAGACGAATCAATGAGTTCGAATAAGCTGAGCTTGGAATGGATCGACGAACGGGAAGGCGGCGCCGGCGCGCGCGAGGAGGCTTGGATGGATTTGCTGGAGAAGCTGCTCCGTATCGCCGGCGACAAGGAAGGCGTGCCTGCCGGCATCGTAACGCTGACTTTGACCGACGACGAAGGGATTCGCGAGCTGAACCGGCAGTACCGGAATTTGGACAAACCGACGGACGTGCTGTCGTTCTCGATGCTAGAAGGTGAAGACGCCGACATTAAGTACGAGGATGAGTACGAGATCGTCGAAGGCGAACCGGACGAGGATGCGGATATTACGGTGGATCCGTTCGCCGAGATGATTGGCGACATCGTCATATCCGTGCCTCGGGCGGAGGCGCAAGCGGAGGAATACGGACACAGCTTCGAACGAGAGCTTGGCTTCCTGTTCGTCCATGGCTTCCTGCATTTGCTCGGTTACGATCACGATAACGAAGAGCAAGAGCGCGAAATGTTCGCGAAGCAGGAGGAAGTGCTTAAGGAAGCGGGGCTAACCCGGTGAGCGGCTGGCGTTCGCGGGAGGTTCGCGCTTTCGGCTACGCTTTAAGAGGTGTTGCCGAAGCCGTTCGCGGCGAGCGCCATATGCGGTTTCATCTGGCTGCGGCAATCGTTGTCGCGGCCGTCGCGTGTTGGCTGCGGTTGGATGCTCGCGATTGGCTGTGGCTGGTCGCCGCGATCGGAGGCGTGTGGACGGCGGAGTTAGTGAATACCGCCGTCGAGCGCGTCGTGGACTTGGCGTCGCCGGAGCAGCACCCTCTCGCCCGAGCGGCTAAGGATGTGGCTTCGGGAGCGGTTCTCGTCGCGTCGATTTTCTCCGCCATTATCGGTTTTATCGTATTAGGACCTCCCTTGTGGGAGCGGTGTTTCGGGTAGCATGGGGGCCTATGATTATACTCCTTTATAACGTTATCCCCTTCGCTCAGGAAGGGTTATAAGGGCCTCACGTGCCGCTAAATCGCCGGAGTAGCACCAACCGCATGAAATAACGGCACTACATACCGCTAATATCATCCTAGCTTCATCCCCTGAGCGAAGGGGATATCGATATAAAGAAGGTGTGGGATACCCATGAGCACGAGCGACAAAATCAATCAACTGCCCCATACGATCGAACAACTCCTATCCGCGGCGAAAGACGCGTTCGACAGAGCTTACGTCCCTTACTCGAACTTCAGAGTAGGCGCGGTGGCGCTCGACGACGACAACCAGCTGCACTACGGCTGCAACATCGAGAACGCCGCCTATAGCCCGACGAACTGCGCCGAACGTACAGCGCTGTTCCGCGCCGTGGCGGACGGCAAGCGCCCTGGCCAGTTCCAAGTCGTCGCCGTCATCGGGGATACGCCTGATCCGATTACGCCGTGCGGCGTATGCCGCCAAGTGTTGGCGGAGCTGTGCGGGCCCGACATGCCGGTCGTTCTGGGCAACCTAAAGGGACAATACCGGATTACGACGGTATCCGAGCTGCTGCCCGGCGCCTTCACGTCTAAAGATTTGCACAACTAACGATAACGAACAACGGCACTATCCGCACCAACGCAGACTCACTATTTTCCCATGGGCGCGGCGAGCCCGAACAAGATTCAACGATATCGAGGAGACAATCCATGACCACAAAAGGCTTCAAATCAGGCTTCGTAGCCATCGTCGGCCGACCGAACGTCGGTAAGTCGACGTTAATGAATCACGTCATCGGGCAGAAAATCGCGATCATGTCCGACAAGCCCCAGACGACGCGCAACAAAATCCATGGCGTATACACGACGGACGACGTTCAGATCGTATTCCTTGATACGCCGGGTATCCATAAACCGAATTCCAAGCTCGGCAACTACATGATGAAAGCCGCGGAGAGCGCGCTGGACGAAGTGGACGCCGTTCTGTTCCTGACGGACATCTCCGAGGAGCTAGGCGGCGGGGACCGCTACATTATCGAGCGCCTCAAGTCCGTTAAGACGCCGGTATTCCTCGTGCTTAACAAAATCGACAAAGTAACGCCGGACGCCATGCTGCCGATCATCGACAAGTGGCGCAAGCTTAATAATTGGACGGAAATCGTGCCCGTATCGGCGCTGCAAGGCAACAACGTGACCGCTCTGCTAGACCAGCTGTCGAAGTACCTCGGCGAAGGCCCGATGTACTACCCTGCCGACCAAGTGACGGATCACCCCGAGCAATTCGTGTGCGCGGAGCTGATCCGCGAGAAAATCCTGCAGATGACGCGCGAGGAAATTCCCCATTCGATCGCGGTGGAGATCGAGAGCATGAGCAAGGCGGAGAACGGTCTTGTCAACATCGGCGCGGTCATCTACGTCGAGCGCGACTCGCAGAAAGGAATTATTATCGGCAAAAGCGGCTCGCTGCTCAAGGAAATCGGCAAACAGGCGAGAGCGGACATGGAGCGGTTGCTCGGGTCGAAGATTTTCCTAGAGCTGTGGGTGAAGGTCAATAAAGACTGGCGAAACCGCGAGTCGGTGTTGAAGTCGCTAGGCTTCAGGCACGATTAATGCGCGCCTAATCTTGTCAGGGATACCGCAAGGCGCACGGTGACATCCTAACTGTGGAGAACGGAGAAGCAATTCATTTCCGCCGTGGGAGGATGAGGCGCTGTGCGTGATTTCACATGGCATGTGTTTAAGCAAACCGGCGATATTGAAGCTTATTTGCTGTATAAGGAAATGAACAATCTGAGCATGGCCGAGCCGAGCGCGGACGGCCTTGCGGAAGACGACGGAGATCGCGGGGACGAGGAATGATGACCGATGCTCTATCGGGTAGAAGGCATAGTCATTCGAAGCGTTGATTATGGAGAAGGCAATAAAATTATTACCCTGCTTACGCCGAGCTACGGCAAGCAGGGCATTGTCGTGCGCGGAGCCAAAAAGCCGAAGAGCAGATTCGGCGCGATGGCTCAGCTTTTTACATACGGGGATTATTCGTATTACCGGACCAGCTCGCTTGGTACGCTGAACAACGCGGAGCTGCTTAACTCGTTCCGAGAGCTGCGGCAAGGGCTGGAAGGTCCGGCTTACGCTGCTTACGCCGCGGAGCTTACGGATCGGGCGATCAACGATGACGAGGCTGCAGCCTATCTGTTTCATCAGCTTAAGGCGTGTCTCACGGCGTTAGCCGAAGGCAAGGACCCGCAGATCGTGCTTCGCGCCTACGAGATGAAGATTAACGTCGCGGCCGGATAC
>Ga0065721_10050857_pt1 | contig 17470 bp, 21 predicted proteins | sample Mesricmetagenome_FD_59108 | JGI IMG/M metagenome (GOLD analysis project Ga0065721, IMG submission 59108) | Mesophilic microbial community from rice straw/compost enrichment Sample: eDNA_1 v2 (version 2) | ecosystem: Engineered > Solid waste > Grass > Composting > Bioreactor | place: USA: Davis... | reverse complement strand
AGACGGTCGGAACGACGAAGAACACCAAGAAGAACAAGAACGCGGGCAGGACCAGCCACCAGAGGGCAGGCCCTGCCGAGACCGTTCTGAACAGCCCGATGCGCCGCATTCCCGTGCCCTCGTCTGCCGTGCCGGTCGTCGTGGTCGCCGCCATGCCGTCCGCCCCTGCCCGCTTCTACTCTGCGGCTGCCGGCAGGATCGCCGCGCGCAGCTCGTCGTAACCGACCAGTTGCTTCTGCGGAGGCGCCGGAAAAGTGGTGCTGCTCTGCGACAGGCCGACCCGGACGAGCGCGGCGGCAATCGAGACGGCGGTCGGGATGGGATCGATCACCGGCACGTCGATGCCCTCGGCAAGCAGGCCTTCGCGCAACGCGCCGGCACAGCCCATCAGGCCCGTGCAGCCGAAGACGAGCGCCTCGGCGCCATCTTCCTCCACGGCCCTGCGGCCTTCCTCGACGAGCCGCCGCGTCGTGACGGAGAGAGCCTCCTCCAGTTCCAGGACGGGAATATCGACGCTGCGCACCGAGGCGAGCTTGGTGGAGAGGCCGCAAAGCGCAGCCGTGTTCTCGAAGGACGGCTTCAGGCGACGCATGACGGTGATGATCGAAAACTTGTGTCCGAGCATGGCGGCGACGTGCATGCCGGTCTGGCAAGGGCCGAGGACGGCAATGCCGGCGATCTCGCGGGCCGGTCTCAGGCCGGGGTCGCCCATGCAGTCTATCACCACCGCGTCGGCGCCCTCGCGCTCGGCCCGCAGGACCTCGGCAAGCGTGCCCGGCACCGACACGGCCGCCTCGAACTCGCTCTCGATTGAGCCGGGACCGGTCCCGATCTCGGCATGCGACAGCGTGACACCCGGATATTCAAGCGCCTTCAGGTCGGCAAGCTTGCGAAAGCCCCTGGTGACGATCGGAGAGACGACGCGGACGTGAACGGTGCTATCCTGCACGGCAATGCCTCCATTTGCATTCTCTGACGGCTCACCGTGTCGCAGCTCGGCCCCGCATGGAAGGGCCGGAAGCGAGTAGGGTCGGCCCTCTTTCGGATGGGTAGCTTTGTCACGGGACCGGTCTCAAACCTATCCTCTTGGACAGGGAGCATTGCGCAAAAGAAAGGCAATGCAATGTGTTGATGAAATATTTGTCAGAAACCCCGTGCTGCTGACCGGCAATTACGCCGCCCGGGCGCCGTTTGACAAGCTGCCGGGCGTCTGACCAATGCTGAAGGAACGAAGCGCAAACCTTCAGTCGATCCGGACAAGGAGCCGCCCATGCCTGTCGCCAAGGCCGCCCCGGCTGCCGCCGGCACATTTGCTCGCCTGAAATCCTTTCTCTGGCTCGCTCGGAACTCCCTCTACGATTTCCACCGCTACCGGACATCCAGTTTCATCGACGGCGTGCGCAGCCGCGAGAATCTGGAAGCGCACATTCGCCTGCTTTCCCACATGCTGGAATACGGCCTGGCGCTCTCCGATCCGCGTGCCGGCTTCGGCATGGACAAAGTCAGGGTTCTCGCCGGCGAGCTGTCGCACTATCTTACCGCCTATCGCCGCGACGCGACGACCGACAACGGGATCGGCGTTCTTTCCGCCTATATCGACTACAATGCCGGACAGGGCGCGGACGTCTCCGAGGCGCGATCGCTGCTCGATGGGCTCCTCCGTATTGACGCCGCCGGTGCGCCTTGCACCGCCGGCAGCGAGGAAGTGAGCGCGGAGGCCATCCGCGCCGCGGCGTCCATCGACTTCGCCCGCTTCATGGGCGCCCGCCACAGCGTGAGACAATACCACCGCGCGCGGCCAGTGGAACGGGAGAAAATAGAAAGGGCCGTTGCCGCGGCCCAGCAATCGCCATCGAGCTGTAATCGGCAGACGGCGAAGGTCCTCGCCTTCACCCACAAGGCCTCGATCGCGCGCGTGCTTTCTCATCACAACGGCAATCGCGGTTTCGGAGACCAGCTCGGCGGCGTGTTCGTGGTCGTGGTGGATCTGCGCAACTGGAACACGATCGGGGAACGGAATCAGGGCTGGGTGGATGGCGGCATGTTCGCCATGACGCTTGCGCTCGGCCTGCATGCCGAGGGGCTCGGCGCCTGCATGCTGAACTGGAGCGCCGACATGAACGAGGACCGCCGCTTGCGAAAGCTGCTTGGACTGGACGATACGCAGATCATCATCACCCTCATCGGCTTCGGTCACATGGTCGAGAGGTTCCGCGTTCCGGTCTCGCGGCGCAGGCCGATATCGCAGATTCTCATCCATGAGCCGCCGCTTTCGTAGCAAGGACGCAACTCGTCGGAGCGGGGAAAGCCGCGTTGGTCGGACTTGCTGAGCACCGCTAGTTGGTCCGCGTACGAAGGTCTTGAAGGAATCCGGACCAACGCCTCTGTACTACAAAATTCGGACTGTGGGACGTAGGCGAGCCAAGAACTCAACTAAGCTGGGAAGTCTGATTTGGGGTCGTGAGGAGACGGTCGGCTTCTGACAGCGGCTCTCCATGGTTGGACGTAAAGGTTACGGTGGGCACGGTCCAGAACTGATCCATTGGCGACCTCCGGGCGTCGCCCTTCTGCCGGCCTGACTGTTGATCTGGGCTTGAACTGAAACGGTTGATAACGTCTTATTCTCGGGACCCTTCGTTTCCATCTGCACCGCTTCCGGCATCAGCCGCTGTAGGCACCTGTCGTCGGTTCATGAGAACACCCCATTCTATGCTTCCTGATGCAATGGCTATTCCGACGAGGACGGCCAAGAGTCCGATGATCAGGTTCACGTTTATAGGTTCATCAAGGAGGACCACGCCGAAGATCGACGCTGTCACCGGATTTATGGCGACGGAGACGGCAACCAGCGTGGGTGTCGTACGACCAAGCGCGTAGGCCCAAAGAAAGAAAATGAGAGCCCCGCATACAACTGCCAGATATCCGCTCGCAATCCATTGGGGTGCGCTTAACGAGGCGAGTTGCGCCAGGCCACCGGTCGAAGCCGACAAGACCGACAGGCACGCTGCGCCCACCGCCATGCCGAACGCCGCGAACGAAATCGGTCCGGAGCGAGCTATGAATGGGCGGGACCATACATTGTAGAGCGCCATGCAGGATGCCGCGGCCAGCATGAGGATATCTCCCTGCCACGCGCGTGCAGGAACGGTCGTCGCGCCAATGCCGAGGGCAATGAATACGCCACTCATTGCGATCAGCACGCCGACCATCTTGCGCAACGTCGGCCGCTCGACTCTTAAGATTGTACCGGCGAGCATGGTGAGCAAGGGCAGGGTCGACAGCGCCAGGGCACCCCGAACGGCCGTCGTATAGATCAAGGAAGCATTGAAGAGCACCGGAAACAGGCCAAAGAACAGGAGACCCAAAGCGGCCGTGCCGAGCCAGTCGCGTCTCTTCGGCCACCTGTCACCCCGCCAACAGGCTATGGCCAACAGGAGCAGGAAACCGCCACCGAACCGAATAGCCCCAATCGTCAGTGGATCGAGGGTGCCTGCGAGATAGCGTGTTGCGCCCACTGCGGTGCCGCCGAGCGCGCTGCCGAGAACCGCCGCCAAGATTCCAAAAACTTCCATCGTTGCCGCACCTCCTGGATATTTTCAGCCAGTCGTAAGCAGCACGAAGCCTAAAAGGAATCGAATAAGCTCAATGAGCTTGATAAGGTTTGATAATGAGTAGTCCAAGCCTTGATCCAGAACTCCTGCGGGCCTTCGTCGCCGTCGCCGAGCACCTCTCATTCACCCGGGCAGCCGAAAGGCTCAACCGAACGCAGGCCACCGTGAGCCTGCAGGTGCGACGCCTTGAAGAGCGTCTTGGCAGCACCCTATTCCGCCGCTCGACAGCGCGTGTTGAACTCACGGCCGCCGGGGTAGATTTTCTGATCGATGCGCGTCGTATTCTCGCCCTCAGCGAGCAAGCGATTGCGCGCCATTCCAATCAAAAGGTTGCCGGACGCATTCGCATCGGCGTCATGGAGGACTATGGCACCAAGGTGTTGCCGCGCCTCCTTTCCGATGTGGTCGAGCGATTCCCTCTCGTTCAGATCGAAATGGAGATCGGCCTGACCGCTCAGTTCCTGAAGAAGCTCGACCCATCGTTCGATGCGGTCATCGCCATGCATCCGGAGGGTGCGACGGAGGGCGAGCTGATATGCCGCGAAAGGGCGATTTGGGCAGCGGCGGCCAATCATGCTATCGAGGAGCTCGACCCCCTCCCTGTCGCCTTGTCGAATCCCGGCTGCTTGTTTCGCGAATGGGCGGTCCAGGCGCTCAACCAAGCAGGTCGGCCGTGGCGATTGGCCTATATCAGTCAGAGTCTTGCTGCTGTGGAGGCCCTTGTCGCGCAAGGCCTGGCCGTGACGGTTGTGAAGGGCAGCATGCTTACGCCCGGCCTACGGAGCGTCGATCCCGGCCGGCATGTGCCGCGATTGCCCGGCGCAGAGATCCGTCTTCACCGGTCCGAAACGCTCACCTCGAGTGCTACACTGGCCATCGAGCACCTCACGCATCGCCTCCGCTCAATGGCCCCAGGGTCATAGACGGCTTTCAAACTCACCCTGCGCGCGGGACCGTTCTCCGCCTCTCCTCACTCACGGCAACCGAAAAGATCGACCCATTGCAGACCTTCTCTCTACAGCTAACATGGCCACAAATATTGGAGACCAACATGGTCGTCCAAGCCTGCCTTAACGTGCACGTTCTGGCGGCTATCACCCGCGGCTACCGCTCATGGCGGATGCCATTGTCCTCGACGGTGCGGCATGCGTCTCCGCGAGGGCTGTTGAACTTCACATACACCCGCGCAGCCCGGACGGACGTGAGAGCCTCCTGGCAGTTGATGAGGCGATATACGCCGTGAAGCACGCTTATCCGGGAAGTCTTGTCGGGGTTTCAACGGGCGCGGGGATAGAACGCGACGAGAAGCAGACACAAAACTGCATCTCTGCCTGGGCGGCGGCTGCCCGACTACGCCTCTGTCAATCTCTCCGAGCGGAATGCTCCAGCGACCATCGCATTGCTGCATCGCGTGGGTGTGGGCGTCGAAGCGGGTTGGCCACGGTCGCAGATGCCGAGCGATTTGTTACGCTTGGGAATTTGCCATCGGGCTTTTCGCATCCTCATCGAGATCGAAGAACAGGACCTCGGTAAGGCTGACGCCATTGCGGACGGGATCGCGCAAGTTCTTAAACGCGCGAATGTCCTACGACCAATCCTTCTACACGGGTTCGACACGACCGTTTGGCACTTCGTCAACCGCGCGCATCAACGGCGCTGGTCTACGCGAGTTGGACTGGAGGATGGGCGCCAACTTCCGAATGGTGAAATAGCAGGTGGGAACGCCAACCTCGTGGCAGATGCGCTTCAAATCTTTCGCACGTAACATGCCAGATTGGCCTTCCATCCAGCACGGTAATACCTCGCTCGAGCGACAGCTTCGACGGCGCTAAGATGTCGTTCAGACGGTGGGACAGCAAATTTCAGCGACGGGCGCAGGAGCGCATGCTCGTTTAGAAGGTCTCGAAGGGAATGGAACCAGTGAACCCAATTCGATTACCTAGATGCTTGGAACATTGGAAGATGGTGATAAGTTAGTCTTGATGGCCGCGGTGCATATCAGATGCGCAATGATTCGATCGGGCAGCAAGACGATTATTCATCGCCGACTGGCATCGGAACCAGCCGTTCACGATAAGCTCCTGCGCAAAGTCGAACAGTTGCACTGGTCAAAAATTGATGGAATTTTTAACGCTATTAGCCGTCCAGCAACTCAGGGCCACGGGCGGTCATGTAAGCCCAGGGTGAAGGCCGCCTCGCGATGACGGGCCGCTGAAATCAGGTGATCCGAGTCCATATCAAGTGGTCCAAGCGAGACGATCGTTCGCCCGGGCAACCCTCCGCTGAGCAGATATTGAATCGGCTAAAGTCGATCCTGCTCCGGCTCTCATAGCTTCTCCTTCGTTGCTTCGATTTTCGCGTCATCGATATCGACGGGCCGCCCGGTGTCATCGGGAAGGCCTTCCGCCGTCTCTCCAATCGACATATCTTTTGGTCAACCATTCAGACCGCGGGTGAGCTTTTTCTCTGCCATGTCGAGTCTCCTTTTTTCTGGGAACTCCCGATCAGTCCTTTTGTGCCGGCGTGCAGGCGGAATGATAGGCGGGCGGGGCAACCATGGATGGAGGCGCAGAGGAAACCTTGCCTCTGCCGCAACGGACCCCTCCTGGGCTGCCGGCATATTCGGTCTGGTTTTGATCTTTCCCGGTTCAAGAGACGGTGTGAAAAATCTTGGGCCTGCACTTCTCCGCACATCGTCAGCCGATTTCGCGGAAAGTGACTGAATAGCGAAGCTGATCGACCGGCGGGATGGAATGCTCCCACTCGTTGCGCGCAGGCCCCGAGAGCCCGTAGACGGAGCCGGGTTCGGCAATCACCGAGGCGCGCTCCCATTTGTTGCCCGCACGGTGCCTTAGCCTGAGGGTGCATGATGACAGCAACGAGACGCCGACAACCCTTCCGAAGACGTTCTTGTCCTTGTGCCAGCCGATCGGCGCGCCGGGCGCGTATTCGGTGACCAGAGCCTGTTGCAGTTGATCCGGTGCTATACCGGCAAAGGCTGCTGCGATGGTCCGCACCGGCAGGAGGAATGGTGGGATGTCTCCGGTGCGCCGTACCTTCTCGGTGTCAAAGTCGTATTTCCAGCCGTAGGAGACGACCCTCCGCTTGCCTTCGAAACCATGGAAGTCGAACGGTTTCAGCGGCAGTTGCGGTATTTCATGCAGGAGGTCCGACTGGATGCCTTCGGGGACTATATCGGGTTGGTAACGGAAGCCCGGCGGCAGAGCCGGTTCCGCGTTCCCAAATAAATCTGCTTGCGCTGAGAAACCCATGGGCAATTCTCCGCCTCAGTGAACGCTCGGGACTTTAACGACCGCGGCAAAATCCTCTGCCACGAGTTCGCTGATCGCGATCAGCACCTCCTCGGCCGAAAAGCCGGAGGCGATCGTCGTGCGAATTAGATCTTGCAGGTCTGGCTCGATGACATCGCGGCAGTCTTCAAGCCGCTCGTCCGAAACCGTAATGCTGTGCAGTTCTTCCATCATGTGCCCTTTCAAATTATGCCGGCAGCTACCGCGCCGATGCCCTGCGATTGGTGGCGGGCAGAAGCCCTTCCCGCTGCATCTTCTTGCGGGTGGCCTTGCGCTGGCGGGCAATCGCCTGAGCCCTTTCGCGAACCCGGCGGTCGGAAGGTTTCTCATAGGCCCGGCGGGCTCTTATCTCGCGAAACAGGCCCTCACGCTGCATCTTTTTCTTGAGCGCGCGCATGGCCTGTTCGACATTGTTGTCTCTGACGATGACCTGCATCTTGTTCTCCTTGTTCTTGTTGTGACTCAACCCAATTGCTCTGCGATGATAGCTTTGAGGTCTGCGCGGGTGAGCAGGCAGGGATATGGTTTGTGGTTCTTGTCCGGACGGTCGGTAACTTCACCGCGCTCGCGCGGCTTCGGCGCCGCCGGCGTGGCGGCATTATCTACTTTGTTCAATTGAAATCCTTCGCAGACACAGCAGGATGGCGCGGAAACGCGCGAGATCATGAACGTTCGAGACGTCGGCGTGGCTGTGTGAGTATTTGAGTGATGTTCGAAAGATAAGAAGCGGGTGGCGCCATTACAAGACGATGTGCCGCCATCAGGAAACGACGAACAATGGAAAAGGGCGCTCAACACACATGGGAGCGCCCTTTTCTTCTAACCCGGACAGGGTCGAACGCCGGCGAGCGAACGCCAGGCCGGAGGCCATCGATACGGGAGGTGAAGCGTAAGTATGGACGACGACCGCGATTTCAAGTGGCGACGAAATGTCATGCTTGCTAATCAGCCATGGCTAATGGACGTGCTGAGTCGAGGGATGCGTATGCAGTTACGAAGGTCAATCGCGGATCGTGTGATCGCCCGCGCTCGAAGACGCGGAATGCCGATCGATGACGATATGGAGTATATGGCCCTCGTCGAGCAGTGGGTTGAAGGCGAGATTGAAATTGGGGAGATGCGTCAGCGCTACATCGACCTCCTTGCTCGCCGATCCGCCGAACGAAAAGCACGACGGGAAGACCCCGCCTTCATCGAAAGCTCTCAAATTGCTGCGGCGCCAAGCCCTCTGGTGGATACCAGCAACCGCACGACATCTACCGCCGACGATGAGGCAGCTGTTGTTTCGGGCGATGCTGCCAAAGGCCCGCCTCCAGAAAAGGCGTAGGGCCTATATGGAGGCCGCTCGCGCGGCTCGGAGCGGCTGCGGCGCCGTCTTCCACAGCGCCATGACGGCCGGCATCCCGGCTTCGAGACAGGCGGCCATGAACGCCTCCCGCGCAATGACGGCCGGTACAATGCCATTCAGCGCGCCGCGGCAGGTTTTTATCGCGCGCTCGTGACGCTCGCCGTGCCGCAGAGGCCATTCGTTTTCCAGGAAATCAAGAGCATCATAGACGCCTGTGAAGGTACGCTTCAAGCCGCACTGCAGCCGGATTCTCACCGGACGCGTCCATAGAACATCGTTGAGCGGCATTTTCTTCCTCCTTCCAATGCCACCGGTCTTCTCCTCGGCATGATATTGTAAGAGCAAGCAGACGCTTCAAGAGGCGTTTGCCCGCGATCATGCCCGCGCCGGCCGGGTGAGGTTTGTCGGAGAAGAAAGAAAAAGACACGCTCGTCGCCCTCAACGACCATGGCGCCGATGACCGTGCCGTCATCGATCCGGCGGAAGTGATCTATGATCGGCTTGCGATCATAGATCATTGCTGTGCTGGTTTTGCCCCGAAACGATAATGGTTTGAGCTTGGCGACAGGCGCACTCGCCCGCAGGACCTTCTGCAGATAGGTGAACCAGTTCCGCGCGATCCGGGTGCGGCCGAAGCGGCTCAACCGCAACGCCAGCCTGAGCGGGATCCGCGCCGGGTCGATGGCTGCGAGCCGCCGCGGCCCCGCCCGAAACAGCAGCGCATCGGCTCGAAGGCCGGGATGGACGCGCTTGCCGTACCAGCCGAGATTTTCAAGCACACCATCAAGAGGATGCCCGGTCGCGATCCCATGGCCTTGCCAGAGACCGATCATCTCATCGGGCATGGCAGGCTGCAGTTCATCGAAGAAGCGCAGTGCTTCGTTCTGGGAAGGAAAAACCACCGGCGGCTGCGAGCTTAGATCGCCAACTTCGTTCAACCCGCACCTCCGACTGGCGTGATGACCTTGCCGCTTCCCTGGCAATCGGGGCATCTATTCCCGTCGATCTTGCCCGTTCCCTTGCATCGCCGGCAGATATTTTCGGCGGCGAAGGGCGTATCTTCGGGTACAGGATCGGTGTTTGTCTCTTCAGGAGCCTGATGGGTGGGGTCGCTCATATCGCGCTCCGATCGTACGAACATTGGTCAAGTCCAACATCGCGTGGAAGGCGATGTTCCAGTTCTAACCAGCAGAGAACGACATGCCGCGAAACCTAGAATGCAAACGCCGCTTGCACGCAGCCGTCCGAGTGGGATGAGACCTTGAAACTTCCCGCCCGCAATGGCTGAAGGATTTTCCCTCCCGGCAGGTCAGATCAAGCCATGCCATCCGCTGTTCACGCCGCAGCACGACCATCTGCCGATCGTGGAAGGCGCGACATCGTCATTCGCTGTGGTCGTCAGGATCGCGTAGGATTCCGGCCAATTGCGCAATGAACCGCTGACATGTAATTCAGATCGGGAAGTTCCAGGGATGATGATGCCGATGACGCCGAGCGATTCGCGGATGATCTCGACGCCGATGCCGGGACGTGCGGACGGCACGACCTCGCCGGTCAGGCGCAGGGTCTCTCCGGCGAAGAAATCGAAGTTCTGTGCCGCGCGGGTGACTTCGCCGATCGCTTCGGGAAGGATCTTGCCTTCCTGGCGGGCGAGCAGGGCACCGAACTCTTCCTTGCGGACGAGGGTCTCGTCTGCGGTCCTTTTCAGGATCGGGTGACGCTCCAGGATGCCGGAGGGGGACCAGGCGGGGAAGCTGCCTTGGCTGCGGCGATCGCCTGTTTCGCATCGTCGGCGCTGCCCTGGGCGTACATGCCGACCACATCACTGGGGTCGGACAGGCTGATGTTCCTGGATGCCTCGGTGCCGACCCATCCGCCGGCAATCAGGTTCTGGTAGATCGTCATGGATTGAACCTCCGATTTATCTTGAAATTCATGCTCAATGCATGAGGAAGCGCAGGGGTACGAGGACCAGATCGGGGAAAAGCACCAACAGGAACATCACACCGATCTCGGTCATCAGGAAGGGAAAGACTCCCTTGAAGGCATCATCGACGGAAATTCTCGAAACACTGGCCGCCACATTCAGCACGGTTCCGACCGGAGGCGTCACCATGCCAAGTGCGTTGTTCATGACGAACAGGATGCCAAAATAGACCGGATGAATACCCGCTTCACGAATGACCGGCATCAGCACCGGCGTGAGAATGAGGATGGTGGGCGCCATGTCCAGTGCCGTCCCGACGATGATGACCAGGATCATCAGTATGAACATCAGAAGGATCGGCGTATCGATGAATGGTTCCAGCATGTCCCGGACATAGCTTGGTATGTCCGCAGCGGCGATCAGCCACGCGGATACCATGGCGGCGGCGACGAGGAAGATGACCGAGGCAGTGATCTTTGCGGCGCGCACCACGATCCCGTAAAGATCCGGGATCTTGATCTCGCGATAGATGAACAGGCCGACCACCAGCGCATAAACTGCAGCAATCACCGCGGCTTCCGTCGGCGTGAAGATGCCGGCACGGATGCCACCAATGATGACGACCGGCAGCAGCAGCCCGATGCTCGCGTCGAGAGTGATCTTGAGGCGCTCCGGCATCGACTTTCTCGGCAGGGGCGCGATCTTGTCCCGCCGGCAGATGAAGCCCCAGGTGATGACCAGCGACAGCGCCATCAGCAGACCCGGGAAGATACCGGCCAGGAAGAGCTGGGTGATCGACACGCCGCCGGCCACGCCGAACAGGACGAGAGCGATCGCCGGTGGAAGAACCGGCGCGATAACGCCACCGGCGGCGAGAAGGCCGGTCGAACGCCGCACCGAATAGCCGGAGTCGCGCATGGCCGGTACGAGGAGCGCCGCGACAGCAGCAGTATCGGCGATGGCCGAACCGGACAGCGCCGCGAGAATGACAGCAGCCGCAATGCCTGCATAACCAAGACCACCGCGGAAATGCCCGATCCAGGCGAGTGCTGCATTGACGATGCGGCGCGAAATGCCGCCGGCGTTCATCAGCTCGCCGGCGAGCAGGAAGAACGGCACGGCCAGAAGGGTGAAGCTGTCGGCGCCGCTCAACATGTTCTGCGCGACGATCTGCGGGCTCAACATGTCGATATGCCACATCATCGCCAGGCCGGAGACGATAAGGGCGAAAGCCACCGGCATGCCGAGCGCCATGGCGCCGAGCAGTGCGACGATAAAGACGAAGACGATCATGGATCGGACTCTCCCCTAACGGTACCGACGCTGTTCAAGGCAGCCTTCTCTTCGGCATCGACGAACATGGATTGGCGTGGATCGCGGGCGCCTGGCAGGAATGTCGAGATTAGGCTGACGGTGGTGATCGCCATCATTGAAAAGCCGGAAATGTAGGCGACGCTGTAGACGTATTCCATCGGGATCATGAGAACCGGGGAGAGGTTATCCATGTTGACGTCGTGTTGCTGCCACGTGCCGGAAACGATATAGATGCAGCAGGCGATGATCAGCAGGTCGCTGACCGCCTTGGCCCCCTTGGCGCCAGCCAGGGGCAGCATGTTGACGACTGTGTCCATCCCCAGATGCCCACGCTCACGCAGCACCACGACGGCACCGATGAAAGTCATCCAGACGAAGAGGAACCGTGAAAGCTCCTCTGAGACGAGGATGCCGGAATTGAAGCCATAGCGAAGCACGACGTTGCCAAACACGGTGACAACCATGCCCGTCATGCACAGAAACAGGATAAATTCGAGGAGCTTGAAATAGGCATCGACAATACGGTCGAGCGCACGGGATCGCATGGATGGGACCTCCCAGGCGGAAAAATGGGCCGGCAGGCATCACTGCATGCCGGCGCTTTTCATCAGTTGGAACCCGCTTGGATCTTCTTCAGTTCGGCGAAGTACATGTCGGAGAAATCCTTGCCGAATTCTGCCGAAAATTTCTCGACCACCGGCTTTACCCTTTCGGCGAAACGCTGGCGTTCCTCGGGTGAAATCTCGTTGACGGTCACACCGGCTTTCTTAACAGACTCCAGCCATTCGCTGGTCTTGGTCTTGACCAACTCACGCTTGTAGAGGGTGACCTCGCGCGCCGCCTCGCTGATGATCTTCTTCTCGTCGTCGTTCAGCTTGTTCCAGGTGGGCTTGCCGACAAGCATGACGACGGAGTTGAGGCTGTGGTTGGTTAGGGAAAGATACTTCTGAACCTCGAAAAGGCGCATGAAGACGATCTGCGGCAGCGGGTTTTCCTGCGCCTCGACGGTGCCCGTCTCAAGCGCCGTATAAATCTCGCTCACCGGCAGTGGCGTCGGATTGGCACCGAGCGTAGAGAAGAGTTCGAGATACATCGGGTTCTGGATCGCGCGGATCTTCAGGCCCTGGAAGTCTTCCCATTTTGTGATCGGCTTCGTCTTGGTCGTGGTTTCGCGGAAACCGTTATTGGTGAAGCCGAGCCCGATCCAACCTTTTTCCTCCATCAGTTGGTTGAATTTCGCGCCGACGGGACCATCCATCAACTTGTCGTATTCCTCGGTCGACCTGAATACGTAGGGTAGATCGAGGATCGATACCTGTGGAATCTGGCCCGCCATCGTCACCGGGGAACCGCTCATGAAATCCTGCGTGCCGGCCTGCAGATTTGCCTGCATCTGCACGTCGGTGCCGAGCGTGGCACCCGGCGCAACGCTGATCTTGATCTTGCCGCCGCTCTTTTCGCCGACGAGTTCGGCGAACTTCTTGAAGCCAAGAAAGTCAGGATGCTGGTCGCTCTGACTGGTGCCGGCCCTGAGGCGCATCTCGCGGATTTCGGCCTTCGATGCCGCCGGCAACGCAACGAGCGCCAGGGCGATTGCGGATGCCAGCAAGGCTCCGCGCTTCAGGCTGCTGAACTTACGATCGAGAAACATGTTTTCCTCCTCCGTTTCTATGGATGTCAAAGCTTTGTCGCCGGAACCAGCGGGTCAGACGGCTCTATGCGCGACGATGTCCTGCCGCTGCTCCCCGAGCCCGGCCACGCCGAGGCTCACGACGTCGCCCGCCTGCAGGAAGCGCGGAGGCGTCATCGCCATTCCGACGCCCGGCGGCGTACCCGTGGTGATCACGTCACCGGGCATGAGTTTCATGAATTGCGAGAGATACGAGACAATCGTTGCGAAGCCGAAGATCATCTTGGCGGTCGTGCCTGTCTGCATCCGCTCGCCGTTGACGTCGAGCCACAGGTCGAGGTTCTGGATATCCAGCTCGTCGGGGGTGACCAGCCAGGGACCCAGCGGGCCGTAGGTCGGCCCGCTCTTGCCCTTCATCCACTGGCCACCGCGCTCCAGCTGGAATTCGCGTTCCGAGATGTCGTGGCAGATGCAAAGGCCGGCGATCGAGGAAAGCGCCTGCTGCTCGTCGACCAGATAGGTCGGCTCGCCGATCACCATGGCGACCTCGACCTCCCAGTCCGTCTTCTTCGAATCCTTCATCAGTACGACGGGATCGTTCGGACCGGATATACAGGAGGTGAGCTTGTTGAAGACGATAGGTTCGGGCGGGATCGGCGCATTGCTTTCGATAGCGTGATCCACATAGTTCAGCCCGATCGAAATAAAATTGCGAACGTCGCCCACGCAGGGCCCGATCCGGGTATCGCCGGTGACTGCGGGAAGGCTCTGCGGATTCAGCGCTGCCAGCTTTTGTACGGAAGCCTTCGAGAGATGACGGCCGGAAATGTCGTCTATGACCGCGCTCAGGTCGCGGATCGTCCCGCTGGCATCAATCATCCCGGGACGCTCCTGTCCAGGCTCGCCAAATCGAACGAACTTCATTTCCCCTCCTCATGGCGGTTCCACGCCACGCTTCCGGCGCTGGATGACGCGCCCCGGCAAAAGGCGGGACGCGTCGCGCTCAATCAGACGCCAAGCGCCTTGAGTGCGCCGTCGATGACTTTCTTCTGCTCGTCGGAGACGGGCTCCATCGGCGCGCGCGGGAGGAAGTAGTCAACACCTTGTCGGGACTGGATGTATTTGGTGCAGGCCGGCAGGTTGTCGTGGCGGACGACGTTCCAGAGGCCGTTGAGCTTCCAGTGGATTTCGAGCGCCTTGGCGTGATCGCCCTTCTTTACGGCATTGTAGAGTTCGACGGTCTGCTGCGGAACGGCGGACGTCAGAGCCGAGATCGCTCCGTCCGCGCCGAGCGAGAAGCCCGGATAAAGCAGGGCGTCGATGCCGGTAAGGACGATATTGTCCTTGTTGGCGCTACCGATGAGATCCGAAAGCGACTTCAGATCGCCCGAACTCTGCTTCATGCCGACGACGCCAGGCACTTCTTCCATGATCTTGAGCATCAGGTCTGCGGAGAGGTAGTTCCACGGGATGACGTTGTAGATCAGGATCGGCACGCCGGTTTGGTCGTAGATCTCGCGGAAATGGCGGACCGTAGCCTCTGCGCCCGGCTTGAAGAGGTAATGGACGGGGGTCACCTGCAGGGCCGCGGGCTTCAGATGCGCGATCTTCTTGGTACGCTCGATTGCCTCTATCGTCGAATTGACGATGAGACCGGCGACGAAAGGCACACGCCCGGCGATCGCCTCATGCGTGGCTTCCATCGACTCGACGAACTCTTCCGTCGAAAGGGTATGTCCCTCGCCGGTGCTGCCGCCTGCGACGATGCCATGGACGCCCGACTCGATCATGAAGTCGATCTGCTTCTTGATGCCGGATGCAACAAGTTTACCGCTTTGGTCAAAGGGCATCGTAACGGGTGGCAGAATGCCTTGCAGTTGGCTCTTCAGAGCGAGCTTGCTTTCCTGATTCATGATCCTCTCCTCCTTGATCGCCTGAAACGCCCTATCAAGGTCGCAATCAATTAATTCCGCAATACGGGATGACGTTTCGGATTTCGACCATATGGAGCGATGCGAGCCAAGTCAATAAGCCCCGCGGCAAATCTGCCGTTCCGAATCGATATTTTTGCTGGAAAACCGGAACGTCTGTACCGGATGCCGGGATTCGTGCTATGGAAGTCTTATGGACGCTTCAACTGAACACTCGAAAACCAAATCCCGCGGCTCGGACGAGAACCTGAAGTCGCTGATGAAGATCATGCGCGTTCTCGAATGTTTCTCAGTTAACGAAAGGGCGCTTTCGCTTTCTGAAATCTGCGATAAGACGGGCTTTCCGCGCAGCACGACGCACCGCCTGATGGCGTCGCTCAAGGAGGTCGGCTTCCTCGACCAGGATCGGGAGCGTGACAAATACCGCCTGGGACTGAAGCTCTTCGAGCTCGGGAATGTCGTCCTGATGAACCTCGACCTGCATCGGGAAGCGCGCCCGATCGTCGAGTCGCTTAAGCGCATGAGCGGACAGATGGTGCATCTGGCGATTTTCGACGGCCAGAGCGCTGTCGTCATTCACCGCGCCGACCCCTCCCCGGATCATGCACCGACCTCGACCTCCATCGAGAATGCGCCGGTGCACTGTACAAGCGTCGGCAAGGCGATCCTGGCCTGGCAGTCCGAAGCGGTCATCCAGAAGGTGATCAACGCCGGGCTGAGGGGTTATACCGACCAGACGATCACCTCCGGTCCCGCCCTGCTGGAGGAGCTCGAAAAGACTCGTCAGCGCGGATATGCAGTCGACGACGGCGAGCACCAGCCTGGCCTGCGTTGCGTCGGAGCTCCCATCCGCGGCCAGACAGGCCAAGTCATAGCCGGCATCAGCGTCAGCGGCCCGAGCTGGCAGATTAACGTATCGGATATCGAGGAACTGTCCAAAGTGGTGATCCACCACGCCAACCTCATCGGTCACCGTATCGGCCACCACCCGTAGGAATGAGAAGCGCCGCAACCGGAAGGTCCGGGCGGCGCATCTTCGCAAGGACATGCCGCCGGCATCATCTGCAGGCGGTATTTTTCGTTCAGTGCTTGCTGGCCAGCGCATCGACAAGGCGAACGAAACCCAGCATGCCTGGATCGTCTATGCCCATGCTCTTCTCTGCAAACATGCGAGCGCGGCCTATCTTGCACGGCTTGTCGCGAAACGCGTCGAGCGTGGTATTGGCAGCCTTCGAAGCTTCCGCTGCAATCAGTGCCGCCGCATTCAGGCCGGCAGTCGCCTTGACGACCGCATCGAGGGCATCGAGTACCGTTTTGTCGCCGACGGAAGCGCCGCCCCGCTGGATCATGGCGTCGAGTGCGGCTTGCAGCAGAGCAGAAAGCTCGCTCCATTCAGCCGTCTCCCTACCTTTCGTCGCCTTGCCGATCGTCAGCAGCGCGGTGGCGAACAGCGTTCCGAGACTGGAACCCGTCGCGGAGGCGGCGGCGCGCGCCAGCGTCTGGAACGCCGAGCCGAGGTCATCGCTGCCGCTGATATCTGTTTCGCCGAACTTGCCGAGAACACGGGCCAGCATCACCCCCGTGTCGCCATCGCCGAGTTTCGAATCCGCAGCGTTCAATTCCGCTTCGAGCGTCGTCATGCTGGCATTGACGATCTTCACAGCGTTCTCAAGGGTTGCTATGCTGATGCCGGCCATCACTTCACCTCCCAGAATGGGCTGTCGGACGGTGCGGCAAGCAGGCGTTCCAGCTCACTGTCCAGGAAGCAGAGGCTGATCGAGGCACCAGCCATTTCCATCGATGTTGCATAGTGGCCGACAAGCGGCTGGACGATCGCGAGGCCGGCCTCCTTCAGTTTGCGGAATGCGTGGCGATAGAGAATGAGCAGTTCCTCGAGCGGCGTCGCGCCGAGGCTGTTTACGAGAATCGAGACACGGCCCCCATGTCCCGCAGGACGCTCCGTGAGCAGGCGCGTGATCATGTCCTCGACGATCTCGTCGGCAGGCTTCATTTTGCTGCGCCAGAGTCCCGGCTCCCCGTGAATGCCCATGCCCATTTCGAATTCGTCTGCTGCGATCTCGAAGGTCGGTTTCGCGGCACCCGGCACCTGGCAGGGAGAAAGCGCCAGGCCGATCGTCCTGGTTGCCGCGACGGCTTGCCGTGCTGTCTGCGTCACGGCAGCCAGATCGGCTCCCTCTTCGGCGCGCGCACCGGCGATCTTGTAGGCATAGATGATGCCCGCGACGCCGCGGCGTTTCGCGCTTTCCTCCGGAGAGGCGCTGGCAATGTCATCCGTGCCGAGCACGGTGGTCGTCTCGATCTCGCCTTCGAGGAACTCACCGGCCATGTCGAAATTCATACGGTCGCCGCCGTAGTTGCCGTAGAGCCGGAGCACACC
>Ga0065721_10004990_pt1 | contig 17471 bp, 19 predicted proteins | sample Mesricmetagenome_FD_59108 | JGI IMG/M metagenome (GOLD analysis project Ga0065721, IMG submission 59108) | Mesophilic microbial community from rice straw/compost enrichment Sample: eDNA_1 v2 (version 2) | ecosystem: Engineered > Solid waste > Grass > Composting > Bioreactor | place: USA: Davis... | reverse complement strand
CTGCCGCTTCAAGTGCGCCGGCAATCGCCCACCGCTTGCCTCGGCGCTTCAACAGCGCCTTCAACCGCGTATTCATGGATATCGACCCGCCCCAACGTGTTCCGTCGGCCCAAGCCTACGTTCCGACCCTTAAGCCTTGCTGAAGAAGCGAGGAGGTGGCTCGGGAGGTATCGGTACGAAGCAAGGAAGGGTGAACCTCTTCGGACCCACCCTTTCAAGATCGCGTCGCGTCAGGCCTTGGTGCCGCCGACCGTCACCTGGTCCATCCGTAGATGCGGCTGGCCGACGCCAACAGGAACCCATTGACCGCCCTTGCCGCAATTGCCGATGCCGGTGTCGAGCTTCATGTCGTTGCCGACCATGGAGACGCGCTTCATCGCTTCCGGTCCATTGCCGATCAGCATGGCGCCCTTGATGGCCGGGCCGATCTTGCCGTTCTCGATCATGTAGGCCTCGGTGCAGCCGAACACGAACTTGCCCGATGTGATGTCCACCTGGCCGCCGCCAAAGGAAACGGCATAGATGCCCTTCTTGACGGAGGCGATGATTTCCTCGGGGCTCTTGTCGCCGCCCAGCATGTAGGTGTTGGTCATGCGCGGCATCGGCGTATAGGCGTAACCCTGGCGCCGGCCATTGCCGGTCGGCTTGACGCCCATCAGCCGGGCGTTCTGCCGGTCCTGCATGTAGCCGACCAGCTTGCCGTTCTCGATCAGCACGTTGTAGCCGGACGGCGTGCCTTCATCATCGATGGTGAGCGAGCCGCGGCGATTGTCGATCGTGCCGTCGTCAACGACCGTAACACCTGGAGCAGCGACCATTTCGCCCATCAGCCCGGCGAAGGCGGATGTCTTCTTGCGGTTGAAGTCGCCCTCGAGGCCGTGGCCGACCGCCTCGTGCAGCATCACGCCCGGCCAGCCCGAGCCGAGGACAACGTCCATCGTGCCGGCGGGTGCATCGATCGCCGTCAGGTTGACGAGCGCCTGGCGAAGCGCCTCATCCGCACCCGTCTGCCAGTTGCCGCCTGTCACGAAATCGCCGAAGCCGACGCGGCCGCCGGTGCCGAACGAGCCGCTTTCCTGGCGGTCGCCATCACCGACCACGACGGAGACGTTGATGCGTGTCATCGGCCGGATGTCCTGCACCCGATGTCCATCGGCACGCAGGATGTCCACGACCTGCCAACTGGCGGAAATCGTTGCCGTAACCTGGCGCACCTTGTCGTCCTTGTTGCGCAGATAGGCGTCGATGTCGGTCAGGAGTTTGACCTTTTCTTCGAAGCTCGGGGAGCCGATCGGGTTTTCATCGCCGTAATATTTCTTGTTGGTGCGCTGGGGCGCTGCTGCATAAGAGCCGGAATAGCCGGCGGTCACGGCACGAACCGCATCCGACGCGCGCGATAACGCTGCGGCGGAAAGTTCGCCGGAATGGGCATAGCCCACGGCTTCGCCCGCCACGGCACGCAGCCCGAAACCCTGGTCCGTGTTGAAGGAACCGCCCTTCAGGCGCCCGTTATCAAAGGTCAGCGACTCCGCCTGTGCATGCTCGACATACAATTCCCCGTCATCCGCCCCGGTCAGCGCATCGGACAGGATCGACCGCAGCTTCGTCTCGTCGCTGTCGAATAGGGAAAGAAGGTCGGTGTTCATGGAAAAGGCTCCTTGGATTGCTTTCACGCGGGGAGCGGCATGGAAAGCTGTTGGAGCCGATGTAGGTCCGGGCAGGCGAGTAAGCAAGCGCCGGGGAGATCGGATCCCGGAGCATCACCGATTCCGGGACCTCGACATTATATATAAGCCGCGTTAGGGGAGGGCGTCGTAGCCCGGTGCAAACCCCGTCAGTTCGATCGGAATGCCGACCCGATCCTGATCTGCCGACTCGCGCAGTGCAAAGACCGCGCTCTTGCCGGCGCGCAGGATGCGCATCAGCTCGTCATCGATCTCGACCTCGACATAGCAGCCTTCGGAGAAGCAGCGGGTGAAATAGGCGCGGCCGATATTGTTGTTGTCGACGTAAAGCTCCATGCCGTCCTTCAGCAGCACGCCGAGCGGCGCCAGGATGCGCAGGATCTTCGCCTTGCGGTCGGCGGTCTTCAGGACCACGACCGACAGGCCCACTTCCGGCCTGTCCTCGGCAATCACGTTCTGCATCAGCGCGCACTGCTCGGCCGAAGCGCCGGCCGGCCTGTCGCAGATGATCGACCAGGCGCCATGGTTTTCGCGCACGTTGCCAGGCTGCTGTGCCTGCTGGCCGGGCTTGGGCGGTTGCGGCGTCGGCGGCACGGGCTGCTGGCTCGCACCCTGATCTGCGGGCGCCGCAGGTGTCGGGGCCGGCTGCTGCGCAAGCGATGGGATAGACGTAGCTGCCGCGAGCATAACAGCCAGACCGGCGCGGAGCAGGGAGGGACGACCCATGGAAACCTCTGGTAGACGAATCAGTGCGGCTATTCTTGTCGCTCGGCCGGCAAAATGAAAAGACCCGCCCTATTTTCAGCCGAGTGCGGCGAAAGTTGGGACTGAAGATGATGCTGGCCGTCGACGGCGTTAGCGAACGGCGTTGTAAACGACTTCGCACGGCGCAGGTTTACGCACACTTTATTATCAACAGGTGATTTAGATGCCGGAATCGCCGCTGTAAGCCTGCCAGCCAGCGCCCGCCGTGCCGGATGAAATCCACGGGCATGGGAAGGCGCAAAATGCCGCACAGGCTTTTCCCGGCAGATATTGCGGCGGCAGGCAAACTGTGATTGAAGCACACCATATGGCTTGGATTCTGCGTTCGGTTTGATCCAGATCAGACGCATGGGGAGAATTGTTGTGATGACTAGAGCTTATGCAGCGACGACGGGGCTCATCTGTCTGCTCTTCGCATCCGCAGGTTATGCGGATCAGCCACATCCGTGGCAAATCGATCTTCAGGCGCCTGCTTCGCCGATCATGCACCAGGTGCGCTGGTTCGAGCACTATACGCTCTGGTTCATCGTGCCCGTGACGCTGCTCGTTCTCGTCCTGCTGGTCATCGTGGTGATGAAATTCCGCGCCAGCGCCAATCCGGTGCCGTCGCGCACCAGCCACAACACGATGATCGAGATCATCTGGACCATTGGTCCGGTCCTGATCCTCTTCTTCCTGGCTATTCCATCGTTCAACCTTCTCAATGCCCAGCTCGAAATTCCCGAGTCTGACCTGACGGTGAAGGCAACCGCCACCCAGTGGCAGTGGAACTACGAATATGAAGGTGCTTCGGCNCCGATCGCATTCGACAGCTTCATGCTGAAGGAAACCGACCGNGACTCGACCGGCAAGACCGACATGGCNCGTTACCCGCGCCTGCTCGCCGTCGATAACGAAATGGTCGTGCCGGTTGGNAAGACGGTTCGTCTTCTCGTGACCGCTGCTCCGTCNGACGTNATTCACGCCTTCGCTCTGCCGGCCTTCGGCCTGAAGATCGACGCTGTTCCGGGCCGTNTGAACGAAACCTGGTTCATCGCCGAAAAGGAAGGCATGTACTACGGCCAGTGCTCCGAGCTTTGCGGCAAGGACCANGCCTTCATGCCGATCGCGATCCACGTCGTGTCGCAGGAAAAGTATGATGCCTGGCTTGCTCAGGCTGCAACCGATCTCCCGGGCGCGTTCAAGGGTCTCGTCGCTCAGGCCGATAAGCCTGTAGACGGCCTTGCCGTCGCTGCGAACGTTTCCAAGTAATAAAGAGGAGTGAGGACAATGGCTGGACATTCCGCTCACGACGATCACGCTCATGCTCGCACCTCTCATGATGCGCATGCCCATGACGACCACAATCATTCCCANACGCCCGGCTTTGCCGCGCGTTGGTTCTTCTCGACCAACCANAAGGANATCGGCACCCTCTACCTGATCTTCGCGATCATTGCCGGTATCGTTGGNGGCCTGCTCTCCGTTGCCATGCGCATGGAGCTGCAGGAGCCTGGCATCCAGATCTTCCACGGTCTGGCGTCCATGGTTTACGGCTTCGAAGGTGATGCTGCCATCGACGGCGGCAAGCACATGTACAACGTCTTCACCACCGGCCACGCGCTGATCATGATCTTCTTCATGGTCATGCCCGCGATGATCGGCGGCTTCGCCAACTGGATGGTGCCGATCATGATCGGTGCGCCGGACATGGCGTTCCCGCGTCTGAACAACATCTCCTTCTGGCTCATCGTGCCGGCATTCGTGCTGCTGCTGCTTTCCATGTTCGTGGAAGGTCCGGCAGGTGCGTTCGGCGTCGGTGGCGGCTGGACGATGTATCCGCCGCTGGCGACCATGGGGCATCCGGGACCGGCCGTTGACCTGGCGATCTTCTCGCTGCACGTCGCTGGTGCGTCCTCGATCCTTGGTGCGATCAACTTCATCACCACGATCCTGAACATGCGCGCTCCGGGCATGACGCTGCACAAGATGCCGCTCTTCGCCTGGGCCGTTCTGATCACTGCCTTCCTGCTGCTGCTGTCGCTGCCGGTTCTGGCTGGCGCCATCACCATGCTGCTGACCGACCGTAACTTCGGCACGACCTTCTTCGCGCCGGAAGGCGGCGGTGACCCGATCCTCTACCAGCACCTGTTCTGGTTCTTCGGTCACCCGGAAGTGTACATCCTGATCCTGCCCGGCTTCGGCATCATCAGCCACATCGTGTCCACCTTCTCGCGCAAGCCGATCTTCGGTTACCTCGGCATGGCCTACGCCATGGTCGCCATCGGTGCCGTCGGCTTCGTCGTGTGGGCGCACCACATGTACACGGTCGGCCTGTCGCTCGACGCACAGCGTTACTTCGTCTTCGCGACGATGGTCATCGCCATCCCCACCGGAATCAAGATCTTCTCCTGGATTGCGACGATGTGGGGCGGTTCGCTGCGCTTCACCACGCCGATGATCTGGGCGATCGGGTTCATCTTCCTGTTCACCGTCGGTGGTGTTACGGGCGTCCAGCTTGCCAACGCCGGTCTCGACCGCGCACTGCATGACACCTACTACGTCGTGGCTCACTTCCACTACGTTCTGTCGCTCGGTGCCGTCTTCGCGATCTTCGCGGCCTGGTACTACTGGTTCCCGAAGATGTTCGGCTACATGTACAGCTCGGCCATCGGCAACCTGCACTTCTGGGTCATGTTCATCGGCGTGAACCTCGTGTTCTTCCCGCAGCACTTCCTCGGTCTTGCAGGCATGCCGCGCCGTTACATCGACTATCCGGATGCATATGTCGGCTGGAACTATGTCTCCTCGATCGGCTCCTACATCTCCTTCGTCGGCGTCCTGATCTTCCTTTACGGTGTCTGGGAAGCCTTCTCGAAGAAGCGTGTTGCCGGCGACAATCCGTGGGGTGAAGGTGCGACCACGCTGGAATGGCAGCTGTCTTCGCCGCCGCCGTACCACCAGTGGGAGCAGCTGCCCCGCATCCGCTAAGCGGACGAAGATCAAGGGCATCGCGGTTGCCGCGATGCCCTGAAATTGCAGACAGGACGGTTCAATGACAGTTATCGACAATCACGACGTACTTGGCTCCGAGGAAGGCTTGCGCCTTTCGGAAGCGAATGCGCGCGATTTCTTCGAGCTGCTGAAGCCGCGCGTGATGTCGCTCGTCGTATTCACCGCCTTTGCCGGCCTGATCCTGGCGCCCGGTGAGATCAACCCGATCCTCGGTGCCATTTCCATTCTCTGCATTGCGGTGGGCGCTGGCGCCTCCGGTGCACTCAACATGTGGTACGATGCCGACATCGACGCGGTGATGAGCCGTACCGCAAAACGTCCCATTCCGGACGGACGGGTTCAGCCGCGGGAGGCGCTTGCCTTCGGCCTGACCCTGTCGGTCTTCTCGGTTGCCATCCTTGGCCTTGCGGTCAACTGGTTCGCAGCCGGCCTTCTGGCTTTCACCATTTTCTTCTATGCCGTCATCTACACGATGTGGCTGAAGCGCTCGACGCCGCAGAACATCGTCATCGGCGGCGCATCCGGCGCATTCCCGCCGATGATCGGCTGGGCCTGCGTGACGGGCGGCGTGTCGATCGACAGCATCATCCTGTTCCTGATCATCTTCCTCTGGACGCCGGCGCATTTCTGGGCGCTCGCGCTCTTCAAGATGCGCGACTATGGCTCCGTCGGCGTGCCGATGATGCCGAACGTTGCAGGCGAAGCTTCGACCAAGAACCAGATCGTCCTCTACACCATCCTGACGATTGCCGTGGCTGTTGCGCCGACTGCGACGGGCCTTGCCGGCATCGGCTATGGCATCTTTGCCGCCGTGCTTGGTGCGATCTTCCTCTACTGTTCGGTTGCCGTATGGCGCATGCCGGACGGTGACGACAAGATGGTTCCGGCCAAGAAGATGTTCGCCTATTCGATAGTTTATCTTTTTGCGGTCTTCTCGGCGCTCCTCGCGGATCACTGGATCGGCGGCGTTTCGAAGCTCCTGGGAGCCGCGTGATGATCGAACAAATTGAACTCAACGAAGCGCAGAAGAAGTCGCGCCGGAACCGCAACATCGCCCTTGGGCTCGTTCTGGCGGCACTCGTCGTGCTCTTCTACATCATGACCCTGGTGAAGATCGGTGGTCTGAATGTCTAAGCCGGAAACCACCAACGAGATGGCGCCGGGCGGCCAGAAGCGTGTCAGCAATGGCGCGATCTTCGCAGGCTGCGCCGTGTTCGTCGGCTGCATGGTGGGTGCGGCCTATGCTTCAGTTCCGCTCTATCGCCTGTTCTGCCAGGTCACCGGTTACGGCGGCACGACGCAGCGCGTCGAGCAATATTCGGAAACGATCCTCCAGAAGCCGATCCAGGTGACGTTTGACGCAAACGTGTCCTCGGGGTTGAACTGGGAGTTCAAGCCGGCCAAGACCGTCAATCCGAAGATCGGCGAGACGGTCCAGGTCGAATATACGGCGACCAACAGGTCGTCGACTGCCTCCACCGGCACGGCCGTGTTTAACGTGACGCCGATGGAAGCGGGTGCCTACTTCAACAAGGTGCAGTGCTTCTGCTTTACCGAGCAGACCTTGGAGCCGGGTCAATCGATCACCATGCCCGTGGTGTTCTTTGTTGATCCGGAAATCGCCAAGGCACCTGAAACGAAGAACATAAAAACGATTACCCTGTCCTACACCTTTTATCCGAGCGAGAAGGCCCAGCCGGTCGCCGCTCTGCCAAAGGGTGAGACGGTCGGGGAAGGGAAACTTTAAGAGGGTCGCCGGGTTTTCCGGCGTAGCAAGGCAATATCCGGGGATTCTGACATGGCCGACGCGCATCAGAAAAATCACGACTACCACATCATCGATCCGAGCCCGTGGCCTATCCTGGCTTCGCTCGGCGCATTCGTCCTGACTTTCGGCGGCGTTGGCTACATGCGCTACCTGAATGGTGGTGCGTTCAACATGTTCGGGATCAACTGGGCGACCCCCTGGGTCTTCTTCATTGGTCTCGCCATCGTCATCTACACGATGATCGGCTGGTGGTCGGACACCATCAAGGAAGGCAATTCCGGCGCTCATACGCGCGTCGTGTCGCTGCACCTGCGCTACGGCATGATCATGTTCATCGCATCGGAAGTGATGTTCTTTGCCGCCTGGTTCTGGGCCTTCTTCGATGCAAGCCTTTATGCCAACGAAGCGATCCAGGCCTCGCGCACCGAATTCCTCGGCGGCCAGTGGCCCCCGAAGGGCGTTGAAGTGCTCGATCCATGGCACCTGCCGCTCTACAACACGGTTATCCTGCTGCTTTCGGGCACCTGCGTAACCTGGGCACACCACGCGCTGCTGCACAATGACCGTAAGGGCCTCGTCAACGGCCTGGCGCTCACCGTGGCGCTCGGCATCCTGTTCTCGTTCGTCCAGGCCTATGAATACGCCCACGCTCCGTTCGAATTCTCGAACTCGATCTATGGCGCGACCTTCTTCATGGCGACCGGCTTCCACGGCTTCCACGTCCTGATCGGCACGATCTTCCTCCTCGTCTGCCTTATCCGGGCGATGGCCGGTGGCTTCACGCCGACCCGCCACTTCGGCTTCGAAGCCGCCGCCTGGTACTGGCACTTCGTTGACGTGGTCTGGCTGTTCCTGTTCTTCGCCATCTACATCTGGGGTGGCTGGGGCGCACCGGTCGCTCACTAAGAGCCACGCATTTCATGAGGAGGGGCGGCGAAAGCCGCCCTTCTGCGTTTCAAGCGGAATTTGACCATGGCCACGACGCCGCAGCACGAAGAAATAAGCACCGGCCGGCCGCGCAGCACGGTGCGTACCGTCGCAACGGTTGTCGGCATCCTCGTCACGCTGGCGGTGTTGCTGTCGCTCGGCACTTGGCAGGTGGAGCGCCTTCACTGGAAGGAGGCGCTGCTGGCCGATATTGCCGAACGTCGCGCCGCAGACCCGGTCCCGTTGGCCGAGGTCGAGGCAATCGAGCGTGACGGCGGCGATATCGAGTACCGACGCGTCTCGGTGACGGGGACCTTTGACCACGGCAAGGAGCGGCACTTCTTCGCGACCTTCCAGGGCCAGACCGGCTTCTATGTTTACACCCCAATGACCTTGGCGGACGGCCGGGTCCTCTTCGTCAACCGTGGCTTCGTGCCCTACGAGATGAAGGACCGCTCGACGCGCGAGGCGGGCGAAGTGTCAGGCGTGCAGACCGTCACCGGTTTTGCACGCACGCGGCTGGACGAGAAGCCGTCGGCCATCGTGCCGGATAATGATCTCGGGAAGAACATCTTCTACTGGAAGGATCTGTCGGCCATGACTTCGACGACGGGGTTGGAGGCATCGCAGGTGCTGCCGTTCTTCGTTGATGTTGATGCCTCGGTGGAAAACGCTGGCGGCTGGCCACGTGGCGGCGTCACGCAGTTCGACCTGCCGAACAGCCACCTGCAATATGCCGTCACCTGGTATGGCCTGGCGGCAGCCTTGGTGGCGGTGGTCATCGGCATGTGGTTTCGGGGCCGACGAAGCCAGGGCTGACATCGCCAAGGGTAACAGCGTAAGGGTGATGGTGCCGGGTTGAGGAGCAGGTTATGCTCACCGCCTCAATAGGGGGTGAGGCATGGCGATCCTGGCAGCTTTCTTGGTGGCGTTGACAGCGCTTCTCCACCTCGGTTTCCTCGTGCTCGAGATGTTTTTCTGGACAAAGCCGTTTGGCCGCAAGACCTTCCGCATGTCGGCCGAGCAGGCGGCTGCGACAAAGGTGCTCGCTGCCAACCAGGGCCTCTACAACGGGTTCCTTGCCGCCGGCCTCCTCTGGTCGCTGCTGCATCCGGATCCAGCCATCGCCTATCAGTTGAAACTCTTCTTCCTTGTGTGCGTGATTGTAGCCGCTATATATGGCGCATGGTCGGTCAAGCCGCGCATCCTGCTTGTTCAGGGCGGTCCCGCCATGATCGCTCTTGTCCTGACCCTTCTGGCGTTCTGATTGATGGCATTTCCCGTTTCCAACAAAAGCCCGCTGACGATCCGTCTCTGTGGCCCGCGTGGCTTCTGCGCCGGCGTCGACCGCGCGATCCAGATCGTTGTGCTGGCGCTGAAGGCATATGGCGCGCCGGTTTATGTGCGCCACGAGATCGTCCACAACCGCTACGTGGTGGAGGGGCTGGAAGCCAAGGGTGCGATCTTCATCGAGGAGCTTAATGAGATCCCGGAAGAACATCGCCAGCAGCCGGTAGTCTTCTCGGCCCACGGCGTGCCGAAGTCTGTTCCGGAAGATGCGCAGGCGCGCAACCTGTTTTACCTCGACGCGACGTGCCCTCTGGTCTCCAAGGTCCACAAGCAGGCCATGCGCCACCAGCGGCTCGGCCGCCATGTGGTGCTCATCGGCCATGCCGGCCATCCGGAAGTGATCGGCACCATGGGGCAACTGCCGCCGGGCTCCGTATCGCTCGTCGATACCATCGCCGATGCGGAAGACTATATGCCGCCTGACCCTGACAATCTCGGTTACGTGACCCAGACGACGCTTTCGGTGGATGATACGGCTGGCGTGATCGCCAAGCTTCAGGAGCGCTTTCCGAACCTGATGGCGCCTGCGGCCGATTCCATTTGTTACGCCACCACCAACCGCCAGGTGGCGGTGAAGGAAGCAGCACCAGGCTGCGACCTTTTCCTGGTGGTCGGTGCACCGAATTCCTCGAACTCGAAGCGGCTGGTGGAAGTCGCGCTGCGGGCCGGCGCCAAGCGCTCGCTGCTGGTGCAGCGCGCGGCCGAACTGAACTGGGACGAGATCGGCCCGATCCGTACGCTCGGCATCTCCGCCGGAGCGTCTGCGCCGGAAGTCATCGTCGATGAAATCATCGCGGCCTTCAAGGAACGCTTCGATGCCCAGATCGAGCTTGCGATCACCGCCGAGGAAACCGAAAACTTCCTCGTCAACCGCGAGCTTCGCGACGTTCCTCTGACGCACGAAGACATGGAATGGGTCAACGGCCGCAAGAGCGTTCCGGCCTGACCTGACGGATCCTGTGAATCCGGCTCTCGATCTGCGGTCTTCGGCCCTAGCGGAGGCGATGGCGAGCGGTTAGGAAGGGGCGGGGTGCCGCGTCTGCGGCTGACATATCGCGGGATAGATCTTGGCCGTTTACACTGACATTACCGAAGACGACCTGAAGCGTTTTCTGACCGAATACGACGTCGGCGAATTGACCTCCTACAAGGGCATCGCCGAAGGGGTCGAGAACTCGAACTTCCTGCTCCACACCACGCGAGATCCGCTGATCCTGACGCTTTATGAAAAGCGCGTCGAGAAGGCAGACCTGCCGTTCTTCCTTGGCCTGATGCAGCATCTTTCTGCCAAGGGGCTGTCCTGCCCGCTGCCTCTGCCGCGCCGCGACGGCCAGTTGCTCGGCGAACTTTCAGGCCGCCCGGCCGCACTGATATCGTTCCTGGAAGGCATGTGGCTGCGCAAGCCCGAGGCACGGCATTGCCGCGAAGTCGGTCGGGCGCTCGCCGAAATGCATCTGGCGGGCGAAGGCTTCGAGATCGCCCGCGCCAACGCGCTGTCGCTCGAGGGTTGGAAAACGCTCTGGGCCAAGTCTGCCGATCGCGCCGACGAGGTGGAAACGGGGCTGCAGGACGAGGTGACCGCGGAGCTCGAATATCTTGAGGCTCATTGGCCGAAGGATCTTCCGGCCGGCGTCATCCATGCCGATCTTTTCCAGGACAACGTCTTTTTCCTCGGCGACGACTTTTCCGGCCTGATCGACTTCTATTTCGCCTGCAATGACCTGCTGGCTTACGATGTGGCGATCTGCCTCAACGCCTGGTGCTTCGAGAAGGATGGCTCCTATAACGTGACCAAGGGAAGCGCGATGCTGGACGGCTACGCGAGCGTCCGGCCGCTTTCCCCGGATGAAGTCGCAGCACTCCCGGTTCTCGCAAGGGGTTCGGCGCTGCGGTTCTTCCTGACCCGCCTTTACGACTGGCTGACAACGCCGGCTGGCGCGCTTGTCGTGAAGAAGGACCCGCTCGAATATCTGCGCAAGCTGCGGTTCCACCGTCAGGTGCGCTCCGCCACTGAATATGGATTGTCTGCATGAAACAGGTCGAAATCTTCACCGANGGCGCCTGCTCGGGCAATCCCGGTCCCGGTGGCTGGGGNGCGATCCTGCGCTACGGNGAGACCGAGAAGGAACTGTTCGGCGGCGAGGCGGAAACCACNAATAACCGCATGGAACTGATGGCCGCCATCCAGGCNCTCAATGCGCTGAAGACGCCCTGCGAAGTCGAGCTNTACACCGACAGTTCCTACGTCAAGGACGGCATTACCAAGTGGATCTTCGGCTGGAAGAAGAAGGGCTGGAAGACGGCTGACAACAAGCCGGTGAAGAATGTCGAGCTCTGGCAGCAGTTGGAAGAAGCGCGCAACCGCCACAAGGTGACGCTCCATTGGGTGAAGGGTCATGCCGGCCATCCGGAAAACGAACGTGCCGATGAACTGGCGCGGCTCGGCATGGCGCCGTTCAAGAAGAAGTAGCCTGATCGCCATCTGGCAGCTTGCGTGACGGCGGCTTGCACTTCGCAGCTGTGGCGCTAGTTTCTGCGTGTCGATCGAGAGAGGGTTGGGAGGTCACATGATCCTGCATTGCGTCTTCGCACGGTTCAAGTCGTCGCTGCAGGCTGCCGACAAGCAGTCGCTCTATGACGCGATCGTCGCCCTCAAGGAGGTCACGCCCGGCATCCTCGACATCAAATACGGTCCGAACATCTCCCGCGAAGGCCTGGACGGCGGTTTCCGCGATGGCTTCATCGTCACCTTCGACAGCCCAGAGTCGCGTGACGCCTATCTCGTCCACCCCGATCACCTTGCGGTTGGCGAACGGATCGTTGCCTCCGCCGATGGTGGCGTTTCCGGTCTTCTGGTTTTCGACCTGGAGATATGAAAAGAGCGCCCGCAGGCGCTCGCAACTTTCAACACTGCAGAGATGTCAGAGCGCTTCAAGCATTGCCGCGGCGCCGGAGACCGTTGCTTGGCCCGGGCTTTCCTCGACATTGAGCGACTTCACCACGCCGTTCTCGACCAGCATGGAATAACGCTTGGAGCGCACGCCGAGCCCGCCGCCGGAAAGGTCGGCATCCAGGCCAAGAGCCTTGGTGAAGGCACCGTCCCAGTCGGCGAGGAAGTGGATCTTGCCCATGCCGCCGGTATGCTGCGCCCAGGCGCCCATCACGTGCCAGTCGTTTACGGCAACGACGGCAATGTCATCGATCCCCTTGGCAAGGAACGCATCGCGGTTTTCCAGGAAGCCCGGCAGGTGGTTCAGCGTGCAGGTCGGCGTGAACGCGCCCGGCACGGCAAAGAGAATGACCTTCTTGCCGTCGAAGAGCTGCGACGTTGTGATCTCGACCGGGCCGTCGGCGGTCTTTTCTTTGAAGGTGGCGGCAGGCAGTTTGTCGCCGACTGCAATCGTCATCGGGCTCTCCTCGGTTGTGCGGACGCGGTATCGGTCCGGCAGGTGAGGGGACTATAATGCGCCGCCCATGCAAGGCAAGCTGGCTTAGCGGAAGCTCAGCGAGGTTTCCATGGCGCGCTTGCCGGCAATCACCAGCACGCCCCATTGCTTGCCCTTGATGTCGTAGTTCTTGGGCAGCTTTCCGACCGGCATGTCGAGCGAATAGCTGTCACCGTCCTGCGTGGCGTTCTGGCCATCAAAGAGCACGTGCCCTTCCGGCCCCGTCACGATCACCTGCGGCGGCGTGGTCGAACCCGGCGGGAGCTTGAGCGTCAGCGACAGGACATCGTTGTTCTCGCTGATGGAATGGTCGGCGACCGCGAACTCGTCGGACGGCGCTTCGGGGATCTTCGATGCCGCGGCGTTGAGGATCATCGCTTCCTGCACCGGCGTGCCGCCCACGGCCTCAAGCTTCAGCGTAAAATCCGCCTGGAACGGAATGCAGATATTGCGGCAAAGGCCGACGAATGCCGATGCCGTCAGGTCCAGCGGCTGGCCGGGTTGGCGCACCTTGAGCTCGAACGGCAGCGATACTGGATGGTCGTAGCCAAGATCGCGAAGTTCGCCATTGTCGATCCGCTTAGGCACCGGGTAGGAGACGCGCGTCAGTGTCGCGCCATCCGCCTCGGGCAGCATGATCTGCGGCGGAATGCCCGCATCACCCGGCTCACGCCAATAGGTGATCCAGCCGGGCCGCGGCTCGATCTGCAACGCACCGCGCACCGTCCCGTCGGGCTCAGGCGGCATGGCGACGATGCGCATCCGCCCGCCTTCATTGGTGGCCCAGGGTGAAATTTCCGCATGGCAAACGCCGGCCATGCCAAGAGAACCGGCGACGAGGGCGGCGGGCGCCAGTTTCATGAGGTTTTTCAACCAGGAGTGCGTCATTGCGTTGCATGTAACGCAAGAGGCAGGCCGAGGCGAGTCACGACGCAACCATCGCAATCATATTCCGTTGATTGGATATGTCGGGTGCCCCATGTTCATTATCTTTTTTTGATATAAGCTTGATGAGTAAAGAGTAGAGGCAGTGAGCGTGGCCGGAGGCAGTATGGTTTTGTCGACCCTCAAGCACGATAGGGAGCGCGGCTTCCTGGACGGCCAGTTCCTCATTGCCATGCCCGGCATGCAGGACGGCAATTTTGCGCGCGCAGTGGTCTATATCTGCGCCCATTCTGATGCCGGCGCGATGGGCTTCATCATCAATCGCGCCCAGGAAATCTCCTTTACGGACGTCCTCCTGCACCTGAAGCTCATGGAGGAGGCAGACACGATCATGCTGCCTCAGCCAACCCGCGACATCCCGATCCTTGCCGGTGGTCCGGTGGAAACCGGTCGTGGCTTCGTGCTTCATTCGGATGACTTCAGCAGTGAGTCCTCCGTGCCGGTGAGCGAGGATATTTCGCTCACCGCAACGCTGGATGTCATCCGCGCCATCTGCGACGGGCGTGGCCCGGCACGCGCGACCATGCTGCTCGGTTACGCCGGATGGGGCCCCGGACAGCTGGAGATGGAAATTGCCGCCAATGGCTGGCTCAACTGCCCCTCGACGGATGAGCTGATTTTCGACACTGCTCTCGAGGAGAAATACGAGCGGGCGCTGGCTCTCCTGGGCGTCAGCCCGGAGATGCTCTCCAGTGAAGCTGGCCACGCCTGACGCGACCCAACGCTTATTTCGACAAGAGCGGAACGAAGCCTCCGGACCCGCGTTCTCTTCTGGCAAGGCGCGAGAAAGCGCCGCAAAAATGAGGAGTTACGTTATGGGAAGCACCAGCGACAAGATGTCCGGCAAGGCCAATGAACTGGCTGGCAAGGTCAAGCAGGCTGCAGGCGACATGACCGACGACCACAGCCTTAAGGCAAAGGGTGCCGGCCAGGAAGCCAAGGGTCACGCACAGCAGGCCAAGGGCAATCTGAAGCAGGCCGCCAAGGATGTTGTAGACCGCGCCTGACGGTCACAACTGCATTCTCTTTCAAAAACCTGTTCCGGTTCGGCTGGAGCAGGTTTTCTGTATGGGCAAGCCAGAATGGATCTAACCGATGCGCCTCTACGACTGTGATCATTGCGGCCAACCGATCTTTTTCGACAACCGCTCCTGCGTGAACTGCGGTCATCGGCTTGCCTTCGTTCCCGAACAGCTTGCCATGCATGCGCTGGAACAGGAGGACGGGGCGGAGGGCACATGGCATCTCATCGCCAAGCCGGAGCACAAGGTGCGGCTTTGCGCCAACGCGGCTATGGACGTGTGCAACTGGACGGTTCTTGCCGATGATCCGAATCCGTTCTGCCCGGCCTGCCGCCACAATCGCCTCGTGCCCGATGCATCAACGGAGGAGGGGCTCAATCAGTGGCGGCGCATCAGCCAGGCGCAGCGGCATCTCTTTTATTCCCTGATGCGCTGGAACCTGCCGCGCACCAACCGGGAAGAGGATCCGGAAGGCGGCCTGGTGTTCGATTTCCTCGTTGATGAGGTCAAGGAGGATGGCTCGGTCGTGCCCGCGATGACAGGCCACGAAGACGGCCTCATTGCCATTCGTGCGGCCGAAGCCGATGACCTCACGCGCGAGCAGGTTCGGGTCTCGATGAACGAGCCGTATCGCACGATGCTCGGGCACTTCCGGCACGAGACCGGACATTACATCTGGGACAAGCTGGTGCGCGACGGCGGCAAGATCGAAGAATTCCGCGCCGTCTTCGGTGACGAGCAGGCTGATTACGGTGAGGCGCTACGGCGCAACTACGAAGAAGGTCCGCCGCCGGATTGGCAGCAGGTCCATATCAGCACCTATGCCAGCACCCATCCCTGGGAAGATTTCGCCGAAAGCTTCGCGCACTATCTCCACATCGTCGATACGCTGGAGACGGCGCGCGCCTACGGCATGTCGATCGAGCCGCGCCGGCATGAGGAGCTTGCCGCCGAGGTCGCCTTCAACCCGTATAATGCAAAGAGCGCCGAGCAGCTTGTGTCGGCCTGGATCCCGTTCAGCGTGGCGATCAACAGCCTGCACCGGTCCATGGGTGTCCCGGACCTTTATCCCTTCATCCTGACGCCGGCGGTGGTGGAGAAGCTTGAGTTCATCCACCAACTGATCCATTCGGCGCGTCAGGCGCCGGGAGCGGTCACGCCCGCTTCGTCAGCGGAAAGCGCTCCTTCAGGAGCTTGATCACTGCATCGGCCGGGGCGGGCGGGCCGAACAGGAAGCTCTGGCCGAAATGGCAACCCATCTTGGCGAGATCTGCGGCATCGTCGTCGGTCTCGATGCCCTCCGCCACCACGGTCATGTCGAGCGCGCGGGCCATGGCGATGACCGAGCGCAGCAGGATCGCCCGCTTTTCAGCGCCGCCGCCGACCAATTCCTTGTCGAGCTTGATCGTGTCGAACGGGAACTGGGTGAGGCAGGCGAGCGATGAGTAGCCGGTGCCGAAATCGTCGAGCGCGAGGCTCAGGCCCGTTTCCTTCAGCTTTCCGAGAACAAGCCGCGCCTGTTCCGGGTTTTCCATCATCAGCGATTCAGTGAGTTCCAGCTTCAACTGGTGCGGGTCGATCTGCGTCTTCTGCAGCAGCGTGCGCACGTCATTGTAGAGATCGGCGTTGAGAAGCTGGGCGCTCGAGAGATTGACCGATACGAAGACAGGAAGATCACCCGTCTGCCGCTGCCAGTTCATAAGGTCGGTCGCGGCCCGGTCCATGGCAAACAGCCCGAGCGGTCCAATGAGATCAGAAGTTTCCGCGATCGGGATGAATTCCGATGGCGGAATTGGCCCGCGCTTCGGGTGGTCCCAGCGCATCAGCGCTTCGAAGCCGGCGATCTCGCCGTCCTTCAGCCGGATGATCGGCTGGTAGGCGAGCGACAGTTCCTTGCGCTCGATGGCGCGGCGAAGATCTGTCTCGATCTGCAGCTTGTCGGTTCCGGCGGAGCGGAAGGCAGGACGGAACGGTTCGACTCGATTGCCGCCGCTGCGCTTGGCGCGGTACATGGCAAGTTCAGCGTCGGCCAGCATGCCGACGGCGCTTTCCTGCTGGTCCACCCAGGAGGCAAGGCCGATCGAGGCGGTGAGGATGATCTCGCGGTTGGCGAAATTGATTGGCACCATGATCGCCTTGGAGACGGCGTCGGCGAACTCGGCAACCTTGGCTGGATCGCGTTCCGAAACCAGGATCAGGCCGAACTGGTCGCCGGCGAGCCGCGCAAGCGTATCCTGCGGCTTCAGCAGGCGGCGCAGGCGCCGCGTCAGCGCGATGAGGATATTGTCGCCGGCAGCAATGCCGAGGCTGTCGTTCACCTGCTTGTAGCGGTCGATATCGACCGACATCACCGTCGGGCGCACTGTCTCGCCACCCGGTGCGAGCGCCAGCACGGCCTGCAGACGGTCAAGGAAAAGCTGGCGGTTCGGCAGGCCGGTGAGGTTGTCGTGCAGCGCATCCTGCAGCAGCCGCTCGACGGAATTCTTCTGTTCGGTCACGTCGACGATGGTGCCGACGCAGCGAATGATTTCGCCGTTCGAGCCAAGCACCGGACGCGCGCGAATCTGCA
>Ga0065721_10050856_pt1 | contig 17475 bp, 15 predicted proteins | sample Mesricmetagenome_FD_59108 | JGI IMG/M metagenome (GOLD analysis project Ga0065721, IMG submission 59108) | Mesophilic microbial community from rice straw/compost enrichment Sample: eDNA_1 v2 (version 2) | ecosystem: Engineered > Solid waste > Grass > Composting > Bioreactor | place: USA: Davis... | reverse complement strand
CGAGCGGCTCTGTGGTGCCGCGTTTCAAGGCGCAGATCGCAGCCGGCGGACCGGTGACACTCACCCACCGCGAGATCACGCGCTATTTCATGACCATCCCCGAGGCATCGCAGCTCGTCATCCAAGCAAGCGCGATGGCGAAGGGCGGCGAGGTGTTCGTGCTCGACATGGGCGAACCCGTCCGCATCGCCGACCTTGCCCGGTCGATGATCCGTCTGTCGGGTCTTAGCGTGCGCGATGCGGACAATCCCGAGGGCGACATCGCGATTGTTGAAACAGGTCTGCGGCCCGGAGAGAAGCTCTATGAAGAGCTACTGATCGGCGACAACCCCGAGCCGACCAACCATCCGCGTATCATGCGTGCGCGAGAGAAACTCTTGCCCTGGGACAAACTCGATCCCGCGTTGAACGAGCTCGATGCGACAATTCGCAGCAGCGGCGATTGCGTCGCGGCGATGCAGGTGGTGAGTGACTTGGTACCCGAATACGCGCGCCGCACCGAATTATCCGGGCGGCAAGAGATCGATCGGGTTTGAGGCTTCGCGGAGCCCAAATACCAATATTCTATAAAATTTGATGCGGGCTTCGCGCTGCTAACGCCTCGCCATCGCGAGCACGTCGCGGCTCACTTCTGCCGCTAGCTGCATCTCCTCGGGCGTTAGAGTGGGGTGCACAAGCCACATCAAGCTCGTTTCGCCGAGCGCGCGCGCGACGGGCAAACGATCGCGCGGCCTCCACCCCGTATCGTCGAAAGCTTTCTCAAGGTAAACTTCAGAACAGCTTCCCTGATAACACGGTACGCCCCGGGCGACGATTTCCGATACGATGCGGTCGCGGTCCCAGCCTTCCTTCAAACCCTCGGGACGAACATAAGCATAAGCTTTATACTCGGCGTGAACATGACCCTCACCGGTTGGCCGAGGCATGCGGATAACGCCGTCGACGCCTGCAAGATCCTTTAACGCTTCGCGCAAAACAGCGGCGTTGTGCGCTCGCGCAGCTGTCCATTCGGGCAGACGGCGAAGCTGGATACGCCCGATAGCCGCCTGCATTTCCAGCATGCGCCAGTTCGTGCCAAAGCTTTCGTGCACCCAACGAAAACCCGGAGGATGGGCGCGCTCATAGACGGCCTCCCAACTCTTCCCGTGATCCTTGAAGGACCACATGCGTGACCACAGATCCAGGTCGTTGGTCGTGACCATTCCCCCTTCGCCGCCGGTGGTCATGATCTTGTCCTGGCAAAAGGACCATGCGCCGACATGGCCCATCGCGCCAACGCTTCGTCCCTCGTAGCGCGCCCCATGCGCCTGCGCACAATCCTCGATCACCTTGAAGCCATGCGTCTCTGCTAGTTCCATGATCGGGCGCATCTCGGCGGGCCAGCCCGCGAGATGGACCACGATGGCGCCGCGGGTACGCGGTGACAGCACGGGTTCGATCGTGGCGGCAGAGATATTGCCGCTATCGGGATCGACGTCGACAAACACGGGCACCGCACCCGCGTTTACGACGCAGCTGACCGATGCAAGGAAGGTTCGCGGCGTGACGACCACCTCGTCGTCGGCGCTCCCGCCATTAGCCCTTCCTATGCCCAAACCGTGCAGGGCAAGATCGAGTGCAACTGTGCCATTGGCCAGCGCGATTGCGTGCTCGGTCCCCGCCCATTCGGCGAATTCGCGTTCGAAAGCCCTGCACGCGTCTCCGGTCCAGTAATTGACCTTGTTTGATCGCATGACGTCCGCAACGGCGGCGACCTCCTCTTCACTGAAGCTGGGCCAAGAAGCAAAATTTGTGTTTAGCATGAAACTACCCTTTAACCCGGGCCGGATTCCCCATCACGGTGGCACCTGGCGGAACATCCTTGGTAACAATGGCACCCATGCCCACCACGGCATCGGGACCTATCGCCAGATTCTGCCGAATGACGGCGCCCGATCCGATATAGGCGCGGTCTCCGATGCGGACATTCCCGTTACAGCGTACCCCCGGTGCGAAAGTCACGAAATCGCCGATCACACAATCATGCTCAACGTAAGAATAGAGATTTGCGTGAAAGCAGCGTCCGATCCGGATGTTCGAGGTGAAAGTCACGAATGGAGAAACCAGAGCACCCTCTGCAATCTCGACATCGTCCATCACGACGACTTCCTTCGCCCATAATGAGAGCAAAGCCAAGCCTGCCTCGTCGCACTTTCTAGCCAACTCAACTCGCATGGCTGGAGAGGCAACGGCGAGCGCCACATATTTTTCGCGCGCTCCAGCGTTGGCAAAGCGAGCGAACGACATGACTTCATGCCCATTAATATCGTCAGAGGTCGCACAATCGTCGATAAATACGAGCCGCGCATCCACCGCCAGCGGAAGCGACCGCGCAAGTGGCATGACGCCGCGACCGCATCCGCCGGCTCCGTAGATGCCAATGAGGCGGCTCACGGCATCTCTCCGTTACCAGTAAACGGAGACATCGTTGCCTCCCCCTCTGCGTTAATACCGTCCCGCGCTAGGACCTTGCGCACCGTCAAAAACAGAATTTTGAGATCAAGCGCCAAGGAGCGATTATCGATATACCAAACGTCCAGCCTAAATTTCTCGTCCCATGACAGGGCGTTGCGCCCGTTAACCTGCGCCCAGCCGGTCATGCCTGGCTGCACTTCATGCCGTCGCGCCTGTTCTTTGTTGTATAGCGGAATATAACTCATCAGTAGCGGGCGCGGCCCCACCATGCTCATATCGCCCTTGAGCACATTCCACAGCCCCGGAAGCTCGTCGAGGCTTGTCGATCGGAGAAAGCGCCCTAGCGGAGTTAATCTTTCGGCATCTGGCAACAGTCTCCCATCTGCGTCAAAAGCGGCGCGCATCGTCCGGAACTTGATCATTCGAAACGGCTTTCCGTGCAGCCCAGGCCGTAACTGTTCGAACAGGATCGGCGACCCCAAACGCCAACGAATCGCGAGTGCAATCATCGCCACCACTGGTGACAGCAACAACAAGATTCCGCCCGCTACTAGGAGATCGACGAGACGCTTCAATTTCGAAGTCCCTCGATGACCCATGTCACCCATTTGTCGGCCAAATCAATCCGATCAAATTCGCGCTGGGCAAGCACCGCGGCTCGGTTACCCTTTTCCCTAAGTCCAACGCGATCTGCAGCCGCAGCTTCTAAGGCATCGGCAAAAGCCTCACAATCGTCTGGGGGGACAACGAAACCACAATCATTTTTCCTGATGATTTCGGCTAGCCAACCTGGGTAGTTATTTAGCACCGGCAGCCCCGCCGCGATATAATCGAAGAACTTATTAGGAGACGTTCCAAAATAGAACTCCGGAAGATTTGTGAGTATCTGCAAGCCGATGTCCGCGCCGGCCATAAGCCCAGCCAGTTTATGCTTATTGACTGGTGGGTGAAATATTAGGTTCTGCAGTCCCTCCCGTTCGGCACGCGCCTGAAGGCTAGGCTTTAGTTTTCCGTCCCCGACCAACGCGATCTTGATATCGTCGCGCCCTCGATCCCGCAGAACCCGCGCCGCGTCGAGGACGGCATCCAATCCATTTGCGATTCCATGCGTTCCAGTGAAGATCGCGAGAAGGTGGTCGCCGTTAAGACCTTCGGGACGCCACGGCGTAGTATCGTTGCGAAAAAGGTCAATGTCGCAGCCATTTGGAATTGTTGTGATTGCGGCTTCCTCGACACCTAGGCGTTCAATTCCGCGTGCAATGCCGGGAGCGAGTGCGACGCATCGGTGCGCGCTACGATAGGATGCCCATTCCAGAAGGGACATCCCAGCGAGCGCGATCGGGTTGGTAATAACTCCCATCGCGCGAGGAAGCTCCGGCCATAGATCGCGCACTTCGAAGACGAAGGGCTTACGCCGCAACCAGCGTGCTGCAATTCCCGGAAGGCCCGCCGTCAGCGGCGTGGTAGTGGCAAATAAAATATCGTACTCTTCCTTTAGGGCGACCTGCAGGCTGCCCCAAGCATATTTCCAAAACGTGGCGCTGCGCTTCACGAAACCATCGTGATTAGAATAAGACAGATCGAACTCAATCACATTGATTCCGTCGACGGATCCCCGTCGAACGCCGTCAAGAAACGGACCATCGAGCCCGGTAACGCCGCTCCCGTAGCTTCCACAAACCATTGTGACGCTATGGCCGTGGTACAACAGCCTGCGTGCCATTTCATATGAGCGGATGCCCGTCGCACCGCGCGGCGTGGAGAAATGTTGGTGGAAGTAGAGGATATGCATCAGAATTCGACGTGAGTTGTCAGGGTGGCGGGAAGAGTAGCTTCCACTTCCAGGACTGGGACATCTTCTCGCTGGAAATAGTATCGCGAATCGGGTGCCTGTGTGAGGCGCAATGCGAGTGGCCGATCAGCGCATACACATAAAGAGACCTTGCCATCCGTCAACACACTACCAGAGAGGCGCCAATGACCGGGCGCGAGGCGCCAGCGCAGCACCGCCTTTCTGGCATTTCCGCCCAGTCGATCCGTGCACTCCAGTCCGTCCGAGCGAAGTGTCACTTGTCGATGATGATGCGCGCGCCAAGCATCGCGATAACCGGCGGCCGCGGCAACCGATCGACGACCGTCCTCGCGCACCGACGCCACGCCGTAAGCTTTGAGCCATGCGCCAAAGAGGAAACGACCTAGCCGCGGCATTTGGTCTCGACCGTCGAACTCCGCGGTGTTGTGCGCGCTCGTACCAGTGAACCATGCCCCCTCCTCGCTCGCATAGCTGAAAGAACCCGCGTCCCGCAGAATGTTGCGCCCCCCAGACCAAAGATCAAGATGAAGGGCGTCTGCTTGACTAGGACGGAAGCGAAAGCGCGGATAACGCAGTACAGCCATCGCCGTGCCGATACGAAGGATATGAAAGCCGCCGTCGTCTAGCGTGACGCTGCGCGGCGGCGGCAACGTGCTGTTCGGGCGATCAACGCCAAACCAGTAAAGGGGCTGATCCCATGGGCCAGGCGCATCAACGATACGCGCACCTAAAAAAAGAGTGGCGGCTAACTGCAGCGAAGGGCGGAAATCTCGATAGTCCGTGTCGGTTAGGGGCAGCAGCCGGGAGCCGTCGTTGGCACCGATATTCGGGACATCTCCGCTTTCTTCTATCATCATCGCTTGCAGCCAGACCGTGGCCGCCCGCAGACGCTCGTGCAGGATGTCGGAAAAGACTGGTAAATTCAGCGAACGGCGCCAAATCTCGGCCAGTGCGTACGTATCCAGCATAACACGGTGATAGATTGGTGAGTATTGGCTAAAGGTACCGTCTGAACCAATGAGTCGACGTGCCCGGTCCTCGAGCCAGCGCCGACCAGTTGCCGCCCAGTTCGCGCCCTCTCGACCACCCACCCAACTCCCACCGATAAATAAGGCCGCGGCCTCCGAGGTCCCGTGATTGTTCGCCTGACCGATCGCATAGCCGATAGTTGGCGCGATGCGAGCCAGATGCGCGGCAATCAACTCCCGCAAGGCAGGTAGTGGCGTCCTGTGGACTCCAAGAATTAACGCCGCCGCCGCAAGATGCATCACCCGAATAGATGCTTCCTGCCCGCATTTCCAATTGACGCCGTAATATGCCGGGTTGTTACGAGCCCAATCCTCGAGCCATTTGTTGAGCCGACCGAGTTCGCTCGTTTCTCCAAGCGCCGCACGCTGCGCTATAGGAATCGCCCAACCGAATCGAGACCCCTCCCATACCGCCTTGATGTCACCGAGTTCGGAGATGAAATCAGGAATGCTATCCCACCGCGCCTCACTTTCTGCCCGTACCCCCAGTCGGAAAGGGTTAGCGTGCCAATCGGGCGGACCATCGAGAAAGAAACTATGGGCCGAGAACCAGAGTCCCGAGTCACGCCAGGCTTGTGAGGCAACCAGCCCCGCCGGAGCAGCCCTCCCACTTAACATTGCAAAGTAAGGCCCCGGCGGAAGCGTGGCAACCAGCTTCAAGACAGGGTGAACATGCATCCGAAGTAAAGTGCGATACGCCAGCACTCGGGCCACATTCCCAATTCCGAGCCTTGAAATCACTTTCAATAGTAAAAATAATGATTTCATATCAGGAACTCGTATCGCAAAACACAAATTCCCAATTAGTTTAATATGGCATGGGTGAAACGCTCAATCATTATGCGCATATTCCATTCCGATTCGATCTTATTCAAAACATGACGAGACATTACGCCATCTGAGTTTCCCGCGAGGGTCATCCGGATGGCTTCCGCTAGGGCGTCATTCGACTCGTCCTCGACAATATATCCTGTTCGCCCAGCCTCGATTAAATCGTGCTCAGTTCCATCAGCCACACGCGACACGACAGGTACACCAAAAATCATAGCGTGATTAATCACGAGGCCGCCCAGCCCCGGAACAACGACGACATCTGCAACCGAGAAATAGCTGCCCACCCCCTCAATAACGCGGCCAAAAAACCTCACTCGCTCCTCCAGCCCCGCACGTACCGCCGCGTCGACCACAGCTTCGCGCTCCGACCCGTCACCAACATACCAAAGCTCGGCCGTTGCAAAGTCTTCTGACCGTCGATCAAGAATCTTGAGCGCCGCAATAAGATCTGCCGGGCGCTTTTCAAGCGTCATGGCGCCGACATACAGGATAACCGGACCCGATTTTTCCGTTCTTAACTTCTCCAGCAAATCAAAATCAACTTCCAGACGAGCCTTTTCTTCATTCATGCTATTCGGTGCAACTACGACTGCATCTCCCCTCACTCCCATTTGCTCAATATAATATTTCTTAGCCAAAGTATTTCGAGCTATAATATACTTACATTTCGCAATCATAACGGACACTAGTGGCCGCAACAGCCTAGGAAGTAGGCCGACCTTCCGGGTTCTAACCTTTCCCAAACTCCACCAGAGGTACTTCTTTCTGTAAATCAATGAATAGATAAAAATAGGTATATTATTTATTATGTTTATTTCACCTTCAGTTACGACAACATCCGGCTTATACATACGAAGAGTCTTGAAAATCCCGAACGAAAAATACACTGGATAAGGAAAACCTAAACTGGAAAAGATTCTATTCGCGGATTTCAATCTAATTACTTCGAAGGGGGCCGAATTGGAAGAAACCGATTTATCATCCTTAGCTTCACGATGACCTCCGTCCACGACAATTACGTCGCCACGAAACTCTCTTATGAACCTCTCTAAGAAATCTATCCGCCAACTTGCAAGATACGGTTGAAAGAACAGCACTCTCATCAGTATATGTTCCTCAATAAGACATATATGTCATCGTCTACCCGCCGAATAAGTCGAGCCGGAATGCCGGCAACGATCGAATTTTCAGGAACATCTTTTATAACTACTGCATTGGCACCGATTATAACATTGTTTCCTATAGATACATCACCTAAAACTTTCGCACCGGCTGATATGTAAACATTATCCCCTATCCTGGGAACTCCATCCGGATCAAGTTGCCTCCCAATTGTAACCCCCTGCCCGATAATAACTTTCCGCCCTATGACCGCTTGAGAATGGACAACGACGCCTATGGCCCCGTATGCAAATCTTGACCCAACGCCTATTTTTGCCGAATACGGAATGACACTGTTAAATAGAACGAAAATTATAGCCTTAATAATTCCTGGAATTATGGGAATATTTTTCCTATAAAAAAAGTTCGCTATTCTATAAAAGTATATCGCATTCATACAGCTGAACTCCTACGAACTTTCATTTGATCTATTTCTAATGCTCTTTCGTTCAGCAATATTTTAGAAGAAAAATATGATAACCCGAATAGCGCTCCAGTTACCAACTGAAGTTTAGACGAAAAACTTACAGTCATGAGAGGAAGGATGCAGGGAGAAACGACCATAAACATACGGGAAACTTCGCTGCTTCGGCGAAGTGTACGTGCAAGGAATGCATTCTTAACCGTTCCCCACGCTATTGATCCGTATATCACCAAGAACCCAAGCATCCCTGTTTTTAGGAGAATGATAAGGGTGCTACCGTGGGGCTTGTAAAAGGTATCCGCAGCGATCCAGTCGTCTTGGAACGCATCCCCTCCTGTGAGATCGAATGGGAACGGGTAGTATTGGCTTGTGAAATACCCACCCAGACCTGTCCCGGTGAAGAGCTGGTACACGGTATCGAACTGCTGACTTATGATATTCTGCAGGCTTATGACCCTAACGAGGGACGACATTCCCTCAGTCTCCGACGCTGCAAACGTGCCCGACTTCCACGCGAAGTAGGATAAATACTCTGGTGGAACTAGGAGCTGCGCAATGCCCACTGCAATCACCGACGCAGCAATGAGCAACATGCTACGCGTTGCTTTCAGTTCGAACAGGAATATCAAAAATGTAATGGCGCCGATCAAAACCCTTCCCCGCGATGCCGTAACGAAGTAGTATGATATCGTTAAGATAACCATCGTCATGAAGAACGCTTTTACGCTAGCAGAAGCGCCCGCTCCCCGCCCCATTAGCGTCACGCCAAACAAAATGACGATTATGGCTAGATACGAATCCGTGCCTGGCTTGATAGTGACTAACCCAAGCGATCGTGAAAATATGACCGCATCCAAGACCACAAGAATTATTTTTGCAGACACCGAGAACACTATTAATATAAATATTCTCTTAAGATTAAATTCGTCCCATCTAAACATTCTTACAATTAGGTATCCGAGGAAGATATTTATAAATAATCCAGAATCAGATACATACATCCTAAAAGATGAAGCAATGTTCAGTAAACCGACAAATGCGGAAATGAAACCGAACGTGATTATTACCTTAATTTCGGGTGAAAGGTCTGAAATCGTTAAAGACCTCCCGGAAATGTTTTTCTCTTGCTTAAGCGCGGTCCCTGTGAGCAAAATAATAAAGTATATTGCCAATAAAAGATAAACAGTCATATCACCTATTTGTACAGTAAATAGGCTTGAGAACGGCATCTCTATAAGCAAATCATCAGAATATAGCCTAGGGAAGTCATCTATGATTATCATCATGGTGAGGAAGGCTATTGATGCATTTCTAATTGATACCAACGACCAGAAGAATAAAATCGCCGCTATAGCTAGGTGATAAACTGGGCTGGGCTGAAAGTGGCTAAGATAATAAGTTAGCCCAGCGATGGGCATAATAAATAGTAGAGGAGTAAGGGTTATTCTGGCGTCATTCATTTTCCCGTCCCCTTGGAAAATCGACACCACAGGCCGCGAACGCAACCAGAGAGCGTCGCCGCGTCGAGAGTGAGCTGGACTGCGATTGCCCAGGGCAGCAAGCGTAGCCCCGCAATGCCCCCGATACCATTTAAAACCCTATAATATTGTCGTGCGAGCCTAAGAGCCACAGTCAACCCGACGATCGCCAGTGCGGCAAGTGGCGCCCAGACGAGTAGAGCGAGGGCGCAAAGATAGGTTGCAATCTGAAGCTTGCGCATAGCGTCGATCGGGTCACCCGAGCGTACGGTCCACTCGGTATAGCGTGCGTACTTTCGATACAATTTGGGCAACGTATCCTCTGCCAGCCATTCTACCTGCGCCGACGGCGCATGAGCGAAACGAAATCCTCGAGCACGCCATTCGTTACACAGCTTGGTGTCTTCATGCACAATGAGATTCTCGGGGTAGGGATAGGCCTGCCAACAAGCACGACGGAAAGCAAACGATCGGCTGGAAGGATTGTTGGTCTGTTTGTTCTTGAATCCAACAATTTGCAGCGCGCGCTGCACACCATTCTTTCCCCCGATTTCGAAGTTTCCGCCAACATAATCCACCTTTGAGTCTTCGATCAAAGGGCGGGAAATTTCCTCAAACCAGCCTTTGTCAAGAGTGACACCGGCATCAGTGACGCAGATAATTGCAGCATCGGTCGCAGCGATAGCGCAGTTTCGTCCCTCGGCGATGGAGCATCGCATTCTCGACGTGAGGAAGCGTACACCCCGCGCCGCGAAATCCGGTGCGAAGCGCTCTATTTGCGCGTAGGTATCATCCGTCGAACCACCGTCCACGATCACCAGATCATCGGGCAGCACCCGTTGATCGAGAATCGAGCGCAGGAAGTTGGCCACATTGCTTCCTTCATTGTAAACGGTGGTGACAATCGCAGTCTTCATAACTCAGTTTGCCTTTCCGGAACCTTCGCCAGGTAAATCCGGTCACACAGAGCTTTAATAGCAGACCGATTGAGGGCCGACCGCTCTGCGAGGAGATCGTCAAAGCATGCATCGACGTTCCAGTCAGGCAAGGTGGTATCGACGAGCTGTGCTATTCCTAATGCTCGCGCCTCCTCGAGCACCTTGGTCTGGTAGGGAAGTACCGCAATTTGCCGGACGCCAGCGAGCGCAGACGAGATGAGAACATGAAGGCGCATGGCGATTACGATGTCAAGCTGGGCGATGCGCTGCAGATGCGCGTCCGTATCGCATTCGTAGGCTATATAGTCGACATCGTAGTCCCAGAAGAGCGAGGAAATGCTATGTGCATAAGCTACGTCGTCGAGAGTCCCGCTCACTTGACTACCGATGAACCGCAAACGCGGACGGCTCCCCGTCTGCGCCTCCACTGCCGCGATTGCATCCCGCACCCGTTGTAGGTAACTAGCGTCGCCCGCAGGATCGCCTTCAACGCGCGAGAAGTAAGGGAAGATCGAGATGCCGAGCAAAGGGGAATCTTGCCGAGAAGCCTTCGAACGGACGGGAGGATCGCGCAAGTAAGCGATATCGGCCGCCAGATAGAGCCGCTCTGGCCGAGCGCCAAGGGACTGACATTGCTTGAGCGAATGGGCATCGCGCAGGACCAAGAAATCACTGTTGCGAACAATTAATGTGAGGAGAAGCTTTCCAATGCGGGTACGCGGCGCGTTCATGCCTACAAAGAGATGAACGATCCGAACACCAAGAAAAAATCGGAGAGCCAGTATGTAGAAGGCTTTGGAGGCGAGTGGAAGCACACCGTTCTTTCGTGTCTCGAACAATTGCGTGCCACCGCCGAAGGCCAGTATATCGTGTCGGGCGCCGTGCACAATCATCTGAACGGCTAGGAGTAGCGCATTGAATTTGGACAGAACCGGGCGCCGCTCAGTATAAATCGGGATACTTCTAAAGCGCCCTTCAGCTTCCAGTTCGGTGACTTGACCGCAGCGGGCATGATCGAAATCAATGGCGCTCAGAACGAATTGCCCCCCCAAAACGCGAAGCAGCGTTTCGAGAATAAGGTCGTCACCAAAATTACCATGCCCATAGTAGCCGACAAGAAGTAGACGTTTCATTCGATCATTTCGCCAAGCTTGCGTTTCATATACCACGCCTTTTGCTCAACGAGCCTTGTGGCCTCTTCCACGTTTTCGCGTGACCGAATCGGGCAAGCGGGATTGCCGCCGACAAGCGTGAATGGCGCCACGTCTCGCGTCACAACAGAGCCAAGTGCGATCACCGAACCACGCCCGATCGTCACTCCCGGGCAGACTTTTACATCCGCCCCGATCCATACGCCCTCTTCCACCGTTATTGGCTTCAAGACGTTCGGCCCCCCGTACGGCATGGTTTCCCCATGGCGGTAGTCATGATTCTCCGTCCACATCATGGAACGGGGGCCGATGATTACGCCATCTTTGATAGTAATTTTACCGATGGCGTTCCAGTATGCGCCCGGGCCGATGTAGCAATATCTCCCTATGTGCAATCCACGGAGCCCAAAGACGGTTCCGCGCCCCAGAACGGTCCCGCGTTCCCGCCGGAGCCTACGACGGAAAAGACGAAAAACAATCCACGTCCTTAGATTAGCTAGCATAGCGGACATTTTCCCAATAGAGTTTCCACCCGATAGGCAAGAATGCGAAAATACGCACGATCAAGAAAGCTGCGATTGCCCCCGCAAGGCCGTATAGGGGAATAAGACACAAGCTGGCGGCCAAACCTACAAACATCTGTGCGACATATACATAATTCAGGAATCTATCTTCCTTATGAGCAAGAAGCATGATACGCGCATAGTTTGTACAAAAGCTCAAATACATGCCAAAACAGATAGCGGGGATTGTCCAGTGTAGCTCAACATACTTTCCGCTTAAGAAAAGCATCGCCGCCACGTAAGATATACCGGCATAGACGAATGCGCCGACAAGAGCGACGGCGGCAGTCCACAAAAGTCTACGTAGCTGTGACAAATCCAGCCGATCACCTGGCTTCACCTCGGTAATCAGGATACTTGTGATTGATGACGAGACAATCGGAAACAAAAATCCAAAGGTAAAACCGGCACCGTACTCCGCAATTTCGGCCGCCGACAGCATAGAGCGGGCTGCGAAGAAGCCGAGCACCCATACTTCGACACGCTGTAGGACCATCGCACTACCTTCGAATGCGAGAAAGCGACGAGCCTCGCTAAGCAGTTCGCGCAAACTCGCACGCTCAGGTACGCCAAAGTCAGCTTTGCGCAGTATCATGACCGCGATCACTGCGAGTTGGGCGCCAGATGCGAATAAAGCCCACATGACAACGTCTAGATCTAAACGAGGCGCGATCAGACAACTCAGAATAAGCGTGAGCAGAATCACGCTATTTCGAACCGGCATCAACGCCGCAAACGTGCGGAAGCGCTTTTGCGCCTGTGACAAGCACATGATTGAATCAAAGAATGACAACAGCAGGCCAGCGGCCATGGCCGCGGCCAAATGGATATCAAATAGCCCCATCGCCCAAAATGCGGCGACCGCAACACTCACCCCTCCCACAAGCGTCGCCTTCAGCGCAACGAATGTCGAGAGGAGAGCCCCGCGGTCCTTACTGTGCTGGTAGCAATATACGAAGCCACTGTTGATGGCGAGTCCGGGAATAAGCGTGGCAAAGGTCATCACGGTATAGAGAACATAATATGCGCCATACTCGTCCTTTGGCAGAAGGCGGAGCAACGCCATGGAGAATAATAGATTGAGCCCCGCGGAAACTGCCCTGCTCGACGCGACCCCTAGAAAGAGTTTAGCCGCGCCAAACATCATTCAGTTCCTTGTTCGCCTATTGTGTTTCAGCGGCCGCATCAAACGCGCCAGAGACCGACTGTGTCGACCACTGCGCTAGGGGGACTCAAATCGCGAAATGCGCTGTGCGCGACGAGAAGCACATGGATGTCGGCGCTCCGAGCCTGTTCAAGGGTCACCAGCCTCGCCGTGGTCAGCTCCCCGGGCAGAACGTCCACATTAGGCTCAACAATTAATACGATACCAGCATGCCGTTCGGTAAGCGTACGGGCAATCCCTAGTGCCGGACTTTCACGCAGATCATCGATATCCGGTTTGAACGCGAGACCATAGAGCGCGAGCGTGACCTGCGCCGCGGTCTTGCCCGGATTGTCCCTGAGATAGGCATCGATTGCATCGTGGACCTTTGCGAGCACCCAATCAGGTTTGGCATCGTTTACCTCACGCGCCGTGCGAATGAGCCGCGCCTGCTCCGGCGCTGATGAAACGATAAACCAAGGATCAACCGCGATACAATGGCCACCGACCCCTGGTCCGGGTTGAAGGATCGATACCCGCGGATGCCTATTCGCAAGTGCAATCAGTTCCCATACATCAATGTTCTGTATATCGCAGATAAGCGAAACTTCGTTCGCGAACGCAATATTCACGTCCCTATAGCTGTTCTCGGTCAATTTGGCCATTTCCGCCACTCTGGGGCTGCTTGCGATCACGCAATCCCCGCTAACGAAGGTCTTATAGAGGAGCGCCGCCTCACGCGAGCACCGGGCAGTCATTCCGCCAATTATTCGATCGTTGGTGATGAGTTCCTGCATTACCTTACCCGGCAATACTCGCTCGGGACAGTGGGCAATGCGGATGTCCGACGCTTCGCCCGCGTCCTGGGGGAAGCTAAGGTCTGGCCGCGCGTGTGCGAGCCACTCAGCCATTGCCTCTGTAGTTCCCGTTGGGGAGGTTGATTCCAACACTACGAGATCGCCGTTCTTCAGAACAGGCGCGATCGCCCGCGAGGCGGCCGCTATGTAACTCAGATCAGGCTCATGGTCGCTACCCTTAAAAGGTGTCGGGACAGCGATCAGAAACGCATCGGCCGGCTCGGGCGTGGTTGTCGCCCGCAAATAGCCCTGTGAGACTGCCGATTGCACAACGATGTCGAGATCGGGTTCGATGATGTGGACCCCGCCGCGGTTAATGGTGTCGACCGTGCTTTGCTTAACATCCACGCCGATGACCTCGACTTTTCGCGACGCGAGCATCGCCGCCGTGGGAAGACCAATATAGCCAAGGCCGACGACGGAGACGCGACGAAAGGATGTCTGATTTTGCATTGGGGGAGTCCAATCAAGCTAGTGTATGTAAAGAGGAGAGAATAGCGTCACGGATACGCAGCGCAGCTCTGCCGTCCCCGTAGGGATTATGCGCGAAGCTCATGGAGTCATAGGCTGCCTGATCGTCCAGTAGCTTGACGACGCTTGAAAAGATCAGATCTTCGCTAGTACCGACGAGTCGCACGGTCCCGGCATCGATTGCCTCGGGCCGCTCCGTGGTGTCGCGCATCACCAGTACCGGTTTACCAAGGGAGGGCGCCTCTTCCTGCACTCCACCCGAATCCGTGAGGATTAGCGTGGCACGATGCATCAGGTAAACAAAGGGGAGGTAATCCTGAGGCTGAATGAGATGCACGTTGGGGTAACCTGAGAGCAGATCTTCAACCGGTTTCTTTACATTCGGGTTGAGGTGGACAGGATAAATAATCTCGACATCAGGACGCTCCGCGATCAAAGTCAAAGCGCGGCAAATGCGCTGGAACCCATCTCCAAAGCTTTCCCGACGATGGCCAGTGACCAGTATTAGCTTCTTTGCCCCGTCGAGAGGAAATCGCTCGGCAAGCTTCTGTCGCATGCCATCATCGCGCTCAATGCGAGCAACCACATCCTGCAGCGCGTCAATAACAGTGTTCCCGGTCACGTGGACGCGATCTGGAGGCACATTCTCTGCGAGTAGATTGTTTCGAGACCGCTCAGTCGGCGCGAAGTGTAATCTGGTAACGGCGCCAGCAACTTTACGGTTCACTTCCTCGGGCCAGGGCGAGTAGATGTCGCCGGTTCGCAATCCCGCTTCTACGTGCCCTACGGGAATGCGTTGGTAATATGCGGCCAAAGACGCCGTCAGAGTCGTCGTCGTGTCGCCATGTACGAGCACGAGGTCTGGAGCATAATCCGCGAGCACAGGTTTGAGACCATGGAGCACACTTGCAGTGATATCGGTTAGATCCTGGCCGGGCTTCATAATGTTGAGATCATAATCTGGTACAATCCCGAACAGCGTCAGAACTTGATCCAGCATCTCCCGGTGCTGCGCTGTTACACACACCCGCGACTCAACCTCTTTCGTTTTTGCAAGGAGATTGACCACCGGCGCCATTTTGATGGCTTCGGGGCGGGTTCCAAAAACTGAAAGGATGCGCATTCTAGCTCCCGATCCCAACGTTATTTGCCATAATATTCGCGAAACCAGACAACGAACTTCGCAATGCCATCACGAAAATCGGTCTGGGGCCGGTACCCAGTCAGGCGCTGGAGAAGTTCGGTATTAGCCCATGTCGCGGGCACGTCGCCTTTCTGCATCGCCAGATAACGGCGAACCGCCTTTTTTCCGAGACACGCTTCGATCGCATCGATGAAATCCAGCAGCCGCACCCTTTCCGAATTCCCTATGTTCACGACGCGAAAAGGCGCTACCGGAGAAAGGGTATCGCCCGGCTCAATATCTTCGCTAGAGATGGGCCGAACCGGCGCTGCATCAATAAGAAGGCGAATACTGCGGACGAGGTCATCCACATAAGTAAAGTCACGATACATCTCGCCCTTGTTATAAACGTCAATTGGCCGCCCCTCGGAGATTGCGGCAACGAATTTATAAAGCGCGAGATCCGGTCGCCCCCATGGGCCGTACACCGTAAAGAAGCGAAACATGGTGGTTGGCAAGTTCCATAGGTGCGCGTAGCTGTGCGCCATGCTTTCATTCGCCTTCTTAGTAGCCGCATAAATGGTGAGTTGGGTGTCGGCTTTATCAGTCTCGCTGAAAGGCATTTTCTCATTGGCGCCATAGACTGAGGAAGTCGAGGCGATTAGTAAATGATGGGTCTTGAGCCGCCGCGCGGCCTCCATCACATTGAAAGTGCCAACGACATTGCTGTCGATGTATGAACGCGGGTTGATCAGGCTGTATCGCACGCCTGCTTGGGCGGCCAGGTGGACAATAACGTCGGGCCGGAAATCATCGGCGACGCGATCAAACAGCTCATGATCCTCCAACATGCCCTCAACAGCAGCGAAGTGAGGGTCTTGGAGTAGCATGGCGTGCCGACGTCGTTTGAGCTGCACGTCATAATATTCGGTCATCCCGTCAAAGCCGAATACTGTGAAGCCTTCGGCAAGAAGGAGCTTAGCAAGATGAAATCCAATAAAACCTGCAGTGCCGGTTATCAGGACCCGACGCGCAGAAGAAGTGCGATTTACAAGCATTTTTTTATTTCCGCACATGTTCTGAGACTGGCGATTGGGCGACGAAGCCTATTCGACCCGCCGAAGGTTTAGTCGGCGCAGCTGTGCGTCGATGCCCTCTGACCCATCTGGCACATTTACGTTGATCGAGAGCCAATACCAGCGGCAGTCACTATTCTGGATGGTTAGGAGGACGCGTCGATGCCCGTCCCTCAGGTTTACTGCGTATGTCGGGTGCGTGCTCGCCTTCTCGGCGCAACCAACACGCGCCGTGAGCGCATCATTTTCCAGACTGCCGTCCGCGGAGAGGCGCCACTCCATCTCATACGTTCCCGGTGTGAGCAGCATCAGCTGACGCGCCGCGTATCCGCGCGCGCCGGCGATTGCTGAAATCACTAACTGCTGGCGCTCAGAATCTACGGTGGCCCCCATATTACCCGACGAGGTAACTTCCCAATCGATGGGTGGGAGTATTGACCGCTTGGAAAAAGCTGCATTCACAACAGCGCCGTCAACTGCCGGTTTTAGTCCATTGCGGCTAATTGCCGTCGCCATCCGTCGCGCTGTATCGAAATGCCCGTAGTCCAGAAGACGAATGAGAAGTCTGCGGTCTGCATCACTTATTTCGGTTTGTCGCCAAGGCGCCCCAGCCACGAGTGCGCGCAATTCAGCGGCGTTCTCCAAGCTCGCAGGCACGTTTGCCACGGCACGCCAGTACCGGTCCGACCAACTCGGATTTGATCCAATATACGGGGCAAGCCCCGCAGCGGCCCCCGGTCTTGCGGTCGCCTTCGCCAATGCATCAATATAGGCTGATTGCATGGCTTCATTGGTCAAGATGGCACGAGACATCCACAAAAATACGGAGCTATCGTCACCGCTTCGCCCAACTGCCTCTATCAACTGAGACGTTATCAGGGAACTCCGGCGCGTGAGCCTGCCTGCAAGGTCAAGCAGCGCCCGCCTCTCTCTGCCATCAGCATGTCTGGATACGGCGAG
>Ga0065721_10005290_pt1 | contig 17480 bp, 12 predicted proteins | sample Mesricmetagenome_FD_59108 | JGI IMG/M metagenome (GOLD analysis project Ga0065721, IMG submission 59108) | Mesophilic microbial community from rice straw/compost enrichment Sample: eDNA_1 v2 (version 2) | ecosystem: Engineered > Solid waste > Grass > Composting > Bioreactor | place: USA: Davis... | reverse complement strand
GGGAAGACCGCGGCGAGGTCTTGACGCTCTACGGCAATGTCGACATCCGGCAGGCGCGCCTCGGCTTCCGCGTCGGCGGCCGCATCGCGGAGGTTCTGGTCGACGAGGGCGACCGGGTCGAGGCCGGGCAGCTGCTCGCCCGCCTGGACGCCGGGCCGGCCGAGGATGCCGTGCGCGCGGCCGAAGCGCAGGTCGCGGGCCTCAAGGCCGTGCTGGACAAGCTCGTGGCAGGGCCGCGCCCTGCCGAGATCGAACAGGCCCGGGGGGCCTATGTCGAACGGCAGGCGGATCTCGAGAACGCCGAGCTGGCCTTCGAGCGGCAGAACCAGCTCAGGCCGAGCGGCGCCGCCTCCCAGGCCAATCTCGACCAGGCGACGGCGGCCCGCGACATGGCCCGGGCGCGCGTGGAGTCGGCCCGGGCCGCCCTGCGGCTCCTGGAGGAAGGAACACGGCCGGAGGACATCGCCGCCGCCCGGGCCAATCTCGACGCCGCCGAGGCGAGCCTCGCCGCGGCCCGAACCGGCCTCGCCGATACCGAGCTCAGAGCGCCGTCCGCGGGCGTCATCCTCTCGCGCGTCGAGGAGCCGGGCGCCATCGTGGCGAGCGGAGACGTCGTCTACGTGCTGTCGCTCGAAGCACCGGTCTTCGTGCGTGCCTATGTCGGCGAGCCGGACCTCGGCCGCATCCGGCCCGGCATGGTCGTCGAGGTGACGAACGACACGGAGCCGGCGCGGGTGCAGCGGGGCACGGTCGGCTTCGTCTCGCCGGTGGCCGAGTTCACGCCGAAATCGGTGGAGACTCCGGCGCTGCGGACCGATCTCGTCTATCGCCTGCGCATCGTCCTCGACGCTCCGGACGGCAGCCTCAGGCAGGGCATGCCGGTCACGGTCAGGGTGCCCGGGCCGGCGGCAGGAGGCGGGTGAGATGGCCGAGCCCGTGGTCCGCATCGAGAACGTGACCATGCGCTTCGGCCCGGAGGCGCCGGCACTGCGGGGCATCTCCGGCCTCATCGGGGGCGGTATCACCGGCCTGGTCGGTCCGGACGGGGCCGGCAAGACGACGCTGATCCGCCTCATGACCGGCCTTCTCCTGCCCGACGAGGGCCGGCTCTCGGTGCTCGGCTTCGACACGCGCAGCGAGGCGGCGGCCGTGCAGGCGGCCATCGGCTACATGCCGCAGCGCTTCGGGCTCTACGAGGACCTGTCGGTCGCCGAGAACCTCGATCTCTATGCAGACCTGCGCGGGCTCGCCCCGACCGAGCGCGCGGAAGTCTTCGAACGGCTCCTGTCCTTCACCGATCTCAAGCGGTTCACCGGGCGCCTTGCCGGCCGCCTGTCGGGCGGCATGAAGCAGAAGCTCGGGCTTGCCTGCGCGCTCCTCACGAAGCCGCGGCTGCTGCTGCTCGACGAACCGAGCGTCGGCGTCGATCCGGTCTCCCGGCGCGACCTGTGGGCCATGGTCAAGGAACTCGCCGGCGAGGGCATCGGCGTCCTGTGGTCGACCGCCTATCTCGACGAGGCGGAGGCCTGTGATCGGGTCCTCCTGCTCAACGCGGGCGAATTGCTCTTTTCCGGGCCGCCGGCGGATCTCACCCGGCAGGTGGACGACCGCGTCTTCAGGCTGACCGGCGTCGGGCAGGGCAGGCGCGCGGTGCTCGCCGAGGTGCTCGGCGGCCGCGGCATCGTCGACGGCGTCATCCAGGGCGAGTCTCTTCGCCTCGTCGTCGCGCGGGACGCCGAGGCGAAGGACGCGGCCATCACTGAGGCCAGGAGCCGGGCCGGGGAGGGCGCCGAGGTGCGGCCGACGCCGCCACGGTTCGAGGATGCCTTCATCGACATGCTCGGCGGCGGCCCCGGCGGACGCTCGCAACTGGCCGAGGCGAGCCCGATGCGCGCCGCTGGCGGCGATGAGACCGTCATCGAGGCGCGCGGGCTCACCAAGCGCTTCGGCGACTTCACGGCGGCGGACGACATCAGCTTCTCCATCCCGCGCGGGCAGATCTTCGGGCTGCTCGGCCCGAACGGGGCCGGCAAGTCGACCACCTTCAAGATGCTCTGCGGCCTCCTGAAGCCGACGAGCGGGGAGGGGCGGGTCGCCGGCTTCGACCTGCGCCGCAAATCGGCCGAGGCGCGCAACCAGCTCGGCTACATGGCGCAGAAATTCTCGCTCTACGGCGATCTCAGCGTCGACCAGAACCTCGCCTTCTTCGCCGGTGCCTACGGGCTCGGCGGCGCCCGCCGCCACGAGCGCACGGCACTGATGAAGGAGGTCTTCGCCCTGTCCCCCCATGCCGGCATGTCGGCGAAGGACCTGCCGCTCGGCCTCAAGCAGCGCCTCGCGCTCGCCTGCGCCGTCATGCACGATCCGGCCGCGCTCTTCCTCGACGAGCCCACGTCCGGCGTCGATCCGGTCACGCGCCGCGAGTTCTGGACGCATATCAACGGCCTCGTCGAGAAGGGCGTGACGGTGCTCGTCACCACCCATTTCATGGACGAGGCGGAATACTGCGACCGCATCGCGCTCATCTATCGCGGGCGGGCCATCGCGCTCGGCTCGCCCGACGAGCTGCGGGCGAGCGTCGCAAGTCCCGAGCGGCCCGATCCGACGATGGAGGACGCCTTCATCGCCCTCATCGAGCGATCACGCCTGGCCGAGGCGGCATGACGAATGCGCGCGACAGCACGAACCGGGCCGGCCGCCTCAGGCGGCTCTGGGCCCTCGTGCGCAAGGAGGCGCTGCAGATCGTGCGCGATCCGAGCAGCATCCTCATCGCCTTCGTGCTGCCGTTCATCCTCATTTTCCTCTTCGGCTACGGCGTCTCGCTGGATACCACGCGTACCCGCATCGGCCTCGTCGTTGAGGAGGCGACGCCATCGGCGCAGGATCTGGCGGCGAGTTTCCGTGCCTCGCGCTATTTCGACGTCGTCGCCGGGCATGACCGACGTCAGTTCGAGGAGGCGCTCGTGCTGGGCCGCGTGCGCGGCATCGTCGTCATCCCGGCGACCTTCGCCGCCGATCTCGCCGGCCGCCGTCCCGCCGCCATCCAGGTGCTCGTCGATGGAGCCGAGCCGAATACCGCGAGCTTCGTCCAGAATTACGCGCGCGGTGTCGTTGCCACCTGGGCGGCCGTGCGGGCGAGCGAGACCGCATCGGCGCCGGTCGGCATCGCCGTCGAGCAGCGCTTCTGGTTCAATCCGGAGCTCGCCAGCCGCTTCTTCCTGGTGCCGGGCGCCATCGCCATCGTCATGACGCTGGTCGGCACCCTGCTGACCTCGCTCGTCATCGCGCGTGAATGGGAGCGCGGCACCATGGAGGCGTTGATGGCGACGCCGGTGAGCGCGGCGGAGCTGCTGATGGGCAAGATCCTGCCCTATTTCGTGCTGGCGCTCGCCGCGATGACGCTGTGCGTCGGCCTCGCCGTCTTCCTGTTCGGCGTGCCGTTCCGTGGCTCGCTCGTCGCCCTCTATGCGCTCTCGGCCGCCTTCCTCCTGCCGGCGCTGGGGCAGGGGCTCCTCATCTCGGCCGTGACGAAGAACCAGTTCCTCGCCTCGCAGCTGGCGCTCATGTCCGGCTTTTTGCCGGCGTTCCTCCTGTCGGGCTTCCTCTTCGAGATCAATTCCATGCCGGGGCCGATCCAGTGGCTGACCCTGATCGTGCCGGCGCGCTACCTCATCCCGAGCCTGCAGACCGTGTTCCTCGCCGGCGACATCTGGTCGATGTTCCTGCCCGCTATCGCCGTCATGGCGGGGATGGGCCTCGTCCTCTTCGTGCTCGCCGCGCGCAACACCGCCAAGCGGATCGCCTGACATGTGGTGGACGCGCCTCAAGGCCCTCATCGTCAAGGAGCTGCTGGCGCTGCTGCGCGACCCGAAGGCCCGGCTCATCCTCGTCGGTCCGCCGCTCGTACAGCTGCTCGTCTTCTCCTATGCGGCGACGCTCGACGTCACCAACATCGACCTCGTCGTGCTCGACAGGGATGCCGGCGCGGCGAGCCGGGAGCTGGTGCAGCGGCTCGAGGGCGCGCCGGACTTCCGCCGCGTCGTGCCGGTGGAGAGCGAGACGGCGCTCGCCGCGGCCATCGACCGGCAGGAGGCGATCGCCGCCATCTCCATCGGTCCCACCTTCTCGCGCGACATCGCGGCGGGTGTGCCGGCGAAGGTGCAGGTCATCCTCGACGGGCGCCGGTCCAATGCATCGCAGATCGTTGCCGGCTACGTCTCCCGCATCGTCCAGGGCCTTGGTGCGGAGATCGCCGTCGGTGGCGGACGTGCGCCGCCGCCGGTCGATGTGGTCGCCCGCAACTGGTTCAACCCCAATCTCATCTACCAGTGGTTCATGGTGCCGAACCTCGTCGCCAGCATCGCGCTCCTGATCGGGCTCATCGTGACGGCGCTGTCGATCGCGCGCGAGCGCGAGCTCGGCACATTCGACCAGCTGATGGTCTCGCCGCTGCGCACCCATGAGATCCTGATCGGCAAGGTCATCCCGCCGATGCTCGTCGGCACGGTGCACCTGACGCTCTACGTGCTGGCGGCCGTCCTCATCTTCGGCATTCCGCTGCGCGGCTCGCTCGGCCTGCTCTATGGCAGCGCCCTGTTCTACCTCCTGTCCGTCGCCGGTCTCGGTCTCTTCATCTCGGCGCTGGCGGCGACCCAGCAGCAGGCCATCCTCGGGGCCTTCCTTCTCCTCGTGCCGGCGACGCTCCTGTCGGGCTTTGCGACGCCCGTCGAGAACATGCCCGAGTGGCTGCAACCCGTCACGATCGTCAATCCGCTGCGCTACTTTCTCGTCATCGTCCGGGGCGTATTCCTGAAGGATCTGCCGGTCGCGGAGGTCGCGGCCCAGACGCTGCCGCTCGCGCTGATCGCGGCCGCGACGCTCTCGGCCGCGGCGTGGCTCTTCCGCCGCCGCCTCGAATAGGAGGGCGAGGGCGGCACGGGAACAATCTGCGGCAGTTCCCGTTCGCCAGCGCAGATGGTCGACCAATCCCTGGAGGAGGCGATGGCCCTGACGCTGACGAGCCCCGCTTTCGCCGACGGCGAGAGAATTCCCTCCACCTTCGCGCGCGACGGCGAGAACCTGATGCCCCCCTTGCGCTGGACGGGCGTGCCGGACGGCGCACGCAGCCTCGTCCTCGTGGTCGAGGATCCCGATGCGCCGCGCGGAACCTTCCGCCACCTCGGCATCTACGACATTTCGTCCGACCAGAGCGGCCTGTCGCAGGGGGCCAGCCCGGGGGTGGGCGAGAGCTTCCGCTTCGCCCGCAACGACTTCGGCAACACGGCCTATGACGGCCCGCAGCCGCCGGTCGGCCACGGGGTGCATCACTACCATTTCCGTCTCGCGGCGATCTCCGAGCCGCGCCTCGGCATTCTCGGCGAGGTCAGCGTGGCGGATGTGTGGGACAAGGCGAGGAAGCTTCTGATCGAGGAAGCGACCCTGGTCGGCACCTACGAGCGCTGAGCGACGCCGCCCGCACATTTCGGGCGCAAGAAGCGGAGTGCCCGCCGCTCCGCAGCCTGCGAGGTTGCAGCCCTTCCCGGCCGCCCGGCGGCCATATCGAAGGGTCTGCAGATGAACATGCTCAAGGACAAGGTTGCGATCGTGACGGGCGCGAGCTCCGGCATCGGACGCGCCACGGCGCTCCTCTTCGCACGCGAGGGAGCGAGGGTCGTCGTGACCGCCCGCCGCAAGGAGGCGCTCGACATCCTCGTGGACGAGATCGTCGCGGCCGGCGGGCAAGCCTGCGCCGTCGACGGCGACGTGCGCGAGGAGGCGCTGCACGAAGCGGCGGTCGACGCCGCGGTCGCGCGCTTCGGCGGCCTCGACATCGCCTTTAACAATGCCGGCATCGTCGGGGAGATGGCACCGCTCGATCAGCTCTCCCCCGATGCATGGCGGACGATCCTCGATATCAACCTGACGGGCGCCTTCCTCGGTGCGCGCCGGCAGGTGCCGGCGATGCTCGCCAGGGGCGGGGGATCTCTCATCTTCACCTCGACCTTCGTCGGCCACACGGTCGGCATGCCCGGCATGTCCGCCTATGCGGCCAGCAAGGCTGGCATGATCGGGCTCATGAAGGTCATCGCCGCCGAATTCGGCGCCCGAGGGGTGCGCGCCAATGCCATCCTGCCGGGCGGCACCGATACGCCCGCCTCCATCACCAACGCCCCCGACGCGGCGCCCGAACTGCTCGCCTTCGTCGAGGGCCTGCACGCCCTGAAGCGGATGGCGCAGCCGGAGGAGATCGCCCGCTGCGTGCTGCACCTCGCCTCGGACGCGGCGAGCTTCATGACCGGCGCGGCGGTGCTCGTCGACGGCGGCGTCTCGATCAGCCGTACCTGAGGGCGGCCACAGACCGCGGGAGGGTGGCGCGACCTGGCCCTCCCGCAGGCCCGCTCCGGTGCGGGCGTCCACGCCTTGCCGTCCGGCCGTTCAGTTCGTCGTCAGCACGCGGACCGCGCCCGAGCGGTTGAGCACTTCCACGACCACCTGGGCGCGCGAGCGACGCAGGGCGATGTCGACGGCGCTGCCGGCGAGCGAGAGCCGCCGCAGGGTGACGTGGTCCAGGAAGTCCGGCAGCACCGGATGGTCGAAGGTGATCTTCATGCCGTCCGGGTCGAAGCCGAGGCCGAGGCAGGACTGGAGGAGCGACAGCGGCGCGGCCGCGGCCCAGGCCTGCGGCGCGCAGGCCACGGGATAGAAGGTCGGTCCCTGGGTGCGCTGGCGCGCGAAGCCGCAGAACAGCTCGGGTAGGCGCCGCATGTCTATGAAAGTCGATGCCTCGAACAGGCCCTGGAACAGGCGCGCCGCCTCGCCGCGATAGCCGTAGCGGGCAAAGCCCGCGGCGATGATGGCGTTGTCGTGCGGCCAGACCGAGCCGTTGTGATAGCTCATCGGGTTGTAGCGGGTCTCCGATTCCGCGACGGTTCGCACACCCCATCCGCAATAGGAGGAGCTCCCCATCAGCGTGCGCACCACGGCCGCCGCCCGCTCGGGCTCGGCGAGCCCGGTGAAGAGCACGTGGCCGGCGTTGGAGGAGCGGATGCGGCACGGGCGCTTGGCCCCGTCGAGGGCGATGACATAGGTGCCGAGCGCCGCGTCGAAGAAGGCCTCGTCGAAGCGACGGCGCAGCGCATCGGCCCTGGCGCCGTACTCCTCGGCCTGGGCCGGTCGCCCCATGCGGCGCAGCATCGCCGCCGTCGCCCGCCAGGCGCCGTAGACATAGGCCTGCACCTCCGCGAGGGCGATCGGGCCCTCCGCGATGCGCCCGTCGTCGTGGAAGACGGAATCGTGGCTGTCCTTCCAGCCCTGGTTGACGAGGCCCTCGTCGCTGCGCCGGCCGTACTCGACGAAACCGTCGCCGTCGCGGTCGCCGTGGCGGTCGATCCAGCCGAGGGCCGCCTCGACGTGCGGCCACAGGCGCTCGATGGTGCGGAGATCGCCGGTGCGCTTCAGGTAGGAGCCGGCGAGCATGACGAAGAGCGGGGTTGAATCGATGCTGCCGTAGTAGCGGCGGAACGGCACCTCGCCGAGTTCGGCCATCTCGCCGTGGCGCACCTCGTGCAGGATCTTGCCCGGCTCGGCATCGGCCAGCGGATCGGATGCCGTCGCCTGATTGGCGGCGAGATAGCCGAGGACGCCCTTGGCGATCGTCGGATCGACCCATAGCGTGCAGAGCGCGGTGATGAGCGCATCGCGGCCGAAGACCGTGCTGAACCACGGAATGCCCGCATAGGGGTAGGGTCCCTCGGGCGTGTCCGTGATGAGCATGTAGAGGTCGGAGACGCTGCGGCGCACCGCCTCGTTGAAGATGTCGTTCGATGTCGCGATGGAAGCCGCCCGGGCGGCGGACTGGCGCAGCGCGCGCCGGGCGTCGCGCAGGGCGCTGTAGAAGGCCCGTCGCGGCGGATGGTTGGCACCCTCGAAGCCGCAGTTGATCTCGAGGAACAGCGAGACGCTCTCGCGCGGCGGCAGTTCGAGCACGAAGATCGCCGAGCTGCCGGAGAGCCGTGCCGGGGCGGGATCGAAGGCAAGCGTGGTGGCCCGTCTTTGTCCATCGAGCCCGGTGTAGGACAGCACCACCCGGCTGTCGCCGACCTCGGGCGGGTGATGCGCGCCGCGCCGCTCACGGTGCGAACCGCGCACCTCGAAAAGGTCGGCGAAGTCCGCGGCGAAGGCGATCTCGACCGAAAGGCGTCGTGGCTCGGTGTCGAAATTGCGCAGCACGAGCCGCTCGAAGCAGCTCGCGTTCCACAGAAAGCGGGACCGCCGCAGATGGATGAGGTCGTGACCGAGCACCAGCCGGCCCTTCTCGTCGAACAGGTCCGGATTGGTGAGGTCGCAGGTCAGGGTGGCGTTGTCGTCGCGCAGGGTCGAGCTGAGCAGCATCGGCCGTGCGCCGTCGACCGTGAGATAGAGATGGGAGAGGTGCCGGGTGTCGCGGTGGAAGATGCCCTCCGGGCTGCCCGGCCCGGAGAGTGCGTCGCCGTTGTGGTCGAAGACGGCGAAGGTGTCGCCGTGCTTCAAGGTGCGCGGCCGCCGTTCCTGCAGGGAGGCGGAGGCCGGGATGAAGAATTGCGCGATCTGCGCTGCCCCGGGCCCTGCGGGAGCCGGTGCATGCGGGACAGCTTCGGCGCCGATCGTCTGCATGTCGCAAATCCCGTTCTCGTCAGCCGATGGACCGGCGGCCGCCACCGTCAGGCTACGACCTGCAGGCCCGTCTCGCCGCCCGCCACGTAGAGGAGCGGCGAACGCGCCTTGACCCCCGGCAGCGTACGGTAGATCTCGACGTAATCCTCGGCCATGCGCTCGACCGTGAAGCGCCGCTCGAAGGCGGCCCGCACGGCCGACCGATGGATGAGGCCGAGCCGGCCAACGGCCGCGACCGCCTCATCGACATTGTCGACGATGAAGCCGGACACGCCGTGCTCGATGACCTCCGGCACCGACCCGCGGCGCATGGCGATGACCGGGGTGCCGCACGCCATGGCCTCGATCATAACGAGCCCGAAGGGCTCCGGCCAGTCGATCGGGAAGAGGAGAGCGGCAGCATTGCCGAGGAACTCGGCCTTCTCGGCGTCGCCGATCTCGCCGATGTAGGTGACGTTCGGCGTCGCCGCGACCATGGGGGCGATCCGCTCGTTCCAGTACGCTTCGTCGACCTTGTCCACCTTGGCGGCGATCTTCAGCGGCAGGCCCGTGCGCGCCGCGATCTCTATGGCGAGGTCCGGCCGCTTCTCCGGCGAGATGCGCCCGAGGAAGGCGAGATAGCCGCCTTCCGGACGGTCGTTGAACGGCAGGAGATCGCGCGGCAGGCCGTGATGGACCGTGCCGACCCAGTTGACCGGCGGCATCGGGCGGCGCTGGTCGTCCGAGATCGAGACGAGCGGGATGTCGGGAAAGGCGGCATAGAAGGGCTTCAGATCCGGCAGGTCGAGGCGGCCGTGCAGCGTCGTCACCGTGCGATCGGCGAAGTCGCGGATCAGCGGGAAATGCAGGATGTCGATGTGGAAGTGCAGCACGTCGAACGTGTCTGCGAGTTCGCGGACGCGTTCCAGCATCGCCACGTGATAGGGAACATGGTCGCGCACGGCCGGATTGAGCCGCAAGGCGATATCCGAACATCTGACGAGCTCGGCGCTCGTGCGGGTGTCACCGCTGGCGAAAAGCGTCACCTCATGTCCCTGGCGGACGAGTTCCTCCGTGAGATGGGAGACGATGCGCTCCGTGCCGCCATACAGTCGCGGCGGGCAGCTTTCGGCGAGCGGAGCGATCTGGGCAATCTTCATTGGCAGGGCCTTCATCGGCAAGACCTCCTCATCCGAGCGAAGCATCGACAATGAACCGCGCAGCTTCGACGCCTGCGCAGTGGCCGTCCCTAAGGCACGGCGGTCTGGACGCTGAAGGCCTCGACAACGGTCCAGGTCCCGAACAGCGCCGGAAGTCGAACGTTCCCGGCACAGCCGGCCGAAGAGGCCCGGAGGTGCCGCAGACAGCCAGCAACCTTTCCTCCTGCCTTATGGCAAATCGTGGGCAATCACGATGGAGCGGACGCGGCTTGCCGCCGCTAGAGATAGCGCTCGGCGACGCGCAGGTTGTCGCCCGGGAAGACCGGCACGGGCCGGGACATGTCGTGGGCCCGTTCCTCGTTCTCGCCGCGCCGGCGGATATAGATGCGTCGCTGGTCGGCCCGGTAGGTGAAGCCGCCGGCGAGGGCAACGGCCTCGAAGGCGGACAGCCCCGGGCGGAACTTGTACTCGCCGCTGTTGCGCACCTCGCCGAGAACGAAGATCGGCCGATAGGCCAGGATCTCGACCACGATCTTGGGATTGCGCAGGAGGCCGCTGCGGAAGCGTTTCGTCAGCGTGTCCTGCAGCTCCGCGAGCGTCTGGCCCTCGGCTGGCACCGCGCCGATGAGCGGCAGCGTCACGCCGCCGCTGCCGTCGATCTCGAACTCCCCGGAGAGAGCATCCTCACCGAACACAACCACGCGGATGCGGTCGCCTATGCCGAGGCGGTAGCGATAGCTCGAGGGGGTCGGCTGGTCGGGCCGAGGCGCGGAGGCGCCGGGTGCCCTGGCCGCGGCTTCGGACATCGCCATCGCCTGTGTGCCGTCGTCCGCCGCGGGCAGTGCGCAGGCAGACAGGAGGGGCGCGAGAAGGGCAAGTGCACGGACAATGCGCGCGGACGGCGCGGCGCTCGGGAACGGAACCATCAATGGCCTCGGGGTAGTCTCGGGAACAGAACAGTGCGGATGGAAGGGGCGCAGCCGGCGCCGAGAAGGACGGCATAGGTCGTCGCGACGGCCGGATTCTGCAGGCTGAAATCCACGAGCCCGTGCACTCCGAGCGCGACGGAGACGGCAAAGGCGGAGGCGGCCGCGGGTTGCGGCCTGGGCTCCCGACGGGCGATGGACAGGCAGGCAAGCGCAGTCGCCACGAAGGCTGCGACGACGAACAAGGCCATCGGCAGGCCTGCCCCGAGGGCGAGCTCGAGGTAGATCTGATGCGCCCGGTCCCACACGCCCCAATCCGTCATCTCCGCGTCGCGATAGGCAGGGAAGACGAGGCGGAAGGTGCCGAGGCCCGTGCCCGTCACCGGGTGATCGGCGATGGCCCTCAGCGTTGCGCCGTAGACGGCGGAACGGTTGCCGCCGTCGAGGCCCTCCTGCAGCAGCCGCTCGTAGGCCGTGGGCGCCACGCCGCCACCGGCGAGGAGCGTGATGAAGAGGCCGGACAGTGTCAGCGACAGGAGAAGGACAGGCAGGCGCCGCCGCCGCATCGCGATGCCGAGCGCGACGAGTCCGACGAGCAGCGCGCCGGTGCCGGCGCGCGAGCCGGTCAGCAGCACGCACAGGATAAGGAAGGCGGCTGCGGCCGCGGTCAGCCCGACGCGGCCCGCCAGCATTGCGAGGAGGCGCATCGCACGCCGTCTGCGGTTCAGCGTCGGAACGGCCTGGATCTGGGCCTGCGCCACCGAGCGCGACATGAGGACGAGGGCGCCGAGGCCGAGATAGGCCGCTGCGGTGTTGCGGTTGACGAAGGGACCGGTCAGGTACCCGAGATAGACGTGCTTCTCCACCCAAAGGACGCGTTCGACGCCCGCTGCCCATGCGACGAAGCCATAGAGCCCGACTGCGAGTGCCGTCGCGGCGATGGCGCATGCGATGCGGTCGGCCCCGTGCGGCCGCATGGCGACGGCGAGGCCGGCTAGAAAGGCACCGGCATGGGTGAGCAGCTGCAGAACGCTGCCGAGCGTGGCGGTGGGCGAGCGGGACAGACGCTCGGGCGGACCCGAGCCGGGCGCGGCGTCTGAGACCGGCAGGATGGCCTGAACGATCCCCCAGAGACACAGCAGGCCGACCGCCAGAAGAAGAAACCGGGCCGCCGGCGCGAGGCCCGGCATCGACGCCACGAAGCCTCCGCCAGCAAGGGAGAGGAGGGAGAGGCCGGTGAGCAGGGCGAGCACGGCGAGCGCCGTCGGGCTCTCGGAGCCGAACATGGCCGGTGCCGCCGCGACAAGGGCTACCAGCACCGCCAGGCCTGCCCGCCCGCTTTCCTGTCCGTCGCCGTCGCCTCCGGCGGTGCCGTGCAAGTTGGATGGCGCCAATCGCCGCTCGCCATTCACGAATTGCAAGATAAAATCTCTACTCAATATTTGGATTGAACATGCTTTGGATATTATGAATGCACAGTAGATGATTTTTAAATCAGTTTTATAGGATATTATTTTGCGATCGATAAGCATCGATGCTGGCAATCCCGGTGTGCGCCGTGGCGGCGTGCCGGCCGGGGCGGGCGCATTCGTGTGCGTCTTCATGGCCGTCTCGTCGTTGGCCGCGGCGCTGCCGGTCGCGGCGCATCTGGCCTTACCGGCTCTCGGCCCTGTGATGTCCCTCGTCGTGGCGCTCTGCCTCATGCAGGGCGGGCCGGCGATGGCGGTGCCGCTCCTCCTCTTCGTCTTCACGTTTCAGAACAGCTTCGTCGCCATCTTGCTGCCGCTGCTTCCCGATGCGGAGGCGTTCGACACGGTGCGCGGCTACAACTTCGTGACCGCCACACTCCTGTGGGCTGGCTTTGCCGTCTTCCATCTGAGGGAACGGAGAGGTGATCCGCCGGCCGTGAGGCGCCTGATGGCGCTCTCCTTCGCGATGGTCGCCGCCGCCGTCGCCTATTGCGCCCTTGGCGCAGCCACCGACCTGCGCGGCGCCATCGTCTATCTGCGCAACATCGCCCTTCCGGTGATGCTGTTTCAGATCGCCGTCGTCGCCGGCGCCCGTCTCGCGGTGCCCCTCGAGCGACTCCTGCCGGTGCTCATGCTGATGGCGCTCGCCTTCGGCTATGGCGAACTCCTCGCCTATGACGCGCTGGCGACGCTCGTCAATGCCGACGGCTATCTCGCCCTGCGGTTCCGCCGCCTGGTGGACAGTGGCTTCTGGTTGAAGGCCGTCGAGGCGAGTGGCCGGGTGCTGCGCGACGAGCGCGACATGCTGCTGGTCAACTTGTTCAACGTGCCGTGGTTCGCCGACCTCGGCCTCGTGCTGCGTCGCCTCAACGGCCCGAACTTCCATCCCATCAGCTTCTCCTACCTCCTCGGCGTGCTGTCCCTCGTCCTCCTCGTCGCCGGGCGGCCGCTGTGGCTCGTCGCTGCCGTGCCTCTGCTCATCGTCACTGGATCGAAGGGCGCCATCGCTTTCCTGCTGATGTCCCTGGCAGGGTACTGGCTGCTGCGTCGCCTGCCACGGCTCGGCGCGCCGACGTTCCTGCTGCTGCTCACCGGCTACGCCGCGGCGGCCTTCGTCGTCGGTCTGGAGCAGCGCGACTACCACGTGCTGGGCCTCGTCGCGGGCCTCGAGAGCTTCACGGCCAACCCGCTCGGCCATGGCCTCGGCAGCGGCGGCAACCTCGCCGCCGACCCGGCGATGCTCGACTGGCGACGGGCGCAGTCCCTGGGGATGGCCGGGCAGGCGGTCGAGAGCGCGCTCGGCGTGCTGCTGCACCAGATGGGAGTCGGCGGTCTTGGCCTCCTGGCTGGCTATCTCCTCATCGCCCGCTCTGCCTTGCGGTTCTATCGGGCAGGGGGCGAACCGGTCCTGGCGCTCGTCGGCCTCGCCGTACCGGCCATACTGGTGAATGGCGCCTTCCAGGAGGAGGCGCTGTTCGCGCCTCTCGCCCTGGGAGCCCTGATGCTCGTGGCGGGTGTCGCAATCGGTCGCGCGTCGCGGCAGGGCGTCTCTCGCGCCGGGCATCTGCCGCGCGAGACGCATCGGTGACGGGCGGCGAGGGGCCGGTGCGCGCGGTTCTCGCCCGGGCGGGCGGGGCGCTGGCGCTCAAGGTTGCGGGGGCCTGCGCGGCCTTCGTCATGTTCGCCGCGACGGCCCGCACACTCGATGCCGAGGCCTTCGGCCGCCTCGGCATCTGGTTCAATGCCATGTGCTTCCTCGCCGTCGTCGCGCTGTGCGGCCAGGAAACCCTGATCCTCAAGGTCTGGCCGACCGGCTCAGGCACATGCCGCCGAACCCTCGTGCGGTTCGCCCTGCGCAACACGATCACCGCGGCACTCGGATTGTTCCTGATGGCGCTCATGGTCGCCATCGCCGCCGGCCACGGCCCCCGGGCGGGGCTCGCCGCCGCCGGCGGCGCCTTTCTCGTAGCGCAGGCGGTGCTGCACCTCACCTCTCACGCGAGCCGCGTGGCCCTCGGCCTTCGCGCGGCGGAGGGGCACCGGGAGGTCGCCTGGCGGCTCGCGGTCGCCGGGGCTGCCATCGCGTGCCTTTCCGGCGGACAGCCGTTCGTGCCGGAAGCTTTCCTCGCTCTCGCAGCCCTTTGCATGATCGGGAGCACGGCCTGGCAGTGGCGCCGGCTTTCGCCCCGCATGGGGGACAGTGCCGGCCCGGCACCTCCCGACCGGCGCGGCTGGCGGCGGCAGATGGGCGGCATGTGGCTCGCAGCCGTTCTCGATGCCGGCAACCAGTATCTCGACGTTGTGCTGATCGGCCTGCTGCTCCACCCGTCGGCGGCCGCCGGCTATTTCGCCGCCGTCCGCATCGCCGCCGTCTTCCCGATCCTTGCCGGCGGGCTTGCCAATTACGCCGCGGCTGAGATCGCCGTGCTGTTCNCGTCCGGCCAGCGGGACCGGTTGCAGAGCCTGCTCGTCCGGCTGCAGTTGCTCGCGGCATTCGGGGCGATCGGCGGCGTTGCTGCCATCGCCATGTTCGGCGACGGGCTGCTCGCCATCTTCGGTGAGGCTTATCGGGATGACGCGCCGGTCCTCCATGTCCTCGCCCTGGGGGCGGCCGTTTCGCTCCTCGCAGGGCCCGCGCCGCACCTGCTGCTGCTGTGCGGCCTCGAGCGCGCCTATCCCCTGGCAGGGACCGTCGTCCTTGTCCTGCGGATGGTGCTCGTCCTTGTGCTGGGCAGCACCTTCGGCGCCGTCGGTGCCGCTGCGGCGGCAGCTTTCTCGGCGGGTGTCCAGGCCGTCGTCCTCAACGGCCTGTGCCGACGCCGGCTGGGCATCGACCCGTCGGTCGTCGCGCTCCTGCGGCGCGCGAAGGGGTAAGTGCCATGGCTGAGACACCCCTCCGACTGCTGTTCGTCCAGCCGCAGGCCGAAGGTGCCGGCGCACAGGAACTGGCGCGCCTGCTCGGCGAAAGGCTCGCGGAGCGAGGCTTCGAGGTTCATCACTGCTTTCTCTATCGACGCACGGGCTTCTACGACGGCCTGCCGCGGGTGCACTACTGCGCCGCCAGCCGGCCGCGCGGCCCGATCGCGCTCTGCCGTCTCCTCCTCGATCTCCTGCACCACATGCGCAAGGTGCGGCCGCATGCGGTGGTTGCCTTCCAGCACTGGGGCAATGTGATCGTTGCGCCGGCTGCGCGGATGGCAGGCATTCGTTGCGTCCTCGCCAACCGCACCTCCGCCACGCTCGCCATGCGCCCCGGTCTGACCGTGCTCGACAAGGTGCTGGGCGTTCTCGGGTTCTATTCGCGCGTCATCGTCAATTCCGGCGAGGTCGAGCGCGAATACGACGACTATCCCGCCGCTTATCGCCGCCGCGTGGCACGCATCGACCACGGCTTTCAACCACGCACCAGCCGCCGGCCGCCGGAGGAGGCGCGACAGGCCCTCCGGGCCCGCCTCGGCCTCGGTGCGGAAGCGTCCGTCATCGGCTGCGTGGCGCGGTTGCACGGGCTCAAGAACCTTCCGGCCGCGGTGCGGCTGCTGCCGTGCGACGCCCGGCGGCACCTCGTCCTCGTCGGCCAGGGACCGGAGCGGGAGGCACTGCTCGCGCTCGCGCGTGAGCTCGGCTGCGAGCAGCGTCTGCACCTCCTGGGCGAACAGCCCCCCGAGGCGATCGGTGACATTCTCGCCGGGCTCGATCTCTTCGTCTTTCCCTCGTTGGCCGAGACCTTCGGGCTCGCTGTGGTCGAGGCGGCGGCCGCCGGCGTTCCGGTCCTGGCCCATGACCTGCCGGTGCTGCGGGAGGTGCTGCAGGTTGGCGGCGAGCCCTGCGCCCGGTTTGCCGATGCGCGGGACGAGGCGGCTTTCGGTGCCGCTGCGATGGCGCTGCTCGGCGACGCCGCGGCATCGGCACGGCTGTCGGCGGCGGGCCGGGGCCTCGAAAGGCGCTATAGCGCCGACGCGATGGCCGGGGCCTATCAGCGGCTCCTCAACGACTGTCGCCTCGGCTGACAGGCGTTGTCAGCAATTGCGGCACAACCTTACAGCGCATGCATTGAACGGTGCATCCATAGGACGCAAGGTTCGTACATGCCTGCTGTCCACAGGCTGTCCGCAACCGGACACCTGCCGGACCAGCTGGGTTCCTCCCACAACTGCCTTTGAAGCGATGTTGCACCAGCCCCGCACGGACCGCCGTAGTCCCGTCGTCGCGATGCGCGTCGGCGCAGCCCTGCCGAAGCGGCGCACGATGGCGATGGACCGGTTGATCCTGGCCGTCCTGTGCGCCCTCGTCGACTTCTGGGCCTTGTACATCGCCGCGATGGGCGTCTACCGGGGCTATCACGCATGGTGGCTCGCGACGCCCTATCCGGCCGACGTGGCGCTGGTCTTCTGCGCCGCCGTGGCGGGAACGACCTCGCTCCTGATCTTCGAGCGCCGGGGCTACGAGATGCCCGGCCTGACGGCCGGCCACGCCCGCCTGCGGCGCCGGACTTGGCTCGGCGTGATGGTGGGCGCCATCGTCATCGCCTTCGTGACCAAGCTCGGCGGCGACCTGTCGCGGGCCGCGGCCTGCATCATCGCGCTGGCCGGCCTCGGCGTCCTGTCGCTGACGGGCCGGCTGTTCGGCGCAGTGGCCCGTTTCGCCCAGGCTTCGGGTTATCTCGCCCGCAGCCGTGTCATGCTCGTCGGCGAGCAGCGGCGCATGGCGGGCTTCGCCGCCGCCTTCAATGCGGAAGACCTCGGCATCGAGGTGGTCGGCCATGTCGATGCGGCCTTGTTCGACGCCGGTCCGGCCTGCCGCGCGAGCGTGCTGGATTTCTCCCGCCGGCAGGGCGTGGAGGAGGTCTTCATCGCGCTGCCGTGGACCGACGACGAGCGCATTGCCCGCATCCTGCGCGGTCTGGCCGAACTGCCGGTCGCCGTGCATCTTTGCCCCGACCGGATCATCGGTCGGCTCCCAGAGGCCAAGCTGCGTCTTCTCGGCGGTGCCGCCTTCCTGCAGCTGGCGCGCCCGCCGCTCGACGGCAGCGAGGTGGTCGCCAAACGGTGCTTCGACGTCGCCGTGGCGGCCACGCTGCTCGTCATCCTGGCGCCCCTGCTTCTGATCATCGCCGTGGCCGTGTGTCTCGACAGCCCGGGACCCCCGCTGTTCCGGCAGCGCCGCCACGGGTTCAACCGGTCGAGCTTCGTCATCTACAAGTTCCGCACGATGACGGTGATGGACGATGGCCCCCATGTCCGCCAGGCACGCCGTCGCGACCCGCGGGTGACGCGCGTCGGGCGCTTCCTGCGCCG
>Ga0065721_10050855_pt1 | contig 17483 bp, 15 predicted proteins | sample Mesricmetagenome_FD_59108 | JGI IMG/M metagenome (GOLD analysis project Ga0065721, IMG submission 59108) | Mesophilic microbial community from rice straw/compost enrichment Sample: eDNA_1 v2 (version 2) | ecosystem: Engineered > Solid waste > Grass > Composting > Bioreactor | place: USA: Davis... | reverse complement strand
CCCGGTTACGCGTTGAGCGAATATCGCGAGATGTTCGCGCAGGCAAATCTCGATCTCACCGTCAAACGCGTGGTGCTGTCGCGCGGATTCAAATTTTTCTTCGACAGCATGGTCAACGGCCTGACCCACGCACGTTACGCGTTCGTAGCGACGAAAGCTTCGCGCTGAAGAACCGACGCCATCCCACTACCGCTTCGGGCGTCGATCGCGCTTATCGTCAAGGTTTGCTTCCAATTGTTCAGCTGTAACCGTGCTCCCGACGCCATTGGGCGGCACTTCCACCTTCGCCACCCACAAAATCGCGTTCAACACCACTTTCCGGAAATTGTCGTCGCCCCAGTTTTTATGAAAGTGCGCGCCGGTAAAACCAAAGCCGCGTCCGCCATCGGGTCGTTCCGCTGCCCACGCGACATGTTGCGGTAACTTTTGCGCCACCATTTCGCGCATCGCGGGATTTCCGGAGTGCGGTCCGTCCGGACGTTCCGTGGTGTCCGGCGTCGGCACAGCGCTGAGAATCGGCGTCACACCTTTCATTCCGTCGCGAAACCGCATGTTGAAATACCATTCGTCGCGAATCTTGAACGGCGACACGCCGCGAGTGATGGGATGGTTCGGCAACGATTTGAAATCGGCATCCCAGTGCGGATTCACCGACCAATGGATTTCAAACGCCCCGCCAATCCACTTTATAAACTCATCCTGCCCCTTCTCCTTCGTGGGCTCGACCGCATAATGCAGACACGCCAGACCGACGCCCTGATCCATCAACGCTCCGAGCGTCTTCAGGCGTTCCTGTTGCAACGCCGGATGACCTCCGCCGCCATCGCAATATATGATAATCGCCGCCGCATTCTCAAAAGCTTTGGGATCAGTCGGCCAGCCGTTCGAATAGACCACCGACGTGACGCCGGGAACATTCGTCAGACAACTCTGCAACAACAAACAGCCGGCACGATGCTCATGTTCGCCCGAGCGATGACTCGGATTGCCCGCGATGAAAACAATTTTCTTATCGGCGCCAAAAGCAGGGAGCAGCGCCGTAACCAGCAATGCGAACAAAAACTTTTTCATGATGAACGACGATTAAAGTTTCTTGAGCCGGATGTTTTTGAACTGAACAGTCATGGGCGGTCCGGTGTGAATTTGCAACGCGAGCACGCCTTCTTTCAGCCGCTTGCTTTCGCATTCATCCGTTACATCCACGGTCGGCAATCCATTGATGAAGTGTTGCAACCGATTGCCCTTCGCGATGACGACAAATTCATTCCAATCGCCGGATTTAATCGCCGCTTGAATCTCTGCCGAGTTCCCAACCGAACCGGTGACCTGCTTTTTGCAATCACTATCCCAAACAACTTTCTCGCCGCGCGCCGCCATAATCTGCCGTCCACCCGCGCCGCCGCGTTCATCGTATAAAATGCCGGAGTAATTCGGCCCGGCCTCAAAATCCGCCTGATACCCACCGACACTCCACGTCGCCGCATCGAAAACTTTGCTGCGATATTGCACGCCGGAATTGGCAAAATTCCGATCGTTATTGGGAACCATCTTATAGGAAAACCGCAGTTCAAAGTCCGCCGTCGTTCCGTTGGTCCAGATTAAGAACGTATTGGCTTTGAGCGGTTGTTCCGCAGAAGTTTGACCGGTAATCGCCCCATCTTTCACCGACCAGAGTTTCGGATCACCATCCCAACCTGTCAGATCCTTGCCATTGAAAAGTGATTGAAAGCCTGCCTCGGAATCTGCGGCAAATGCCGAACCGGCCAACAAACTGATTCCTAACAAAACCGATTGAATTTTTATCATAGTCGGAAGAGTTGACGCCTTATTTCAACGTCTGCTTCAAAAACTTCAGCCCCTTGACTGCAATTTCATTCTGCGTCGGCTCAATGCGCCGCCAGATCGCCGCCGCTTTCGCGATGACTTTCACATCGGTGGTAAACGATTCAATCACCACATCGCCAGCATAACGAATGTCCTTCAGCGCTTTCGCAATGGATTTCCAATCCGTGTGATCGCCCCCCGGCGTGCCGCGATCGCTGCCGCACGCATGGAAATGACCGAGATATTTCCCGGCCTTGCGAATGGCGTCACCTTGAAACTTCTCCTCGATGTTCATGTGAAACGTATCGAGATGAATTTTCAACGCCGGACTACCGACCGCTTTCACCATCTTCAGCGCCTGATCGCAGGTGTTGATGAAATCGGTTTCAAAGCGATTCAACGGTTCGAGACAAATCTGCCGACCGCGCTTCGCCGCGTAAGCCGACAGTTTTTTGAGATTTTTCACCACGGTCGCCCATTGCTTTTTGTATTCATCCGCCGGCACCGCATCGGCGCGTCCCACCGACGAATAAACCGGGCCAATCAACGACGGACAATCCAACACCACCATCTGATCCAACACGGCCATCATGTAATTGAGACCGGTCTTCTGTTGGCGGGCGTTACCGCGCAAATCCCGGTCCGGTCCGAGCGCCGCGCACACCGAACCGCACACCAGTCCGTGCCGGTCCAACTCACGCTTCACATACGCGGGATCGATATGCGCCGGATCTTCAATGGCGATTTCAACGGAGTCGAAGCCCCACTTTTTGAATTGTTTGAACAGCTTCGTGCTGTCGTTGGTGAACGGTGACGTGAACAGAAAGGTGTTAATGCCAAATTTCATGTGAGTTCGTTATGCGAAACTAGCCAAGCAACGCCGACCACTAAAGTAAATTTTCGCCCCACGCGAGCGACATGCTTTTCCCTTGCCCGCTTCGCCATGAGGCGCACACTTCTTCAACCGATGAACTCCAACCTGTATCGCGCTATCCTCCTGGTTGCTGTCTTGCTGACTTTGACGTTCACCGCCGCCGCTAAAGATTGGGTTGTTTATGAAAGCACAACCGGCCCGGGCCACGGCAAACACATCGTGTTAATCGGCGGCGACGAGGAATATCGCTCGGAAGAAGCATTACCAATGCTCGCGAAAATTCTCGCTACGCGTCATGGTTTCAAATGCACCGTATTATTCTCAATTAACCCCGCCGACGGCACGATTGATCCGACGGTGCAAACCAACACGCCCGGCCTCGCCGCACTCGATTCTGCCGATCTCTGCATTATGTCCCTGCGATTTCGCGAATGGCCGGATGGGGACATGAAGCATTTCGTGGATTATTTTCATCGCGGCAAACCTGTTATCGCTCTGCGCACCAGCACGCACGCTTTCGCTTACTCGCGCAACAGACAGAGTCCCTATGCTCATTTCAGTTGGGACAGCAAACAATGGCCTGGCGGCTTCGGCCAACAGGTGCTCGGCGAAACGTGGATCAACCATCACGGCATTCACGGCAAACAAAGCACGCGCGGCGTCATCGACGAAGCGCATCGTTCGCATCCAATGCTCCGCGGCGTCACGAACATTTGGGGACCGACCGACGTTTACGGCGTCATTCATCTGCCGACCAATGCCACTGTGCTCGCGTGGGGACAGGTGCTCACCGGCATGAAACCTACCGATCCACCTCTCGATGGACCGAAGAACAATCCCATGATGCCGCTTGTCTGGACCCGCGATCACATCTGGGAAAACGGCAAAACCTCCACCATCGTCACGACGACGATGGGTTCAGCCGATGATCTGGAAAATGAAGATCTGCGTCGCCTGTTGATCAACGCGTGTTACTGGACCACCGGCCTTGCCGAACAGATTTCCAACCGCGCCAACGTGGATTATGTCGGCGAATTCAAAGCCACACCCTTCGGTTTCGGTAAATTCCAACACGGCGTGAAACCAGCGGATTTGCAGTAAGAGAAGTCAAACCGTAACCTCCAACGTGAAGGAGGAGAACATTTCCAATTTACCGTAAAATCTGCTTCCTCACGGGCGGTTAAAAAGTCCGGCCCGTGAGGTTGCTGATTGAATTAATCCGTCATCCGCGTTGGTTCGCAGGAAAAACTTACTGCTTCACCTTTTCCCACTTCTTCGTGCGAGCGGACTTGAGGACTGCGTCGCAGACGTATTGCGTTTCCAAGGCATCGCGGAACGTCGGACCGACCGGTTTACCTTTCGCGAGGCCGGCCAGGAAGTCAGCGACCTGATGGATGAAGCTGTGTTCGTAACCGATTTGCAAACCGGGCACCCACCATTTGTCCATGTAAGGATGATCACCACCGTGATCAGTCACGTGAATCGAACGCCACGCCCGAAGTTTACCTTCGTCTTTGTGGTCGAAGTATTGCAAGCGATGCAGATCATGCAAATCCCACGCAATGCTCGCGTGCTCACCGTTAATTTCAAACGTGTAAAGCGCCTTATGTCCACGAGCGTAACGCGTGGATTCAAACGTCGCGAGCGAACCGTTCTTGAATCGCGCGAGGAAAGCACACGCGTCATCGATGCCCACCTTCTGTTTTTTGCCGGTAAGCGTGTGTTTGCGTTCTTTGATGAACGTCTCGGTCATCGCCGAAACACTGTCCATGCTGCCGTTCAGCCAGAGCGCGGTATCAATGCAGTGCGCGAGCAAATCACCCGTAACACCGCTGCCAGCCGCTTTAACATCCAGCCGCCACAACGCCGCACCGCCTTGCGGCAGATCCGGACTGATGGTCCAGTCCTGCAAAAATTTGGCGCGATAGTGGAAAATTTTCCCGAGCCGACCTTCCTCGATGAGTTTCTTGGCCATCGTGACAGCCGGCACGCGACGGTAATTGTACCAGACGATATTCGGCACTTTGGCTTTCTCGACCGCCTGCACCATCTTCAGTCCTTCCGGACCGTTCATGGAAAGCGGTTTTTCGCAGAGAATAATCTTTCCGGCTTTGGCGGCCGCGATGGCAATCTCCGCGTGCGAATTATTCGGCGTACAAATGTCAATCGCATCAATGTCATCGCGCGCGATCAATTTTCGCCAATCCGTTTCCACGGATTCATAGCCCCACTTTTTGGCGAACGCCGCAGCATTCTCGGCGTTGCGTGCGCAAATCGCCTTGAGGACGGGTTGATATTCGAGGTCGAAGAAGTTGTTGACCTTCCGGTAAGCGTTTGAGTGCGCCCGGCCCATGAAGCCGTAGCCAATCAGTCCGATATTGAGTGGTTTCATAAAGTTTTAATTGCCACGAAAAGGCACAAAAATCACAAAAAGTTAATCCGGGAAGACGACGCCTCCGGTTTGCTCGATTACATCGTTGATGATGTACTTCTTGATCTGAAACTTCGGTGCGCCAAAGTTGATCAGCAGACCGTGTTCAATGCGCGAGGCGCGCAGGTAGCCAGGCAATTGAGCAACGTGTTCCCCCAAGGCATAGCGAACCGCTTTCAGGTCCACAATGAGTCGGTTCTCCACAAACAGGTCGGCAAAAAAATTACCAAGCAGCGTCCCGTCTTTGTCGAAGACATTCAAAGGATGCTGCTGACTAACCTGCTGCCCCTTTTTGCGGAGTCGATGGGCCAACGCATTCTCGTATAGATAGTTATGAATCGCAAAACCCGTCTCTCGAATGATGTCGCACAACTTCATGATGTCCTGCATAGTTCACCCCTTTTCGCCGTTTCGGTTTTGTGCTTTTTGCGTCTTTTTGCGGCCATTCCTCAGCCGTTCGGTTTTTCTGGCTAAGCTTTCCAGCCGTGGTTTTCGCGCACTTGAATCATCGCGGCGAGAATGTCGTTCCAGGTTTGTTGCTTCATCAACACTTCATTCGGGAACATGCAACCGTCCCAGCAGATGTGTTTCATTTTCTTCGTCACCTTGCCCTTGGCATCACGCAGCCAGTAACCGGAATCGCGCGCGATGTTCAATTTACCTTTCGGGTCAGTGGCGAGACAGTGACGACCGGTTTTCTCATGTGAACCGGAGCCGAACACACTGCCGTCGTTTTGCGCGACGTGAAAATCAATCGTCCACGGCCGCAACGCATTCGTGAGCTTCACCATCGCTTTGTGAAACTCCGCCGGCTCGTAATGATAATTCTTCGGCACGAGCCGATGCGCTTCCGCGTTGTAACCGAGTGTGTAAAGATGCGTGTGCGACATGTCCGCCTGGAAACCGACGACGCGCGGTTGCCCGACTTCTTCCAGCAGATTGACCATGTGCTTCCACGAATGCATACCGCCCCAGCAGATTTCGCCTTCTGCCGCGAGACGTTCGCCCAAATCTTTCGCAATCTTCGCCGCTTCCCTGAACGTCTTCGCAATAAGCTTCGTGTTGTTTTTCGGATCTTTATCCCAATCCGTCACACTCGCCGCCGAATCAATGCGAACAACGCCATAAGGTCGCACGCCGAGTTCACGTAATTTCTTCGCGATGCGACACGCTTTCGCCACCGCCGTGACCCAGTTTTTGCGTTTGGTTTCGTCGCCCATCGCCGAACCATCAAACCACACGGGCGCCACCACCGAGCCGACCACAAAACCTTTGCGGCGAATTTTGTCGGCGAGTTTTTTGATGCCGTCGTCGTCAATATCAATGCTCGTGTGCGGCTCGTAGAGAAACAAATCCACACCATCGAACTTTACGCCGTTGACCTCCGCCTTCGCAGTCAGGTCAAGCATCGTGTCGAGATCAATGAACGGTTCGGCGCCCGGGCTGCCTTTGCCGACCAATCCGGGCCACATTGCGTTGTGAAGTTTGGGGAAGTTGTTTTGGCTCATAAATGATCAGAATTCAAACCACCGATGAACATTGAGGGGTTAAAACTTGTTCTTCCGATACGCACCCAATTCCGGCGCATCAGGATTCACATCCGGTCCGAAGTAACGCAGCATCACCAACGGCTCGGTCTCGCTCGTGTTTTCAAACACCACGCCGGCTTTTGCGCCGTCGGCCGTGCAGAAATATTCGTCCTCGGTCAATTCATGGAAACGAATCAGCTTGGGTGAATTCAGCGGCAGACCGTTAATCGTGCCTTTGCCCTGAACGCAAATCAGCCCATAAGCACCGCGATCTTTAATCGTGCATTTGACGCCCGGATCCACCGTAAGTTCTTTCGCTGTGAAATACTGTTTGCCCTTCACCTTGCCGTAAACGATCCAGCGATCCACGTAACCTTCCTTGCGCGTGTCCGCCACCGGCACGGGTTCGAGGTAATGATTATCTTTGAAGTTCGGGTCCACATTCGCTTCCCAATCGAGCTGGTCCACGATGAAATCCAGATCGTGATGCTTCGACTTGGGCATATCTTTCACGAGCAAGCTCCACGGCACGTAACGACCTTCCACCATACTTTGATACATGCCGAAAACGTCGCTGCCCCATTGCGGCTCGTAAGTGCAGAGCGAACCCGGCGCGTGCAAAATACACGGCCCGATGAGCCAACCGCTCCCCGGCTTCAAACGATACGCTTTGGACAAATCAAGAATGCCGTTGTCGCCCTTGTTCCAGTTCTCGAGACATTTCCGCACCTGCGCTTTCGTGGTGCCGGGTTCAAGGCCCATGAACGTGTACGGGAAATTGTTCCCGACGTTGTTGTGTTGCGGCGGAAAATAATAACTCTCCGGTTTGCCTTCCTGCCCGACCAGTTTCGCCTGCGCGGCGTTCTGATGCATGTGATGCGGAATCGGCCCCATGTTGTCGAAGAACTTCGAGTAAACCGGCCAGCGACCGTATTTGCTCCAGATGGGTTTGCCCACGAGCGTCGCGCCGCAATCCTCCACCGCTTTGCGCAACGTGAACCGCTCGTTGCCCACTACGCAATAACTCAGGCCCTCGTCCGGTACGCGACCTTCGTTCGCCGCTTCGGTGGTTGAAGCGAACCAGCGTTCGTCAATTCCGCCGCGATTCGCGCCGTAAGCGTAAATGTCGTCGGGATGCAACTTCAGGCGCAGGCCGGGTTGCAGAAACGATCGCGGCACCCACGCGGGCGCAAGCCGGAGCAACCCGCCCGTGCGGGAGAGTTCGGCTTCAACTTTGGTTTTGGTATTTCCTTTAAGAGTTTTGAGCTGGGTAACGGTGTTCATGGATTGGCGGATTGCGCCGAGGCTTGTTTAGCAGTTTGCTTCTTGAAATTCGGGGCATTCTCTTTGCCCATCGCTTCGATGTAGGCCAACAGATCGAGAATCTCCTCGTGGGTAAATTGATTCAATAATCCGCTCGGCATCGCGGACACTTTGGACGGCTCACGATGCGCAATCTCGCTGAGCGGAATTTCCACCGTCACTTCCGACGCGAGCATATTCGGCAACACCACAATGCGTTCTTTGTTTTCGTCCGTGATGCGACCTGAAATATCGTCGCCATCCTTTTTCCAGATGACATAATTCTGGAACTGGTCTGAAACGACTTTTGACGGTTCGATGATGGATTCGAGAATGTCGCGGCGCGAATACTTGCTGCTCACCCCGGTCAACTCCGGTCCGGCCGAGCCGCCTTCATTGGCGAAGCGATGACACACCACGCACTGCGCATCGTTGTATGCCGCTTTGCCGCTTTCGAAATCACGTCCGGTCGCCACTTCACCGAGCAACGGCTCAAGATCGCTCATCGTCCATTCCTTCACGAACTCCCGTTGCTTCGCGGGTTTCCATTGCGGCGCATCAAGGTTTTCTTCCAACAACGCCGCCAACGCCGTGCGTTCGGAATTGCTCAATGTTGACGCAGCATCCTTGCGAATGCGCACGAGGAACTTCGTGTAACTCGCGCCATCGCCATAATCGCGCCCCGCTTCCTTGAACCAGTTCACCAGTTCCGGCGGATGCATCTGACTCGCCTGCACCTGATTGGTCCAGACGTTGTAAGCCGCGCCCTGCGGATAAGTAATCTCCGATCGGCCACCGCGCCGCGCGTTGACGAACCAACTGAAATACATCTGACGCAATTCCGGCGTCCAACCGGTTTTCACCGTTCGCAGATGATGCAGATATAAAATCTGTTCTTCCTGCGTTTTCGCCTTGGTGAGCAAGCGCATGGTCTTTTCCACCACATCCGGCGCGTTGAGGTAAATCAACAGTTGCACCAATTCGCGATTCAACTTCTCGCTGGCCGCCGGATAACGCGCGTTTAATTTCTCCACCGCCACCTTGGCCAACTCCTCCGCCGGGCGCCCCTGCCGAATGAAACTCACCTGAATGACGCGCAGTTTTTCCAACTGCAATTCTTCAGTCAGACTGCTCAGCGGGAATTTCCCAAGCGCGCGCAGCAAATCATTCTGCGTTTCTTTTCCACCGCACCGCGCCAACGCCAACAACGCCGTCATCGCCGTTTGCGGATCGGTTTCCTTCACCGCCCGCTCGCCCCACAACGCCACGTCCTGCCATTCAATCGCAATGCGCGCCGCGTAACGGATGTAACGGTCAGCGCTGCCCAGATGCGGCCACGCAAAATCAATCGCCTGCAAATCCTTTTTACCGTGGAAAGATTCCAGTTTCCGTCGCAACGCTCGCGCGTCAGCAGCCTGCTTGAGTTCTTTGCGCGAAATTGACGGACCTTTTTCCCGCGCGAACAGTTCCTTGAAAAAGCCCCGCCCTTCGTAGCTGACGCGATACAAGCCCGACTGCGTGCCGCGTCCGCCCGTGATGAAATACATCGCGCCGTCTTTGCCAAATTCGAGATCCGTCAGGTTGAGCGGTTTGCCCTTGAGAAATTCTTCATACTCGCCTGTGTAACTCGCGCCATTCGGCTTCAGGTGAATGGCAAAGATGCGGCCATACGACCAGTCCTGCGCGAATAATGCCGCGCGGTATTTCTTCGGAAACTTGCTGTTCACACCGAACTTCACGCCGGTAGGCGAACCGATGCCCGTGTCCACCACTGCCGGCAGACTGTCCGGATAATATTCCGGCCACTTCCCCGAACCCGAACGCCAGCCGAAATCCGCCCCGCTTACCGCATGATTGATGCGCGTCGGCCGATACCACGGCGTACCCCAATCCCATTCCATGTCGCTGTCGAAAGTAAAAATCTCGCCATCAGGACTGATGTCGAAGTCATACGCGTTGCGGAATCCCCCGAGCATCAATTCCCAATTCTTACCCTCCCGATCCGTGCGCACAATGTAACCGCCCGGCGCCAACACGCCGACCGCGTGACCGTTCGCATCCCACAAGCGCGGCAGCAATTGATCCTCGTCATAATTTTTATGCGGCGAATTCGGCGCGATACCTTCCGGCACTTTCGTGTGATTCCCGTTCATCACGTAAATCATCCCGTCCGGCCCCGCGACGACCGCGTGATAACCGTGCTCGCCTTCGCCTTTGAACTTTTTCAAAAAGTGAACTTCATTCGTGTCGAACTGATCGTTCCCATTCGCATCAATCAACCGATACAACCCCGTCCCGCTCGGACCATGACCGTTCACATAAAGACTGTCATGCGCGTAAACCATCCCCATCGCCTGCCGCACCGGCGCGGACACCGGCTCGATTTCAGCAACCTGACCTTTGCGATCCAGCGTCACCCGTAAGAGCGGCTGCTTATCATCCTGAGGTGAAATAATGAGTCGGCCCTTGGGATCAATCGCCATGGAAATCCACGAACCTTCGCCCGCTTCGGAGGAACGCAGCAGTTCCACTTTGAATCCCGGCGGCACAACGATGTCTTCCGCCGGAGTGGCGTGCGCGGATTTCAGCGAATCACCCCACGGCTCAATGCCGACTTTGCCCAATGATTTTGCCGCAACCCAATTATTCGTCGCGGAAAAATTCAACGCTCGCCATTCACTCTGTCCCGGAACACCCGCCAACCACGACGCATCACTGACAATGACCTGACGTTGCCGATTCGGCAGCGATAATTCCAATCGCACCAATACACCGGCCAACGAACTTTCATTGATACCGCGAATCGCCAGCACGTTTTCGCCCTGCTTGATGAACTCAGTCACATCCAGGCGCGTGGCGCGTTGCCAACCGTTCACTTTGATCGGCGACGACTGATTCACCGTGATATCCGCGCGATCATCCGCGGCGACGGAAAGCATCGCTCGATTGACTTTGCCCGTAACGGTGAATGTTTTGCGAAACACGCGATGCTCGCCATTGGTCGCAGATTGACCGGAGTTCGGATGCCAGATCCATTCGGGGGTTTGCGGGTGCGCGGAAACGAGCGCCCCGAACGAGAGCGCAAAGACAAAAAAGCGAGCCTTAAGATTCATGGTTTTAGCTGACGCGTGCTGAAAATGTAAAATTCACTGTACTGATGTCTCCTGACGAAGCAAGACTGCGCTCCAGCTTTACCGCACTCGGATGAACAAAAAGCCGGCGGCAAACGAACGAAGGAAAAAATTCACGCCTTGAACGTCGAACGAAAAAGGAAAGCAGCGCAGTTTACTGCAGACACAAATGACCGACCTGCTATCGGGCCGGCCTGAGGTGAGCCAGATTCCTTCTCACCGTTTGTGTGGGACACCGGGCGCGTTCAGATTCCCGGTTCGGCTGCACCGTTGGCAGCACGATGTCGCCAGTAAAGCAAAGCGGCCTCGATGTCGTCCTGATACCATTTGAGGTTCTCCCACTCCTTTGCCAAAACCAGCCACTTCGAGATCGCAAGCGCCTGCTCTCCTGTGAATGAAGCGTAGGCCTGCGCCAGTCTGGAGCGGAGATAGTCTTCCTCGATGAGTGTTTGTTGGAGAGCGGCAGAACCGAGCTTTTCTCGGATCGTTTCAAGATCAGTGCCTTCGACCAAGACGTTCAAGTGCTGAACCACAGCTTCGGCATCTTCTGATTCTCCCGCTTTCCCTGTGTGGGTATCGAGCAGGTCTTCCAGGACTTCTCGGAGAGTGAATGGAAGATCATTGTTGCTCAACATGGCAAGACGACTACGCATGTGAATACATTCTTCATGCGAAAGCGCCCGAAGGTCTTTGCGGGCAGTGACTGGAGGAAACGCCTCTCTGAGGAGTCGTCGAACTGCTTCCGTATCTTGCGTTGTGTTGTCTCCATCCGCACTCATGGCTCAATACGGAAAGTGCTCACAGGGCGGGAGCTAAGACCGGGATAGAAAAGGGGTTAGTCCTCACTATTGACACAAGTTCAGCTTGGTTTAGGTGATGCTTTGCTCGCGGCGCTGCGATGGGCTGAGCTCCAATCGCGCTCGTTTCCGAGGGGCGTGCGCTGGCCAGACGACTCGCCAGGTCATCAACCGTTTCACGTTTGCCGGAAACTGCAACGCCGGGGACATGACCGTGTTCTAGCCGCGCCCCAATTCAGTGTCAATAGTGAGGACTGACCTCTTTACGCGTCATCTTTGCAACTGTTGCCCTCAGTCTTGTAAAGACTCGGACCGTCTTTGCATCCCGCGCTCCGGCGTTTGTAAAGCCGACGGCTCTCTTTGCAAAGATTACTCTGATCTTTGCAAAGATGCAGGCAATCGGCCTGATCTTTTGTCTCGGACCAAGGCAAAATAGACAGCGTTTGTCCCGGGGAGGAACATTTTGGCGCGCTCCCGGGGGGCGGCCAGTTACGGGTTGTTACCGTTCGAAAAACGGCAAAGAATAATTGTTACGAGATGGGGCCGCTTTTAACCAGCCACCAGCCACCGCCGCGCCTTCATCTCAAAACGCGGCAGTGAGCCAGGCGCGACGGCTTCCACCGGAATGCGCAAACTGAACGCCGTCTCCAATGCGCGCCGCACGTCGCTCACCAATCCCCGCACATCCGGACAACGATCCGTCGGTTCGATTTCCACGCGAATTTCCGCCATCGCCGCGCTTTTCGTGACGTGAATCTGATATTCCGCCAGTTCCGCCTGGCGACGCAGAATTTCTTCCACCGCGGAAGGATAAACATTCACTCCGCGCACAATCACCATGTCGTCCACGCGTCCGAGAATTCCGCCGCGCAACCGCAAATCACTTCGCCCGCAGGAACAGAGCGCCGCGCCGCCATCACGTTGCACCAGATCGCCAGTGCGATACCGCAGCAACGGCGAGCCGGTGCGCACCAACGTCGTGAGAATCAATTCTCCCTGGTCCGCCGGTCGGCCGGTCGCCGGATCAACGATCTCCGCCAGGAATCCGGATTCGATGACATGCAACACGCCCGGTTGCTGCGGACACTCGTGCGTCACCGGGCCGACTTCCGTCATGCCGTGATGATCAAACACCCGCGCGCCAGGCCAGAGCGATTCCAGCTTTGCACGCGTCGCCGGAATGCTGCCGCCGGGTTCACCCGCGACGACAATCGTTTTTACCGCGAGCGTGCTGAGATCGATGCGTTCCGCCGCGGCCACTTCCGCAAGACGCATCGCGTACGTGGGCGTGCAACAAAGTACATTCGTCTGATTATCGCGCATGACGCGTAATCGCGCCGCGCTGCTCAATCCGCCGCCCGGCAGACACAAACAGCCGAGTCGCTCCGCCGATTCAAACGCGAGCCAGAAGCCGAGAAACGGTCCGAATGAAAACGCAAACATCACGCGGTCACCCGCGCCCACGCCCGCCGCACGAAACACCTCCGACCACAAATCAATCATCGCATCCCAGCTTTCCGCCGTGTCGAGCCAACGCATCGGCAGACCGCTCGTACCACTGGTCTGATGAAAGCGCGTATAACGATTCAGCGGATACGTGAGGTTCGTTCCGTAGGGCGGATTCGCGCGCTGATCCGCCACCAGTTCCGCTTTGGTTGTGAACGGAAAGCGCGCGGAAAAATCTTCCAGCGACGCGATGTCAAAACCTACCCCCGCCGCCTCTAATTTTTGCGTGTAAAACTTATTGGCCGGAATCAACTCCGCCACGAGGTCGCGGAGTTGTTCGAGTTGCGCGGCAACAATCGCCTCGCGTTGGGGATGAACAGTCGCCGCCACGTTATTTGGCCGGAGAGTTGGGCGACGCGGTTTGGGTCGCGGAAGCAACCGGTTTTGCCGGAGCGGGATTCGGTTTGTAATAACTCACCAACGCGCCCCCGGCCGCAGCCAGCAGGATGCCGAGATAAAATTGCGGCTTAATGCTGCCCCAACCACCCGCGGGCGGATGCAGCAGAATCGCAACGACCGCGTTCACAATCGGTGCGCCGGCAAAAATAATGGACATCACGACCGCGGGCGTTCCTTTCGCGCCGAACGCCAGCAACACGCCTAACGCGCCAATCGCTCCCGCCGTTCCCGCCAACAACGACCAGCCGAAACCTTTCGCCGGATATTTCCAGAACGCCACCGAGCTGCCTTTCAGCGCGAGAATGACCATCGGCGCCAGCACCGCGACCAGAAAATACGCGAGACCGACAACCAGAAACGCTTTGAGTCGGCCATTGGCAGGATCGCCGATAGCAATCGTGCCGCTGTGCAGCAAAATGCCGTAAACGCCCCAGCAGGCGACCGTGAGCAACGCGTAAATGAGCCAATTCATGTGGCGACTTTAGACGGCCTAAACGAAGCCAGCAATTCGATAGTCACCAACTTTTCTTCAAGACTGAATACCCGAGCTGAGCTATCGTCTGTGCATTGTGAAAAACGGATTGTTACTCTTGCTGGCTGGTTTGTTGTTCGCCGGTTGTGCCACCAGTTCCATCGAGTCGCGCCGTCGCGAACGTTCCTCGGCTTACTCCGCTTTGTCACCGGAAATGAAGGCTCTGGTGGACGACGGACAAATTCGGCGCGGCATGCCGCAGGACGCCGTTTACATCGCGTGGGGCAAACCGTCGCAGGTGCTCCATCAGGAAGACGACCGCGGCCTCGTCACGTTCTGGCTCTATCACGGCGGATGGTTGGAAGAAACCCGCTATTGGCCCTATCCCTCGCGCGTGCCCATCACCGATTACCAACCGCGCACCTACGTCAGTGCAGAAATAACTTTCGTCAACGGCATCGTCGAATCCTGGCGCACCCTGCCGAAACCGACTTACTGAACTGCGCTCAACCGCGAACCCGCGGTTAAGATCGCCTCACTCAAGCAAACGCGCCGGAGCGACGTCGATTTTATCCGCAATGGATTTCGGAATGGTGGTGGCTTTCATCCGACCGTTGATCCGCCGGACGCAAACCACCGTGATTTTTCCGCGCGCCACTTCGTACGGCTTTCGCGCGTTCAGCTTTCGCAATCGAAACGCATACGTCAGCGCCTTGGATTTTTTCTCCGCCACTAACAGATGAATTTCCACCTCATCTTCAAAACATAGCGGCGCGGAAAAATCCGCTTCGGTATGCACGCGCGGCCAACCGACGGATGCAGGCGTCTTCGGCGGAGCAACGGTCAATCCCAGCGACCGGAAGAAGGCGTGTTCCGCCGCTTCCATGTAACGGTAATACACGGCGTGATGCACAATGCCCGCCATGTCCGTGTCGCTGAATTCCACAATCCGCCGAATCTTGAACTGATAAGCCATAGCAGAAATTTAGTTTCTCGATTCCGGATTTACGATTGCAAAACACGCAACGTCTCTTGCGCCATCGCCGCCACCGTAAATTTCTCCCGCACCGCCTGCGCCCCGGCCGCGCCGAGCGATTGCGCCCGCTCCGGATTCAACAACAGTTCCTCCAGTTTATCCGCCAGCGACTTCGCATCCGGTTCGCAAATCAATCCGCCACCCGTGGCCGCCACGAGTTCCGGAAACGCCGCATGACGCGGTTGCACCACCGGCACACCTGCCGCCAACGCTTCAATCAGATACAACCCAAACGCTTCGCCGTACAACGCCGGCACGGAAAACACCGTCAACCCTTGCAGAAAATCAATCTTCTCCGCGCGCGTCAGGTTCGGATAAAACGCCACTTCGCCGATGTAACCCGCCTCCGCCAGCCGCTTGCGCAACGCTTTCACAAACGGCTCATCACCCGGCCCGCAACTGCCCGCAATCTGCAATTTCAATCGCGCCACCGTGCCGCGTTGCTTCAGCGTGATGAACGCTTCCACCAACAGATCCAATCCCTTGTCCTTGCACATCCGCGCGAGATATCCGATGACCGGCGCCGTCGGGTTGCGTGTTCCGGCTTTCAGATTTCGCACTTCGTAACCATCCAGACTGATGCCGTTGTAAACCACTGCAACTTTCTCCGCCGGCAAATCAAGTCGCTGCGCCATTACCTCCGCGAAATAATGACTCGGCGCAATGAACCGATCCACCTCACGCACGCGCTCACGCAACAACTGCCACGCTGCGTCGCGATACGTTTCCGGCAGACTGTCCAGATACGCGTCCTCGCCCTGCAACGTGCAGATCACCGTCGTGTCCAACTCACGTTTGAGTTTGCGCGCCAATCCCACAAGCAGCGCGTTCGACAGACAAATCACATCCGGCCGCGATTGCGTTTTCAGCCAGGCAATCAATTCATCCAGTTCCCGCGCCTGCCGACCTTCCTCCCCGCGCAGCATGGACAACATCAAATCCCCCACCTCCGACGCCTTCGTCTTCGCAGCTTTCGACCCCGCCCAACCGAGTAATCGCCGCGACGCCAACAATCGTCGCAGCCACTTCGGTGCGCGTTGAAAGAGACTCGATTTCTGTTCCAGGTAAACATTGATGCCGCCGAAGAAAATCGGAGTGCCCGCGCTTTCGTCTGCTTCATCCAACGTCAATGGCAGATAGAGCGGCACCATCGTGACCTCGTGCCCGAAATTGCGCAGTTCCCGAACCAGCGCGTTATCGCGGAAACAATTTCCGCAATACATCGCGCCCGCGCCCGGGGTGATCTGAACGAAATGCATCGTGCCGAGCTTGGACGATGCCGCCGTAGATGTAAACCATCGCCGTCCTCCAGGCCGGCCAACACGATGAGAGGCGCACCGCAGAATTCAACATCATCGGAGTTCCTGAAGAAGAGGAAGGAAGCGCCAATCTTGTGAAAATTTGCGACCAAAGCAGTTTTGAGCAACTCTTCAATCGAAAGGAAAAGAAAGGAAAATTTTATGCGCGCTGTTGGTTATAAGTCGCCGTTGCCCATCGAGAATCCCGAGTCGTTGGTTGATATTGATCTGCCGCGTCCGAAGCCAGCGGGCCGCGACCTGCTGGTGCAGGTAAAGGCGGTCTCGGTGAATCCTGTGGATACGAAAGTGCGAAAAAGTGTGCGGCCGGAGGGGACCGAATGGAAGGTGTTGGGCTGGGATGCGGCAGGAATCGTGGTGGAAACCGGACCAGAGACGACGTTGTTCAAACCGGGAGACGAAGTTTTTTATGCCGGAGCACTGACGCGACCGGGGAGCAACGCGGAGTATCAACTGGTGGATGAGCGCATTGTGGGTGCGAAGCCGAAGTTGCTGGGCTGGAGCGAAGCCGCAGCGCTGCCGCTGACGGCAATCACAGCGTGGGAGACGTTGTTTGACCGGCTGGATGTGAAGGGTCGCCAGGTACCCGGAAGCGCGAAGGCGATTCTCATCATCGGCGGAGCCGGTGGGGTAGCCTCAATCACAATCCAACTGGCGCGCCAGTTGACGGAGTTGACCGTGATTGCGACGGCGTCGCGACCGGAAACGCGGGCGTGGGTGGCCGACCTGGGCGCGCATCATGTCGTGGATCATTCCAGGCCGCTGGCGCAGCAAGTCGCAGCCCTCGGCGTGGGAGCCCCGGCGTTTGTTTTTTCGACCACCAATACGGATAAGCATCTGTCGGAGATCGTGGAGCTGATCGCACC
>Ga0065721_10050854_pt1 | contig 17492 bp, 17 predicted proteins | sample Mesricmetagenome_FD_59108 | JGI IMG/M metagenome (GOLD analysis project Ga0065721, IMG submission 59108) | Mesophilic microbial community from rice straw/compost enrichment Sample: eDNA_1 v2 (version 2) | ecosystem: Engineered > Solid waste > Grass > Composting > Bioreactor | place: USA: Davis... | reverse complement strand
GCGCAGTCCGCCTGCGCCAGCACCGAGCGCACCATCTCGCCGCCCTGGTTGCCCTCGGCCACGATCTCCCGAGCGCCGAAATCCGTCACCGCCTCCGCCACCGCCCCGGCCCATCCGCGCGGCGACATCCCCCGTACGGTCCGGTCCGCCAGCACGAAGGCCCGTCGCTCCTTCCGCCCCACGACCACGATCCCGCAGGCGTCGCCGTGCGCGGTCGCCGGCGGATCGACCGCCACGACCACCCGGTCCAGCTCGGCCGGCCGCGCGCCGCGCGCCCGTTTCAGATCCTCGATGCGGAACAGGGCGCCCTCGCCCTCGACCACCAGACCCTCCAGCTCCTGCGCCTCCAGCCGCGTCCCGCCGTACAGCGCCGTCAGATGCGCCAGGAAGCCCGGCGCCAGGTTCGCCGCATTGGCCGCCGTCCCCGCCCGGTCCGTCACCGTCCCCGCCTCTGCCATCAGCCGCCGCAGCGCCGGGATCGGCCGGGGCGTGGTCGTCACCGCCAGCTTGGGGTCGGTCCCCAGCCTCAGCCCGAACCTCAGGTTCGACAGCACCGTTTCGGGCTCGCGCCAGGCGCAGAACTCGTCCGCCCAGGCCGCATGGAACTGCGGCCCGCGCAGACTGTCCGGATCCTCGGCCGAAAAGGCGTAGGCTGCCGAGCCCGTATCGGGCCACACCAACCGCCGCCGCCCCGCCTCCCAGCGCGGCCTGTCCCCCGGCTCCGCCAGCGCCTTGATCCCCGACGCCCCCTCGACCATCACCTCGCGCACATCGTGCAAGGCCGGTCCGACCAGCGCCAGGTTCACCAAGCTCTTACGTGCCATGGTGTCGATCCACACCGCCCCGGCGAAGGTCTTGCCCGACCCCCGACCGCCCAGCAGCAGCCAGGTGCGCCAGTCAGGTCTCGTCGGCTGAACCTGGTGATCGTTCACCCGCGCCTTGCGAAGCTCCCGCCTCAGCGGCGCTCCCTTCAGCGTCTCGAGCTCGCTTTCTCTCGATGATGCCGTCGAGCCGATCGCAGTGAGCGGCCAGCTCGCGTCGCAGGCGCTCGTCTTCCTCGGGGTCGTAGGTTCGTCCACCCATCTCGTCCTCTTCGCTGTCGGCGGCGATGCGGGGTTCCAGGGCGGCCACCGCCCGGGCCGCGCGGGCGATCACGCCGACCGCCCGCGCCAGCTTTTCGGCGTCCGCGACGCCTTCCAGCTTCGGGGCGCCGCACACCGCGTCCAGCGCCTCGTCCACCTTGGCCTTCAGCCGTTCGCAGACACGCCCCAGCCATCCGGCGCTCTCGCCCCCGGCCCCCGTCTCGTCCCCATTTCTCGCCATGAACCAACCCTAGCGCACCAGCGCACCCAGGCGCGTCGATCGCCGCGAGAAAAGTTCAAGTCTCTGATTTCAAAGGATTCAGACCAGCGTCACTCTAAGCGTCGCGCCGTCCGACCCGGCGCCTCAGCCGCGCTCCTCGGCCCATTCCGGCGCCTCGAAGTCCAGCGCGTCCTCGGGCTCCTTCAGCGCCAGCTCCGAGATCGTCTGCCCCCGGACCGACACCCCGGCCGAATGCACCGTCTCGGGGTCGCCGGACACCAGCGGGTGCCACCACGCCAGCGGCCGCCCCTCGTACAGCCGGCGATAGGCGCAGGACTTGGGCATCCACTCCAGCGCCTCGATATTGTGCGGCGTCAGCTTGATGCAGTCCGGCACATGGGCCTTGCGGTTCACATAGTCCGAGCAGGCGCACCGGTCCGGATCGAACAGCCGGCAATGCACGCGCGTCGGGATCACCTCGCCGGTGTCCTCGTCCTCGAACCGCACCAGACAGCACAGCCCGCACCCGTCGCACAGGCTCTCCCACTCCGCGGGGCTCATCTCGGCTAGGGTCTTGGTCTGCCAGAAGGGCTGCATCGCCGCCGCCTAGTCTCCCGATGCGGCGATCAGATGGCCGCCTCCTGCACCAGGCACCCGTACCAGCCCAGGCCCCGATAGGTCTCGTATCCCGGCGTCAGGGCGTAGCCCACGGTGCGCCCCTCGCGGGCGTAGCTGCCCATGTCTCCGCCCGAGACGTCCAGCGGGAAGGTCTCCGTCAGCAGGCCCTTGCCGTCCGAGGACGCCAGCACCCGCCGCTTCTGGTCCAGCAGCAGCACCCGGGTCCGGGTCTTCTCCTCGGGCGTCAGCCGCACGCCGTCGACCACCGTCTGGGCCTGGCTCTTCCAGTCGAAATGGACGCCCAGAGCGCCGATGACCGCCCCGTTGGCCCGCCCGCCCTCGCGAATGGCCGTGGCGTAGGTCGCGACCGGCGCGTCCGCCAGGGCCGAGACCCGCTCGATGTCCGCCACGGCGAAATCGTCGCCGGACGCCGTCGCCATGGCGTCGCGGAACCACGCCGCCTCCCTGACCGACTGCCCGCGCACGGCGTAGCGATCGGGCCGCCCGTTGGCGATCACCACCCCGTTCCGGTCGGCGATCCACAGGTCCAGATAGACGGTGTAGGCGTCCAGGATCACCTTCAGCCGCTTGCTGGCGTGGTCCGCCCGCGCCGCGTTCGGATCGGCGGCGCAGTCCACCACGGCGCTGTCGGTCGCCCACCAGCGCACGTCGCACGTCCGCTCGTACAGGTTCCGGTCGATGATCTCGATCGCGTTCAGCGCCAGGTCGGCCAGTCGCTGGCCCCGCAGGTGCGACAGGATGGAGCCCCCGATCACCGACAGCTCGGTCAGGTCCGCCCGCACCTGCTTGTTCAGGGCGCCGGCCACTTCGTCGATCTGCTCGGAGATGCGCTTGAACTCCTCGGCGACGACCAGGAAGCTGCGGCCCGCCTCGCCGCTTCGCGCCGCCACCACCTGGGCGTTGACGGCCAGCATCTTGGCGGCCCGGTTGACCGCCGCGATCTCGCCGATCCGCTCGCCCGCCACGGCGTTCAGCCGCGCGGAAAGCTCAAGTATGCGCTCCGGCCTGGCGCCGGCGTCTTCATGGCTCACGATGCATCCCCCACTGGGCGGCGCCGCGGGGAGGAAGCGAACGCCGGCCGTCGAACGACGTTGCCCCCATTGGGTTAACGGACCGCCAAGACGCTGATCCGCGCGGGAGGCCCACGTCGTCGTGGCGGTCGCGGCTTCGCGCCGCTATATCCGCCGCCATGGCCGCCAGACCTCCCCTCGTCGCCCTCAAGGACGTCCGTCTCCAGGACGGACCCCGCCCCCTGTTCGACGGCGTCGACATGGCGCTGGAGCCGCGCAGCCGCGCCGCCCTGGTCGGCCGCAACGGCGCCGGCAAGTCCACCCTGATGAAGGTCGTCATGGGCCTGATCGAGCCCGACAGCGGCGACCGTTCGGTCCAGGCCGGCACCCGCTTCGCCTATGTGCCGCAGGAACCGCTCATCGTCGGCGACACCCTCCTGGACTACGCCAGCTCCGGCGAGGCCGAGCCCTGGACCGCCGAGGCCTGGCTGACCACCTTCGGCCTGGACGCCGCCAAGTCCACCCGGGGCCTCTCCGGCGGCGAGACCCGCCGCGCCGCCCTGGCCAAGGCCTTCGCCGAGGGGCCGGACCTGCTGCTGCTGGACGAACCGACCAACCACCTCGACATCCTGGCCATCGAACTGCTGGAGAACGAACTCCTCCAGGCCCGTTTCGCCGTGCTGGTCGTCAGCCACGACCGCGCCTTCCTGAACCGCGTCACCGACACGGTCCACTGGCTGGAGGGCCGCCGCGTCCGCACCCTGGACAAGGGCTTCGACGCCTTCGACGACTGGTCCTCCAAGGTCATGGAGGAGGAGGCCGAATCCCTGCGCCGCCTGACCAAGAAGATCGAGGCCGAGACCTACACCTTCTACCGCTCCATCACCGCCCAGCGCACCCGCAATGAAGGCCGCGCCCGCGCCCTTCAGGCCATGCGCGCCGACCGCGCCGAACGCGTCCGCGACCTGCCCAGGGAGCTGAACCTGGGCGTCGATTCCGGCGTCGTCTCCGGCAAGCTGGTGGCGGACGTGAAGGGGGTGTCGAAGGGCTACGGCGACCGCACCCTGTTCAAGAACCTGACCACCCGCATCCTGCGCGGCGACCGGCTGGGCATCGTCGGTCCCAACGGCGCGGGCAAGACCACCCTGGTCAAGGTCCTGCTGGGCGAACTGGCGCCGGATGAAGGGACCGTCCGCATGGGCGCGAACCTGGAGCCCGTCTATCTGGACCAGTCGCGCGAGGGGCTGAAGTCCGACATGACCCTGTGGGACGCCCTGACGCCCGGCGGCGGCGACTCGATCCTGGTGCGCGGCCGCTCCATGCACGTCGCCGCCTACGCCAAGGACTTCCTGTTCCAGGAGGCCCAGCTGAAGCAGCCGATCTCGACCCTGTCGGGCGGAGAGCGCAACCGCCTGCTCTTGGCCCGCGCCCTGGCCAAGCCGGCCAACCTGCTGATCCTGGACGAGCCGACCAACGACCTCGACATGGACACGCTCGACAAGCTGGAGGAGCTGCTGGAAGGCTACGACGGCACCCTGATCCTGGTGTCGCACGACCGCGACTTCATCGACCGCCTGTCCACCTCGACCCTGGCCCTGAACGGCCGCGGCGACATCGTCGAGACCCCCGGCGGCTGGACCGACTTCCTGCGCCAGAACCCGGGGTTCCTGACCGCCCCCTCTCCCTCCCCGTCCCGGGGAGGGTCGTCGCGCAGCGACGGGGTGGGGACGGCCGGGCGAAACAGCGCCGAACCGTCGCCCGCCGCCGCCCCGAAGAAGCCCGCCAAACTTTCCTACAAGGACGCCCGTCGCCTGGAGCAGCTGGAGACGCTGATCGAGACCCTCCCCGCGGCGATCGCCCGCCACGACGCGACCCTGGCCGACCCCGACCTCTATTCCCGCGACCCCAAGGCCTTCGACGCCGCCATGAAGGCCGCCGAAAAGGCCCGCGCGGACCTGGAATCGGCCGAGTTGGAATGGCTGGAGCTGGAAGAGAAGAAGGCGGCCCTGGCGGGCTGAACCTCAGCCCTCCGTCGCGCTTTGGTCCTTGGGCGCGGCCGCCTTGGCGCGCCGATCCTGCACCACGCCCACCACGATCGCCGCCACCAGCCCCAGCGGGAACCACAGCCCGAACTTGCCGGTCAGCAGGCCGATCACGCCGAAGATCACGAGCACGGCGAAGGGGGTCAGGCGTTTCATGCCGCCACGCTAGGCCAACGGACGCCGCGCCGTCCAGCATTGCGCCACGGCCGGCTCTAATATCTCTGCCCCTCGACGCCCGGATCGGCTTCGCTATCCTCGCCCCATGCCCCTTCGCACCCACACCGTCGACTATCCGCCGCCCCAGCTGGCGGCCCAGCGCCGGATCAACGCGGTCCTGGCCCGCGCGCCGCGGCTGCGCACCGATCCCTGGCGGGTCGAGGCGGGCCAGAGGCTGTCGATGTGGCTGGGCGCCGCCGCCGGCCGCGTCACCGCTCCGCGCCTGAAGAAGCGCGGCGTCGCCGTGGAGATCGTCCGCACCGAGGGCGCAACGCCGGTCTCCTTGCGCATCCTGCATCCGGAGAGCCCGCCCCGCGCCGTGGTGCTGGACATCCACGGCGGCGGCTGGGTGGTGGGCGGCGCGACCCTGAACGACCGGTTGAACGCTCATCTGGCGGCCCACGGCTTCTGCGTGGTCTCGGTCGACTACCGCCTGCTGTCCGAGCGGCGCAAGGTCTTCATCGACTGCGCCATCGCCGACTGTCTGGAGGCCGCGCTGTGGACCGCCTCGAACCTGGACCGGCTCGGCGCCCCGGACCTGTTCGTCGTTGGCGAATCCGCCGGCGCCCACCTCGCCGCCCTGACCGCCCTGGCGCTCCGCGACCAGGGGCTGGCGGGCCTGCTGAAGGGCTGCGTCCTGGCCTATGGCGTCTATGACCTGTCGGGCACGGAGAGCGTCCGTTCGGCCGGCCCAGAGACCCTGCTGTTCGACGGCCCGACCATGCGCGCCGACCTGGCCCGCCTGGCCCCCGACCGCGACGAGGCGGCCCTGCGCCAGCCTGACGTCTCGCCCCTCTACGCCGACCTCGACGGCCTGCCGCCCGCCCTGTTCCTGGCCGGCGAATACGACCCCCTGTTCGAGGACAGCCTGCTGATGGCGACCCGCTGGGGCGAGGCGTCGAACGCCGACCTGATCCGCGCGCCGGAGACGCCCCACGGCTTCCTGCACTTCGGAGGCCCGGCCGCGCGCGGCGGCCGCAGGGCGATCCGCCGCTGGATGGAGGCGCGCCTGTCGGCGGCCTAGGCCGAGCGCCGCCGCCCCGGGTCCGCCGCCGTCAGGGCCAGGGCCTCCTCGACCGAGACCGCCTCGCCGTAGAGGCCGCCCTGCAGCTGGCCGCACCCTTGCGCCTCCAGCAGCGTCCGCTGCTCGGCGCTGGAGACCCCGTCGGCGATCACGGCCAGGTCCAGCCCCTGCCCCACGCCGATCAGCGCCCGCACCATCACCGCCGCCCCGTGGTCGTCGCCCATGGCGGCGACGAAGCTGCGGTCGATCTTGACCCCGTCCAGCGCCAGCCGGCGGAAGTTCTGCAGGTTCGAATAGCCGGTGCCGAAGCGCGAGGCGATCACCGCCACCCCCGCCTGGCGCAGCGGCGCGATCAGCGCCATGGCGGCGTCGGCGTCGCGGATCAGCGCGCCCTCGTCGATCTCCAGGTCCAGCCGCGCAGGCGACAGGCCGGTCTCCGACAGCACCGACAGCAGGGTCAGGCCGAAGCTGGTCTGGGGCAGCAGCGCGCCCGGCAGCTCGAACGCCAGCCGCACCCGCTCGGGCCAGGTCCGCGCCGCCTTGCAGGCCCGCTCCAGCAGCTTGCGGGTCAGCGGGCCCAGCAGGTCCGCCTCCTCGGCGATGGGCAGGAAGCGTTCGGCGGTCAGGGTCTCGTCCCCGCGCCGCCACTCGGCCACGGTCTCGAAGGCGACGACCTGGCCCTGGGCCGAGACGCGCGGCCGGAACGCCAGGGCCAGGTCGTCCTGGCGCACCGCCTCGGCCAGGGCCCGCTCCAGCTCGTCGCGCAGGGTCAGGCGCGCGTCCATCGCCGGCTCGAAGAAGCGCAGGGCCGAGCGCCGCTCGGCCTTGGCGCGGTACAGGGCCACGTCGGCCTTGCGCACCAGCCCCTCGCCGTCCAGCCCGTCCTGCGGGGCCAGGGCCACGCCGGTGGCCGAGCCGACCGCATGGCGCGTCCCCTCGATCACCACCGGCGGCTCCAGGCTGTCGATGATGCGCCGGCCGATGGCCGCGGCGCCGTCCGCCCCGGCCACGTTGCGGGCGATGATGGCGAACTCGTCCCCGCCCAGCCGCGCCACCAGATCGCCCTCGCGCACCGCCCTCAGCAGCCGCGCGCTGACGTGGATCAGCGCCTGGTCGCCCACCGGATGCCCGTGCAGGTCGTTGATCTTCTTGAAGCCGTTCAGGTCCAGCATGAACAGGGCGTGCGCCTCGGGCGCCGTGGGCGGCTGGCGCAGGGCGGCCTTCAACGCTTCGTCGAACTGACGCCGGTTGGGCAGGCCCGTCAGCGGGTCCTGGAGCGCCAGGCTCATGACCTCCGCCTCGGCCGCCCGGCGCCGCTCCAGCTCGCGGCGATGCTCGACCCCGCGCCGCCACACGAAGACCAGGAGGCCCAGGACGATCAGGCTGGTCAGGACCAGCACCTCGTCCAGCTCCAGCGTCTCGACCGCCCGGCTCACCTGGCCCTCGGTCTCGAAGACGTCGATCTCGAAGGCGATCAGGGCCGCCGCGACCACGGTCGCGCCCAGGGCGCCGATGTCGCGCAGGGACGAGGCCCGGCGCCGGATCAGCGCGAAAAGTCGCAAGCGGGGCGCGCCGCCGTCAGCCATCAGGTCGCTCCTTGTCCCGCCATCATCCCCGCCGCTTCCTAAGGTCGGGTTGGCGGACGCCGTAAACGTTTGGTGATCAAGCGTCGCCGACCGGCGAAACCAATCGGCCCGCCGGGGCTTTGACAGGGACCACCGGCTGTCAGGAACAACCCATGCTCTTGCACACGGCCTATCGGCCGCATCCGCTCCACGCCCTGCTGCTGGGCTTTCCCATCGCCCTGTTCACCTTCGCCCTGTTCACCGACATCGCCTTCCTGAGGACGGCCCAGATCCAGTGGTCGAACTTCTCGGCCTGGCTGATCACGGGCGCCCTGGTGTTCGGCGGGATCGTCGGCCTGTTCGCCCTGGTCGAGTTGGCGCTGGCCTGGCGGCGCGGGGCCGGGCGGCCGATGCTGGTCTATGTGGTCCTGCTGGCCCTGGCCTGGGTGCTGGGCCTGGTGAACGCCTTCAAGCACAGCCAGGACGGCTGGAGCTCGGTCGGCGCCCTGGGCCTGATCCTGTCGATCCTGTGCACCCTGCTGTCGCTGGCCGCCGGCTGGATGGCCTATTCCGCCCGGGAGGTCGGCCGATGATCCGCACCCTGCTGGCCACGACGGCCCTCGTCCTTTCGCTCGCCGCCTGCGGCAGCCCCAGCGATCCGAAGCTGAACCAGACCGGCCCGCGCCCGGACCTGCCCGGCCAGGACCAGACGCTGATCCCGCCGATAAAGATCTCGCCCCCCGGCCCGTGGAACGGCGAGACGCCGACGGTTCCGGCCGGCTTCACCGTCACCGCCTTCGCCTCGGACCTGAAGATCCCGCGCCAGATGCTGGTCCTGCCCAATGGCGACGTGCTGGTCGCCGAAGGGTCCGGCGGCGCCGACGCCCCCAAGATGCGGCCCAAGGACGTCATCGCCGGCGTTATCAAGGCCCGCGGCAAGAGCAAGGTGAAGGGCGGCAACCGCATCACCCTGCTGCGCGACGCCAACAACGACGGCACGCCCGAGGTGCGGACCGTCCTGGTCGAGAACCTGAACGCCCCCTACGGCCTGGCCTATGTCGACGGCTTCCTCTACGTCGCAGAGCAGGACGCCCTGGTGCGCTTCCCGTTCCAGCCGGGCCAGACGGGCATCGCCGCCCCGGCGCAGCAGGTCACGGCCCTGCCGTCGCAGATCAACCACCACTGGACCAAGTCCCTGGCGGCCAGCGCCGACGGCCGCCTGCTCTATGTCGGCATCGGCTCGAACTCGAACGTCGGCGAGCGCGGCATGGCGGTCGAGCAGGACCGCGCCGTCGTCTGGGAGATCGACCGCCTGACCGGCGCCCACCGCACGATCGCCGAGGGTATCCGCAACCCCACCGCCCTGGCGATCGAGCCGACGACCAACCTGCTGTGGTCCGTGGTCAACGAGCGCGACGAGCTGGGTCCGCAGCTGGTGCCCGACTATCTGACCCAGGTCCGCGACGGCGCCTTCTACGGCTGGCCCTACAGCTATTGGGGCAAGACCCTGGACCCGCGGGTCCATCCGCAGAAGCCCGAAATGGTCGCCCGCGCCATAGCGCCCGACTACGCCCTGGGTTCGCACGTCGCGGCCCTGGGTCTGGACTTCGCCCGCGACGGCGGCTTCGGCGGCCGGTTCGCCACCGGGGCCTTCGTGGGGATGCACGGCAGCTGGAACCGCCAGGATCCGTCCGGCTACAAGGTGGTCTTCATCCCCTTCGCCAACGGCCGCCCAGCCGGGGCGCCTGTGGACTTCGCCACCGGCTTCCTGAAGGACGGAAACGCACGCGGCCGCCCCGTCGGCGTCGCCTTCGACCCGGCCAAGCGCGTCCTTCTGGTCGCCGACGACGTGTCCAACACCGTCTGGCGGATCGCGTCGGGCTGACGCCTGTCCCCTCCCCGCCCGTGCGTCGCGCGCGCATTCGCGCTACGCCGGTGAGGGGGAGGATTCTTCATGCTGTCACAGGTCTTCGGGGATCGGCGCCACGCTTGGGCCTTCTGGCTGGGGTGCCTGATGGTCACGGTCGGCGTGGTGCTTCACCTGCCGATGTACTGGATGGGCCACGGAATGGGCTTCCATCTGGCCGGGATGGCGATGGACGCCGGCATGCTGTGGGGCATGGCGCTGATCCTGCTGGGGATCGCCCTGGCCGCCTTCGGCCTGCTGCCCCACGTGAAGGACGAGGCCGATCTGGGCGGCGTCATCGCGCCGCCCGAGGACGCGCCGCTGACGTCCGCCCACTGGCTGATGTGCGGCCTGCTGGCCGTCGCCCTGATCGTCGACATCATGAAGCCGGCCAGCCTGGGCTTCGTCCTGCCGGGCATGAAGGCCGAATACGGCGTGTCCGGCGCCACGGCGGCCATCCTGCCCTTCGCGGCGCTGCTGGGCACGGCGGTCGGCTCCTTCCTGTGGGGCTGGCTGGCCGACGTGTACGGCCGGCGGGCCTCGATCCTGCTGTCCTCGGTGATGTTCGTCGGCACCTCGATCTGCGGGGCCATGCCGGACTTCTGGTGGAACGTGGGCATGTGCTTCCTGATGGGGGCGGCGGCGGGCGGCATGCTGCCTGTGGCCTACGCCCTGCTGGCGGAGATCATGCCCACCCGGCATCGCGGCTGGAGCCTGGTGCTGGTCGGCGGGATCGGGGCGGTCGGCGGCTATTTCGCGGCCAGCGCCCTGTCGGCCTGGCTCCAGCCCTACTGGAGCTGGCGCATCATGTGGTTCCTGAACCTGCCCACCGGCCTGTTGCTGATCGCGCTCAGCCCGCTGTTGCCCGAGTCCGCGCGCTTTCTGATGCACACCGGCCGAATGGCCGAGGCGCGGGCCATGCTGGCGCGGTTCGGCGCCGTGATCCGGCCCGAGGCAGAGGCGCCCGAGCCCAGCCATTCGCACCTGCCGCCGGTGGACCGCCGCCATCTGGGCGTCACCGCCGCCCTGACCCTGGCCGCCCTGTCGTGGGGGCTGGTCAACTTCGGCGTGCTGCTGTGGCTGCCCAGCGCCTTGGTGGCCGAAGGGGCCAGCGTCGAGGCCGCCTCCGGCCTGATCGCCAAATCCACCCTGATCGCCGCCCCGACCGTGCTCGTGTCCGTCTGGCTCTACAGCGCCTGGAGCACGCGCGGCGCCCTGGCGCTGATGCTGGGCCTGACGGCGGTGGGCCTCGGCGGCCTGCTGGCGCGCAGCCTGGGCGTCGCCGCGCTCTCGGACCCGGTCATCGCCCTGGCCCTGCTGATCGTCGGCTCCAGCGGGGTGATCTCGATCATCCTGCCCTACACCGCCGAGAACTTCCCCCTGCGCATCCGCGGCCGGGCCACCGGCTGGATCGCCGGGTGCAGCAAGATCGGCGGCCTGCTGGCGCAAGGGTTCAGCGTCCTCGCCGCCGCCCCTCCGCTGGGCGTCGCCGCCGCCCTGGTCGGCGTCCTGACCGTGGCGTCGCTGGGGCTGGTTGCCGTGCTGGGCCGCGAGACGCGCGGTCGGGATCTGCGCGATCTCGAATAGGCGCATCGCGTTTCTGTGGACAAGGCAAGTCGCTGATCCGCCGAGGCGAATTCGATCCGTCCACCGATATTCACAGGCTTGTCCACCGGCTCCGGGCGTCTTGCGCACATCGGGGCGAGTTCGGGCGCTTGCCTCATAGCGGGTTTCGCGAGAACGTCAACGGGCCGAGGGACACGGCGGCGCGGAAATCCGGGGAGACCCGGGCTTCAAGCGGACCGGCCCGGCTCCACGACCCGGCGCTTCGGGCGGTCTTCGGATCGTTATCGATCGCCAGGCGAGGTCCAGGCTCCAGTTTCTCCGACGCTTCGGCGCCGGACACACGGGGGAACCGGATCGGGATCGAGGGACGGCGCGGACGCAGGTTCGCGGAACGCCCGAGACCCGGAGCGCGACAGGAACCGGCCGAACGTCCTCGCGGGCACGTCCTGCGACGACGCAAAGGTCAAGGGCCTGACCCGAACGGCCAAGTCCCAACCCGGACTTGGCGAGGGGACGAAGAGCACGGGTTCGCCCGGACGCTTCGTCCCCTCGCTCAATTGGGCCTTCCCCATCGCTTCCGCGCCTTCTCCAGCTCCGGCAGGACGGGCCGCGCGCCGGACGGCAGGGGCGCTGCGGGATCGCGCAGGAAGGCGGCCACGTCGCGATAGACGACCTCCGCGTCCAGATCCCGGTTCAGCAGATGCCAGCCGTCGGGATACCAGGCGGTCCGCAGGGTCGCGTCCTCCGGCATCCGCTCCAGGGCGCGGCGCATCGGCCCCTTCTCCACCACCTCGTCATGGGCGCCGTACATCAGGATCGCGGGGGCGCGGATCAGGCCCAGCCGACGCGACGACGCCTCCATCAGATCGACCAGGCCGTACACGGTGTCGAACCGCGTCGAGAGGATGCTCTCGGGATCGCGCCCGTTGCGGTACAGCTCCAGCACATTGGACGAGGCCTGGATGCGGTCGGCGATGAAATGCGGCGGCTCCACCGCCTTCGATCCCGCCATGCGCGCGGCGATGTTCAGGGCCGCGGTGTTCAGCCAGCCCTGGGTGGACCAGCCCCACACCCCCGGCGCCAACAGCACGACCCGGTCGGCGTCGGGCGGCCGGTCCGAGCCGAAGGCGGCGGCGGCGACCGAGCCGCCCATGCTTTCCCCGACCACGGCGACGATCGCCCCGGGATGGGCCGCGCGCGCCAGGGCGACGGCCTCGCGCACGTCCTCGATCATCCGGTCCGCGCCCGCCCATTCGCCCCGCCCCGGCGCGGCGCCGAAGCCGCGCTGGTCGAAGGCCCAGGTCTCGATCCCCTGCTCGGCCCACCAGGGTCCGGCCAGGCGGAAGGAGGCGGCGTGGTCGTTCATGCCGTGCAAGGCCACGATCACCGCCCAGGGCCGCCCTTGCGGCGTCCAGCGCATCAGCGGCAGGCGCGCCCCGTCGGACATCACCAACGCCCGGTCCTCCAACGCCGGCCCGGCGAACCCCGGCGGCGGGCGGAGCGGCGCCTGGATGTGCGGCGCGGCGCAGGCGGACAGGGTCAGGGCGGCGAGGACGGCGGGGAGAAGCCTCATCCCCTCGACATGGACCCTTCGGGCGCCGGATTCCAGAGCCCGCCGCCCGCCTCGTGCGCCAGCAGCCAGCGCTTGCGCTCCAGGCCCCCGGCATAGCCGGTCAGCTTGCCGCTCGCGCCGATCACCCGGTGGCAGGGGACGATGACCCCGACCGGATTGGCGCCGTTGGCCAGGCCGACCGCCCGCACCGCCGCGGGCGCGCCGATGGCGGCGGCCAGCTGGCCATAGCTGCGGGTCTGGCCCGGCGGGATGTCGCGTAGGGCCGCCCACACCGCGCGCTGGAAGGCGGTGCCGCCGGTCTTCACCGCCACGCCGTCGAAGGCGGCCAGGTCGCCGGCGAAATAGGCCGCCACCGCCTGGCGCACCGCCTCCGGCGCGCGGCCGGGGGCAAGCTCGACCTCGCCATAGTGACGGCGCAGCAGGCGGCGCATCCGCGCCTCGAAGTCGTGGAAGTCCAGGGCGCGCACGGCGCCGTCGCGATCCACGACCACCAGCACCTCGCCCACCGGCGAGGGGATGCGGTCCAGGGTCAGGGGGCCGGGGTTCTCAGGCCGCATCGGCATGGCGCGTCTCCTCGCTCGGGGTCCAGTGCAGGGCGCCGTAGGCGCGCCAGGGGCGCCAGCGCTCGGCGCGGGCGATCAGGTCGGGGGAATCGAGGCGGGCCGGCAGCCGGTCGCTGGGCGGCGTCTCATCGGCGTCGATCCAGTCGCCCGGCGGACGCAGGCCGGGCCGGCGCGCCAGGCTGTCCCGCAGCGCCGGATCGGCCGCCAGGTCGTGGGCGATCGCCTCCGGATCGGCGGCCAGGTCGAAGACCCGGCGCACCCGCGCCAGAACGCCCGGCAAGGCCGACAGGGTCTCCACCGTCGCCTCCACCGCCAGCCGTCCCGGCCCGCCGGGCCGCACCGTCACCGACCCCGTTGTGCCGTCGAACTCCGGCGCCAAGACCCGCGACCAGGCGCCGTCCGCGACCGTCTCTCCCGGCGCGCCGCGGGCGGTCAGGGCGGCGATGATGGCGGCCCAGTCGTAGGGCGGGCGATAGGCCAGGCCCAGCTTCACCGGCCCGGTCGCCTCTCCTTCGGCCGTCCGGCGCCGCAGGGCCGAAGGCGGTCGGCCGTACAGCGCCTGGAACGCCTCGTTGAAGCGGCGCACGCTGCCGAAGCCCGACGCCAGGGCGACCTGGGCCATCGACAGGCCGGTCTCGTGGATCAGTTGCTTGGCCAGGAGCACGCGCCGCGTCTGGGCCACGCTGACCGGGGCGGCGCCCAGGTGCTGGCGGAACAGGCGGCGCAGGTGCCGCTCGCCCACGCCCAGGCGCGCGGCCAGGGTGTCCACGTCGCCGCCGTCCAGCGCCCCGCCCTCGATCAGGGCCAGGGCCCGGCTGACGGTGTTGGAGGTTCCCCGCCAGGCCCCCATGTCCGGCGCCGTCTCGGGCCGGCAGCGCAGGCAGGCGCGAAAGCCCGCCGCCTCGGCCGCCGCCGCGCTGGGGTGGAAGGTGACGTTATCGCGCCCCGGCGTGCGGGCCGGGCAGACCGGCCGGCAGTAGATCCTCGTCGAGGTCACGCCGGTGAAGAAACACCCGTCGAATCGGGCGTCCCGCGCCACGACGGCGCGCCAGCAGGCCTCGAAATCCAGGGTCGGTTCCATCAGCGCAGGATGGGCCTTCGCCGCCGCCCTGTCTCGCGGTTTTCGGACATGGATGGTCAGAAGGCCTTGGGCGGCAGGGCGAAGAAGGTCGCGAACCGCTCGGCCTTGGCCCGGTCGCCGGTCAGGACCAGCAGGCCGTCGGCCTCCAGGGCGGCGAAGGGCGCCCCGCCGTAGATGGCGCCCGCCAGCACGGAGGGCTGGGTGTCGAACACCACCTCCGCCCCCTCGACCTCCGCCCGCTGGGCCGTCAGGGTCCCGTCGGCGATGCGCAGGCGGAAGCTCTCGTCCCCGAAGACCAGGCCGACATCCAGCCGCGCCTTCCCCGCCCTGGCGGCGTCGAACATGGTCTCCAGCGACATGACCACCGACACGGGGCTGAGCGGCAGGGTCGGATCATGCGTCGGGGACCGCGCGGCCCAATGGCCCAGCAGGGCGAAGATCGGCTTCAGCTCGCGGCCCCAGTCCGTCAGCTCATAGACGTGGACGGAGGCCGGCGGCGGCAGGCGGCGCCGGCGCACGATCCCCGACGCCTCCAGCCCTTCCAGCCGCTGGGTCAGGACGTTGGCCGACAGGCCGCACAGGTCCTTCTTCAGGTCCGTGAAGCGGCGCGGGCCGAACATCAACTCGCGCATCACCAGGAGCGCCCAGCGCTCCCCGATCAGGTCCAGGCCGTGCGCGGCCCCGCAGGCGTCGTGATACCGACGACCGGGCTTAGCAGTTACTTTTTCTAACTTCATGGTTGACTATCATAATCCCCAGGGTCAGGGTGCGCAAACACAACAAGAGGAGAGAACGCCGTGCCCAAGCTGATCTTCATCAACCTGCCCGTCGCCGACCTGGACCGGTCCATCGCCTTCTACGAGGCCGTCGGCGCGACGAAGAACCCCATGTTCAGCGACGAGACCGCCGCCTGCATGGTGGTGTCGGACACGATCCACGTCATGCTGCTGACCCACGACAAGTGGAAGGGCTTCACCGACCGCGCGATCCCGGACGCCCACGCCTCGGCCCAGGTGCTGCTGTGCCTGTCGGAAGACAGCCGCGAGGCGGTGGACGCCGTCGTCGCCCGGGCCGCCCAGGCCGGCGGCCGGGCCGACCCGAACGCGACCCAGGACTATGGCTTCATGTACGGCCGCAGCTACGCCGACCCGGACGGCCACATCTGGGAGACGATGTGGATGGACCCCGCCGCCATCGCCGCCGGCCCGGAGGCCTTCGCCGCCAACGAACTCCAACCCGCCTGAGGAGGCCAGGCCATGGCCGACAAGATCGTTCCCTGCCTGTGGTTCGACGGCGACGGAGAGGAGGCGGCCCGCTTCTACGTCTCCCTTCTGCCCGACAGCCGCATCGACGCCGTGCACCGCTCGCCCATCGACACCCCGTCCGGCCCCGCCGACAGCGTGCTGATGATCGAGTTCACCCTGGCCGGCCGGGCCTACCTGGCCCTGAACGGCGGGCCCGACTTCACGTTCGACGAGGCCGTGTCCTTCATGGTCATGACCGAGGACCAGGCCGAGACCGACCGGCTGTGGGACGGCCTGATCGCCGACGGCGGCCAGGAAAGCGTCTGCGGCTGGCTGAAGGACCGCTGGGGCCTGTCGTGGCAGATCACCCCGCGCCGGCTGATGGAACTGACCACCGACCCCGACCGCGCACGGGCCAGGGCCGCCATGGCGGCCATGATGACCATGCGCAAGATCGACATCGCGGCCCTGGACCGCGCCGTCGCCGACCTCTGACAACCCCGAACCCAAGGAGAGACGCCATGACCTACGTCAGCGGCTTCGTGACCCCCGTGAAGACCGGCGACAAGGATCGCTACATCGCCAGCGCCCGGGCCGCCGCGCCCCTGTTCAAGGAATACGGCGCCCTGTCCCAGGTCGAGGCCTGGGGCGACAACGTGCCCGACGGCAAGGTCACCGACTTCAAGAGGGCCGTGAAGGCCGAAGACGGCGAGACGGTCGTCTTCTCGTGGGTCACCTGGCCGGACAAGGCCACCGCCGACGCCTTCGAGACCAAGATGATGGACGATCCGCGCTTCAGCGAGCTGGACATGCCCTTCGATGGCAAGCGGATGATCTACGGCGGGTTCGAGACGATCTTCGAGGCCTGATCAGGCGGCGGCCAGCACCCCGGCCGGCGCGGGAACGGGCTTCGGCGGCGCCGGGGCCCGTTCGTCGTGCAGGGCCTCGGCCTCGACGATGACCGGATGCGGCGCCAGGCTCTCGGGCGTGGCCAGCAGCCGGGCGCGGCGCGGATCGGTCGCCCCCGCCGTCAGGGCCGACAGCAGGAAGGCCCCGGTCAGGCCCGCCGCCGGCGCCGACGCCCAGATCAGCGCCGAGGGATGCAGGGCCAGGCACAGGCCGATCAGGCCGGCCCCGAACAGGAACTCCAGCCGGTGGGCGCGGAAGGCCTCGCCCAGCCCCAGGCCGTCGACGTCGCGCCGCTGGGCCGCCCAGCCGGAATCGCGGCCCGACAGCACCGAGATCACCGACCGCGTCTGGGCGAACAGGGACACCGGCGCCAGCAGGGTCGACAGGGCCGTCTCGACCAGGATGCCGCGCACGGCCGCCCCTCCGCCGCCGAAACCCGCCAGCTCCCCCCGCCGCGCCGCGGCCGCCAGGGCCATGAACTTGGGCAGGATCAGAAAGCCGGCCGAGACGCCCAGCAGTCCCAGCAGCACCGCGCCCGAGCCCGGACCTTCAGCCCCGGTGTCGGCGCCGGCCAGGGCGACCGGGAACACCATCAGGGCCACGCTGAGCGCCAGGAGGGCCACCCACATCGGGGCCGCCAGATAGGTCGACAGGCCCCGGATCAGGTGGAAGCGGCTGACCGGGTTCAGGCCGCGGGCGGCGACCACGCCCAGGTGCTGCAGATTGCCCTGGCACCAGCGGCGGTCGCGGATCATCTGGTCGATCAGGGTCGGCGGCCCCTCCTCCCACGAGCCGGCCACGTCCGGCTCCAGCCGCACGGACCAGCCGGCCCGGCGCAGCAGGGCGGCCTCG
>Ga0065721_10005538_pt1 | contig 17493 bp, 13 predicted proteins | sample Mesricmetagenome_FD_59108 | JGI IMG/M metagenome (GOLD analysis project Ga0065721, IMG submission 59108) | Mesophilic microbial community from rice straw/compost enrichment Sample: eDNA_1 v2 (version 2) | ecosystem: Engineered > Solid waste > Grass > Composting > Bioreactor | place: USA: Davis... | reverse complement strand
GCGCAGAAATCCCGTGCTGATGTGCAAAGTGGCGGAAGGTTTTGGCGTTGAGACCGCCGGTGGCCAAACTTACGATTACGTCAGTCCATGAAACTCATTCGGGCAACGTATTGCCGCGCTGCCGGATCGCCATAGAACTGCCTGTTGCAGTTTTTGCCGGATCGGAGTTCGACGCTCCAATTTATGAAACGTAAGAAGCTCGGTTTGATTCATACGTCGGCGACGCTTGTGCCGGTGTTCGCAACATTGTGCAAAGAGAAGTTGCCGGGCGTGGAGGTGTTCAACATCGTCGATGATTCGCTGGTGAAGGGAATTCGCGAGGCGGGAACGCTGACCGCAACCATCGCGCGGCGAGTGGCCGGTTATCTGGAATCAGCTGAGTTGGCGGGCGCGGATTACATCATGGTGACGTGTTCGTCTGTCGGGCCGGCAGTGGAAGCGGGCGCGAAATTGATTGGAGTGCCGGTGTTGCGCGTGGATCAACCGATGGCGAATCTGGCAGTGGCGACAGGTAAACGCATTGGCGTCATTGCCACGTTGTCCACGACGCTTGAGCCGACGGCGGATTTGATTCAGCGGCGCGCGGCGTTGGCGGGGAAGGAGATTGAACTCACATCCAAACTGGTTGAAGGCGCATTCGAGGTGCTCATGGCTGGCGACGGTGCAACGCACGACGCCAAGATTGCTGGAGCATTGAAGGAGCTGTCGCAGCAAGTGGAGGTGATCGTGCTCGCACAAGCTTCGATGGCGCGCGTGGTGGATTCACTCGATACAACGGAGCGGCGAGTGCCGATTCTCGCGAGTCCGGAAATCGCCGTGAATTATCTGGCAAGCGTTCTGTGAAGAACAACCCACATCCAGCGTTCGACACCGAACCTTTGCCACAGCACTCGTGCGAGTCGCTTTGGTTGTCGAGTGTTCGGAATCGGCTGTTCGCTGTTTTTCAAATCAGATGAATTCCTTCTGGCAACCCGCGCTCGTCATTCTTGCTCTCGCATTTGCAGTCGGGTTGCGTTTTCTCTCCAAATTGCGTGGATATCAATTCACCGCGTGGATCGTCGTCGCGGTCGTGGCGGGAATGATTTATCCGCAGCACTTACTGAAGGTCGGCGACTTCGACTTGCGTAATAAATGGCTCATTCTCTTCATCGTGCAGGCGGTGATGTTTGGAATGGGCACACAGATGAAACTCGCGGATTTCAAAGGCGTGGTGAAGATGCCGGGAGCAGTGGCGATTGGTGTCGCAGGACAGTTCACCATCATGCCGCTGGTGGGATTTGCGCTGACGCGAATCTTCTCATTCGAACCGGAAATTGCGGCGGGAATTATTTTAATCGGCTCGTGCTCAGCGGGGCTGGCGTCGAATGTGATGGCATACATCGCGAAGGCGAATCTCGCGTTGTCCATCACGATGACGGCGATAACGACGGCGCTGGCGCCGATCATGACGCCGATGTGGATGAAGTTGTTGGCAGGCGAATTAATCGAGGTGAAGCCATTCCACATGATGATGGAAATCATCAAAATGGTCATCGTGCCGATTGGCGCGGCGCTGCTGCATGATTATCTCACGTTTGCAAAGCCACGCGGTCGGCGTGTCGTTTATGGCATCGGCGGATTAGCGGTGGTCTGGTTGAGCATCATCGCGTTCGGCGGAGGGAATTGGTTTAAAGGGAATGTAGCGGCGGCGATTTTGCCGTGGATTGGAGTTGTGGGCTTTGCGTTGGCGGCGGTTCTCGCAGGTATTCTGTATCATCATGCGACGCGTGTAATCTCGCGTTTGCCGGGGCTGATGCCGATCGCATCAATGTCTGGCATTGTCTATTTCACAGCGGTCACCACGGCGGCGGGACGTGATAATCTTTTGCAGATTGGCGGGTTGCTGTTTCTTGCAGCGATTTTGCATAACACGTTTGGTTACGTGTTTGGCTACGGATTGGCGCGGTTATGTCGATTGGATATTGCCTCCGCGCGCACGATTGCGTTTGAAGTCGGTTTGCAGAATGGCGGCATGGCGTCGGGAATCGCGGGGTCGCTCGGCAAACTGGGAACGATGGGATTGGCTGCGGCGATTTTCAGTCCGTGGATGAATGTGAGCGGATCGGTGCTGGCGAATTTCTGGCGGAAGCAAGCCGAGGCAAAAACATCAACTGTGGAGCGGTCGGCGTTCGAGAAGTTTTAGAGCTGACGGCGTTTTGTTCACCTCACTTTGCCAAAAGTCGGAGGAAACCGGTCTGGCTTTTTGCTCGAAGTCGGCACAGGTTAGGGAACGCATGAAACCCGGAACTCTCTCAATCGTTGTCGGCGTGTCGCTATTTTTGAACTGCGTAGTGATTGCCGGTGAACCGCTGAAGCTTTGGTATCGCCAGCCGGCGGCGGAATGGGTGGAAGCGTTGCCGGTCGGGAACGGTCGCATCGGGGCGATGGTTTTCGGTGGCATCACGAACGAACGGATTCAGTTCAACGAATCCACGCTTTGGGTCGGTGATCCACGGGATTATTCACGGCCCGGTGCAGCCGAACATCTGGGGACGATTCGGCAGTTGCTTTTCGCTGGCAAACAAAAAGAGGCTGAGCAATTGGCGATGCGGGAGTTCATGAGTCAACCGTTGCGTCAGATGCCGTATCAACCGTTCGCCGATTTGCGACTGAGTTTTCCTGGCCACCAAAACGCGACGGATTATCACCGCGAACTTGATCTCGATACTGCAGTTGCCAAAACGAGCTATCGCGTGGGGCATGTTCGCTACGAGCGGGAAACGTTTGCGAGTGCGCCGGATCAGGTGTTGGTGACGCGGATTACCTCAAGCTTGAAAGGGCAATTGTCGTTCACGGTGGAATTTGATTCGCCCCACACCAACAGCGTCGTAACTAAAGGAGGATCTCGCGAAATAGTTCTGACGGGTCGCATGCGCGACATTTACAACACGGTATTGATTCATCATCCGTTGCGGTTCGAAGCGCGGCTGCAAGTGCGCGCTGACGGCGGCAAAGTGGCGGTGGTGAATAATCGAATCGAAGTCACGGGCGCGAATTCCGCGATGCTGATTCTCGCGGCGGCGACCAGTTTTAAAAATTTCGTCAATGTCAGCGCAGATCCGGCGAAGCGTTGCGAGGACGTGTTGCGAGCCGTGCAACGGAAAGATTGGGAGCGATTGTATGCGGCGCATGTGACCGACCATCAACGTTTGTTCCGACGAGTATCGCTCGATTTAGGACAGGGAGAGCAGATGAAGTTACCGACAGACGAACGGTTGCGGCGCGCGCCGGAAACGCCAGATCCTGGGTTGGCAGCGTTGGTGTTCCAGTATGGACGATATCTGCTGATTGCGAGCAGTCGTCCTGGTGGGCAGCCGGCAAACTTACAGGGCATTTGGAACGAAAGTCTGCGTCCGCCGTGGGACAGCAAGTACACGTGCAACATCAATGCGGAGATGAATTATTGGCCCGCCGAGGTGGCGAATCTCGCGGAATGTCACGTGCCGTTGTTTGATGCCATCGAGGAGTTGGTGATTTCAGGTCGGCGCACGGCGAAGAATCATTACAACGCGAGTGGCTGGGTGTTGCATCACAACTTCGATCTTTGGCGCGGCACGGCGCCGATCAATCATTCCGATCACGGTATCTGGGTGACGGGAGGCGCGTGGCTCTGTCAGCATTTGTGGTGGCACTACCAATTCAGCGGCGACAAAACGTTTCTCATGAAGGCGTATCCGATCATGAAGGAGGCGGCGTTGTTCTTTGTGGATTTTCTGATTGAAGATCCGCGCAGTGAAAAGAAGTGGCTCATCAGCACACCGAGCAATTCGCCGGAGCAGGGCGGGTTGGTTGCCGGGCCGACGATGGATCATCAAATCATCCGCGACCTGTTCGCCAATGTGATTGAAGCCGCATCGATTCTGGGGGTGGACAAAGAGTGGCGCGAAGGGTTGAAGAATTTGCGCGCGCGCATTGCGCCAAATCAAATCGGCAAACACGGGCAATTGCAGGAATGGCTCGAAGACAAGGATGACCCGAATAACAAGCATCGCCATGTCTCGCACCTCTGGGGTGTGCATCCGGGAAATGAGATTACGTGGCAGATGACAAACTTTTTCAATGCGGCGCGGCAGTCGCTGATTCATCGCGGTGACGAAGCGACGGGCTGGAGCATGGGATGGAAGATCAATCTGTGGGCGCGTTTTTTGGATGGTGATCACGCGTATGTGATTTTGCGAAACCTGTTGCGACCGGCGAAGAGCAGAGAGGCGCGCGGTGGCGGCGGATTATACAACAATCTGTTTGATGCGCACCCGCCGTTTCAGATTGATGGAAACTTCGGCGCAACTGCGGGAATCGCGGAAATGTTGTTGCAAAGTCATATTCGCGATGAAGAGGGAAACTATGTGTTGCATCTGTTACCGGCTTTGCCGAGCGCGTGGCCGAATGGAAGTGTGAAGGGATTGCGCGCACGCGGTGGTTACGAAGTGGATCTCGCGTGGAAGGATGGAAAGCTGACGTCGTATTCAGTCCGCAGTGAGCGACAAAAGGCGGCGCGAGTTTTGCACAATGGCCAGCGATACGAGTTGGATTTGGCGAGCAAATCCGTGCGACCGATTCGGTGAAACCAAAATGGCTGTGAGTTCTGAAAAGGCGAATTCGTACAGATATTTCATCTGAGAAAACAAAACAGGCTTGGTGTTGCCACCAAGCCTGAACCCACCATGAATTCGGTTCACCCGAACCTGGTAAAGTGAGTTAGCTGCGAGAGCTTCGCCGGCGCGCGAGCAGGGCGGTTAAGGCAAGGCCGCCCAAAGCCGCGACGCTCGGTTCGGGCACCTGACCCAGTTCGACGCGGAACAGTTTTGTGTCGAAGACGTCGTAAGCGACATCGTTGCCATCGGGGCGGAATTGGAACGTGTCGTAGGCAAAGCTGTTCGGAGTGGTGTCGGTGTAAGAAACCGAGAGCTGACCGACGCCGTTCAAATCGCCTCCGGACATCGTGGCGACGATGTCCAGTTCACCGCCTGCGGTGCGGGTCAACAGCACGGTCAACATGTATTCGGTGTCAGCGACATAACCGGTATTGCCCGAAGTTCCATCGCTGGCAAGTCCGGTCCAGGCAGCGCCAGCACTCAGCAAAGCGGCGCTTCCGGCATTGCGTTCCATCAGCTCCAATGGTCGGCTGTGGCTCAGGGATGGCGACATGTTCAGAAACAGGCCGTAACCGGCGTAGGCGGCATCTCCGGGCGAGGCCTCGGACGATACACGCGCATCGGATGGGCTGTTGACCAACGCGACCCGCAAGCCCTGACTGGTGTTAGCGCCGACAGTGCCGGACACCGAGAATTGCCAGGTCAATTTCAGGAAGTCGCCTGCGTTCGCCAGGGTGACTTCCGAGCCTTCCGCCGTGAAATAGGTGGTGATCGAAGAGGAACTCGTGCTGTTCTGTGTCAATCGCAATGGGCCGCCGGAGCTGACCGTGAGTGCGCCTGCGCCACCGCGAAACCACGCTGATTCGATATCGCCATCGGAGTCTCCGTCCACGCCGTATTCCGAATACGTCGGCGAGGCGGGGTCATTGCGATTGCCGTCTAAAAATGTATCGCGAACGAGATCGGCGGCGAAAGCCGGCGTCGCGGCCAAAGCGCCCGCGATGGCAACAAGAAGAGCTTTTTGACTACGTGGTTTCATAGGTGTGTTGGTGTTGTTTTTGGTTTTTTCCCGGCAGACGCAATACGGGTACGGCATGCACGAGGATGGCTGATTCAGGAAAACTCTAAACCCGAAGGCGGAACTGTCATTGTGAAAAATCTGCATTTGCAATGAGCGATTGAGCATCGTTCGGTCGTCCGAAAAATTACGCATCAGGGAGCGAACGGTCCTTTGCCAGCGCCAGCACCATTCGTGACGACATCGGGAACGAGATGTGTCTCTGCGAGCGAATAGACGTACGGAACGGGATTCAGTCCGTTGGGTTCATTCGAGAGAACATCTGTGCCAGGAATCTGAATGGAATTGGAGTCATTGCCGATCAACCACATGGTGTTGACCTCGATATTGTTCGTTGCGAAAACCTTTCCGTCCACGCCGGTGGTGCGATACAGCTCCCAGACATTTTTGACGGAATCGAAGTAGTTATTCTCGACGAGAATTTCCGAACCGACGGCGGCGCGAATGCAGTAGTTGTTACCGGTGGCGTTGTAAAAATTGTTGTAAAGGTGGACGCGACCAAATCGGACGCGTGGCATGCGTTCATGCACAAATTGCCCCCACCAATTGTGATGGAACGTGATGTGGAGTTTTCCTTCGTCTTCGTCGGCGTTGTTGTCGCTGTGGCCGACCAGATTGGAGAACCGATGTTCAGCCGAGGGATTCGTATAGTAGAAATGACACCACGAAACTGTTACCCAATCCGCAGCGTGACTGATGTCGAGGTTTCCATCATCGCCGTCCACGAACGTGCAATGATCGACCCAGACATTGAGACATTCCTGTAACGTCAGGCCGTCTTTATCACCGACGCCGGACGGATTGGTGAAAGTGATGTTGCGAATGATGACGTTGTTGTTTCGAAAGACTTTGAGGTCGCCAATCAACTTCGCGTCAGTGCCAAAGCCGATGATGGTTTTGTTATCGCGCACGCGGACGTTGGAATTTCCGAGATCAATCGTTCCGGAAACATGAATGTTGTACGGGACGTTCGTGCCAACGTAGTGATTGAAATCTGCAAAATTGTTGACCACCACCGTCGGTCCGCCAGCGCCTCCGGTCGTGCCGCCGTTCAATGTCGCATAACCATCCGGTGTACCTTCCGGTGGTGGCAACGCGATAGTCAGTTGCGCCAACGCGCTGGTGACCACACCGAAGGAATTGGTGATGACGACGTGATAACTCCCCGCGTCGGCCAATTGCGCGTTGGTCACGATGAGTGAATTCATCGTTGCTCCGGGCAACGGTGTATTTGTGTTGAAAAACCATTGGTAGGACAGCGGCGCAGTGCCGATGGCTGTGACGGAAAACGGAGCGTTTTGGCCGGCGGGAACAGTGATGTCTTTCGGTTGAAGCGTGATTTGCGGGACAAACCCGACCGGCAAAGAACCGCCGAGTTTCAGTGCGTAGAATTGTTGCAGCGCGTTCGGATTAATTGGATTTGTAACAGCGAACGTTCCATCAGCGGCGAAAGTGTTGGTGGCGATGGCGCTCCAATCGGTCAACGGCTGCACAAGATTATCGCTGACGAGCAGTTGATATGTGCCATGCGGCGTGCCGTTCGTGCCCCGAAGAATAATCGCCGCACCTTCTTGAAGCGCTTCGGTGATGCGCGGAATAATGGGCGACACCGGGCCGGTAGTGGGTGTGACGTCGGCCCAGGTGCGGCCGATGCGCACTTCGTCGAGGCAAAGCACGCCGCTGGCTTCGGTGCGATGCGAAATGAAAAACGCGTTGAGTGTGGTGACGTCCGAGCCGCTGGTGGTTGAAATCGTTGGCGGCGGGACTTCGGGTTCTGCCACACCGAGGGCAGTGGGGTTCAGCCAGAGCGCGACTTCATCATCGCCGGATGCAGCGCTGATCCAGCGATAAGCAAAAACAATGAGATGCGTCCCGGGAACAAGCGGATCGGTCGTTACGGCAGCAGGTGTGTCGCCGCTCTTCACCAGTTGCAATTGATTTGCGGCATTGAGAAAAACTCCGGCGCTGGCGTTGCCGGAACTGGTTGAATTGCGAAAATAAGCCACTCGGCGCGAGCCGGTTTGGGGAGCGCGTACTTCGAGCAGGAACGACGCGTAGAGAGTTGGTGACGTCGCATCAATGGTGGCGGCTGGTTCCAGGACAACGCCGCGATCGCGATTGCTGGACGGAGCCCCGCTCAACAATACGCCGCGCGAATTTTCACTGGTAACCAATCCAGGAAAGCTCAGCGCCGCGGCGCTGGTGTTGGTGGGGCTGCCGTTTCCAGTGCTATTGCCGGTTGTCCATACGCTGCTGCTGTTGCCGGATCCGAGACGTTCCCCTTCAGCGTAGGAATTCGGAAAGGGTTCATAGAACGGCAAACTGACGGCTAGTGCGGAACTGATGCACGCGAGGCCGGTCGCGGCGATTACAACGGGATATTTCATACGACGGGGATTACGACCAGACTTCAATTTTTCGGTTACATCAACTTCAGACAGATTTTCGAACGGCTTTTAACGCCCTCCCAATTCCCCATCGATCATTACTTCTGAGCGGAGACTTGATTTGAAAATATTTTCCTGGCGGCGGACTGCTTACGGCGCGTTTCGGAGTTTGAAATTTACCACCACCAGTGACGGCTGTTACTCCAATCAACGCGTACCGCCATTCGCTTGAAGGGCCGCCACGATGCGTGAGCGTCCTGAAACAGAATCATTCCACCGTCCGGGGTGCGCGTGGCCATGTGGCTGCTGTTATATCCGTTCGGAATGATTTGCGGATTGGCAGTGTTTACGCCGGTGAATTTGTCGTTCAGGTTGCCGCCGCCTTCGGAAATAACCACATCGGTTACGAGTTCCGTGTCCGCGATGTTGTTGGTCGGGGAAATGGGGACGGACAGTTTTTGGATGTACGGACGATTGTCTCTTTTACGCGCCGGACGACCGGAGTCATAGTCAGCGCTGCCGACGGGTTGCCGTTCGAACAACCAGCAATAGGTCGTAACGCGATATTGCACGCCGTTGTTGGAGGGAGGCGTTGTCGTCGAATTGAAATAATACCAATTATCAATGTCGGTGACGCTGGCGCGCGTGCCCGGGCAATAGAGCAGTTGTCGTTTTCCGCCTGAATCAGACAGCGCATCGGCGGCGGCGCGGGGGAGGTCCCACAATGCCGAGCCTGGCCGGCTTCCAGTGGCGTTATAATTGGGCTGCGGTACGTTATCCTTGTTGTCGGTTGCGTAGATGTTGAAGGCGATGCCCAATTGTTTCATGCCGCTGAGGCATCTGGTTTTCTTGGCTTTTTCTTTGGCGTTTGCCAGAGCGGGTAACAACATCGCCGCCAGAATCGCGATGATAGCGATCACTACGAGCAACTCAATCAGCGTGAATCCATGGCGGGGCTGGTTGGGGGTGGCGGTGTATTTCATAAATTGGACTAGACCGCTCGCGTCCACGATGGGGCCGCGGTCGGTCGGGTAATTGTGCTCATTAACGAAACTATCACGAGACCCTGCGGTGTCAGCCCCCGCCTTTCTGCATAGCGAAATGAAAAATGAGCACGTTTTTTGCAAGGCCCGCAGGTTTGTGCAAACCGTCGATTCGCCGGAGGCGATTGCCAGCGGGCCAGTTGGAGAAGCTGGAAAAATAAAACCGGCGCGAATCCGTTCGACTCGCGCCGGTTCTGGGTCGCTAAAGCTTTAGAAACTCAAAGACGCTTTTCGTCGGCGTCGATGAAGTCCACAAAGTTCTGGATGTCGTCGCGATGCGCGAGACCGGCCTGTTCTTTGCGCATTTTCAAACGCGCGATTCCTTCCGCGTCGTCCGGAGCGGGATAGTTCAACATATTTTGCAGCAACGCCGCTTTGTCGGCGGGACTTTTCTTCACGTGTTTTTTCACCCAATCGCACACTTCGCCGTCGGTGATAGAATTTTTCACCACTTCGACCATTTGTTCGTGCGTGACTCCAGCAGCGTCGAGCCAGCCTTTATCAAAACCCTTCGTGCCGTAGTTGGGTTGATAATCAGCGTGTAGTTTGCCCGCCAGATGCAGGCGAATCTTGTCAATGTAGCGAGGCAGATGCGGCCAACCATCCATCGTTTCGCGCGGGCTGCGCGGATAAATAATATTGCTCATGCCTGAATCATTGGCCGGGGCGATGGAAGCTGTCAATGGCGCGCCACAGCGTGATGCGAATGTTTTTCTGCTTTTTCAATCCGGCATAACCGGCAATCCTGCAGGCGCGGCGACGCTGAACATTTTGATTCCGATTCATGAACGAAGAGAAATTGAACACCGATCAGAAGGCGCTTCAGATCAATCTCGACAAAGCCAAGTACGGCACCTTCGCGGAAATCGGCGCGGGACAGGAAGTCGCGCGCTGGTTCTTTCGCGTCGGCGGCGCAGCAGGCACCGTCGCGAAAACGATTTCTGCGTACGACATGACGGTGAGCGACGCGATTTACGGTCCGGCGGACCGTTACGTCAGTCGGCAACGACTGCAAGCGATGCTCACGCACGAGTACAATCTCGTGGTGGAACGACTCGACAAAGTGCGCGGCGACAAAACCGCGTTCTTTGCGTTCGCTAACACGGTCACCACGCGCAGTTTCACGCGTCGTGAAGACGGTCACGGTTGGATGGGCATCCGCTTTCAAGGCGCGCCACGTCAACGTCCCTCCGAAATCATCATTCACGTGCGGCTGCTGGATCCCGAGCCGGTGCGCGAACAGGAAGCGCTCGGCATCATCGGCGTGAACCTCATTCACTCCGCGCATTTTCAGGCGCATAGTCCGATCAATCTGCTCAAGTCGCTGCTGGACGGTTTGACGCGCGAGCGGGTGGAGATTGATATGGTGAAATTTTCCGGGCCGTGTTTCGCGGGCGTGGACAATCGGTTGATGGCGTTGCAACTCGTGGAATTGGGCATGAGTGACGCCGCGATGTTTACCGCCGATGGCGAAACGGTCATTCCAGGCGAAATGCTTTACAAAAAACCGGTGCTGGTGGAGCGCGGCAGCTTTCGGCCGCTGACCACGCCGATGCTCGACATGCTCGAACGGGCGCACGAGCAATTTGTGCAGGAAAAGGCGCTGGGCGGCGAAACGCCGGTGACGTTGCTGGAGATGACGCTCAAGCAGCTTCAAGTCGGAGAAGCCATCGATTACGGCGATTTTTTGGATCGCGTGGATACCTTGCGCGCGTTGGGGCGACCGGTGCTCATTTCAAATTTCCGTCGCTATCATCGGCTCGTGCAGTTTCTGTCCAATCACACTTCTAAAATGATCGGGTTGCCGCTGGGGCTGGTTCGCTTGCGCGATGTGTTGGATGAAAAGAATTATACCGACCTCGGCGGCGGTTTGATGGAATCGCTCGGGCAACTCTTCCGAAACGGCGTTAAACTTTACGTTTATCCGTGGCTGAATCGAGAAACGGGCAAGATTATCACGCTGGAAAATTTCGAACCGGCGCCCGGCGTCAAACATCTCTACGAGCATCTTCTGGCGAACGGTTTTGTCGAGCCGATTCGAAATTTCAACGCAGATTATCTGGCGGCGAGTTCTCTTGGTGTGTTGGAGAAATTGCAAGCAGGCGATCCGGACTGGGAAAAACAAGTGCCCGGTCCGATTGCAGAAACTATCAAATCGAAAAAGCTGTTCGGATACCGCTGAGCGCAACGCTGCCAAGGCGCGATGCGAGCTGAGAAGCTGTGCGCGTCCGCTGCCGGTTTAACCAGCTCACGCGATTAATTTGTTTTTAACGGTGATCCGCAGCGAATAGCGGCCGTTGGTTTGGTTCAGTTGCGTGCGCGCCGAAAAGGTTTCCGATAGACGAGCGTTCGTGAGGACGGATTTCTTTTTCCCATTCGCAATCACGCGTCCACTCTTCAGCATCAGCACGTTTGAGAACACCGGCATGATTTCCTCCACGTGATGCGTTACCAGCACCAGAGTCGGGGAACCTTTTTTTCGTCCGAGACGTTGGAGAAATTGCAGGAAATGTTCGCGCGCGGCGGGGTCGAGTCCGGCGCAGGGTTCGTCGAGAATCAGTACCGCAGGATTTGCCATTAAAGCGCGGGCGATTAATACGCGTTGCCGTTCGCCTTGCGATAGTACGCGCCAAGGTCGCGCGGCGAGATGCTCGCATTCAACCTGATGTAACCAGCGTTTGGCTTGCGTGCGATCGGTGTGACTCGCGTTGCCCCACAAATCAATCATCGCGTATTTGCCGCTGACGACGCTGTCGAGAGCGAGTTCATCATCAGCCATCATCTGTCGCACGCTGGAACTGACGAGCCCGATGCGTTTGCGCAATTCGCGCCAGTCGGAAGCGCCATAGCGGGCGCCGAGCACAACAATTTCGCCGCTGGTCGGCATGAGATAACCGGTCAGCGCACTGAGCAACGAGGTTTTGCCTGAGCCATTGGCGCCAAGGATAACCCAATGTTCACCGCGCGCGACGCGCCACGAAACATCTTGAAGAATTTGAGTGTCGCCGCGTTGAATCGAGAGATTCGCAATTTCGAGTATGGGTTGAAGCGGGCGGCGCCGAACATTTCTCATGCGCGGTAATCGTAGCGAACTGCCGCGCGTTTGACCAAAGAGTTCTCGCGGGAGAAAAGCTAATTACGGCTCTTGCGAATCAGGTCGAGGCAGTGTTTCACCCACAACAGGCGCTTGCGGGAACGTTCGCCGTTTTGCCCGACGGGCGTCTTAGGTGATTGTTCTGTTGATGACGTGTTTTGAACAGGCCCAACACTGGAAGACGGCGTTTGGCAACTGCGCCGCTTCGGATGTGGAGCAGGGTGATTTCGCGCGTGACGAATCGTCTGCACGATGCGATCGAGCGGAAAACTTTTGAGCAAAAATCCCGATGCGCCACTGTCGCGCGCACGATTTTCCGCTTCGCTGTCGAAGAAAGTGGTCAGCATCAGCACCTGCGTCGAGCGGGAGAGCGATTTGATCGGACGGATGACGTCGAGCCCGTTGGCATCGCCCATGTGCATGTCGAGGAGAATGACGTCCGGGCCGACTTTGCTGGCGAGCGCACTCAACACGGCGTTCGGCGAATGGAACGTCGCGGTGCAGCGGATGCCGTCGCAGCGATCGAACAGTTCAGCAAGCGTGGTGCGCAGGCGGCGGTTGTCGTCCACCAACCACAGGTTGATGGGCGATCCCGCCGCCGGCGCGAAATTCTCAGCCATTCCGGCGTTCGTGCTGTCGTGGGTTTCGTTCAATGTGCCCGGCATAACAACTTTCCTCGTTTCGACGGCATTGTAGCTAGCGCGATGCCGAAGTTTATTGTCGGCGGAAAAGTAGAGAAAAATGTCGGATTTTCGCAGGAATTCACGAGTTTGGCGATGTTGCCCATGATTTTTGGCGGTGGAGACCTGTTGCGCCGTAATCAAACTGGCCAAACTTCGCCGCACAAAAAGTCCTCGCTCCGTTACGGAACTTTCGCCACCATGCTACCGAATTTTCGCGGGGTAAATCGCCCCGGCTATCCCGGTAAGTTTCGCATGAAGGCAAAAATTATCATTACGCCCAAGAAAGCGGTGCTCGATCCGCAGGGCAAAACAGTTCAGAGCGCGCTTGAACAGATGGGCTACCGCGGTGTCACAGGAGTACACATCGGAAAGTATATCGAGATCGATCTCGCACCCGGCACGGATAAAGTCGCGGCCGAAAAAGCTATCAACGACGCCGCGTACAAATTGCTGAGCAATCCCGTGATCGAAGATTACCGACTGGAGATTGCGGAATAAATCGCCCGTTCATCATGCCAAAGTTTCCGGCGTTAAAGCGTTATTGCGATGAACGAAGCGCGAAAATGCCGCCGATGCTGAAACATTTTAATGATTTAACGCCGTAACGATTCAAGTAACGACTGACAAAATGAATTTCGCCGTTCTTCAATTTCCCGCATCAAATTGCGATCAGGATGCCGTTCACGCGATTCGCCAACTCGGTCATTCCGCGCGCCTGGTCTGGCACAAGGAATCCGCGTTGGGCGATACGGATTGCGTGATCGTTCCGGGCGGCTTCAGCTATGGCGATTATTTGCGCTGCGGCGCGATTGCGCGATTCAGTCCCGTGATGCAAGCGGTGAAACAGTTCGCCGACAATGGCGGATTGGTGATTGGCATTTGCAACGGATTTCAGGTGTTGACGGAAGCGGGGTTGTTGCCCGGCGCGCTGATTCGCAATCGTGATTTGCAATTCCATTGCGAATTCATCCACTTGAAAACGGTCACGAACGATTCGCCGTTTACGAATCGGATTCCGACCGGAAAAATTTTGCGCGTGCCGATTGCGCACGGGGAAGGATGCTATTTTGCGGACGAACCCACGCTCGCAAAACTGAAGGCGAATAATCAAATCCTGTGGCAATACTGCGATACGAGCGGAAATGTCACCGACGCGGCAAATCCTAATGGCGCGTTGTTGAATATCGCGGGCATTTGCAATGAGCGTCGTAATGTTGCGGGATTGATGCCGCATCCGGAACGCGCTTGTGAATCGATTCTGGGAAGCGACGACGGGAAGTGGATTTTTGAAAGTATTTTCGCCGCGTTAGAGGCCAAGAGCGTCGCGCAGGCAGCGTAATTACACTGTGCTGCGTTCGCGCAAGTCGTGGCACAGCCGCAGTACCAGCGGGCGTTCGTAGAGAATCAGGCGCGTGGAACGCACCTCGGTCCAGAAGGGTTTCCCGTTCACAGGTAACATCTGGCACTCAAACGCGATTGTGTAATACGCGTCACCTTCTTTCGTGCCGGCAATCGGCCGCACGTGATCCAAAGCAAGAAATTCGTTCTGCTTGTGACCGAGAATATTCACTCGTGGACAGCCGATCATGGATTCGGCTTTGCGATTGGTATCAATGATTTTTCCGCTGGCTTCATCGGCCAGAAATGCCGCATCGCTCAAACTCTCGAACAGTTCACGATATTTGTGTTCTGATTGGCGCATGGCGCGTTCGGCGCGTTCGCATTCCTCGCGTTCCTTGACTTCCCGCAACGCGCGGTCCACTGCCGGAATCAAGCGCACGGGCCGATGTTTCAGCACGTAATCGGTCGCGCCGTTTTTCAGCGCTTCAATGGCGGTATCTTCGCCGATCGTTCCGGATACGAAAATAAATGGAATGTGCGGACATTTCTGACGCGCAATGTCCAGTGCCCTCCGGCCGTCGAACCCGGGAATCGTGTAATCGGAGAGAATGAGATCGAATCCGCCCGCTTCGAGCGCGGCGATGAATTGCTCGCGCGTCTCGACGCGAGTGATTTTGCAATCCGGCCAACGCGCGGAAAGCATTTCATAATTCAGCTCTGCATCCGCAGGCTCGTCTTCGAGGTTGAGAATGTGCAGATTTGGTTTCATAGCTGGCATTCCCCATCCGTTGGCTGCCAGACACTATAGCCGTGAATCGGGATTGGTAAAGTTACGGGGCTTATTTCTTCACGAAAGGGAAGTGTTAGCTTGTTTCAGGCCGTTGAATAACGCACCCTGCGGTGTCTTTTAGAACGACACTTTATCGGATGACCGAACCAGCCATTACGCCTGAATTAATTCAGAAACATAACCTCACGCCCGAAGAATACGCGCACGCCGTGGAGATTCTGGGCCGCACTCCCACTTATACCGAGCTTGGTGTTTTTTCGGTGATGTGGAGTGAACATTGCAGTTACAAAAATACGCGGCCGCTGCTGAAAACCTTTCCGACGAAGTCACCGAAAATTCTCGTCGGCGCGGGGGAGGAAAATGCCGGCATCATTGATATCGGCGACGGCATCGCGATCGCGTTCAAGATTGAATCGCACAATCACCCGAGCGCGGTTGAGCCGTTTCAAGGCGCGGCCACGGGCGTGGGTGGCATCGTGCGCGATATTTTCACGATGGGAGCGCGACCGGTCTGTGCGGTCAACTCGTTGCGGTTTGGGCCAATCGCTTCCGATGTAGCAGCGGACGCAAGTCTGCTCAAAAACTCCGAATCCGGTCAGAGCCGACTCACGTTGGCTGCTACAAATGAAGCGGGAGCCAGCCTGCGTGAAACAAGTTTGCCCGGAGCAGGCAACGCCGATTTGGAAGCCGCCAGGGATGGGAACTCAGCAGTGGCTAACAATCGTCGTCTCTTCAGCGGCGTGGTCAGTGGCATTGCGCATTACGGCAATTGCTTCGGCATCCCGACCATCGCTGGCGAGGTTTACTTCGACAAAACCTATGAGGGTAATCCGCTCGTGAATGCGTTTTGTCTCGGCGTGTTGCGTCATGAACAGATTACGCGCGGCGCAGCCAAGGGCGTGGGCAATCCGGTGTTTTATGTCGGTCCGGCGACTGGACGCGACGGTCTCGCGGGTGCGGCCTTCGCTTCACAGGATTTAACTGCGGAATCTGCCGAGCAACAGCGCGGCGCGGTGCAGGTTGGCGATCCGTTCATGGAAAAGCTCGTGTGCGAAGCATGTCTCGAATTGCTCGCCACGGGTGCGGTCGCGGGAATGCAGGATATGGGCGCGGCGGGATTGACCTGTTCCACGTGCGAAATGGCCGCGCGCGCCGGCACGGGAATTGAGATTGAACTCGATAAGGTTCCGCAACGTGCGCCGAACATGAGCAGTTACGAAATCATGCTTTCCGAATCGCAGGAACGCATGTTGATCGTGGTGCATAAAGGGCGCGAAGAAGAGGTCAAACGCATTTTCGACAAGTGGGATTTGCCTTGGGCGGAAATCGGCATCATCACCGATACGGGACGTATGGTCGTGCGGCATGGCGGAAAACTCGTCGTAGATATTCCGGCGAAAAAGATCGCCGACGAATCACCCGTGTATCAGCGCGAAGCGGTTGAGCCGGCTTACATCAAAGAGGTGCGTGCGTTCCGGCTCGATGGAATTCCGGATTTAGCGAATGCCGCCGAAGCGGCGGACATTTTGAAGAAACTGCTCGCCTGGCCGAGCATTGCTTCCAAGAACTGGGTGTATCGGCAATACGATCATCAGGTGCGCGACGGCTCGGTCGTTCTGCCTGGCAGCGATGCGGCAGTGATTCGCATCAAGAGTGATTCGTTGCCGGTGATGAGCGCGGAACTCGCCGCGAAGATTGGCGATACGAAAGTTCCGGAGAAACTCATCGCCATGACCGTGGATTGCAATGGCGGTTATGTTTATCTCGATCCGTACGAAGGTGCGAAAGCTGCCGTGGCTGAGGCGTGCCGGAATCTCGCCTGCTCCGGTGCGTCGCCGCTCGGTGCGACGGATAATCTCAACATGCCGAGTCCACTCAAACCGGAGTTGTTCTGGCAAATTGCGGAATCCGTGCGCGGCTTGGCGGAAGGTTGCAAAGCGTTCAATGCGCCGGTTACGGGCGGCAATTGTTCGCTCTACAATCAAAGCCCCGCCGGACCGATTGATCCGACGCCGACGATTTCCGTCGTCGGTATCATCGAGAAACCTGAGCACGTCACCACGCAGTGGTTCAAGGACGAGGGCGACGCCATCGTTCTTCTGGGTGAACCGGTGGAAAACACTCCGATGCAGGGCCTCGGCGGCAGCGCTTATTTGCAAGTCATCCACGGAAAGAAGAATGGTTTGCCGCCGCGTTGCGATCTTGAAGTCGCAAAGACGTTGCACACGACGCTCCTTGGCCTGATTCAATCCGGCCTCATCAAGAGCGCTCACGATTGCAGTGAAGGCGGGCTCGCCGTTGCACTTGCGGAAAGTTGCATCAGCCAGCTTATCGCGCGCGACACGCCGCGATTGATCGGAGCGACGGTTGATCTTACCTCGGCGGGGCGAGCGTCCTCGCGAGCCGAAGGTGCAGCGGAAAACGGTTCGTCAGGAGCCTCGCC
>Ga0065721_10005230_pt1 | contig 17500 bp, 13 predicted proteins | sample Mesricmetagenome_FD_59108 | JGI IMG/M metagenome (GOLD analysis project Ga0065721, IMG submission 59108) | Mesophilic microbial community from rice straw/compost enrichment Sample: eDNA_1 v2 (version 2) | ecosystem: Engineered > Solid waste > Grass > Composting > Bioreactor | place: USA: Davis... | reverse complement strand
CCGAGAAGGCGCTGCGCAATCGCCTGCGCATCCACGGCAAGCAGCTTGGCGACGCTCGCGACTCCAAGAGCACCAACCCGACTTACGGCAAGCAAGAGGTGCAGCGTCTGGTGCAAGAGGTGGCCTATCAGCACTGGCACCGCATGCTGTTCGCGCGCTTCCTGGCGGACAACAATCTGCTGATGTACGACGGCGTGGCCGTCACCATCGAAGAGTGTGAGGAACTAGCACCGGACGAAGGCGCCAAGAACGGCTGGGAGCTGGCCGGAAGGCTGGCCGCCCGCATGCTGCCGCAAATCTTCAAGCCCGGTTCGCCGGTGTTCGAACTGACCTTCGCGCCCGAACACCAAAGCGAACTGGAGCGCTTGCTGAAGGACCTGCCCGATGCCGTGTTCAAGGCCAGCGACAGCCTCGGCTGGGTGTATCAGTTCTGGCAGGCTGATAACAAGGAGCGCATCAACAAGTCGGAAGTGAAGATCGGCGCCGACGAGTTACCGGCCGTCACCCAGCTCTTCACCGAGCCGTACATGGTGTCCTTCTTGCTGCACAACTCGCTCGGGGCCTGGTGGGCCACGCGGCATCCGGACAAACCGTGTCCAGTGAGCCTCGACTACTTCCGCACCCTGGAAGACGGCACGCCAGCAGCAGGCAGGTTCGAGGGCTGGCCCGATTCGCTGGCCGACTTCAAGCTGCTCGATCCCTGCTGTGGTTCGGGGCATTTCTTGGTGGCTGCCTTCCTGATGCTGGTGCCGATGCGCATGGCGGCGGAGGGCCTGAGTGCCAAAGAAGCGGTCAATCGCGTGCTGGCCGAAAACATCCATGGTCTTGAGATCGACCCGCGCTGTGTGGAGATTGCGGTGTTCGCGGTGGCGCTGGAAGCCTGGCGCTATCCGGATGAATCCGGCAAGCCGCTCGGTGTGCGGGAAATACCGGCACCCAATATCGCGTGCTGCGGCCTGAAAGTGGCGGCCAAGGCAGAGGACTGGGAGGCACTGGTTCCAGCAGACGCGACGAATGCCGCGCATTTGAGAGAAGGCTTGAGGCGCTTGCACGAACTATTTGCCCAAGCCCCTTTGCTTGGCAGCCTGCTATCACCTCGCAAAAGCAAGGGCGATCTGTTTGGCGCCGACTACCGGGAATTACGCGAGCTGCTGCGCGATGCATTAGCGCGAGAGGGCACGAGCAAGCGCAAGGATGGTGAAGAAGGCTGGGATTTGGCGCTTAGCGCCCTGGGGCTGCTCGACGCGGCTCGTTTGCTCGATGGCCGCTACCACCTTGTGATCACCAACGTGCCGTATCTTGCCCGAGGCAAGCAGAGCGAAGTGCTCAAGGCTTACTGCGAGAGTCACTATCCCGAGGCCAAGAACGACCTGGCCAATGTGTTTCTTGAGCGCTCTCTAGAACTGGCCTGCTCCGCCGAAGGCAACCAGGGCGCCGGCGTAGTGCAGATCGTCATGCCGCAGAACTGGCTGTTCCTCACCAGCTACAAAAAACAGCGCGAATCCCTGCTCAAACGGGTTCAGTGGAACCTGCTGGCACGGCTGGGACCGGGGGCATTCGAAACCATCAGCGGCGAGGTCGTGCAGGCAATCCTGCTCACTCAGACTCGTACCCCGGCGGCCAAGGGCTTTCAGTTGCGCGGCGTGGATGCCAGCGCACCCAAGGTGGCGCAGGAGAAGGCTGCGCTGCTCCGCGAGGGCGAGGTGTTGGCGGTGAGCCAGAAAGGGCAGTTGGAGAATCCGGATGCTCGGATAGCATTAGAAGTTATTGCCCGTACTGAACTCCTATCAAAATATGCGAATGGCTGGCAAGGTATTGCTTCGAGCGATTTCCAGAGGTTTGGAAGAGCTTTTTGGGAAGTGCCTTGGCCAAAAGAGGGATGGGTCTTTCTTCAAAGCACTGTAGATAAAACTGAGCTATTTGGAGGAAGGCAGCATATTCTGTTCTGGGAAGATGGCTTCGGTGCTATGACCGCTGTTTGCCAAGAGGGGGCCACCTTTCGAGGAAAGAGTGCTTGGGGGCGTCGTGGAGTCGCATGCTCCCAAATGCGAACACTACCCGTAACGCTTTATGAAGGCACAAAATTTGATAACAACACTTCGGTTTTAACTCCCTACTCTGAAGATCACCTGGCGGCACTTTGGTGTTTTTGTTCGTCTTCAGGTTTCAAAGAGGCTGTTCGCAGTATCGACCAGGCCCTAAAGGTCACCAACGCCACTCTGGTCAAAGTTCCCTTCGACCTCGACCACTGGCGCCAAATCGCGGCCGAGCGCTACCCGAACGGACTACCGAAACCCTATTCAGACGACTCAACTCAATGGATTTTTCACGGTCACCCGCAGCCGGCAACCTCTCCGCTGCAAGTGGCCGTCGCCCGCTTGGTCGGCTACACCTGGCCAGCCGAATCCGACGAGAAAATGGAGTTGTCTGATGAAGCGCGTCAATGGATTACGCGTAGCAAGGCGCTCGCGAGTCATGCCGACAAAGACGGTATCGTCTGCATTCCGCCTGTAGGCCGAGAGGCATCAGCGAGTGATCGGCTACTGAATTTGCTAGCCGACGCGTACGGCGCAGACTGGAGCAACGACGTCCTGGCGCAACTGCTGACGGCAGCCGACCATGCCGGCAAGTCGCTGGAAAGCTGGCTGCGCGACAAGTTCTTCACCCAGCACTGTGCGCTCTTCGGTCATCGTCCATTTGTCTGGCACATCTGGGACGGCCTGCGCGATGGCTTTGCCGCCTTGGTGAACTATCACAAGCTCGACTACAAAACGCTGGAAGCGCTGATCTACACCTACCTGGGGGACTGGATCAGCCGTCAGAAGCGTGACGCTGACAACGGCGTGGACGGTGCGCAGGAAAAACTCGCCGCCGCTGAAGGGTTGAAAAAGCGCCTGGAGCTGATCCTAGTCGGCGAAGCCCCCTACGACATCTTCGTGCGCTGGAAGCCCATCGAGGAACAGCCCATCGGCTGGAACCCCGATCTCAACGACGGTGTGCGCCTCAACATCCGCCCCTTCCTTTCTGTCCCTGATGTCGGCAAAAAAGGGGCCGGCGTACTGCGCGACAGACCCAAGATCAAATGGGATAAGGACCGCGGCAGCGATGTACCCTCCGCCCCCTGGTATGAGCTCGGCCTGCAGTACGGCGGCAAGGCGGGCGACCGCATCAATGATCATCATTTGACCTTGGCCGAGAAACAAGCGGCGCGGGAGAAACTCAAGTGACAAAACGGGTCAGGCGTGTTGGGGCAATAAAAAATGAACTTCTCAAGAAGTCGAGAGAAGCAGCATTGGCTGCTGTGCAGATTTTTAATAATCCCAACATAAGCTTCAAGTCAGAAACGTACGTGGTGTTAATGATTATCGCATGGACCTACTTGCTGCACGCGTATTTTCGTGACCAAAAAATTGAGTATCGCTACTACGATCAAAAAGGTAAGCGTCGGAATTTTCACAAGACCAAGCACGGTGCGTACAAATACTGGGAGCTGGAGCGTTGCCTGAATGATAAGAAGTCGCCCGTGGATAAAGACACAGCCAATAACCTGCGTTTTCTTATCGGTCTGCGACACGAGATCGAGCATCAGATGACGTCCAGAATTGATGATTTTTTGAGCGCCCGTTTCCAAGCATGTGCCTTGAACTACAACGAGTATGTCAAGAAGCTTTTTGGTGCCGACAATGGAATCGAAAAGCACCTTTCTTTTAGCCTTCAGTTTTCGACGATTACAACAGAGCAGAAGGGGCTTCTGGAGCAGCATCCTGGCTTGCCAGCGAACATCGAAGGCTACATTAGTGATTTTGACGCTGGATTGTCAGACGAGGAGTTTTCCAGCACTCATTATGCCTACAGGATTTTGTTTATCCCAAAAACCGCAAACAGAAAGGGGCAGGCTGATCAGGTGATTGAGTTCGTTAAAAGCGACTCGCCATTAGCTGAGACGGTTAATAAGGAATATGCGGTAATAAAGGAAACTGAAAAGAAAAAATTTCTTCCAAAGCAAGTTGTGGACTTGATCAAAGCAGAGGGGTTTCCCCTTTTTTCGATGCATCATCACACAGAGCTCTGGAAGTCATTGGATGCCAAAAATGTTGCAAAGGGTTATGGCGTTATGGTGGCTGGGAAAGTGTGGCATTGGTACGAAAGCTGGGTGGAGGAGGTGCGAAAACACTGCCGGGCTAATAAAGAGAAGTACGGTGCCATATGAGAGTGGTAGAACACTTGGTCAAGACCCTGCGCGACTCGGCAATCTTCAACCCTGAAGTCCAAGTCGCGCCCTCGTGCATCTTGTGGCCCGACAAGGACCGCCAGTGGGAGGCGGTGATTCCACGCCTGCAGAGCGAATTGGGAGAACTGCTTGTGCTGGGCGACTACGCGCCCGAGAAGCGCATGGGGCCGGCCATCTGGCTGCGCTGCGTGATTGCGGGCAAGGCGCCCGATGTCACTTTGCCAGCCGACCGCGTGCCCGTGTTCTATCTGCCTGGCGTGAGCCGCCAGGATCTGCGGGCGATCGAAGACTGCCCGGACCTCTTGAAGCCTTTGGCCGAGCTGCAGTACCGGGGCGTGATCTGGTCGCAGGCGAATGCCAAGGACTGGACCATCATGGCCTTCCTGAAGTCCGACCAAGGTGGCATGGGTCTGGATGTGGCCCAGGACAACGACGCCAAGAACGCCATGCAACTGGCGCTGTACCGGCTGCTGGATGAAGAGCTCGAGCTGTTGAAGGGCAAGCGGCTGGACAAAGACTACTTCAACACCCTGCTGACTGGCGGTGACCCGGTGCGTGACCTGCTGCAATGGCTGGACCTGGGCGACGCGTTCCAGACCTCGCGCGGCGCCAACGAGTGGAAGGCCTTTGTAGAGGTTTGCAAGTCGCAACTTGCGTTCAATCCCCAGGCCGATGGCGTGCTGGCCGGTGCGAGCAAGTTGGCGATGCGCGAAGGGCCTTGGCATTCGGTGTGGGAGCGCTACAGCGAGGCGCCGAAGCGTTACCCCAACATCCCGAACCGTATCCGCCAATGCAAACCACCAATGTTTGACCTCTTCGTCACGGCTGAATCGGCTGGTGGTTGGCCACAATGGAACGAGGAGCAGGAGCAAGCACTTCAACGTGACTTGCTCGCCTTAAGCCATATGCCGGCGCACGAAGCCAGGAATCGAGTGTTGGAACTCGAGAAAGCACATGCGCAACGCCGCGAATTGGTGTGGGCTGAGCTGGGTGAATCGCCGCTGGCCTTGGCTGTAAAGCACCTGGCAGTGGTTGCTGAGGTGACCAAGACGGCGTTGGCGGCCGGTTCGGTTGCGGACTTGCAGGCCGGGTACGCCACGCAGGGCTGGCGTGCTGACGATGAGGTCCTGTCAGCGCTGGCGTGCCTAGACAAAGTGGCGGATGTTGATGCGGTGACGGCTGCAGTGCGGGCGATCTATCTGCCCTGGCTGGAGGAGTCGGCGCGCTACCTGCAAAAGCTGGTCGATGGATCGAGCTACCCAGGTGGAACGATCGCCAGCTCCAAGTCCTTCGCCGCCTCCAAGGGCGAGTGCGTGCTGTTTGTGGATGGCCTGCGCTTTGACACGGCCCGCCGTCTTTCGGCCATCTTGGAGGCACGCGGTTGCCAGGTAGCGGAGGCCATGAGTTGGACGGCGCTGCCCAGCGTGACTGCGACTGGCAAGGCGGCTGCTTCGCCAGTGCGAACCAAGATCAGCGGCGCCGACGACTGTGATGACTTCGAGCCTTGCGTCGCTGCCACCGGCCAGTCGCTCAAGGGTGGTTACCACCTGAAGAAGCTGCTGAACGACAACCATTGGAAAGTGCTGGACCGCACCGAAAACGGCGATGGCCAGGGCAACGCGTGGTGCGAATTTGGGGACATCGACAGCGAGGGGCATGCGCGCGGCTGGAAGCTTGCCAAGCATATCGACCCGCTTCTTGCCGAGATTGCAGAACGTATCGGTGCTTTGTTGGCTGCCGGTTGGAACAGCGTTAGGGTGGTGACCGATCATGGCTGGCTACTCATGCCGGGCAAGTTACCCACGATCCAGATGTCCAAGGACCTCACTGACAACAAATGGGGGCGCTGCGCTTCGATCAAGCCTGGGGCCTCCACTAGTGAGCGTTTGTATCCTTGGTATTGGAACCCCAATCAGCAGTTCGCGCTGGCGGACGGTGTGAGCTGCTATGGCAAGTCGGTGGATTACAGCCACGGCGGATTGAGTTTGCAGGAATGTCTGACGTTGGAGTTGAGGGTGACCCGAAGCGTGAGCGCTTCCAGCCAGCAAGTGGTCGAGGTCACCGACATCGCCTGGAAGGGCTTGCGCTGCACGGTGGCTGTGGATGGTCAGTATGCCAATCTGTCCCTGGATATTCGCACCCAGGCGGGCGATCCGGCCTCCAGCGTGGTGGTGCGCGTTCAGCTGTTCAAGGACAACGGCACTGCATCGGTGGTGGTTGAGAACGAAGAACTGCAAGGCCGCGCGGCGTCTCTGGTTCTGCTGAGTGCATCGGGCGAGCTGGTGGCCGAGGCAAACACCGTAATCGGCGGAGAATGACGAATGATTGAATTGGATCAGATAGACAAGAAAGCAGCCTCGGTGCTGGACGGGTATCTGGTCCGGAAAGACTTGGTCCGCACCTTTAGTCGGCAATTTCCGGTACCTACCTACGTTGTCGAGTTCATGCTCGGGCGTTATTGCGCCAGCACGGATCAGGAGGAGATCGACGAGGGACTAGAGATCGTTCAGCGCCAGCTCAAGTCCCGCACGGTCCGCGCCGGCGAGGAGGAGCTGTTCAAGGCCAGAGCGCTAGAAACTGGTGAGGTAAAAATCATCGACCTGGTGACGGCACGCGTGGACAACAAGGGCGAGTACGTTGCCAGCCTGCCCAGTCTGCGGCTGACGGATGTACGAATCAGCAGTGAGCTCGTCAACCAACACGAACGCATGTTGACCGGTGGCTTCTATGCCGAACTGGGCGTGACGTTCGATGTGGCCATCGCCCAGGAGCCCAAAGGGCGACCTTTTGGGATCACCTCCCTGCGCGAGATTCAGCTATCGAAACGCGACGTGCTGGAGATACTGTCCAAGGCACGCGCCGAATTCACGAGCGAGGAGTGGAAGTCGTTTCTGCTCCGGTCCATTGGGATTGAACCCACGGGTTTGACCGAGCGGCAGAAGAATGCGCTTTTGCTGCGCATGGTGCCGTTCGTCGAACGCAACTACAACCTGGTTGAACTTGGGCCTCGCGGCACCGGCAAGAGTCATCTGTTCCAGCAGGTCTCGCCCTATGCGCACCTTGTATCAGGTGGCAAAGCTACCGTTGCCAAGATGTTCGTGGAGAACACGGCCAGAGGTCGTAGGGGCTTGGTTTGCCAATACGACGTGGTCTGCTTCGATGAGGTGTCGGGCATCTCCTTCGACCAGAAGGATGGCGTGAACATCATGAAGGGCTACATGGAGTCCGGTGAGTTCAGCCGAGGCAAAGAGAGCATTCGCGCCGATGGCAGCATCGTGATGGTCGGGAACTTCGACGTCGATGTAGAACATCAGCAGCGCATTGGGCACTTGTTTGGCCCCATGCCGCCGGAGATGCGTGACGACACCGCTTTTATGGACCGCATCCATGCGTTCTTGCCGGGTTGGGATGTGCCCAAGATCAACAAGGATCTGGTCACCAACCACTTCGGCCTGGTCAGCGACTTCCTCTCCGAGTGTTGGAGCCAGCTTCGGAACCAGAGTCGGGTGAGCGAATTACAGAACCGCGTCTTCTTTGGCGGGGCCCTGTCTGGCCGTGACACCAATGCAGTCAACAAGACGGTCAGCGGCTTGCTCAAGCTGTTGTACCCGAGCTCGGACACCCCGGTTCCGGACGAAGACCTGGAATGGGCTGTTCGCATTGCGATGGAGGTTCGACGCCGCGTAAAAGAGCAGCAAAAGCGTGTGGGCGCTGCCGAGTTTCGCAATACGCACTTCAGCTACATCATGGGTACCGACGGCGTGGAGAAGTTTGTCTCGACGCCTGAGCTGCAAAGCGACAACAGTATTGGCGGCGACCCACTGGAGCCAGGTCAGGTGTGGGCCATCAGCCCGGGAGGCGGCGAAGAAAACCCGGGCCTCTACCGCATTGAGGTCAATGAAGGCCCAGGCTCCGGTGTGAAGGTGCTTAACAAGCCCATTCCTCCTGCGTTCCGCGAAAGCATCGGCTTTGCCGAACAGAACCTGTACGCCAGGTCCATGCAATTGGTGGGGGACAAAGACCCCAGGCAGCACGAGTTCACGGTACAGCTTCGGGCGTTTGACGCGGCAAAGTCAGGTGCCAAGCTTGGTGTGGCCTCTTTGGTCGCCCTATGCACGTCACTGTTGAAGCGAAGCGTGCGTGGTGGCTTGATCATCGTCGGCGAGATCAACCTCGGGGGTTCGATCGAACCTGTCCAAAACGCGGTCACGATTGCCGAGATCGCCGTTGAGAAAGGTGCGACGTCGCTGCTGATGCCGGTGGCGTGTCGGCGCCAGTTGGTTGACTTGTCCGACGACATGGCGACCAAAATCGACATCCAGTTTTACTCCGATGCCCGAGATGCGCTGTTAAAGGCCATGGCCGAGTGACCCAAAAGGAACAATACCATGGCGCTTAACCTTGGCAAGGCGGTAGTCGACTACCGGAGACGTTCCACGAAGGTGATTGACCGTCTTACAGGTACTTCTTGAACGTCGCCGCCGCAATGCACACCGCCACGCCGAGCAATACGGCGCTGGACAGCAGGATCAGCAGCGGGTTCACGCTGGAACGGCAGCGCCAGGTAAGTCACCCACGGCAGCACGGCCAGCGGGATCAGGCTGGCCCTGGCGCGGTGATAGATGAACCCCGACTCGGGTCCCGCGCCGAAGCGCCGGATGTCCCGGCGCACCAGGCCGTCCACCAGCCCGACGAAGGCGGCACGCTGCGACGACATTGGTTTGTGTGCCGCTATTCCACAGGGGAGAATACTGATCCTTGGCCTGAGCCTGGCACCAACTCAATATACAGGGCATTTCGGCCAACAATGACAGCGAGCGTTGGTCGCTTATCCCGACGCTTGGCCGACAGACGGTTCCACTCCGATCTATCGAGGCCCGACGGGCTGGGGTTGTCTTCCGGATGGGTGTGCCATTCGCCCAAATAGCGGATGGTTCCCTGGCTCGCCGTCCATCGAGCCCGTGCAATGGCATCGTGGCCGAATGGCATTCTCTCGAACAGGTAGCGAAACCGTTTGTCCCATGCCGTAGGAACCGTTGCCTGCTCAATGAGCATGTGAGTCCCATGGACCGAGCCGAGCAGCAGCCCCCCGGCTTCGCAGTCAGAGTCACTGACCTGGACATGCTGGCGGAAGGTCTCCAGCGTGGACTTCGAAAAATGCAGCAGCGTTCTGTTGTCGTCGGCCGCCCAAGAACTCATGAACTGCATAAGGGACATTCCCGATCCCGCAGCGGATCGCAATCGGGTGTGGCAAGCTGCTGGGCGCGGTCGATCAACCTGGTTCGCAACGCGGGGGAATAGACGCCGTTGACCCAATCAAGGGTCATCTCAGCGCCCAGGCTGGCAGCGTGCACCGACACCGAAGCGGGGAATGGCACGTACAAGCCCTCACATCCATGCCCCGCCAAAATGGCTGGAAGATGATCAATGGTAGAACGGAGCTCGCCTCTTCTGTTGCTATGCCAAAGACATCGATAGCACGCATTAGATGCTTTCGTCCTCAGGAGCGCACGGACAGCCGTTCCCGGCCCCTCGATCCAGACCGAAAGCATGGGAGTCGGAGGCGGATAGTGGCCGCACAGCCAATGCCCGAGGGATTCTTCCCCGGTGGCATCTATGAGCAGGTCCAGCTCTCCCAATTGGGCCTGCCTGACATCCACGGGCAGCGCACGAATCTCGGCGCCTGGCGTCAAGCGCCTGAGTTCCTTCGCCATAGCCTCGGCTTTGTTAGACAACAGGTCCGGAAATCCCAGGCGATGACGCCCGATGTTTTGCGGGAGAAGGCAGTCGAAATCCACCAACGTGAGTTTTCCGCCGCATGTCCCCGCCCCAGCCTTGACGAGCATATCCGACAGATAGCCGCCAATCGTGCCGCATCCAACGACGGCGATGTTCTTCCCTGCAAGCGTCTTTGAGTTCGGCATGTTCCGCTGGGCAAGATACCGATCGTCAATTCTGACCACCGAAATGGGCATCACCTTCAACCCATAGCTCGAATCCCTGCGATCTACGAGCTTGCTCTTTTGGACAGGACTTTGGCGGTCGTAGAGAACCGCAAAGCCATAGGTCATCAGCGGAGACTCGATGACGATCAGAACTCCGTTGGCCTTCTTCCTCTCCCCCTCCTTGATACGCTCGTGAATCTTGCGCCGGCACCGGGGGTCAAGAGTGCTCTGCCACGCCAGGATATCCCCGACTGTTTCAGGAGGCCAATTGCTAGTCAGAGGGCGCGGTTGAGCACCAGTCTTTACCCGGTAAGTCAGCACCGTTCTATCGGTGACTTGGTAGCCGAGCGACTTCAGCTTCTCAGTTGTTCGATCTTCGTTGTCGGTGATGAACCACAAGGGGTACCCATTGGCCTGCGCGACTATGCAGTTCTGTCGCCCTAGATCCTCGCCTTGCATGTCCACGAAACAATGCCAGCCGTGCCAATAGGCGAAGAACTCTTCCGCGAGGTCTTCGATCATCTCCCCCTGCATGATCTGCCCGAACACGACGGCCGCGCGTTGCAGGCACGCCAGCGACTGTCCGACAGGATCGTAGATGTCCAGAACGACGGTGCCCTTGGCGAGATAGCAAAGCCCGCCATCTGCGCCAAGATGAGGAACCGCTGCGGGCAGCTCAGGAGGGATTTCCAGCAGCCGGATGCGAGGCAAGTCGAAGAACGTGGGGTCGAGCTGGACTTCGCACGGGCAACCCTTGTCCGCTTGGGGCGGTGTCAACCGCCCGTGCAGCCTGAACCAGCCGTCATCCGTCTTGCCGACAAACCCGAAGCCTCGCTGCTTGAAGGCCTCGATCACGTCTGCGACCGCTGCGGCGCTGCTCATCCAGCTTTCGTTCGTCCGATGAGTTCGCTAGGACCAGCAGTGGCGGGAGCGGCGGCAATGGTGGCGGCAACGGACACCACCTTGACCCGATCTGGCTCGTTCGGAAAACGCGGGCCGAACTCGCCTCGCATCCAGATGCAGGCCTGTGAAGGACTGCCGGCGCCGGTTGCTCCGCGAAGCACCTTCTCAAACTCTTCGAATGCTTTGGCCGCATCTTCGACACCCGCTTGGCCAAGTCGCTCCGTGAGCGATTCGGACTCTTCCACGGGGTTGTTCACTCCTCCACGCAACCGGGCTGGCAGTGCCGCGACGACATCCAGCAGAGCGAGGTCGTCGCGCCTATCGCGTTTCTCAAAGAGTGGGGCCGCGGCGGCCATCAACAGGATCGAGGCAGGTCCTCCGCTGGACCACTTCCAATCGCGGAAGGCTTTCAGGTAACGAACCACACGCCGGAACTGCTCCCCCTTGGCTTCCACCTCGCCCAGGAACCATTCCTTCACGGGCCTGGGGTCGGAGGGCATCCAGTTGCATTCCCGATGGGCGAGGAGCACCTTCTCGCGAGGCAATGCCGTCCAAGCGTCCCGCTCCGCTTTGATCACAGCGTCCATCAGTGAGTCATACCCATAGCGCCTCATCGAGGCCTCTGCCAAATTGACAAATTCTTGATCGGGGATCGCGTACAGCGGGATGTCAATGTGAGCATACGCAGCAATGACGATGCGGATGCACGTCGGCTTGTCGGTGACAAGCTTCCACCGCTTTTCCTCAACCAGCGGCTTCAATGCTTCTTCCGCAGCGGCAAAGAACACCGTCGCCGCAGTGCTGGGACGCTTCGTCTGCGAGACGAAACTCATTGGCAGATAGCAGCCATCATCGACATCCGCCTGCTGAGGGCGTTGTGCCGGGGAGTTCAGCGTCTTGTATGCCCACGACCCTTGCGTGAAGAAGCGCGGCTGTGGCACGTCTTCCGTGTATCCGCTTGCCCTAAGCACGCGGGGGATGCCTGTGCGCAGGCAGTCCCTGACGTCAGTGCGTGCGCTGGCGATCCAGGCGCGCTGCTCAGGCGTCAAATCCAGCTCGTCGTGCATGCAGGATTCGTCATCAAGGGTTGTGAAGAAGAGCGGGCTCAAGTTCAGCATGCGGCCTCCGGAACATTCTTGTTGGGGCCGTGATAGAAGATGGGAGCGCCGGCCTGGTGCGCTCGAAACGGTTGGAAAAGAGGATCGCCGAGCGCACGCTGCGCCGCGTGGTTGCCGCGATCCTTGAGCGTATTCGTGGCGCCAATGGAAACCCTATCCAGCGCCTTCACGTCCTTGCTTTGATCCGGCGTCGCCTTGTCGTCGATCTGGAAGTAGTTGTTGCCCAACGCCTGCCGCAGCATGTAGTCCACCGACGACTCCTGGGCGGAGATCACGAGGTCGAAGAGTCCCCCGCGCCACTTGCCGAATCCGCGGTCGAGGCTGGCGCCGCCGCGAACGGTCGCACCGATGGTCATCGTGCCGATGGCGAGGACCCGAACCAGCGCATCCTGTTTCGGCGCCAGGAACGTCTTGACTTCGTGCAACCCGAACAGGCCCGGGGCGTTGCCCACCAGCCCCCCGTCCGCGAAGACACCGCGGTCGTTGCGCGCCAGAGGAAAGTAGACGGGCGCGGCGGCTGTCGCCAACGCCACATCAACGACCTTCATGCGGTGATCCAGCTCAAAGGACGGATGGTGCGGTGTCTTGAAGAACTGCCCACGCCCCGTCGAGTAGTTGACTGCCGGCACGAGAACACGATGTTTCAGGTCGCCTATCGTGGTCCCTTGGAAGCGCTCGGTCAGCACTTCTTTCAATCCCGCTGAGTCATGCTTTGCGGTCAACCAGAATCCAAGAAGCTGCCGTGGAAGGCTGCGGCAACCAAAGATGCGGCTGCCCTGTTCTTCAAACAGTGCCTTGAGTTCGTGGGCCGGAATCTCCGCAGCCAGCCCCAAAGCCAGCATCCCTCCTGCCGATGTGCCGCAAATCAGATCAAAGTGCGAAGCGATCGGACGGCCCAGCGCGGTTTCGAGTTCGGCGAGAACCGTGGCGGTGTACAGGCCGCGATAACCGCCCCCTGACAGGGCGAGCACATGGTAGGTAGGGATGCCCGTCATGGCGCTTCAACCCTTCGGCGGGAAGGGGTCGTTGCCGTGGCTGTCCTTGTCACGGATACGTCCATCCGGACGATGGATGACGAGTTCGGACTGCTGGTTGCGTGCGATACCCCTCGCTGCGTCAATGGCCTGTTGCTGCGTGTCGTGCACGGAGGTCGCCCGCTGATTGCCGGCTCCCTTGACGGCCCAACCGTCCTGATGAGGAACAACATGCTGATTCTTGCCTGCCATGATGGCTCTCCCACAGTGGAACTATCGAAGACCCAGCCGCTCGACTGGGTTGTCAACGGCCGCCCGCTGTAGCACAATTCGTTGCTCACGCAGACAACAGGAAGGCCAAGCCAATCCAACCTGGAGCAGGCGTAAAACCTGCATCCGTTGTCTGGCTGGACAACAATGTATCAGAGCGCGTGTGCCGGTGCAACTTGCGTGCGGCGTGCACCTCTGAACATCAACCGGACGTGGAGGGGCAACAGAGGGCTTGGCCCTTCTTCCCGCAACCGCAAGGATCAGAACTCATGCCGCAAACAGGCCTAGGCGTCGCCCTCAAGACGCTACGCGAACGCAGAACCCTTTCCCTGCGTGAGATCGGCCAGCTATCGTCAGTTGATCATGCTTATGTCCACCGCCTCGAAACAGGCGAGAAGACAAACCCATCCCAAGACTTGGTTGAGAAGCTGTTGAAGGTTCTCAAGCCGGGAGAAAGAGATGCCGCACTCGTGATGTGGCTGGTTGACCACGCAGACGCTGATCCAAGCCTTGTTGAATTCGTGCTACAAGATCCCTCGATCAGCATCGATGTTTTTTCGGCCGCGGCTGGAGTCAGGCATCGGGGAAATGCAAGGCCTGACCCAGCGACGCTCATCGCCCGAATCAAGAAGGCCTTCGACGACGACGAGGACGACTGAACATATGGACGAGGCGGATGTCAGGCAGAGAGCGCGCGCGTTTGCCGCGAGAGTCGATGTTTCGAACATCCGAGAAGACCTGTCCCCGTATGTGACCGCGGCTAACGCCAAGGTCAAGAAGGATGAGCTTGACGAGGGGGAGTCTGGCTATACCGTTACCAAGCCGAACGGAAAGCACATCATCACTGTGAATTCGCTGGAAACCGAAGAGCGCCAGCGGTTCACTGTCTGCCACGAAATAGCTCATATCGTGCTCGGCTTGGAATCAAGTCACGACGAGGTGCCGTCATGGTCCTATGCAAAGCGACATCCGAACGAGATCGCCTGCGACACGTTTGCCGCTGAACTGCTGATGCCCTATCAGCAATGGCTCTCCGCTGTTCCCAAGGAAGAGCCCTCCCTGGATCTCATCCAACACATGGCCGACTTGTTCGGCACATCATTCCCTGCAGCGGCGTCAAGGTTTGCCAGTCTTAGCGATATGCCGTGCGCATTCGTCACCATGGAGCGCGGTGCGGTGCGGTATGCCGCACGCTCAACGGCCTTGCGGCAAGCAGGGGCCTGGATACCTCCCAGGTCGGTCATTCCAGCAGGCTCCGTGGCTCACCGAATCCGCTCTTCAGGGAATAGCGCTACTGAGACGGGGGAAGTTTCACAGGACGTCTGGTTCGACAACTGGGAAAAGGGCCTTGACCTCTGGGAACTTTCAAGACATTACCAGCGCACCGATACCACCATCTCCTTGCTATGGTTCGACAGCGACGATTTGCCGGAGGTTGAGGTGAACCGCTTCGGCGCACGTGTCGAAGACGATGGAGGCTTGGCTGAACTGACGGGAGAACTGCCATGGCCGGGGCGAAGCAGGCGCCGCTGAAAAGCGATCACGGCCACGACCGCAAGGGGGTGACTCTTATGCGCCATTTGCGCGTTCTTACAAGTACTTCTTGAACGTCGCTGCCGCGATACACACCGCCACGCCGAGCAATGCAGCGCTGGGCAGCAGGATCAGCAGCGGGTTCACGCTGACCGGCAGTGCCAGGTAAGTCACCCACGGCAGCACGGCCAGCGGGATCAGGCTGGCCCTGGCGCGGTGATAGATGAACCCCGATTCGCGTCCCGCGCCGAAGCGGCGGATGTCCCGGCGCACCAGGCCGTCCACCAGCCCGACGAAGGCGGCCATCAGGAACAGCGGCAGGGTCAGGCACAGCACCAGCAGCCGCACGAGGAAGACCAGCGTCGTGTAGGCCGCCGCTATCAGGTAGCTCTCCACGTTCACGTGGACCAAGCCGATGTAATAGCGGAAATCCTTGGTCGGGCGGTGGCTGCCGACGCTGGCCTGCGCCGAGGCATCGCGTATCCAGTCCAGCAGACCGCTCTGCACGAACAGCCAGTCGTAGCCCTGCTCGACCAGCCGGTGCGCGGTGCGCCCCGGCTCCTGCACCAGCGCGCTGCGCGTGAAATGCGTGGAGAGCTGATCCAGCTCGTAGTGCAGCATGCCCTGCGCGTGGCGCCAGCCCTGATCGGGCCAGAAGAAGTGTATGCCGACGCATTCGATCAGGATGCACAGCAGCAGCGCGCCGCACAGCACGCCGAAGAAGCGGAACGGCAGCGTGACCAGGCCCGCGATCAGCCCCTGCTGTCGTTGCTGCTGGCGCTGGGCCGCGACGGCCGGATCGCTCATGCTTCGGCCTCTTCAGCGGCGGCCATCTGCTTGAAGTCGTCCAGCAGGTCGTCGGGCAGTGCCTTGTCCTGCAGGCCGGGGATGCCCTGGTTCTCCCACCAGTCTCCTGCCTCGACGTAGTGCTGCCGCATGTAGCCGGCCAGCTCCTGCAGATCCTTCGGCATGGCTTCGTCGGGATCGGGTGCCGGCAGCGGCATGCGGACTTTCCAGAGGTTGCCGCCCTCGATCAGCGCGAAGCACTGCCCCTTGGGCAGCGCCACCACATGCGCGGGCTCGATCAACGGCACGCTGGTCGTGCTGATGCGGTCCTGGGTGTTGGACGTGAACGCGGTGTTGCCGTGCGGGTCGGAGCTGTCGGTGGCGCCGCTCATCAGTGCCGTGGCGTACACCTCGACCTTGGGCAGTTGTCGCGTCAGCAGCTCGGCGGTGGCGGTCTCGCGCACGCGCAGCATGAACAGGTTGTTGAAGTTGCCGACCACCTGGCCGGCCTTGGCACGGTTGCCGATGCGCGCCTCGATGTCGCTCAAGGTCTGCGTGTAGGCCGTCACCTGCACGCCGGCACCGCCGCCCTTGTTGACCATCGGGATGAACTCGTCGCCCATGAGTTCATTGAATTCGTCGGCGTGGACGTTGATCGGGATCTTGGCGCCCACCGCGGCGCCGGGCAGCCCGTCGTCGATGCCGAACTTGTAGATGTGGCCGGCGACCGAGACCAGATCGCTGAACATCGAGTTGCCCACCGCCGCCGCGACTTCGGCGTCGGACAGCGCATCCAGCCCCACNTAGACCACCGCGCGTTTGCGGATGACCTGCATCCAGTCGAAGATCGGNCGCGGGTCGGACAGGTCGGAATAGTTCGGTGCGAGCAGTTGCGCGATCTTGCCNGTGGTGAGCTTCTCCAGCAGCGGCAGCAGCGAAGCGACGATCTTGTCGAAGTACGTCCGGTCGTAGCGCACGGCGCTGCGCAGGCCGTCGAGCACCGGGTCATAGATGCGCACTTGGGACAGGTACTGTTCGAGGGCCACCACGCGCTTCTCGCGCCCGATCATGTTGCGCGGGATGTTCTTGTCGTTCAGCTTCGCTTCGAGCTGGACGATGACCTCCCAGGCCTTCGGCTCGTTCTTGGCGAAGTAGTGCTGGGCGTACTCGATGAACAGCGCGTCGATGTTGATGACGTGGCGCTGGATCAGCAGATAGTCCGGCCGCTGCCCCAGCTCGACCAGGGCGCGCGCGATGATGTTGACGAAGCGCCAGGCGAATTCGCGGAACGCGGCGCTGTTGCCTTCGCCGGAGAGCTGCCCGGCGATCCGCGTGGCCACCTCGGAGATCCGCCCGAACCGGCCCACGGCGTTGTAGCGCGCCGAGATGTCGGGCCAGCCCAGATGGAACACGTAGAACTCGCCTTCGCGCCCGGCGCGCTTGGCCTCGACGTACATGCGCTTCAACAGGTCCGCATCGCCCTTGGGGTCGAAGACGATCACCACCTCGTGCTCGCCGCGGACCTTGCGGCGGATGTCTTGCGTGATGAACAACTCGGCCAGCCGCGTCTTGCCCACGCGCGTGGTGCCCAGCACCAGGGTGTGCCCGACGCGCTCGCCCAGCGGCAGGGTGACGTCGACCTCGGCCGGTTCGATGCCATGCAGGCGCGGCAGTCCGCCGACCGGTGGCAGCGGCCGCGCCGGGTTGAGCGGGTTGTCCCAGGCCAGCGCGTGCGCCAGC
>Ga0065721_10050853_pt1 | contig 17508 bp, 14 predicted proteins | sample Mesricmetagenome_FD_59108 | JGI IMG/M metagenome (GOLD analysis project Ga0065721, IMG submission 59108) | Mesophilic microbial community from rice straw/compost enrichment Sample: eDNA_1 v2 (version 2) | ecosystem: Engineered > Solid waste > Grass > Composting > Bioreactor | place: USA: Davis... | reverse complement strand
GCAGCCGCGGCGGTCGGCCAGGCGCTACTCATGCAAGCTTACCAAGAAGCGTTCGGAACGCAAGGCATCGCGGTCGCGCAAATCCTGCTCACGCGTCCCGACTTCAGTCATAGGGCTCGCGCCCAGAACGCCCAGCGTACGATCGAGGAGCTGCTGAAGCAGCGCGCGCTGCCGATCATTAACGAGAACGATACGGTTTCCGTCGACGAGATCAAATTCGGCGACAACGACTCGCTGTCCGCCCTCGTGGCCAACCTGGTCAAAGCCGACGGCCTATACATCCTGACCGACATGGACGGCGTCTACTCGGCAGACCCGCGCAAAGATCCGGAAGCGGTCCGGTTCGACCGAATCGAGGTGCTGACCGACGAGTTGTATCGCGTAGCAGGCGGCGCTGGTACGGCGGTCGGCACGGGCGGCATGCGCTCGAAGATCGAAGCGGCGCGTATCGCGATGCAAGGCGGCGTACCGTTGTTCGTCGGCCGAGTCGTCGAGCCCGGTGATCTATCCGACGCCGTCCGCGGCGAAGGCAAAGGCACTTACTTCGCCTCGTCGCATCATTCGTTATCGTCCAAGAAGCAATGGGTCGGCTTCCTCTCCGTCCCGCAAGGCCGAATTACCGTCGACCAAGGCGCGGAGAACGCGCTCATGAATAAAGGCAGTAGCTTGCTGCCGGCGGGCGTCATCTCGGCAAGCGGCGATTTCCACCCCGGAGACGTTGTCGAAGTGGTCAATGCGGACGGGCGAATGCTCGGTCGCGGCGTTACGCACTATGCCGCATGGCAAGTAACCGCTGTGGCCGGCTTATCCAGCGAAGAAGCAATGCGCAGAATCGAAGTTTCGAGAGTCGAAGTGATCCACCGCGACGAGTGGGTCGGATCTACGATCGTTAAGGAGGCAGATCACGCATGAGCGAAGTGATTACGAAAACGAAGGCGGCCAAAGCGACGGCCGTAACGCTAGGCACGCTAACAACCGCACAGAAGAACGAAGCGCTGCTGATCATGGCAGACGCTCTTATGGCCGACCATGCCGGCATTATCGCGGCGAACGAGGATGACCTCATCCGCGGACGAGATAACGGGACTTCCTCTTCCCTGCTCGATCGCATCAAGCTTACGCCGGAACGCATCGCAGGCATCGCGGAAGGCATCCGTCAGATCGTCGAGCTGCCAGATCCTGTAGGCGAAGTGCTCGAATCCGGGCATCGTCCGAACGGCTTGTTCGTCGAGAAACGCCGCGTGCCGATCGGAGTCATCGGCATCATCTATGAAGCTCGCCCGAACGTTACCGTCGACGCGGCGGCTCTCTGCTTGAAGACCGGCAACGCCGTCGTGCTTCGCGGCGGTTCGGCTGCCCTCTCTTCCAATCGCTATATCGTGAACGTGCTTCGCGAAGCGTTGTCGCGATCCGCGCTTCCTGCGGACGCCTTGCAGCTTATCGAGGACCCTAGCCGCAGCTCGGTCGACGAAATGCTCAAGCTGAACGGACTCTTGGACGTCATTATCCCGCGCGGCGGGGCATCCTTAATTCAGAACGTCGTACAGAACGCGACCGTTCCGGTTATCGAGACCGGCGCGGGCATCTGCCACACGTTCGTTGACGAAAGCGCCAATGTTGCCATGGCCGCCGAGATCGCGGTCAACGCCAAGGCGCAGCGCCCTTCCGTCTGCAACTCGATGGAAACGCTGCTCGTGCACAGCGCATTCGCCGAGACTCACCTCGCTACCCTGGCCGACGCCATGCGCCAAGCGAAGGTTGAGCTTCGCGGCTGCGCCCGTACGCAGAAGCTGATCAGCATCGACAAACAGGCGACGGAAGAAGACTACGCGACGGAATATAACGACTACGTTCTGAACGTACGCATCGTCGACTCGTTGGACGAGGCGCTCGATCACATTCGCCGCTTCGGCACGATGCACTCCGAATGCATCGTCACCGAGAACGCGGCTAACGCCGAGCGATTCCTGCAGGAGGTCGACGCGGCGGCCGTCTACCATAACGCCTCCACCCGTTTTACCGACGGCTTCGAATTCGGTTACGGCGCGGAAATCGGCATCAGCACCCAGAAGCTTCACGCGCGCGGTCCAATGGGACTTCCTGCGTTGACTTCGACCAAGTACCGGATCATCGGCTCCGGACAAATTCGCAAATAGGAGCGTACCGACATGACCGAGCAATCTATATTAGCTAACTCGAACATTACTTTCTACGGCGCGGGTTCGATGGCGGAAGCGATTCTTCGCGGACTCGTCGAAGCGAAGCTGACCGAGCCGTCCCGCCTTACCGTCTTGAACCGACAGAACGCGGAGCGGCTGCGCGAGTTGTCGCAAGCCTACAGCGTTATTCCGGCGATCGAGGATAATCATAAGCTGGACGCCTTGCGTACGGCGGACATCATCGTTCTCGGCATGAAGCCGAAAGACGCAGCCTCCGCGATCGGTTCGCTGCGTCCGCTGCTGCGACCTGAGCAATTGATCGTCTCGGTTATCGCCGGCCTGTCGATCTCGACGATTCATCAACTGCTTGATCGCCCGCAGCCAGTCGTCCGGACGATGCCGAACACGTCCAGCACGATCGGCTTAGGCGCGACGGGAATCAGCTTCTCCGAATCCGTGACGGACGCTCAGCGCGAGCTGTCTCTCGCCATCTTCAACGCGATCGGCATGAGCGTCGTCGTCGACGAGCCTCTGATCGAAGCGGTCAATGGCGTATCCGGCAGCGGCCCGGCTTACATCTACTTCATGATGGAAGCGATGATCGATGCGGGCGTACAGCTCGGCTTGACCCGCGAAGCGGCGACGGCTCTTACCGCGCAAACCGTGCGCGGAGCCGGAGAGATGGTCAAGCTCACCGGAGAAGATCCGGCAGAGCTGCGCCGCAAGGTGACGTCGCCTAACGGCACGACGTTCGCCGCTCTCGAAGTGATGCGCCAGTTCGGCTTCGAGGAAGGCATGAACAAAGCGATTCTGCGTTGCGCGGAACGCGCTCGCGAGATGGGCGAAGCGATCCGCGCGGAAGCGGCCTCCCAGCAACGTCAATAGAAAGAAGGTACTTCACGATGGACTACTCTAAATACAGCTTGGCGACGTACCGTCTGTACGACGACAAAGCGGATTTCGATAAGAAAGCAACGGGCATCGCCGTAGGACTTACCGTCGGCAGCTGGACGGAGCTTCCCGAGACGGCGAAAGCCCGAATGCAGCAGCACCTTGGGCAAGTCGTCTCGGTCGACGTACACGAAGGCGGCGAAGGCCAGCGCTACGCCGATATGACGATCGCGTATCCCGACGTCAACTTCAGCCGCGACCTCCCTGCCCTGCTCGTGACCGCGTTCGGCAAGCTGTCGATGGACGGCCGAATCAAGCTGATCGACCTGCAGCCGTCGACCGAGTTCCTAAGCGCTTTCCCGGGACCGAAGTTCGGCATGCAGGGTGTTCGCGATTTGCTCGGCGTCCATGATCGCCCTCTCGTCATGAGCATCTTCAAATCCGTCATCGGCCACGACCTAACCGGACTGCGCGAGCAATTCCTCCAGCAGGCGCTTGGCGGCGTCGACCTGATCAAGGACGACGAAATCCTGTTCGAGAACCCGCTCACTCCTCTCGAGAAGCGCGTCGAAGCTTGCATGGACGCCGCCCGCGAGGCAGAGCGAGCAACCGGCCAGAAGCTGATCTACTTCACGAACTTAACCGGCTCGACGTTCCAACTGAAAGCGAACGCCAAACGCGCGATCGCAGCCGGCGCGAACGGCTTGCTGTTCAACGTGCTCGCTTACGGCTTCGATGCCCTGGCCGAGCTTGCAGCGGATCCCGACATCAACGTGCCGATCGCCGCGCATCCGTCGCTGGCGGGCGCGATCTATCCATCTCCCTACCACGGCATGTCCGCTGCTCTCTTGCTTGGCAAGCTGATGCGCATCGCAGGTGCGGATCTTAGCCTGTTCCCGTCTCCGTACGGCTCGGTCGTCATGCCGAAAGCCGAGAACCTGGCGGTCAAGGAAGCGCTGCTTAACGCGCCGTTGCCGCAACAACCGGCTGTACCGGTCCCGTCCGCAGGCATTCACCCGGGACTTGTCCCGCTCATCCTGCAAGACTTCGGCCACGACGTCGTCGTTAACGCAGGAGGCGGCGTTCATGGGCACCCTATGGGCGCTGCTGCCGGCGGACGAGCATTCCGTCAAGCAGTGGACGCTGTAATGAAAGGCCAATCGCTTGAACAACACGCACAACAACACGAAGAATTGCGCATCGCGATCGAACGCTGGGGGGTACGCACATCTTGAGCACACACAACTCGACTGGCACAGTTGCCTTCCCGCGCAAACCCGTCCTTTTCTGCGACTTCGACGGCACGATAACGCTAAGCGATAATATCGTCGCGGTGATGAAGCACTTCAATCCTCCCGGTTGGGAGACGATCGTGAACGATATCGTCGGAGGCCGCAAGTCGCTCCAAGTCGGCGTCGGAGAGATGTTCGCCCTTCTCCCCTCCTCGATGAAGGATGAAGTCACGCGATATATCGTAGAGTCGGCCGGCATCCGCGCCGGGTTTCCCGAGCTGCTGCAATGGTGCAAGGAGCACGACGTTCCGTTCTATGTCACGAGCGGCGGCATCGACTTTTTCATCGAACCTCTGCTCGCTCCGTTCGGCATTCCGGCGGACCACATCTATTGCAACGGTAGCGATTTTAGCGGCGAGAACATCAAGATTACTTGGCCCCACGAGTGCGACGACGAGTGCGCGAACGGCGGCTGCGGCATGTGCAAGACGACGGTCATCCGCCGTTTTCCGAAGGACGAATACTTCCGCATCTTGATCGGCGATAGCATTACCGACTTCGAAGGCGCGAAGATCGTCGATCTCGTGTTCTCGCGTTCCCATCTTACGGATCGGTGCCGCGAGCTCGGATACCCGCACATTCCGTTCGAGACTTTCCATGATATCATTCGTCACTTGGAGCAAGGAGGGTTGTCCGAATGAGCTTCGCGGATATTACGTTAGAGGAAAAGCAGCGCGTGCTGCGCGAATTTACCGAAGTGAAGGCAGACTTCGCTTCGAGAGGCTGGTTCCCCGGCACGAGCGGCAACCTGTCGATGCGCGTCGGTCCGTTCTCGCCGGAGTCGTTCCACTTCGCCGTCACGGCAAGCGGCAAAGACAAGACGAAGTCCACGCCGGAGGATTTTCTCTTCGTGGACCAGGACGGCAACCGCAGCGAAGCGACGAACCTGAAGCCTTCCGCCGAAACCTCGCTTCACCGCGAAATATATCGTTTGACTGGCGCGGGCGCTATTTTCCACATTCATTCGGTACATAACAACCTCGTATCCGAGATGTTCTGGGAGCAGCGCGCGGTTCGCATCGATGGAGTCGAGCTCATCAAAGCGTTCGATATATGGGACGAGGACGCCGTCATCGACATCCCGATCGTGCCGAACTACGCCGACGTGCCTCGCATCGTTCCGGAGATCACGAAGGTGCTTAACCCGCGCATTCCCGGCCTGCTCATCCGCAAGCATGGCGTATGCGCTTGGGGCAAGGACGCGTTCGAAGCGAAGCGCCACCTCGAGGCGTTCGAGTTCCTGTTCGAGTATGCGTACAAGTGGGCGTTGCTGCAGCGCAAGTAACCAATCATCCTACCAAAAAAGCTTCAACAAGAAGGCGTAAGCCTAGCTCGTTGAAGCTTTTTCTCCGTTCCCGCTACTTATCTGCCCGTCCGGAACTTCTGCGCGTGAAGTCTCGCTTCCTCCACGTTCGTGACGCGATTGCGGCTCCACTCTAGCAGGATTCGGTCGATATAGCGAAAATGCAGCTTGCCCGCGAACACCGACTCCTTAAGCGCGAACCGAATGAGCTCCTCCGCGTACTGATCCTGATCGAGCCAACTGTTGATCGTCTCGTACTCCATCGGAGTGAGCGGACGGCCGAACTCTTGCTCGAAGAGCACGAATAAGTTAGACGTGCCCGCTGGCGGCGATGCCGCCGGGATCGATGCCGCACCGCTAGCTCTGCTCGTACTTGCGTCCGAAGAGGCTGCTGTCTCGGCCGCTTTGGCGGTTGCGTGATAGAGAGCCAGCTTCTGGAACAAGCCGGCTAGATTGTATTTCTCCGACTGCACGCCGGTTATCGGATCGTACACCTCGTCGATCGCGACGAAGCCCAGCTTCATGAGCTTCTGTACCGCTTGTCCGACGACCGAGGAGGAGGAGCCGATTCGCTCCTGCAGCTCCTCAATCGTCGGAAATTCGTTCTGCTCCAACTGGCGGAACGCGATCAGCTGCAGCAGCAGCATCGCTTCCGTATCGTTAAGCTTTAGCGCGCGGTAAGACCGGAGCAGCGAGTAAGGAATGCTCACCGCTCCGTCCATGTACGCCTCTGCCAATCCTCTTGCATATTCATTGCGCCCGTTCATGACCAAGCCCCCTCTCCTCGCATACGCATCGGCGACAGATGCAGCCGATTAAGGATAAAGCCGGTATAGCATGCGCGGGAACGGAATCGTCTCCCTCACGTGATCCAAGCCGCAAATCCATGCGACCGTACGCTCCAGCCCAAGTCCGAATCCGGAGTGCGGTACGGTGCCGTACTTGCGCAAATCCATGTACCATTGGTAAGCCTCTTCGGACAAGTTATGCTCTTCGAATCGCGCGGCCATCAGCTCCGGATCGTCGATCCGCTGCGAGCCGCCGATAATTTCCCCGTAGCCTTCCGGCGCGATCATATCGGCGCATAGGACGACCTCCGGACGATTCGGATCCGGCTTCATATAGAACGCCTTGAAGCTCGCCGGATAGTGCGTGATGAACACCGGACGGTCGAACTTCTCGGCGATCGCCGTCTCGTGCGGAGCGCCGAAATCCTCGCCCCATGGCAGATCCATGCCGATCTCCTTGAGCAACTCAAGCGCTTCATCATAAGTAATACGAGGGAACGGAGGCATGACGCGCTCGAGCGCGCTGACGTCCCGCTCCAGCGTCGCGAGCTCCGGACGGCAATGCTCGAGCACGCTGCCGACGACGTGAGACACGAATCTCTCCTGCACGCGCAAGTTCTCCTCGTGATCGACGAACGCCATCTCCGGCTCGATCATCCAGAACTCGATCAAGTGGCGGCGCGTCTTCGACTTCTCCGCACGGAACGTCGGACCGAACGAATAGACTTTGCCTAGCGCCATCGCTGCCGCTTCCATGTAGAGCTGGCCGCTTTGAGTCAAATAGGCGTCTTCGTCGAAATACTTAATATGGAACAGGTTCGTCGTTCCTTCGGCCGAAGAAGGCGTCAGAATCGGCGGATCGACGAGCGTGAAGCCGTTCTGATCGAAGAAGCTTTGGATCGCCGAAATAATTTGCGCGCGGATACGCAGAATCGCCCGTTGACGAGGCGCCCGCAGCCATAGATGACGGTGATCCATCAAGAAGTCGACGCCGTGCTCTTTAGGCGTAATCGGATAATTCTGCGTGATCTGAATGATCTCGATGCCGGTAACCGCCAGCTCGTACCCCGAAGGACTGCGCGGCTCCTCGCGAACGATTCCCGTCACGTACAACGAGCTTTCCTGCGTCAGCTTGCCCGCATTGTCCCACGTCGCTTCGTCCGCTTCCTCTTTCACGAGAACGCCTTGAATGTATCCCGTTCCGTCCCGTAGTTGAAGGAATTGAATCTTGCCGCTGGACCGTTTCCGCGTGAGCCAGCCGCCGAACGTTACCGTCTGTCCGACGTAGCCGCCGATCGCTCCGATCGTCACTTTGTCTGAATGCGAAGTTGTCATGTCACACCGTCTCCTTTGTCATTATCGCCATCCATTCATCCAAACCCGAACGTATATTTACCCCTTGCGGTCTAATATCGGTTTCACGATCCGGTACGTGTCGCGAGCGATGAGCAGCTCCTCATTGGTCGGCACGACGAGCGCGGCCACACGGGAATCGTCCGTCGTAATCCGGCGCGGCTCGGGCGAACGGACGGCGTTGCGCTCCTCGTCCAATTGCACCCCGAAGAACGTCAGCTGCTCGCACACCGCGCGGCGCAGCACGTCGGAATTTTCCCCCACACCAGCCGTGAAAATAATCGCGTCGAGCCCGTTCATCGCCGCCGCGTACGCCCCGATATACTTGCGAATACGGTACGCGTACATATCGAAAGCCAGCTTCGCGTTCAGATTGCCTTCGTTCATCGCGTCCACGACTTCCCGCATGTCGCTGCTAATGCCGGAGATGGCGATAAGACCGCTATGCTTGTTCAGCATCGAATTCACTTCGTTCAGCGTTAAATCCTCTTTGTTCATCGTGAATGGGACGACTGCCGGATCCAGGTCCCCGCTCCGGGTTCCCATCATAAGCCCTTCGAGAGGCGTCATGCCCATGCTCGTATCGAAGGACTTGCCGTACATGATCGCCGTGCAGCTTGCCCCGTTGCCGATATGGCAGCTGATCAGCTTTAGCTCGTTCAACGGCCGTCCTAGATATTCCGCCGCGCGCTTGCTGACGTAATCGTGGGACGTTCCGTGAAAGCCGTATTTACGAATTTTGTGCTTGCGGTACAGCACGGTCGGAATCGCGTACATATACGTCATCTTCGGCATCGACTGATGGAAGGCGGTGTCGAATACGACGGTCTGCGGAACCTCCGGCAGGTTGGCTTCGACAGCTGCGATCCCCATCATATGGGCAGGATTGTGCAACGGCGCGAGATCGAACAGCTTGCGAATTTCGAGCTTCACTTCGGTGTTGATCAGCACAGACTCGCTGAACGACTCGCCGCCGTGCACGACGCGATGGCCGACCGCTTTAATGTCCGTAATGTTGCGAAGCACGCCGACTTTGCGATGCGTCAGCATGTCGAGCACCTTGCGGATCGCGGTCGTATGGTCGAGAATTTCGCTGACTTCCTTGACCTCCGGCAGTCCTTCCACCTCGTGGGTCAGAATGGATGTCTCCATGCCGATCCTCTCGACGCGGCCCTTGGCAAGCACGGTTTCCGTGGACATGTCGTACAGCTGGTACTTCAAGGACGAGCTTCCGGCGTTAATAACGAGTATGTTCATAGCCTTTCACCATCCTTGTCGTACTTGAAAAATCCGATGCCCGTCTTGACCCCTAGCTGACCGGCGCGAACCTTCTTCTTGAGCAGGAACGACGGCCGATACTTAAGCTCGCCGAATTCTCGGAACATTCGTTCGAGAGCCGCTAGCACGGCATCAAGTCCGAACCGGTCCGCCATCTCCAGCGGGCCGTGCTCGAATTGATAGCCGAGACGCATCGCGCTGTCGATATCCTCCGGCGACGCGACGCCTTCCTCGAGGACGTGCAAAGATTCGTTAATGAGCAGACAGACGAGACGAGTCGTCACGAAGCCCGGAGATTCGTACACCATGACGCCGGTTTTGCTGAGCGCTTCTTCGACGAACGTCTTCGTTCTATCGAACGTATCGTCCGACGTCTGCAAGCCGCGAATGATCTCGACGACGTCGATTCGATTCGTCGGGTAGACGAAGTGCATGCCGATGACGCGCTCCGGGTACTGCGACGCCCCCGCCAGCTCCGTTAAGCTTAACGTAGACGTATTGCTCGCGATAATCGCTTCCTTGGACAGAATGCCGTCCAGCTGCTGAAGGACCGCTTTTTTGCTGTCCATATCCTCGCTGATCGTCTCGATGACGAGATCGCAGCTGGCCAGATGGTACAGCGACGTTTCCATATGTATGCGATTTAACGTTAGTTTCTTCTCCGCGGCGGTTATCGCCCAACGTTCCATTTGCCGATCCAAGCTCGCCTCCAGCATGTCTACGGCATGCTGCAGCTTCTCAGGCGTTTTCTCCACGAGATGGACATCCATCCCTTTGACCGCCAGCATTTCCGCGATGCTCTGTCCCATTGTCCCTGCGCCGACGACGCCGATTACACGAAACATATGATTATGCCTCCAGTTGCCCGCCAGTGATAATAAAAGAAGATACCCTATAGTGTTCGCGGGTATCTTCATTTTATCATAATCAGTTATGGTTAGTTGTGCCAATCCATTGACCGAGCATCGTTTTCCAATTGTTGACGTAGCCGTCTTGAGCCCATTGGACCATTACGACACTTTCGCCGTCCTCCAGCTGGATCGATAACGGCTTCATGCCCGATTCCTGCATGCGGTAGGCGCTTATATTGATCGCGTCCGCCGTCTGCACCGCGAGCAAGTCTTCCGTCGGCGACGTGAACGCGTCAATCGCGGCCGGCTCCTTGGCGCGAATGTCATCCCAGTTCAGCCACAAGGTGTCGTAGGACGACACGTCCGTAGGCAGCAGCGGTCCGATCGATGACGACAATGCGATATTCCTCAGCAGTTGCTCCGGGGTATCCGATCTGCCAGGAATTTTAGTAACCCAATGTCCCTTGTCACGCGCGATCGTCCACTCGTCCGACATCGTGCTCGACAGGTGAACGAGCTCCGTCAGCTGATAATGCGGTTCATCCTTGGCCAAGACGGATTTCTCGCGAATCGCCGGCGCCAGCTGCTCGATGTCCTTCACCCAGACGCGGGACGTCGAGTCGCCTGTATCCGCATCGGTGGTCGTCTGCAGCAGGGACACGTACTTGTTGCCAGCGAACAGCAGCTTCTCGTTCGTGCGATTGGCCGGACCTGTCGCAAGCGCGACAGGCAGCGCCTCTCCTGCGGGAACGGACGTTATCATCTGAGAGCCTTGGCTGCGTGTATCGCCGACCGCGTCGAGCCGGTAAAACTTCAGCTTATACGGCATGTAGATGCCTTCCAAGCTCGCGTTCACCCGCAGCTCCCCGTCCTCCGGCGTAACGAGTACGGTGCGGTATGTACTCGTCTGCCTGGAAGGAATGTCCTTGCGCAAGCCGATCAGCATGGCGGAACGCGGCGGCTCCGTCGTCATAGCCGTCTGAGCGCTCGCGGCCGGCGTGGCATCCTGCGTTGTTGTGTCGAGCTTCAGGTTCTCTTTCACAGCGTCACCGCTTGACTGCGCCTGCCAAAGCCATGCGCCGGCGAGCACGGCGAATAAGACCGCCATCGCGCCTCCCAGACGCGCCATCGGCACCCACAGCCTCCGCGCTCTTCTGCGGGGGTTATCGATCTGTTCGTGAATACGTCTACGTAAAGCCTCATCGAACCCGTTCTTAGCCAGTGGACCCCGCGCAAGATGTTCTCGGAGCTCTTTGTCGTCCACTATAGGTTCGCCTCCTTCATTGTCGCCAGTTTCTTGCGTGCATGGAACATTCGCGATTTGACCGTTCCTTCGGAAACGTCCAGCATCTGGGCGATTTCCTTCAAGGACAGCTGATGATGAGCGAATAGGATCATAACTTCCCTGTATTTGGTCGGGAGCTTCAGCACAAGCTTCCAAAGCTCGTTCGTCGCAAGCTTCTCCAGCGTCTCTTTCTCTGCAGATTGCCGGTGCCCATAGTCCTCGTACGCGTCCATTAACGTTACTTTGCGCAGGAACGCCGACCGCTTAAAGTCGATCGCCGTATTCCGCGTAATCGTAAGCAGCCAGGTTTTCACCGAGGCGTCCCTTCGGAAAGCGTGCATGTTGCGGAACACCTTAATAAATACTTCCTGCGTAATGTCGTCCGCGAGATCCCATTTGCGGGTTATGCTAAAGGCGTAGTTCCAAACTTCCTTGCCGTACGCCGTCATGAGCTCGTTCAACAATTCCTTGTCGTCGCTCGCGTCGACTCTATATTTAAGAAAATCGAATTGATGCTGCGGATTCAACACTGCCACCTCTATTCCTATAAACGAACGAAATATGATCTTAGTTCAATCTATCATACTTTTCATTTCGCAAGTTAAAGGTTGCCTTAAAAAACCCCCGCCTGGCGGAATACCGACAAGCGGGGGTACAGTTGGATGAGGTCGTTAGGCCGCTAGCTGCTTCATATGCGCGCGAAGCTGCTCGCCGGACAACGTCTCTTCTTGGATGAGGACGTCAAGCATCTGCTTGAACGTCTCCATGTGGGCGGATAGTAAAGTACGAGTCTGCTCGGTCAGCGCATTCAGGATCGCGGCGTTCTCCTTCGACCACATTTCCTGAGTGAGCGCCTGAGGATGCACGATGCCGAGCTCCGACATGCCCGACTCGATCAACGTTCTGACGATGCCCGTCGCGTGCTCGAAGTCGCCGCGCGAGCCGGTGCTGCGTCCGCCGTAATTGAGTTCTTCAGCCACAGCTCCGCCAAGCGCGATCATGATCTGCTCTTCCAGCACGCGCTTCGTATACAGATAGCTGTCAGCCTGCGGATTATGGCGCACGTAACCGAGCGCTTGACCGCGAGGCGTGAGCGACACTTGCGCGACGCTGCCCGGACGGACGCTTTCCGCGACGATCGCATGTCCAAGCTCGTGGATCGCGACGCGTTCGCGCTCTTCGCGCGTCGTCTCGCGGTCCATGCGCTCGCCCATCATCACTTTATCGATCGCGCGAGACAGATGCTCCATGCCGATCGTTGGCGACTCGTCGCGAAGCGCGTAGATCGCGCCTTCGTTCATGACGCTCTCGAGCTGAGCTCCGGAGAAGCCGAACGTCTCCTCCGCGACTTTGGATAGAGATACACCGGAGTCGATCGGTTTGTTGCGGGCATGAATGTTCAGAATATGCTCCCGGCCTGTCTTGTCCGGCAGATCGACTTGAATGTGGCGGTCGAATCGGCCCGGACGGAGCAGCGCCGCATCCAGCAGCTCCTTGCGGTTCGTCGCCGCGATCAACAGAACGCGAACGTCCTCGTCGCCTTGGATGCCGTCCATCTCGGTCAGCAATTGGTTCAGCGTCTGATCGTATTCGCGATGCTGGCCGCCGTCGCGCTTACCGCCGATGCCGTCGATCTCGTCGATGAATATGATCGCGCTGTCGCGTTTTTGTTTGATCGCTTGCTGGCGCGCTTCCTTGAACAGGTCGCGGATTCGGCCCGCGCCGACGCCGACGTACATCTCGACGAATTCACTGCCCGAAGCCGCCATGAACGCGGAGTTCGTATGCTGCGCCGCCGCTTTGGCCAGCAGCGTCTTACCCGTTCCCGGAGGGCCGGTCAGCAGAATGCCCTTCATCGGACGAATGCCAAGCTTCTCGATCCGATCGCGTTGCACGAGAAATTCGAGCGCTTCCTTCAGCTCGCGCTTCGGCTGCTCTTGACCGCCGATATCCTCGAAGCTCAGGAAGGAAGGCTTGCGAGCGGCGACCTTCTTGCCGGCCGCGCCCATCGCCAGACCGCCCCCTCTGGTCCGCATGAACAGGAATACGGCGGTTAACATAAAAGCGCCCATTACAAAAACGGCAGGCGGAAGTCCGATATAAATGAGAAAAATAAGCGCGACCGGAACGATGCCAATCGCGATCTCTTTACTGTATTGGGATAAATTACGCATTAGGCCACACCTCCATCGTTGCAGGTTGTCGAGGAAGAATAACGAATTTCGCGTTCTCGCCGTCGCGCAGCGTCACGTAGACGTTGTCCTCGTCCATCGAAGTTTCGGCGGTAACGCCTGGGTATTGGTCAGACAGCTTGTTCATCGCTTCGCGAATGCCGGTATACTGACGGTTCTCCATCGCTTGGGCAACGTCGAACAGCGAGTAGCTCCAAGCTTGTTCGAGCTTCTCGTTCGTGGCGCCTTCCGCGGAGAGATTCAACTTTTTGCTTCCGATCTCGGAGGCTCCATCTTCCTTCAGCTTGCGGTATACTTCCGCTATATTCGCGTCCTGCTTCAGCTCAACGTCGATATTCACTTGGCCGTTCGTCGTCTCGACGACGGCGCTCGTCACGCCCGGAACGGAACCGGCAATACGATCAAGCGGCTTCTCGATGCCGTAGTGGCGATAGGCGAACCAACCGCCGAATAGAATCGCCGCGGTCAAAGCGGCCGTTATCGTTAAAGGTAGTATTCTAATTTTCATCGCGTGTTGTCCTCCTCTAGGTGCGTAGTTATTGGGTTGTGTAGGATTCGCGCGTTCGATCGCAAGCTATCAATATAGCTATCAGGTCATCCATCATTCGGTACATCAACGAGTATATCAGCTTTTGATAGACGAATCTCTAGCTGATCGTTGGTAATCGCGGTTTAGCCTGGCATCGGCATGAATGCTCGAACACGACAAAACACGCCGCGGGCGGCGTGTTCGGCGCATACTTTATAGTCCGGGAAAAGCCAGCTTGCTATTCTGAACGGCTCGTATCCATTCTCCCGCGATGAGCTCGTGTCCGGCCGGGGAAGGATGCACGCCGTCATGCATCCAATAACTCGCCTCGGCCCTCGATGTCGCTCGCTCGAACGGCTCTTGAAGCGCAACGAAGACGGCGCCGTATTCCTTGGCGAGCTCTTGCACGATCCTCCCATAGCGGTATATAAATTCGCGCCATTCCTCCCAACGCTCGGCGGGCGGTCCTGCATTCAGGATGAAGGGCTCGCAGAGGACAAGGCCCGTATTCGGCAACGCTTCCTTCGTCTCCTCGAGCAGATGACGGTATACTCTCTCGAACCGGTCCGTCGCTCCCTCGGGCAAATTCCACATGATGCGCCAGGCATCGTTAACGCCGATCAAGAGGCTGATCATATCCGGCTGCAGGCTGATCGCATCCTCGTTCCATCTCGCGTATACATCGGATACGCGATTCCCGCTGATTCCTCGATTCCAGAATCGATGTCCCTGCTCTGCGAGCGCATGACCGATGCGGCTTGCAATCAAGCTCGCGTACCCGTGACCGAGCGCTTGATTCGCCCCTGCCTCTCTTGACCGGCCTGCATCGGTAATGGAATCTCCTTGAAATAAGATCGTCCGTCCCATCTTCATCTCTCCTTATCCGATATCGACGATGAATGTTTTGATTTCATAAGGGTTAATGCTAAAGGTGATCTCGCTGTCATCCATACGTTCTCCCGTCGGCTCTTCCAGCAGATTGCAAGGCTGCCAGGACCGAACGACCGCATCGCTTCTGATCGTTACCGAACCGCGGGCGCCCGCGAATTCGTGGAGGCGCAGCACGAGCCGGTCCCCGTCCTCCGCCTTCTTAACCGCGTCGACCATCACATGCGATGCCGAAATCTCGAATAACGAGAATCGCTTCGCGAAGGCTGATCCTCGTGTATATCGGATCGGATTGTTTAATGCCCATGCGGCTTGCACGGTGCCTCCGGCATGCCAATCTCCTTCATGCGGATACAGAGCATAAGTGAATCGATGGGAGCCTTCGTCAGCGGTCCTGTCCGGCCATATCGCGGATTTGATCAGCGACAGTCTCATGACGTGGTCTTTAATGTCATAGCCATACTTACAATCGTTCAGCAGGCTGACGCCGTAGCCGCGCTCGGATAAATCCGCCCATTGGTGGCCGACGGTCTCGAACCTGGCGCCGTCCCAGCTCGTATTCCAATGAGTCGGCCTCTTGACGTTCCCGTATTGAATGTCGTAAGTCGCCTCGGTCGCGCGGATGTTGACGGGGAACGCGACCTTCAGAAGCTGCTGGCGCTCCTTCCAATCGACGCGGGTCGCGAAGTCGATCCTGCGATCGTTCGCGTAGACGATCATCTCCTGCGCGATCCTCGAGTCCATGTACGTCCAGACGAACTCGATGCAGGCGAACAGCTCGCCGTTGTCCTTAACGGTGACGCTGACAAGCTCGTCTACTTCCCGTTGTTTCTCCTGGTAGAAAATATCGATGTCCCACGCGTCGAAGTTCTTCGGTTTATCCTCGAACACCTGCAGCACGTTGCCGTTGTCTCCGTGCTTCAGCACTTCGCGACCGTACGTTAAATCATAAATTCTCGTAAGCTGTCCCTTCTCGTTCCACGAGATTTCATACAATGGCGTTACGATGCCGTCAGGTCTGGTGAGAAAAGGAGTCGCATGGTCCGGATCCACTTCATATTCGACGTCGAACGCCGCCATTCCTGTAGCCGGCAAGCTGTTCGCATAGACGCAAACCGTGCCATCGGACGCGATTTGCATAGGCAACCGGTTGCCGTCGGCGTCACGTAATCCGAAGCGCCGATCTCCGTCCCAGTCCTCCAGCCTCACGAGATCCGATCGTTCCCAAGAAGAACCGTTGAATAGCGTAACCCCGCTTTCCGAACGAGACGAATCGGCGATCGCGCTCGTCGCCTCTCTCCACGAACCCTCGACGATTGACCGCGCTTCTTCGTATTCCCGGACGCTGTCTTCGTATACCTCTCGAATCGAGGAGCCGGGAATAATATCATGGAACTGATTGCGAAGGACGATCGTCCAAGCTTGGTTCAACGCTTGCTGCGGATACGCCTGCCAGCCGGACTCCGCCATACCGACGCTTCGAACGGCGTTCAGCCACTCGGTCTCGCGCAGCATAAGCTCAAGCTTGCGATTCCATCGTTTGATCGCCGCTTGGCTCGTATAGGTGCCGCGATGATATTCAAGATACAGCTCGCCGTCCCAGGTGTGCACGTAACGGTCCGTCTCTTCGAACGTGCGTTGCAGGCGCTCGAAATAGGAATCGGCGCGGCCGGTCTCCACTTTCGGCAGCCCGGGCATATCCTGCAGCCGTCGCCGCATCTCCAGCATGTCGCGGTTGACGCCGCCGCCCCCGTCTCCGTACCCGTACGCCAGCAGCAGCTCGCGGTTAACGTTCTTGTCCCGATACGCGTCCCATATGCCTTTGACCGTGAACGGCGTAACATCCCCGTTGTACGTATACCACCACATGTCCGATTGCTCTGGCGTCGTGATGAAATGCGTCAGGATTTCCGTGCCGTCGATCCCCCTCCAGAGGAACGTATCGTGCGGCAGCCGGTTGTATTGGTTCCAGCTGATCTTCGTCGTCATGAACGTGTCGATGCCCGATTGCTTCAGTATTTGTGGCAGCGCCCAGCTGTACCCGAACACGTCCGGAAGCCATAAATACGTGCATCGAACGCCGAACTCTCTTGCCAAATACCGTGTGCCCATTAATATCTGCCTAACGAGAGATTCGCCGCTCGGGATATTGCAGTCGGCTTCGAGCCACATGGCGCCGCCCGCTTCCCAGCGGCCTTCTTCGATTCTCCACTTCATCTGCGCGAATATTTCCGGATAATCTTCCTTGATGTAGTCGTAAAGCTGCGGCTGGGATTGGAGGAACGTATACTCCGGATACATCTCCATTAAGCGCAGCACGGTCGAGAACGACCTGGCAGACTTCTCCCGAGTGTGCTTCAAGCGCCATAACCACGCGACATCGATATGCGTATGGCCGATGCAGGTGACCGTTACGGGATGCGACTTGCCGATTCGCGCGATTTCCGACCGCAGCAGCGCCTGCGCTTCGGCGATCGTCTCGTAATGCCGATCGGATGCGGGCTTCGCCCAATCGATTCGCAGCAACGCGCGATCCAAGGCGTTCATGAGCTCCAGGTGCGCCGGATCTTCCTTCGACAGCTCCTTGATGGTAGCCAGCGTCGCCTTAGCCGTGTAATACAAGTCATCTGCCGTCTCATCGAGCCAGACAAGCTCTGCTCTATTCAGTCGGTGCTCCTGCTCCCGCGGCTCGCCTCCGC
>Ga0065721_10050852_pt1 | contig 17509 bp, 20 predicted proteins | sample Mesricmetagenome_FD_59108 | JGI IMG/M metagenome (GOLD analysis project Ga0065721, IMG submission 59108) | Mesophilic microbial community from rice straw/compost enrichment Sample: eDNA_1 v2 (version 2) | ecosystem: Engineered > Solid waste > Grass > Composting > Bioreactor | place: USA: Davis... | reverse complement strand
CGGCGCCTCGCCGCCGAGCGGCGCGCGCGGCAGCTCGTGACCCGGGCGCGCGAGCGCGACGACGACACCCCGCTCGGGCGCCTCGCCCGCTTCGAGGAGGACGGCGGCCCGCTGCCGACCGAGGTCGCGGCGGTCGAGCTGCTCAACCTGCTGCGCCCCACCGTCGCGGTCGCGCGCTTCGTCGCGTTCGCCGCACTCGCGCTGCACAAGCGGCCCGAGTGGCGCGAGCGCGTCGACGACGACGATGCTCGCGGGGCCTTCGTGAGCGAGGTGCGGCGGTTCTTCCCGTTCTTCCCCGCGATCGGCGGGATCGCGCTGCGCGATGTCGCGTGGCACGACGAGCTGCTCCCCGCGGGCACCTGGATGCTGCTCGACCTCTACGGCACCGACCACCATCCCGACGTCTGGGCGGAGCCTGAGCGCTTCGACCCCCGGCGGTTCCTCCGTCCGGCCCCGCGGCCGCTCGTCGTGGCGCAGGGGGCGGGTGACGTCGAGACGGGGCATCGCTGTCCCGGGGTGCCGCTCACCGAGGACATCCTGAGCCTCGCGGTCGAACTGCTCGCCGCCGGGCCGGCGTACGCCGTGCCCGCGCAAGACCTGCGGATCAGCCTGCGCCGGATGCCCGCGGCGCCGCAGGACGGGTTCCGCATGGTCTTCGGCGGCTGAGCCGGATCCTCTGCCGTCCGCACGCGCGGAGGCCCGGGGTGGCCCCCGGACCTCCTGGTGTGTCAGCGCGCGTCGTCCGCGGTGACGTCGTCGTCGCCGACGTCGCCCTCCGCCTGCGACGGCTTGCCCGCCTGCTCCTCCGGCACCGCCTCGTCGGCGGTCCGGTCGCCGCCGGTCACCGCGACCCTCCCGACGACGAGCCGACGGTGCGGTCGGGCAGCGCGCCGAGCACGATCGCTCCTGCCCCGACGACGAGGTGGAAGCCGATGTCGAAGCCCGTGAAGCCCGTCGGCAGGAGCCCGAAGAGCGTCGGGTCGGCGAAGGCGAGAAGGCCCATGAGCACGTACATCACGCCGACGACGACGAGGACGGCGCGCCGGGCGCTGTCGGGCACGTTGGCGAACCCGACGATGAGGAGCGCCGCCGCGAGGACGACGCGGAGCACGTCGAGGGTGAGGTCGACGTTCATGAGTCCGAGGAAGTGGTCGCCCTCGATGAAGAACCCGACGATCGCCAGCAGTGCCACGACGATCCCGAGCACGATGGCCACGATGCGATGCATGGTCCGTCTCCTTGTCCGGGCGACGCGGTGCCGCCCTTCCCCGACGGTCCCCCGCGCCGCCCCCCTCGGCCCAGGGCTTCCCCGACGGCGGTCCTCGTGCTAGGAGCGCGCCCGGGAACGGGGATGGCCCGGGACCGCGGGGGTCCCGGGCCATCCGGTGATCGTCGCTGCGGTGCTCATCAGCGCGGCGGGAGCAGGAGCAGCCGATGACGGTCCCAGGCGCGCTCGCGCGCGGCCTGGTCGCTACGCTGACGGGCCAGTCGGGCGAGGTCTTCGCGCGACGCGGCGTACCGGCGCCGACCGTAGGTGATGAGCAGCAGACCGACCCGCAGGGCGAGCCGTTCGAGCGGGCGGGGCCGGCGCGAGGTCAGTCGCGGGGCCTCGTGCGCCACGAGCTCGTCGTGGGGAGGGTGGGTGGACAGGGTCGTGGACATGAGTGGTTTCCTCACAGGAGTGAATCGGTGCCGCTCGTGGCGGCGGTCGTGCGGTGATCGACCACGGACCGGCCCGGATGGGGCCGCCGAGTCGTGACGGGACGACGATCCGATGAGCAGTCGATCGACTGTCGGATCAGGGCTTCCTCAGCGTCGCCACCGTGAATCGGCGGCGGCGGGAGCCGCTCAGCCGATTCGGCCGGTGAGGACGCCGACGAAGCCGGCGGTACGCGTCGGGATCATTCCCGTGAGGTTCGCGGTGAGAATCACGTCCGGCTCCTTTCTGTGTGTTCGGCGTCGCGCGGGATCGCGCGTTGGTCAACGTAGCGGTGGCGTGCGCCGCGGCGCAACAGTCCGGGCGTGTCGTTCGACGGTCGTGACCCGACTGTGACCTTCGGGGGTGCTCTCACCCTCCGGCGTGGGATTTCCGCACGTCGGCGCGCGCCGTTAGCGTGGGGGCATCCCGGTCGCCCGACCCCGACCGGGCGGGACAGAGGTGCCGGTGGATCCTTCCGAACTCGCGGTCGATGCCGAGGAGCTGCGCCGCCTCGCCGAGTGCGCCAAGGAACCCATCCGCACACCCGGCTCCATCCAGTCCCACGGCACCCTCCTCGGGGTCGACCCCGCGGCCGCGACCGTCGTCGTCGCCAGCGAGAACGCCGCCGGATGGCTCGGCCGCCCGATCGCCGAGGCGGGCAACGCCGCGCTCGAGTACGCCGCCCGCACCGGCAACGCCGTCGACCCGGTGCGGGTCGAGTGGGCCGGGGAGCCGGCGGATGCCGTCGTGCACCGGGTGGACGGGCTCGCGATCGTCGAACTCGAACCGGTCGTCGACGGGCTCGAGTACGTGCGCACGGGCGTCGTGAGCGCCATCCAGCGGCTCTCGACGATCGGATCGGTCGAGGAGCTGCGCCGCGAGGCCGTCGTCGAGCTGCGTCGGCTCACGGGCTTCGACCGCGTCATGATGTACCATTTCCATCCCGACGGGCACGGCGAGGTCGTCGCCGACGAGCACGCCGAGGGCATGGAGCCCTACCTCGGGCTGCACTTCCCGTCGTCCGACATCCCGCCGCAGGCGCGCGCCCTCTACGTGACGAAGCTCTGCCGCGCGATCGTCAGCACCTCCGACCCGGGCATCCCGCTCGTCGCCTTGCCCGGCTCGCCGTACGCCGACGACGTGCGCGCGCTCGACCTCTCGCACGCCGAGCTGCGGAGCGTCTCGCCCTACCACCTGCAGTACATGCGCAACATGGGCCAGGCGTCGACGGTGTCGTTCTCGATCGTCGAGCAGGGGCGGCTCGTGGGCATGATCACGTGCGCCCACCGCACCGTCCGACGACTCCCCGTGCTGCTGCGCCGTTCGCTCGAGGTGCTCGCGACGCAGATCGGGATGCAGCTCGCGTCGCTCACCGAGATCGAACGCCTGCGCCGTACCGTCGAGGTGCGCGAGCGCCGCGCCGCGCTGCTCGCCCCGCTCTACGCCTCCGACGACATCCCGGAGGCGCTCCTCGGGGGCTCCCGCACGGTGCTCGACCTCGTTCCCGCGGACGGGGTCATCGTGCGCATCGACGGGGAGTCGCGCACGGCCGGCACGGTGCCGCCCGCGGCGGCCGTCGACGCCGTCCTCGCGCGACTCGGCGGCGAAGCGCTCACGTCGGAGTGCCTCGAGCGCGACCGCCCCGACCTGGCCGCGCTGCTCCCGGGCGTCGCGGGGCTCCTCGTCGTGCCGCTCGACGCCGAGGGCGACACCCTCGTCTTCGTGCGCGGCGAGGTCGCGCGCGAGATCTCGTGGCTCGGCGACCCGGGTTCGGCGAACCGGCCCGACGACCTTGCGCCGCGCGTGTCGTTCTCGGCCTGGCGGCAGAGCGTGCGCGGCCGGTCGGAGCCCTGGGGACCCGTCGTCGAGGAAGCGGCCGACCTCGGTCGCGAGCTCCAGATCGCCCTGCAGCGCCGTGCCGAGTCTCGTCTCGCCGAGCTCGCGATGCGCGACGCGCTCACGGGCCTCTTCAACCGGCGGTACCTCGTCGAGCGGCTCGCGACGCCCGGCCCCGTCGGGCCTCACGGCAAGGCGCTCCTGTTCGTCGACCTCGACGACTTCAAGCGCGTCAACGACGAGCACGGCCACGACGTCGGCGACGCCGTCATCCTCGAGTCGGCGCGGCGGCTCTCGGCGTACTCGCGCGCGCAGGACGTCGTCGTGCGCCTCGGCGGCGACGAGTTCATCGTCATCGTCGACGGCATCGCCGACACCGACGCGACGGCGCTCGCCGAGCGCATCGTGCAGGCGCTCGCCGTGCCGATCGTCGTGGGCGGCACGATCGTCGCGATCACCGCGTCGTGCGGCATCGTCATCGCCGAGCCGGGCTCGTCGCGCGAGGGGCTCCTCGAGGCGGCCGACGCCGCGATGTATCGCGCGAAGCGCGCGGGCCGCAACCGCGTCTCCGCCTGAGGGCTCGAGGCGTCAGCGCCCGTAGGTCTCGAGCAGGCGCAGCCAGAACTCGCTGAGCGTCGGATACGACGGCACGGCGTGCCACAGGCGCTCGAGGGGCACCTCGCCGACGATCGCGATCGTCGCGGCGTGCAGCAGTTCGCCGACGCCCGGACCCACGAGGGTGAGCCCGACGAGCACCCCGCGGTCCTCGTCGACCACGGCCCGCACCGTGCCGGCGTAGTCGTCGGCGAGCACCGTCGCTCCCGCGAGCCACGAGAGGTCGTAGTCGACGGCGCGCACGCGCAGCCCCGCCGCCTCCGCCGCCGCGAGGGTGAGCCCGACGGATGCCACCTCCGGGTCGGTGAACGTCACCTGCGGCACGGCGGCGTGATCGGCGGTCGCGACGTGACGTCCCCACGGGGCGTCATCCGGCTCCTCGCCACGAGCGTGCGCCGCGATGACGTCGCCGGCCGCGCGCGCCTGGTACTTGCCCTGGTGGGTGAGCAGAGCGCGGTGGGTGACGTCGCCGACGGCGTAGAGCCAGTCGACCCCGCGCACCCGCAGGGTGTCGTCGGTGTCGAGCCACGACCCCGGCTCGAGGCCGATCGTCTCGAGCCCGAGGTCGCCCGTGCGCGCGGCGCGACCCACCGCGACGAGCACCTCGTCGGCGCGCACCTCGGTGCCGTCGGAGAGCTCGAGCACCTTCGCCTCGCCCTCGCGCCGGGCGCGGACCGCCTCGACGCCCTCGCGCACGTCGACGCCGCGACCGCGGAGCGCCGACGCGACCCGGTCGCCCGCGAACGGCTCGAAGCCGCTCAGCAGTCCGCTGCGGGCGAGGACGGTCACGGTCGAGCCGAAGTCCGCGTAGGCGGTCGCCATCTCGACGCCGACGACCCCGCCGCCGAGGATCGCGAGGCTGCGCGGTGCGGCCTTCGCGCTCGTCGCCTCCCGACTCGTCCACGGCTCGAGGTCGGCGAGCCCCGGGATGTCGGGCAGGAGCGCGACGCTCCCGGTCGCGACGGCGACGGCGTGCCGGGCGACGAACTCGGTCGCGGCGCCGTCGGCCGCCGTCACGACGACGCGACGCTCGCCCGCGAGCCGCCCGTGGCCGCGCACGACCCGGATGCCCGCGCCCGCCGCCCAGGACACCTGCGAGGCGTCGTCCCAGTCGTGCACGATGCGGTCGCGGCGGGCGAACGCGGCCGAGGGGTCGACGTCGCCGACCGTGCCGACGCCGCCGACGGCCCGCGCCGCGCGAGTCGCCGTGCCGGCGCGCAGGAGCGCCTTCGAGGGCATGCACGCCCAGTAGGAGCACTCGCCGCCGACGAGCTCGGCCTCGACCAGGGCGACGGTCAGGCCACCCTGCACCGCGCGATCCGCGACGTTCTCGCCGACCGCGCCCGCGCCCACGACGACCAGGTCGACGTCGACGCGCTCCATGGGCGGGTCAGGCCGAAGCGGCCTTCTTCTCCGGCTCGGGGAGGATCTTCATGCCCGTCGTCGTGTTCGCCGAGTCGATGAGCTCCTCGAGCCACTCGCGGTTGATCTCGGTGGTCGGGGAGTCGAACTCGAAGCGCAGGATCGCCGCCGAGTTGACCCAGATGGTCTGCCGCGCCCCCTTCGCCCCGTCGATCGTGAGCGCGAAGCTCTCGTTGCGGCGCAGCTTGGCCAGCATGACGAGCTCGACGTGCGCGAGTGTGCGGTCGTCGATCTCGAACGACGCGGGCGGCGAACCATAGTGCAGGTGTCCCATCGAGGCGATCCTACGGGTGAAAGAAAATTCACGGGTAGCCTTGCGCCGTGGCCATCGTGAACCGACTGACCGTCGACGGGCGGGACTACTTCCTCCCCGAGCCCGTGACGGAGCTCAAGAACCAGATCCTCGCGGCGATCCAGGCCGGTGGCGGCTACGTCAACATCCCGCCGCTGCGCGGAGGACCGGGCATCGACATCCTGTTCTCGCCCGGCATGCCCGTGACGTGGTCGCAGATCGACGTGGGCGGCGACACCGCCGCCGTCGACGGCGAGGAGCACGACGCGACGTCGGCGGACGAGTTCGGCATCTGACGCCCCGCGTCTCCGCGTCATCGCATCGCGGTGACGCCGTCCGGCGTGCCCGGATCACGCGACGTCCGGCCTGCCCGGATCAGGCGACGCGGACGAGCAGCGGCTCGATCTCGTCGACCGGGAGCGGGGGCGAGAAGTAGTAGCCCTGCGCCCGGTCGCAGCCCCAACGCACCGCGCGGTCGAAGTGCTCGAGCGTCTCGATGCCCTCCGCCACGACGCACGCCTCGCGCTCGTGCGCGATCGCGAGGCACTCCCGCACGAGCGCGTCGACCTCGGGGCCGCCGTCGTGCACGAGCGACTTGTCGATCTTGACCTCGGTGAGCGGCAGCCGACGCACGAGCTCGAGCGAGGTGTGTCCCGTGCCGAAGTCGTCGACCGAGACGCCGACGCCGCCGTCGATGAGGGCCTGCAGTGTCGTAACCTCGTCGCGTTCGTAGGTGATCTCGGGCGACTCGGTCACCTCGACCGTCATCGCGAAGCGCGGCAGATCGAGTTCGCGCAGTCGGGCGAGCACGGCCGCGGCGAACTCGGGGCGTAGCTCCGACGGCGAGACGTTGAGCGAGAGGCCCACCTGCACGCCGCGCGCGTGCCAGTCGGCGATGCGTCGACCCGACTCTTCGAGCATGAACCGCCCGACGTCGGCGATGAGCCCGTACTGCTCGGCGATGTCGATGAACCGGCCCGGCAGCAGGAGCCCGTGCTCGGGATGCCGCCACCGGCACAGCGCCTCCACGGCGACCACGCGACCGGTCTTCAGGTCGTACTGCGGCTGGAAGAACGCGGTCAGTTCGCCCGCGATGAAGGCATGGCGGAGCTGTCCCGCCAACTCGGCCGCCGAACGCGGCTGATCGCCCTCATGCACCGATCCAGATTCGGTCGCGTTCGGGTCGCGGTCAACAGGGGACGGCTGGTCCATCGCGTGCGTATACTACGCCCGCCCCGTGGGAAGGGAGCCCCCCACTCCGGGATCGACAACGGATTCCGTCGCGTTATGCTCCGGAGAGTGGGCACCCTGACGTACGACTCCAAGCTCGCGGTCTCCTTCGACGACCGTGTCCTCGCACACCTCCAGGTCGTGATCTGGTCGAAGCTGCGCCGCGGCGAGCACTTCTCGTTCACGTGGACCGAGCCCTCGCGCAGCGGCTTCGGGCGCACCTCGATCTGGCTCGCGCCGAGCATCCCGCTGACGTTCGAGTACTTCGGCGGGCGGCAGCCGCGACTCAACCCCGAGTGGGTGCAGATCCTCAGCAAGTCGGCGAACTCCCCGGGCGGGCTCGTGCTGACGCCGGAGCCGCCGGAGAAGGACACCCCGGCCTCCTAAGCAGCGCCGCCGGGACTGTCAAGCCCCCGGAGTCGGCACGGGGAGCGTCGTACGTTCCTGACATGACTCTGCAGCTCCCTGCGACCGAAACCAGCTCCGGGGTGCGCTGGATGAACCCCGAGGCGGGGCTCTGGGTAGCCCACCGCCACGGCGACTATGCCGGCATGGTCGAACGATCGGCCGGCGAATACCACGCGAGGAGCGCCCGCGGCCGTGCGCTCGGTTCGTTCCCGGACCTCGACTCAGCGCTCGCCGTCATCGACGGCGGAGTCGAGGCCTCCGAGGGCGCTCCTCGCGGTGCTCGCGCACTCCTGGTGCTCATCAACGGCGGTGCGGCCGCGACGGCACTCGCGCTCGGCGCGCTGCTGCTGCGATGACCCTGTTGCATCCCGCCAGCACGGGTTCACCCGTCTCGATGTGGTTCGTCGACGGCTTGCCCGTCCGTCTCACAAGCGGCGGAGACCGGTTCGCCGTCGTCGACGAGCCCCGGTGCGCCGACATCAACGGAGAGCGCTACTGGCGCCTGCGGGCGCGGGGGGCCGACGGTGCGATATCGACCTTCGACGTGCGCGAAGCGGCGGCGGGCTGGGTGCTCGCGGGCGTCGACCCCGTCGACCGGACGGGCCGCCCGTGAACGCGGGCGGGGCGCCCGCGGCCCCGCCGAGCTGGCCCGGGTCGGCCTATCCGCTCGGGGCGACGTTCGACGGCAACGGCACCAACTTCGCGCTGTTCAGCGAAGGCGCCGAGCGCGTCGAGCTGTGCCTCTTCGACGAGGCGGGCGTCGAGACCCGCGTGGAGTTCACCGAGGTCGACGCCTACGTCTGGCACGCGTACCTCCCGGGCATCCAGCCGGGGCAGCGCTACGGCTACCGCGTCCACGGGCCGTGGGACCCCACGAAGGGACTGCGCTTCAACCCGAACAAGCTGCTGCTCGACCCGTACGCGAAAGCGACGGCGGGCGACATCCGCTGGGGGCAGTCGCTGTTCTCGTATCCGTTCGGCGACGAGGACGGCCGCAACGACGACGACTCCGCGGCCGACATGATGCACGGCGTCGTCGTCAACCCGTTCTTCGACTGGACCGGCGACGTCGCCCCTCGTACGCCCTACAAGGACTCGGTCGTCTACGAGGCGCACGTGCGGGGACTCACGATGCGCCATCCCGAGGTGCCCGCGGGACTGCGCGGCACCTACGGCGGGATCGCGCATCCCGCCGTGATCGCGCACCTGCAGAAGCTCGGCGTCACGGCGATCGAGCTCATGCCCGTGCACCAGTTCGTCAACGACTCGGTCCTGCAGGACAAGGGGTTGTCGAACTACTGGGGCTACAACACGATCGGCTTCTTCGCGCCGCACGCCGCCTACGGCTCGGGAGCGCCCGGCCAGCAGGTGCAGGAGTTCAAGGCGATGGTGCGCGCCCTCCACGCGGCGGGCATCGAGGTCATCCTGGATGTCGTCTACAACCACACCGCGGAGGGCAACCACCTCGGGCCCACGCTCTCGATGCGCGGCATCGACAACGCCGCCTACTACCGGCTCGTCGACGACGACCCGCGGTACTACATGGACTACACGGGCACCGGGAACTCGCTCAACGTCAGGCACCCGCACACGCTGCAGCTCATCATGGACTCGCTGCGCTACTGGGTGACCGAGATGCACGTCGACGGGTTCCGCTTCGACCTCGCGGCGACGCTCGCGCGCGAGTTCTACGAGGTCGACCGACTCGCGACGTTCTTCGAGCTCGTGCAGCAGGACCCGGTGGTCTCGCAGGTGAAGCTCATCGCCGAGCCGTGGGACGTCGGTCCGGGCGGCTACCAGGTGGGCAACTTCCCGCCGCAGTGGACGGAGTGGAACGGCAAGTACCGCGACACGGTGCGCGACTTCTGGCGCGGCGAGCCCGCGACGCTCGGCGAGTTCGCGTCGCGGATCACCGGCTCCGCCGACCTCTACGAGTCGTCGGGGCGGCGCCCGGTCGCGTCGATCAACTTCGTCACCGCACACGACGGCTTCACACTGCGCGACCTCGTCTCCTACGACGAGAAGCACAACGAGGCGAACGGCGAGGACGGCAACGACGGTGAGAGCCACAACCGCTCCTGGAACTCCGGCGTCGAGGGCGAGACCGAGGATGCCGGCATCCTCGAGCTGCGCGCGCGGCGGCAGCGCAACTTCCTCGCGACGCTTCTGCTGAGCCAGGGCGTGCCGATGATCCTGCACGGCGACGAGCTCGGCCGCACGCAGCAGGGCAACAACAACGTCTACGCGCAGGACTCCGAGCTCTCCTGGGTCGACTGGGACGCCGCCGACCGGGGGCTCGTCGAGTTCACCTCCGCTCTCGTGCGGCTGCGCCGCGAGCACCCGACCTTCCGCCGCGCCCGCTTCTTCGACGGGCGGCCCGTGAAGCGTGGCGCGCGGGGCGAGCCGTGGCCCGACCTCGAGTGGCTGCGGCCGTCGGGCGAGCTCATGCTGCCCGAGGACTGGGAGGCCGGCTTCGGCAAGGCGATCGGGATGTTCCTCAACGGCCAGGGCATCCACGGGCGCGGCCCGCGCGGCGAGCGCATCGTCGACCGCAGCTTCCTCATCTGGTTCTCGGCCGACGCCGACGACCTCGAGGTCGTCGTGCCCGACGTCTTCGACGGGATGACGTGGGACGTCGTCGTCGACACGAGCGGTGCCGACGTCGACCGGGCCCCGCTCGCGACCGGCGACCGGCTGACGATGGCGCCGCACTCGCTCGTCGTGCTGCGCGAGCACGTCGAGCCGGAGGCGGGCGACGCCGCGGTGAGCGCGACCCTCGCGACGCCGGCCGGGGAGGCACCGTGACGCGCGTGCCGGTCTCGACCTACCGGCTCCAGGTGTCCGCCGACTTCCCGCTCGACGCCGTCGCGGAGGTCGCCGACTACGTGCGCGGCCTCGGCGCCGACTGGCTCTACCTCTCGCCGCTGCTCGCCTCGACGCCGGGCTCGACGCACGGCTACGACGTCGTCGACCACGACCGCGTCGACCCCGATCGCGGCGGCGCCGAGGGGCTCGAGCGGGTCGCCGCCCGGGCGCGCGGGCTCGGCCTCGGCGTGCTCGTCGACATCGTGCCCAACCACATGGGCGTCGGCATCCCGCACGCCAACGCGGCGTGGTGGGACGTGCTGCGGCTCGGCCGGGCATCCGCGTTCGCGGCGTGGTTCGACGTCGACTGGGACGCCGGGGGCGGGCGACTCCGGATCCCCGTGCTCGGCGAGGACCTCGCCGCGGCGGTCGCCGCCGGGACGCTCCGCGTCGAGGGCGACGAGTTGCGCTACCACGACCACCGGTATCCGCTCGCGCCCGGCACGGCGGGGGACGACGTGCTCGCCGTGCATGCGGCGCAGCACTACGAGCTCGTGCACTGGACGCGCGCCGACGCGGAGCTCAACTACCGGCGGTTCTTCGCCGTCAACGAGCTCGCCGCGGTGCGGGTCGAGCTGCCCGAGGTGTTCGACGCGACGCACCGCGAGATCCTGCGCTGGGTGCGCGAGGGTCTCGTCGACGGGCTCCGGGTCGACCACCCCGACGGGCTCGCCGACCCGGGCGGATACCTCGACCGGCTCGCGACCGCGACGGGCGGGGCGTACGTGCTCGTCGAGAAGATCCTCGAGAGCGGGGAGGCGCTGCCGCCGTTCTGGGCGACCGCGGGCACGACGGGCTACGACGCGCTCGCCGAACTCGACCGGGTGCTCGTCGACCCCGCCGGCCGGGCCGTGCTCGAGGACCTCGACGTGCGGCTGCGCGGGGAGCGCCGCGCGTGGGGCGACCTCATCCACGACACGAAGCGCGCGATCGCCGACGGCATCCTGCGCTCGGAGGTGCTGCGGCTCGAGCGCGACCTCCTCGCCGAGGAGCCGACGGCGGCGGATGCCGGACCGCTCGCCGACGCGCTCGCCGAGCTGCTCGCGTGCTTCCCCGTCTACCGCAGCTACCTGCCCTACGGCGCCGAGCACCTCGAGCACGCCGTGCACGAGGCGCGGCGCCGCCGACCCGAGTTGCACGCGACCCTCGACGTCGTCGCCCGCGCGCTGCGCGACCCCGACCGCCGCGTCTCGGTGCGCTTCCAGCAGACCTCGGGGATGGTCATGGCGAAGGGCGTCGAGGACACGGCGTTCTACCGCGTCTCGCGGCTCGCGTCGCTCACCGAGGTCGGCGGCGACCCCGACGAGTTCGCGCTCGACGTCGACGCGTTCCACGCGCGGCAGCAGGCGCGCTTCGCGGCCCTCCCGGGTTCGATGACGACGCTGTCGACGCACGACACGAAGCGCGGCGAGGACACCCGCGCGCGCATCACGGCGCTCGCCGAGGTGCCCCGCGAGTGGGCCGCGTTCCTCGCCCGGCGGCGGGCGGCGCTCGACCTCGGCGACGGCCCGTTCGAGAACCTGCTCTGGGAGTCGATCGCGGGTTCGTGGCCGCGCGAGCGCGAGGCGCTGCACGCCTACGCCGAGAAGGCCGCGCGCGAGGCGGGCACGTCGACGACCTGGACGGCGCCCGACGCGGCGTTCGAGGAGCGGCTGCATGCGCTCGTCGGCAGCGTCTTCGACGATCCCGGCACGCGCGCCGACCTCGAGGCGATCGTCGCCCTCATCGCGCCCGCGGGCTGGTCGAACGGGCTCGCGCTCAAGCTCCTGCAACTCGCCGGACCCGGCGTGCCCGACGTCTACCAGGGCAGCGAGCTCTGGGAGCGGTCGCTCGTCGACCCCGACAACCGCCGGCCCGTCGACTTCGCCGAGCGCGGCGCCCTCCTCGCGCGCCTCGACGCGGGCGAGCTGCCGGCGGTCGGCCCCGACGGCGCCGCGAAGCTCCTCGTCACCTCGCGCACGCTCCGCGCCCGACGCGACCACCCCGAGCTCTTCGACCGCTACCTGCCGCTGCCCGTGCTCGGCCCCGCCGCGAAGCACGTCGTCGCGGTCGACCGCGGAGGCGCCGTCGTCGTCGCGACGCGCCTGCCGATCGGCCTCGAGGGTCGCGGCGGTTGGGCGGGCACCTCGCTGCTCGTCGCTCCGGGGCGTCGGGTCGACGCCTTCACGGGCGCCGAGCACGACGGCGACGTCCTCGCGCTCGACGACGTGCTCGCGCGCTACCCCGTCGCCCTCCTGCTTCCGGAGTCGAGGTGACGGGCGTGCGGGTGTGGGCGCCGCGCGCGGAGCGGGTGGGCGTCGTCGTCGAGGGCGAGCGGCATCCGATGGTGCCCGAGCCGGGCGGCTGGTGGTCGGGACCCGTCGTGGCCCCGGGCGCCCGCTACGGCTTCCTGCTCGACGACGATCCCGAGCCGCGCCCCGACCCGCGCGGCCGGCGCCTCCCCGACGGCGTGCACGGGCTCACCGAGGCGACGGAGCCCCGGGTCGCCGACGTCGGCGCGTGGCGCGGGCGCGAGTTGCGGGACGGGGTCATCTACGAGCTTCACGTCGGCACCTTCACCGCCGACGGCACCCTCGACTCCGCCATCGCGCGGCTCGGCCACCTCGTCGACCTCGGGATCGCATTCGTCGAGCTGCTTCCCGTCAACGCCTTCAACGGCACGCACAACTGGGGCTACGACGGCGTCGCCTGGTTCGCCGTGCAGGAGAGCTACGGCGGACCAGACGCCTACGCGCGCTTCGTCGCCGCGTGCCACGACCGCGGGCTCGGCGTCATCCAGGACGTCGTCTACAACCACCTCGGGCCGAGCGGCAACTACCTGCCGCTGTTCGGCCCCTATCTCCGCGCCGAGGGGGCGAACACGTGGGGAGCGGAGGTCGACCTCGACGAACCCGAGGTGCGGCGCTACATCCTCGACAACGCGCGCATGTGGTTCGAGGAGTACGGCGTCGACGGGTTGCGGCTGGATGCCGTGCACGCCCTGCGCGACACGTCGCGCGAGCACATCCTCGCGACCCTCGCGCGCGAGACCGACCAACTCTCCCACCGGCTCGGGCGCCCGCTCACCCTCATCGCCGAGTCCGACCTCAACGACCCCGTCATGTTCCGGTCGCGCGACGACGGCGGGCACGGGCTCACGGCGCAGTGGAGCGACGACTACCACCACGCCGCGCACGTCGCCCTCACGGGGGAGACGACCGGGTACTACGCCGACTTCGAGCCGCTCTCGGCGCTCGGCACCGTCGCGACCCGCGGCTTCTTCCACGCGGGCACCTGGTCGTCGTTCCGCGACCGCGTGCACGGCGTGCCGCTCGAGGACGACGACGAGGCGTGGCGGCTCGTGACGTTCACGCAGGACCACGACCAGATCGGCAACCGCGCCGCGGGCGACCGGCTGTCGGCATCCCTCTCGCCGCGCCGGCTCGCGATCGCCGCCGTCCTGGGCGTGCTGAGCCCCTCGACGCCCATGCTCTTCATGGGGGAGGAGTGGGGGGCGTCGACCCCGTGGCAGTTCTTCACCTCGCACCCCGAGCCCGAGCTCGGCCGCGCGACCGCCGAGGGACGCATCGCCGAGTTCGCCCGCCACGGCTGGGATCCGGATGCCGTGCCCGATCCGCAGGACCCCGAGACGTTCACCCGCTCGAAGCTCGACTGGACCGAGCTCGACACCGAGCCGCACCGCACCCTGCTCGCGCAGTACCGGCAGCTCATCGCCCTCCGGGCCGCGACCCCGGACCTGCGCAGTCCGCGCCTCGGCGAGTTGCACGCCGACGTCGACGAGGCGACACGTCGGGTGACGTTCCTGCGCGGGCGGGTGCGCATCCGGATCAATCTCGGCGAGGCGGAGTGGACGCTGCCGGTCGCCGAAGAGGTGCTGTTCCGCACGTCGGACGACGTCGCGGGCGACCCCGTGACGCTCCCGCCGGACTCGGCGCTCGTGTCCCGCATCGGGTAGCACGCCGGGTCGGCGCTGACAACCCCTGGGTTTCCGACGTTCGCTCCGCCGAACATGGAGAGACCATGACTCTCACCGCCGATCGCCGGGTCCGTTCGACCGCCCGTGCCGCGCGGCCCGGCACCTCCGCTCCCGCCTCGTCCGCCCTCCCGTCGGCGCGTCCGGCCCTCGTCGCCGTGCTCGTGCTCGACGACGTCTACCGCGTCCTCGAGGGCGACCGCACGGTCGGCTACATCCAGCTCGCCGGACCGGTCTTCGTCGCCCTCCGCGGCGAGGTCTACAACACCTCCGTCGAGATCGCCCAATGCCTCGACCTCGAGACGGCCGTCGCCCGCCTGGAGTGCGCGACCGCATGACGCGGGCCGCGCCGACGCCGTCAGCGCAGCGTCGCCTCCTCGATCTCGATGCCGCGCGCCGCGTTCGCCGCGAGACTCATCGCCTCGACGAGGGCCTGGTCGATCGCCGCGGGGGTGCCGCCGTCGAATTTGTAGTGCAGGTCGCACGACGGATGCACCCAGATGGAACTGCGGCCGCCCCCGACGTCGGAGGAGTCGTGCCACGAGATGAGGAACGGCTCGTGCCGGCGCAGCTTCGACGTCGCGACGAGCTTGAGGTGCGCGAGGATGCGGTCGTCGATGCGCACGGGCGTGCGCGACGCGCCGTAGAAGAGGGTTCCCACGCGTCCGACCCTACGACCCGCAGCCCGGAGGCCGCATGACCCCCGAATCCGCTCCGATCGACCGCCTGGCCGACGATGTGCGCGCCCGCGTCCACCCTCGCGGGATTACGGTCGCCGTCGCCGAGTCCCTCACGGGAGGTGCGCTCGCCGCCGCTCTGGCCCGGGCGCAGGACGCGGGAGAGTGGTTCGCGGGCGGCGTCGTGGCCTACACCTCGGCGACGAAGTTCCGCGTACTGGGAGTGCCCGAGGGGCCCGTCGTCACCGCCCGCGCCGCGCGCGCCATGGCGGTCGGGGCGCTCGAGCTCACCGGAGCCGACGTCGCCGTCGCCGTCACGGGGGTCGGGGGTCCGGGCGCGGAGGAGGGGCGCCCGGCGGGCACCGTCTTCATGTGCACGGCGGTGCGCACGGCCGACGAGCCCGTCACTCACGACTTCGCCCACGAGTTCGAGGGTGAGCCGGAGGACATCGTGGCGAGCACGATCGAGCACGCCCTCCGCCACCTCTCCGGGGCGCTCCTCGTCTGACCTGTGACGTCAACCCCCTCACCCGGCGGGTCCTGCGGGCGTATACCAGAAGGATGAGAGCTCGGGCGCGACACGCTCCTCCCGCGCGTCCAGGATCCGTCATGAAGAGGGAGGACGGCTGCGCGAAGGTGGTCATCGAGCCATGAGGCATCGGCTGCGTGACCGCGGACTGACGCTCACGCTCTTCGCGCTCTTCGTCGTCTTCCTCGGCGGAATGGCCGTCACGGGGTGGCAGGTCGCGGGTCAGGACGCGCTCGACCACGGGAGCGCGCCGCCGACGTTCACGGAGTACCTCGCGAGCGGCGACTTCGCCGAGGCGACTTTCGAGAACTGGGAGAGCGAGTTCCTGCAGATGGGCGCCTACGTGGTGCTCACGATCTTCCTGTTCCAGCGGGGTTCGTCGGAGTCGAAGTCGCCCGACGGCGGCGAGGCGGTCGACGAGGATCCGCGGAGCCACCGCGACGACCCGGACGCCCCGTGGCCCGTGCGCCGGGGCGGGTTGTGGCTCGTGCTCTACGAGAACTCGCTCCTCATCCTCTTCGCGCTGCTGTTCGCGGGGTCGTTCGTCGCCCACCTCGTGAGCGGCGCCGCGGCCTACAGTGAGGAACAGCTCGAGCACGGGTCGCCCGGCCTCACCCCGCTCGACTACCTCGGGACGTCGCAGTTCTGGTTCGAGTCGTTCCAGAACTGGCAGAGCGAGTTCCTCGCGGTCGGGGTGCTCGTCGCGGCGGCGGTGTTCCTGCGACAGCGCGGCTCCCCCGAGTCCAAGCCCGTCGCGGCACCGCACGCCGAGACGGGCTAGGACCGGACGGGTTCAGCCCGCGACCTTCTCCAGCATCGAGCGCAGCTCCTCGCTCGTGTGGGTCTCCTGCTCGAGGTTGGCCTGCAGGAGCGCGACGGCGTCCGGCATCCCCATCGCCTGGAGCGGGATGATGAGCGACTGGTAGGCGGAGATCTCGTAGTGCTCGTTGCCGAGCGCGCACGACAGCACGACCTGGTCGATGAGCTTCGGCCCCGACTTGCCGATGAGCGACTCCGCCTGGCGCGTGATGCCCGTCGTGCTCGGCGACGGTGCCGTCGTGTCGCGCAGGTCGAGCAGCTTGAAGACCTGGTGCAGGTTCTCGATCTGCTCCTTCGTCTCGTCGGCGTGGTGGTCGAACATCTTCTTGATCTCGGCCGACTTCGCCGCCGACTTCAACTCGCCGAGGGCCGCGAGGGAGTGGTCCTCCATCGTGAGCGCCGTCCGCAGCTGCAGGTGGAGCAGGTCGATCGGGGCTTCGAGAGTGGCGGTCGCCATGTGCGTTGTCCTTTCGTCGCGGGTGCTCTTCGACGCTAAGACGCACTCCCCGCGCGCTTAAGGGCTTGCCAACGGCCCCGCCGGATGCTTCAGCCCCGCGCCTCCCGGCGCCACACGAGTTTGAGCGCCGACCAGTCGGCGTCGAGCGCGGCGACCTTGACGTCGACGAGGTCGCGCAGCAGTGCCGTGTCACGGATGAGGTTCTCGTCGACGTCGCTCACGTGCCCGGCGGCCTTGCGCGGCCACGCCATCCACAGGGCGCCCGCGGGGAAGACCCGCCGCTCGTGCTGCTCGATCGTGCGGCGCACCTCGTCGGCGCCGCGCACGAAGGCGAGCACGACGTCGGCGTCGCCGTCGCGGCGCAGCGACGCGTCGGGAGGCGTCTCGAAGGCCCAGTCGTCGGGGGCGCCGACGAGGTCCCACGTCGTTCCGGCCTTCAGGCCGAGCTTCGTCGACTGCGGGGTGCCCGAGTACCCGGCTGCGGTCATGCCACCGAGTATGGCGCGAGCACCGGGGGATGCGGGATCCTGAGAACGCGAGGTTTTCCCAGCGATCGGGAGTCGTCGTCAACCTCCGTGGGGGCATCGCGCGTCGAAGGGGCATGAGAACCGCCGTGGCCGAGAGGACCCAGGTCGACCTGGATGCCTTCGTCGCGCGCGAGTACCCGAAGGTCGTCGCCGCCGTCGG
>Ga0065721_10050851_pt1 | contig 17511 bp, 12 predicted proteins | sample Mesricmetagenome_FD_59108 | JGI IMG/M metagenome (GOLD analysis project Ga0065721, IMG submission 59108) | Mesophilic microbial community from rice straw/compost enrichment Sample: eDNA_1 v2 (version 2) | ecosystem: Engineered > Solid waste > Grass > Composting > Bioreactor | place: USA: Davis... | reverse complement strand
CCCGGCGCGGCCTAGCCGGCCTCGCGCAGCCCCGCCAGCAGGGCGGCGACGTCGCCGCGGCGGAAACCCCAGCCCGCCGCCTTCTCCGCCTTGTCGATCATGGCGTCCACCCGCTCCGGGGGCAGGCGCGCCGCCTGGAACAGCGGCCCGCCCTTGGCCTTGGCGAAGCCGTAGCCGTTCACCAGCACCACGTCCACGTCCTGGGCCGAGCGGGCGATGCCTTCCTCGACGATCAACGCCGCCTCGTTGACGATGGCGCCCATGATCGCGTCGGCAATGTCCCTGCCCTCGGGCGCGGCCCGTCCGTGCTTCGCCGCCCGGGCGCGGACCAGTCCGGTGACGACGGGCGAGGGCACCGCCTTGCCGTTGTCGTCATAGTCGTACCAGCCGGCATTGGTCTTGCGGCCGAGCCGGCCCATTTCGCACACCGTGTCCGGCAGGCGCACATAGCGTTCGCGCGGGTCGCGGCCGGCATCCTTGCTGCGGCGCAGCCGCCAGGCGATGTCGAGCCCGGAAATGTCCGACACGGCGAACAGGCCCATGGCGAATCCGAGCCCCGTGGCCGCCGCGTCGATGTCCTGGGGCAGGGCGCCGTCGTCCAGCGCATATTCGCATTGGGCCCGATAGCGCGCATAGATGCGGTTGCCGATGAAGCCTTCGCAGGGCCGGGCCAGCACCGGCAGCTTGCCGATGGTCCTGGCCAGGGCGAATGCCGTGGCCAGGACCTCGGGATGCGTGCCGGCGCATTGCACCACTTCCAGCAGCTTCATGCGCGGCACCGGCGCGAAGAAATGCAGCCCCAGGAAACGCTCGGGCCGGCCGCTGGCTGCGGCCAGGGCCTCGATGTCGAGATAGGAGGTGTTGGTGGCGATGATGGCATCGGGCGCCAGCGCGCGGCCGAGCCGGCCGATCACCTCGGTCTTGACGGAGCGGTCCTCGAACACCGCCTCGATGACGAGATCGGCGTTCCCCAGGGTCTCGAGCTCCGTTTCGGTCCTCAGCAGGGCGAGCCGATCCTTTGCCGTGCCGTCACCGAGCTTGCCCAGCCTTTCCAGGTCGCCCAGCCCCTTGTTGATCGTCTCCCGCGCCCGTGTCAGCGCCTCTTCGTTGCTGTCCACCAGCGCCACGGGCAGGCCGGCGGCCAGCAGCACGGTGGCGATGCCCGCCCCCATGGTGCCGGCGCCAACCACCCCCGTGCGGGCAACCTTCCGTGCCGGCGCGGCTTCCGGCAGCTTGGCGGCGGCCCGCTCGGCAAAGAAATTGTAGCGCAGCGCGCTGGCCTCCTCGCCCGTCCGCAACCGCTGGAAGGCCGCCCGCTCGCGCTTCAGCGCCTCCTCCACCGGCGTGGTTTCGATCAGGCGGATGGCCGCGATCGCCTCGCTGACGCATTCACGGCCACGCCCCTTGGCCAGCGCGGCCCGCGCCGCCGCCTCGATCTCTTCCGCCGTCGCGGCCGGCGGCGTCAGGCGGCTGGCGAGCCGCTTGCCCTTGCCGGAAAGCAATCGCATGGCGTCCTCCACCAGCCCGGTCTCGGCGAGGGCGTCGATCATGCCCAGCGCCAGCGCCTCGGGCGCCGGAACGCGGCGCGCCGAGGTGATGAGCTCGATGCCCCTCGGCAGGCCCACGAGGCGCGGCAGGCGCTGCGTGCCGCCCGCCCCGGGGATCATGCCCAGCCCCACCTCGGGCAGGCCGACAACGGCCTCGGGCGCGGCGATGCGCCAGTCGCAGGCCAGGGCCAGCTCGTATCCCCCGCCCAGGGCGGCGCCGTGAATGGCGGCGATCACCGGCCAGGGGCAGGCCTCGATCGCCGCCAGCACTTCGGGCAGCTCCGGCGGCGGCAGGGCCTTGCCGAACTCCTTGATGTCGGAGCCGGCGATGAAGGTCCTGCCGGCCCCGACGATCACCACGCCCGAAATGTCCCCCTGTCCCCCGACATGCCCCAAGGCCATGAGCAGGCCCTGGCGCACCGCCGCCGAACTGGCATTGACCGGCGGGTTGTCGATGAATATCAGCGCAACGTCGCCCCTGCGATCCAGGCGCACTGCCGGGCTGAAAGCGGTGGCGGCGTCGGAATAGCGGATGTCGGTCACGGTGTTTCTCGCGGCATTTCCAGGGAAATTGCCATTGCTGTAGCGCGTTTGCCGGGCCTCTGAGTTTGCAAGTTCTGCAAAGATCGTTTGAGGTATTTTGCAGTTTTTCTGCGTTCAGCGAACTGCACGATAGGCCGAACGGCTCGAAGTGGCCGGCAGTCGGGTTCGCGCACCGGCGCGAGCGAAAGGGAGGCGGAGTTGAGCGCTGTTGTTTCACCCTGGTCTGAGCGGATCGGCGGTCTGGTCATTCTCCTGCTGGGCCTGGGCATAGCCGGGCAGTCCTTCAGCTATCCCTTGGGCACCATCAACAATATGGGGGCGGGGTTCTTCCCCCTCGTCGCCGGCCTGACCATGGCGCTGCTCGGCGGGCTGATCTTCTGGAAGGTTCCCGATGCGGGCCAGCCGGTCGAGACCACCAGCCTCAGCCTGCGCCCGGCCTTCTTCGTCTTCGGCGGCATCCTCGCCTGGGCCCTGCTGCTGCGCCCGGCCGGGCTCATCGCCGCCACCGTCGCCCTGTCGCTGCTGTCGGCCTTCGCCTATCCCAGGCCCGACTTCATCCGCATCGCCATCACCGTCGTCGTGCTGCCGGTCCTGGGCTGGCTGCTGTTCATCTACGGCCTGGGCATGCCCATGCGCGCCTTCCCCTGGTAACGCGAAGGGACGAGAAAAATGGATTATCTGTCAGCCATCCAGCTGGGCTTCGCCACCGCGTTCGAGTGGAACAACCTGCTCTTCTGCCTGGTCGGGGTGGCTCTCGGCACGGTGGTGGGGCTGCTGCCGGGCATCGGCGCGCTGTCCACCATCTCCATGCTGCTGCCGCTCACCTTCTACATGGAGCCGACCACCGCCATCATCATGCTGGCGGGCGTGTTCTACGGCGCCCAGTATGGCGGCTCCATCGCTTCCATCCTGCTCAACATCCCCGGCACCGCCACCAATGCCATCACCTGCCTCGACGGCTATCCGCTGGCCAAGCAGGGGCGCGCCGGCGTGGCGCTGGCCATCACCACCCTGTCCTCCTTCGTCGGCGGTTCCTTCGCCATCCTGGTGTTGATGCTGCTCGGGCCGCTGCTGGCCGAGGTGGCGCTGGCGTTCGGCGCGCCCGAATACACCGCCATCATGGTCTTCGGCCTCATCGCCGCCTCCACCCTGTCGGGCGGCTCCATGCTCAAGGGCCTGGCCATGGTGGTCGTCGGGGTGGCGCTCGGCACGGTGGGCATGGACATGAACACCGGCGTGCAGCGCTTCCAGTTCGGCATGCGCGATCTGTCCGACGGCCTCAGCATCGTCGCCCTGGCCATGGGCCTGTTCGGCGTCGCCGAGATCCTCGTCAACCTCATGCGCAGCGACGGCAGCCCGTTCAAGGTGCACGACGTCACCCTGCGCTCGCTTATCCCGACCCGCAAGGATGTCAGGGAAAGCACCATGCCCACCGTGCGCGGCACGCTGATCGGCACGGTGCTCGGCATCCTGCCCGGCACCGGCGCCACCATCGCCTCCTTCATGGCCTATGCCACCGAAAAGCGCGTCTCCAGGACCCCGGGCATCTTCGGCAAGGGTGCCATGGCCGGCATCGCCGCGCCGGAGGCTTCCAACAACGCCGCCGTGCAGTCCGCCTTCATTCCCACGCTGAGCCTCGGCATTCCGGGCGATGCGGTCATGGCGGTGATGCTGGGCGCGCTGATGATCCATGGCATCGCCCCCGGCCCCTCGCTCGTCAACCAGCATCCGGAGCTGTTCTGGGGCCTCATCGCCAGCTTCTGGATCGGCAACGTGATCCTTCTGGTGCTCAACCTGCCCTTCATCGGCCTGTTCGTGCGCATCCTCAAGATCCCCTACGATGCGCTCTACGTGGCCATGCTGTTCTTCATCTGCGTCGGCGTGTTCTCCATCCGCAACAGCGTCTTCGACGTCTTCGTGGTCATCGCCTTCGGCATCGTCGGCGTGTTCATGATCCTCGGCCGCTACCCGGCGGCGCCGCTGCTGCTCGGCTTCATCCTCGGCCCGATGATCGAGGAGAACATGCGCCGTGCCCTGCTGATCTCGCGTGGCTCGTTCGATATCTTCGTGTCGACGCCCGTTTCGGCCACCTTCATCGTATTGAGCCTGGTGACGCTGGTTGCGACGGCGGGCCTGCCGCTGGTAAGACGGGCCATCAGGAAGGCGGCCAGCGACGTGACGGTCGAAAACGAGGGGTAAGAGGTGAGAGAGCAGCCCGTTCCAATCCCGTCGGGACAGGGTGAACGGCGCAATGTGCAGGACCTGCCCAGCCTGCGCGATATGGAGCTCTTCGTGATCGTGGTGCAGTCCGGCAGCTTCTCGGCCGCCGGGCGGCGCGTCGGGCTCTCGCCCGCCTCGGTCTCGCGCTACATCAACGCGCTGGAGGACCGGCTGGGGGTCCGGCTGCTCAACCGCACCAGCCGCAAGCTCTCGCTCAGCGACATGGGGGCGATCTTCTTCCAGCGGGCCGAGCGCATCCTCAACGACGTGCGCGAGACCCAGATCGAGGTGACGCGGGAGCATGTCCGGCCCCAGGGCACGCTGCACGTGCATTCCCGCATGCTGGTCGGGCTGCAATATATCGCGCCGGCCCTGCCGGCCTTTCTCGACCAGTATCCCGAGATCAATGTCGATCTCACCCTGTCCAACGACGATGTCGACATCATCGAGCACAATATCGATGTCGACATCCGCATCGGCCAGCTCGCCGATTCCTCGCTGATCGCGCGCAAGCTGGTGGACAGCGAGCGGGTGCTCTGCGCCACCCCGGGCTATCTGGCGGGCCGCCCGCCCATCGCCGAGCCGCGCGATCTGCTCGCGCACAACTGCCTCGCCTACCGCATCAATCTGGGTGGCGTCACCTGGCGCTTCCTGTCGGCGGACGGGCAATTGACCGAGGTGCCGGTCACCGGCTCGATGCGCACCAATAGCGGCCCGGCCCTGCACATCGCCATGATGGAGGGCCTGGGCATCTCGCTGATGCCGGACTGGGCCGTGGCCCGCGAACTGGCGGCGGGGCGGCTGGTGCGCCTGCTGCCGCAATACCGCATCAGCTTCACCTCCTTCGAGAACGCGGTCTATGCCGTCTATTCGCCCACCCGCCATCTGCCGGTGAAGGCGCGGGTGTTCATCGACTATCTGGCCAGGCACTTCCAGTCGGTACGGGTCTAGATTCCGCGTTTCGGGGGAACACCGGCGCGCATCCGCGCTGCATTCCTCCTTCCGTCTTTTCATTTCCTGCAACGATTCTCTGCGCTTTATGCCTGTTATCTGCAAGGAATGGCGATGCTAGCTCTTGGCTGGAACCCTGAGGCAGGTCTCTGCGGCGGGCGGTAGCGGGAGTAAAAGGCGTGTCGGTGAAAGTTCTGGATGGGGTGAAGGTTCTCGATTTCTCGCGGGTGTTCGCGGGCCCGGCAGCCACGCAGGTGCTGGGCGACATGGGCGCGGACATCCTCAAGATCGAGCCCCCCGGCGGCGACGAGGCGCGCTACTACGGGGTCAACAAGGAAAAGCTCGCCACCCTCGGCGGCACCAGCCCCTCCTTCCTCGCCCTCAACCGCAACAAGCGCAGCATGGAGCTCGACCTGCGCACCGATGCGGGCAAGCGCATCGCCCGGCGCCTGGCGGGCGAGGTCGACGTGGTGGTGCACAATTACCGCCCCGGCGTCATGGAACGCCTCGGCCTCGGTTTCGAGGAATTGTCGGCGCTCAATCCGCGCCTGATCTATGCCGAGTTCTCCGCCTATGGGCGCAACGGTCCGCTTTCCCATGTCGGCGCCAACGATCTGGCGCTGCAGGCCCATAGCGGCCTCATCAGCATCACCGGCGAGCCCGGCCGTTCGCCGGTGCGCTGCGGCTCGGCCATCGTCGACCTGCATGGCAGCCTCGCCCTGGTGGCCGGCATCCTCGGCGCGCTGATCCATCGCGGCCAGACCGGCCAGGGCCAGCGCGTCGAAGCCTCCCTCATGCTGAGTGCGGCGCATCTGATGAGCTATTTCTACACCGAATACTGGATGGACGGCACCATCCACCAGCCGATGGGCACCGCCAACCATCTCAGCGTGCCCAACCAGGCCTTCCCCGCCGCCGATGGCGAGGTGGTGATCATCGCCAGCACCGACGAGATGTGGCAGCGCTTCGCCCATGCCCTCGATCCCGAGACGCTGGACGTGCCCGAATTCGCCCATGTCTTCGAGCGCCGTCAGAACCGGGTGGCGCTGGTCGAGGCCGTCTCCGCCATCACCCGCACCAAAAGCTGCGCCGAGCTGATCGATGTTCTCGGCAGGGCCAAGGTCGTGGTCGCCAAGGTCAACAATATCGGCGAGGCGGCCGACAATCCCCAGCTCGCCGCGGCCAATGGCCGTATCGACCTGCCGGTGGGCGACCGCATGGTGGGCAGCGTCGCCTCGCCCTTCCAGCTGAGCGCCGTGGACCTCAACGCCTCCACCACGCCGCCCGTCCTCGGCCAGCACACGGATGACATTCTGAGCGAATTCGGCTTTTCTGAAAGCGAGATCGCGGCATTCCGGGAGGCGGGCGTGTTCGGCAAGAACCAGACCCTGGAGCATGCCTGAGCCCCGCGCCGGCCGGCCCCTCCGCTGCGTCGTCCTCGACGACTATCAGGCGGTGGTCGCGCGCATCGGCCCCTGGGACCGGCTCGCCGGCCGGGTCGATCTCGATATCGAGACCCGCCACATCGCCGGCCGCGCGGCGCTGACCGCGCGCCTCGAGGCCGCCGACATCGTCCTCGCCAACCGGGAGCGCACGGCGCTGGATGCCGCGCTGCTGGCGGCCCTGCCGCGCCTCCGGCTCGTCGTCACCACCGGCATGCGCAATGCCGCCATAGACATGGCGGCGGCGCGGGCGCGCGGCATCGATGTCTGCGGCACCGGCAATGCCGGGGAGCCGACGGTGGAGCTGACCTGGGCCCTGATCCTGGGGCTCTGCCGCCATCTGGTGGACGAGGCCAACCGCCTGCGCGGCGGCGGCTGGCAGGCGACGCTCGGCCTGGGCCTCGATGGCCGCGTGCTCGGGCTGGTGGGGCTGGGCCGCGTCGGCACCGGCGTCGCCAGGGTCGGCCGCGCCTTCGGCATGAAGGTCGTCGCCTGGTCGCCCAACCTCACGCCCGAGCGGGCCGCCGCCGCGGGCGTCACCATGGCGCCCGACCTGCCCGGCCTGTTCGCCGCGGCCGACATCGTCTCGCTGCATGCCGCCCTCACCGAGCAGAGCCGCGGCCTCGTGGGAAAGGCGCTATTGGCGGCCATGCGGCCCACCGCCTTGCTCGTCAACACCGCCCGCGCCGGCCTGGTGGACGAGGCGGCACTGCTCGAGGCGCTGGAGGCCGGCCGGATCGCCGGCGCCGGGCTCGACGTCTTCTCCAGCGAGCCGCTGCCGGCCGGCCATCCCCTGCTCGCCCGACCGGACGTGCTGGCCACCCCGCATCTCGGCTATGTGACGGCGGATAACTACTCCCGCTATTTCGGCGATGCCGTCGAGGACATCGAGGCCTGGCTGGCCGGCGCGCCGGTGCGCCTGCTCAACTGAGCGAGAAGCGGTAGACGCCGTCCACGTCCACCCGCCGTCTCAGCTCGCCCCGGTGCCAGAGGTGGTTGGCCAGCGCCAGCGTCATCCCCGGCGCCAGCTCGCCGAAGCGCGCGCGGGCGCGGTCGGAAAAGACCAGGGGCGCCATCTCCACACAGCTCATGGCGCGTGCCCCGAAGGCCGCGCGCAACCGCTCCAGCCGGCGCGCATGCGCCTGCCGCAGTGCCGCGGCATGGCCGGCAACGCCCCGGAAGGGCGCGCCATGCCCCGGCAATACCAGCAGCTCGTCCGGCAATCCGGCGAGCCGGTCGAGAAACCTGAAATACTCGGCCAGCGGGTCGGCCTCGGGCTCTCCCGCCCAGACGGCGATATGGGGGCCGGCCCCGGGCAGGATCTGGTCGCCCGTGATCATCGCGCTGCCGTCCATCGCCAGAAGGCATGCCCCCTGCGCGGAATGTCCCCCGCCCAGCAGCACCTGCCACGCCATGCCGCCTAGCGTCAGCTCCGCGCCCTCCTCCAGCGGCCGGAAATCCGCCGGGAAGGGGGAGAGCATGGCATAGTCGATCGGCGCCACCCTGTTGGCCGCGTCTTCGGCCATCCCCGTGGCGAAGAGGAAGCGGCGGAGCGTGTCGCGGCTCTGCTCCGGCGGCGCTGCCGCGGCGCGCAGCAGGCGCTCGTGCTCGCGCGCGCTCATATGCAGCGCCGCCCGGTGCCGCCGCAGCAGCGCCGGCGCCTGGCCGGTATGGTCCCGGTGCATATGGGTGCACACGACCGCCGCGACGCCGCCGACCCCGCCCGAGGCCTCCGCCTGCCGCCAGAGCTCCGCGGTCTCCTCGCCCGGCATGCCGGTATCGACGATGGCCTGCCGCCCCGGCGCCCCGATGATCCAGGCATTCACCGAGGCGAAGCGGCGCATGGGGCAGACCAGGCGGCCGATGCCTGGAGCGATGGGATTGAGGGGGGAGGCGGGCAAGATGGCGGACCGTCGGGGCAGGGATGGCAACAATAGGGCGCGGGAGCGATCCGGCAAGCGGCAGATTGGCTTAGCACCTTTGCAGGATCGGCTCAGCCGAAATCCTCCTCGCCCACGATCTGGCGCAGAAAGTCGGAAAGCACCCGCACCCGGGGCACCCGGTCCGCCTCGAGCGGGGTATTCAGCCAATAGGTCCGGCGCAATTGCACCACCGCGGGCAGCACGGCCACCAGCCCGGCGAAATGCCGGGCCAGATAGTGCGGCAGCACGCAGATGCCGGCGCCGGCCTGGGTGGCCTCGGCCTGCGCCATCAGGCTCGAGCACTGCACCTGGGCCCGCGCCCCCGGCAGCACCTCGTCGAGATAGTCGAGCTCGCGCGAGAACAGCAGGTCCTCGATATAGCCCACCAGCCGGTGCGGTCGCAGATCCTCCCGCCCGCGCAACGGGTCGTGGCCGGCGAGATAGGCCGGGCTCGCATAAAGGCCCAGCCCGTACTCGGTCAGCCGCTCCGAGGCGAAGCGGGCGCCGCCCGGCGTCAGCATCACCGCCACGTCGCCCTCGCGCTGCGGCTGCGCCTGCACCTGCTGGATCGGCACGAGCTGCACGGTCAGGCGGGGATAGAGCGCGGCGAAGCGGCGGAGATGCCGGGCGAGGAAGAAATTGCCGAAGCCGTCGGCCGTGGTCAGGCGCACCACGCCCGCCATGGCCGCGCCGGGCTGGCCGCTGCCCTCGGCCGAGCGCAGCGCCAGCGCCTCCATCTGCTCGGCATGCACCAGCAGGTTCTCGCCCGCCGGCGTCAGCGCATATCCGGCCAGGCTCCGGTGGAACAGCGTCTGGCGCAGCGCATGCTCCAGCGCGTTGATCCGCCGGCTCACCGTCGCATGGTCGGTCCCCAGCACGCGCGCGGCCCCGCTCAGCGTGCCGATGCGCGCCACCTCGAGGAAGAAGCGCAGATCGTTCCAGTCGAATCCGGTCATCGGTCATTCCTGCTTTTTGCCACAGGCTATGCGCGAACCTGCTGGTTTTCACCTGGATTCTTGCACAGTAGATTGCGCCGGAGGAGAGGATGCATGAGCGTTCAGGAATTCGACTACGTCATCTGCGGCGGCGGCTCGGCCGGCTGCGTGCTGGCCAACCGGCTCTCGGCGAACGGCCGCTACAGCGTCGCGCTGTTGGAAGCGGGCGGCCGGGACAACTGGATATGGTTCCACATCCCGGTGGGCTATCTCTTCGCCATCGGCAATCCCCGGTCCGACTGGCTGTTCCGCACCGAGGCGACGCCGGGCCTCAACGGCCGCGAGCTGGCCTATCCCCGCGGCAAGGTGCTGGGCGGCTCCTCGGCCATCAACGCCATGATCTACATGCGGGGCCAGGCGCGGGACTATGACGGCTGGCGCGACATGGGGCTCGAAGGCTGGGGCTGGGACGATGTCCTGCCCGTCTTCAAGCGGCACGAGGACAGCTGGCGCGGCGCCGGGCCTCTGCACGGCACCGGCGGCGAATGGCGCGTCGAGCGGCCCCGCATCCGCTGGCAGGTGCTGGATTCCTTCATCGAGGCGGCCGAGGCCGCCGGCATTCCGCGCCGCGACGATTTCAACACCGGCGACAACGAGGGCTGCGGCTATTTCGACGTCAACCAGAAGCGCGGCCGGCGCTGGAGCGCGGCGCGCGGCTTCCTGCTGCCGGCGCTGAAGCGGCCGAATCTGGCGATTTTCACCCATGCCCTGGTCGAGCGGGTGGTGGTCGAGGAAGGCCGGGCGAGGGGCGTGGTCTTCCGCCGGGACGGGGTTTCCGCCACCATCCGCGCCCGGCGCGAGGTGATCCTGTCCGCCGGCGCGGTCGCCAGCCCCGCCATCCTTGAGCGCTCGGGCATCGGCGAGGCCGCCCGTCTGCGCGATCTCGGCATCGAGGTCGTCCGCGACCTGCCCGGCGTCGGCGCCAACCTGCAGGATCATCTCCAGCTTCGCCCCATCTACAAGGTGTCCGGCGTGCCCACCATGAACATGCTCTACCGCTCGCTGCTGCGGCGCGGCATGATGGGGCTGGAATATCTGGTCCTGCGGCGCGGGGCTCTCACCATGGCGCCGTCCCAGCTCGGGGCGTTCACGCGCTCCTCCGACCGGCACGAGACGCCGAACATCCAGTTCCACATCCAGCCGCTCTCGCTCGACAAGTTCGGCGACGCCATGCACGATTTCGCCGCCATCACCGTCAGCGTCTGCAATTTGCGGCCCACCAGCCGCGGCAGCGTCCACATCCGCTCCGCCGAGGTGCACGACGCTCCCCTCATCGCCCCCAACTATCTCGCCACCGACGAGGACAGGCAGGTGGCCGCCGAATCGATCCGCTGCGCCCGCACCGTCATGCGCCAGCCCCCCATGGCCAGATACCGTCCCGAGGAGTTCCGGCCCGGCGCCCATCTCGAGAGCGATGCCGATCTCGCCGGGATCGCCGGCGACATCGGCACCACCATCTTCCATCCGGTGGGCACGGCGCGCATGGGCGTGGCCGGCGACCCCATGGCGGTCCTCGACAAGGACCTCAGGGTCTTCGGGGTGGAAGGGCTGCGCGTCGTCGATGCCTCCGCCATGCCCACCATCACCTCGGGCAACACCAATTCCCCCACCATCATGATCGCGGAAAAGGCTTCCGCGGCCATCCTCCGGCAGGCAGGAGCCCACTGACATGGCGGACGCCTTCATCTGCGCCTACAGGCGCACCCCCATCGGCCGCTTCGGCGGCGCCCTTGCCGCCGTGCGGCCCGACGATCTGGGCGCGGTGCCGCTCCGGGCGCTGATGGCCGAGCATGCCGGCGTCGACTGGGAGGCGGTGGACGACGTGATCTTCGGCAACGCCAACCAGGCCGGCGAGGACAATCGCAACGTCGCCCGCATGAGCGCGCTGCTGGCCGGCCTGCCGGTCGGCGTCACCGGCACCACCCTCAACCGCCTCTGCGGCTCGGGCATGGATGCGGTGGTCACTGCGGCCCGCGCCGTCCGGGCCGGCGAGGCCGAGCTGGTCATTGCCGGCGGCGCCGAATCCATGTCCCGCGCCCCCTTCGTGCTGCCCAAGGCCGAGACCGCCTTTTCCCGCAACGCCGAGATCTACGACACCACCATCGGCTGGCGCTTCGTCAATCCGCTGATGCGGGCGCAATACGGCGTCGACTCCATGCCCGAGACCGGCGAGAACGTGGCCCGGGAATACGGCGTCTCCCGCGAGGCGCAGGACGCGTTCGCCGCGCGCAGCCAGCAAAAGGCGGTGGCCGCGCAGCAGAGCGGGCGCCTGGCCCGCGAGATCGTGCCGGTCGCCATTCCGCAGAAGAAGGGCGATCCCGTCGTGGTCGATACCGACGAGCATCCGCGCGCCGGCACCACCGTGGAAACCCTCTCCCGCCTGCGTCCGCTGTTTCCCGGCGGCAGCGTCACCGCCGGCAATGCCTCGGGCGTCAACGACGGCGCCGCCGCGCTGATCGTCGCCAGCGAAGCGGCGGCGAAACGGCATGGCCTCACCCCCGTCGCCCGCATCCTCGGCGGGGCGACGGCCGGCGTGCCGCCGCGCATCATGGGCCTCGGTCCGGCCCCGGCCACGCGCAAGCTCTGCGCCCGGCTGGGCCTCGCGCCGGCCGATTTCGGTGTGGTCGAGCTCAACGAGGCCTTCGCCAGCCAGGGCATCGCCGTGCTGCGCGACCTCGGCTTCGCCGAGGACGATCCGCGCGTGAACCCCCATGGCGGCGCCATCGCCCTCGGCCACCCCCTCGGCATGTCCGGCGCCCGCATCACCGGCACCGCCGCCCTCGAGCTCGGCCTCACCGGCAGCAGGCTGGCGCTCGCCACCATGTGCATCGGCGTCGGCCAGGGCATCGCCATCGCCCTCGAGCGGGTCTAGGTGCCGGCCGCCAAAGGCGGGCGGTGCTCGGGCCCCGCCCGCCCGGCCGACGCAGCGCCCTGGCGCCTAGCCTCGCAGCGTCCGGGCGGCGCTCACCAGGTGGCGCAGCGCGGCTTCCGCCTCCGGCCAGCCGCGGGTCTTGAGGCCGCAATCGGGGTTCACCCAGAGCTGGTCGGCGGGAATGCCCTCGGCAGCCTTGCGCAGCAGCGCCTCCATCTCCGCCCGGCCGGGCACGCGCGGGGAATGGATGTCCCACACCCCCGGCCCGATCTCGTTGGGATAGCGGAAGTCGCGGAAGGCCTCGAGCAGCTCCATGTCCGAGCGCGAGGTCTCGATGGAGATCACGTCGGCGTCCATCGCGGCGATGGCGGGCATGATGTCGTTGAACTCGGCATAGCACATATGGGTGTGGATCTGCGTGTCGTCCCGCACTCCCGAGGCCGTGAGCCGGAAGCAGTCCACCGCCCAGCGCAGATAGGCGTCCCAGTCGGCCCGGCGCAGCGGCAGGCCCTCGCGCAGCGCCGGCTCGTCGATCTGGATGATGCCGATGCCGGCCCGTTCGAGGTCCAGCACCTCGTCGCGCATGGCGAGCGCGATCTGCCGGCAGGTTTCCGAACGCGGCTGGTCCACCCGTACGAAGCTCCATTGCGCCAGGGTCACCGGGCCGGTCAGCATGCCTTTCATCGGCCTGTCGGTGAGCGCGGCGGCGTAAGCCGACCAGCGCACGGTCATCGGCGCGGGGCGCGAGACGTCGCCATGGATCACCGGCGGCTTGACGCAGCGCGAGCCGTAGGATTGCACCCAGCCATTCTTCGTGAACGCGAAGCCGTCGAGCTGTTCGCCGAAATATTCCACCATGTCGTTGCGCTCGAACTCGCCATGCACCAGCACGTCGAGCCCGATCTCCTCCTGCAGGCGCACGCATCTTTCGGTCTCCGCCTCGATGAAGGCGTCATAGGCTGCCTCGTCCAGCGCCCCCTTCCTGAAGGCGGCCCTCGCCTCGCGCACCTCCCGGGTCTGCGGGAAGGAGCCGATCGTGGTGGTGGGATAGGCCGGCAGGCCGAAGCGGGCGCGCTGCCGCTCGCGGCGGACCGGGAAGGGCGCGGCGCGATTGAGGGCGATGGCCTCGGCGGCGCGCGCCTTCACCTCCGGCCGGTGGATGCGCGGCGAGGCCCGGTGCGCCGCGACGGCCGCCGCGCTCGCCTCGAACGCCGCCCGCGCCGCGCCCTTGCCCTTCTGCATGGCCAGCGTCAGGGCTGCGACTTCCTCCAGCTTCTGCCGGCCGAAGGCCAGCCAGGATTTCAGCTCCCCGTCCAGCGCCGTCTCGGCTTCGAGGTCGACCGGCACATGCAGCAGCGAGCAGGACGGCGCGATCTCCAGCCGCTCCGGCCCCACCCGGTCCCAGGCGCGGTTGACGAGGCCGAACGCCGCCGCAAGATCGGTGCGCCAGATATTGCGCCCGTCCACCACGCCCACCGACAGCGCCTTGTCCCCGGGCAGCGCCGCCAGCACCGCGTCGAGCTGTTCCGGCGCGCGGACGAGGTCGATGTGCAGCCCGTCCACCGCCAGCGTCGCGGCAAGCTCCGTATTGTCGGGCAGCGCGCCGAAATAGCTGGCGACCATAACCCTGGGGCCGGCCTTGCCCAGGACGTCATAGGCGCGGCGCAGGGCGTCCCTCTGCCGCTCCGAAAGGTCGAGCACCAGCACCGGCTCGTCGATCTGCACCCATGCCGCGCCCGCGGCGGCGAGCCGGGCAAGAAGCGCCGCATAGACCGGCAGCACCGCCTCGAGCAGGTCGAGCGGCTCGAGCCCGTCATCCTTGGCCTTGGCGAGGCTGAGCCAGGTGACCGGCCCGACCAGCACCGGCCGGGTCTCGATGCCCAGCGCCCGGGCTTCCCGGTAGTGCGACAGCGGCTTGTCGGCATTGAGCGCGAAGCGCTGCCCGGCATGCAGCTCCGGCACGATGAAATGGTAGTTGGTGTCGAACCACTTGGTCATCTCCATGGCCGGCGCCGTCTCGGTGCCGCGCGCCATGGCGAAATAGAGCCGGTCCGGGTCGGCGATGCCGGCAAAGCGCGGCGGAATGGCGCCCAGCAGCACCGAGGTGTCGAGCACGTGGTCGTAAAGGGAGAAGTCGTTGCTGGGAATGATGTCGATGCCGGCGTCGCGTTGCAGCCTCCAATGACGGGCGCGCAGCTCTTTGGCGGCGGCGTGCAGGGCCTCGGCGTCGCTGTCGCCGCGCCAGTAGGATTCGAGCGCCTTCTTGAGCTCGCGGTATAGGCCGATGCGGGGAAAGCCGAGATTGGCGGAACGGGTCATGGATTTTTCCGATGCGAAATGGTGCCCGGCGCCGGCAAGGGCGCGAGCGGCAGGGATGACAGGCGATGGGGAAGCTCGGGAACCGCCCGGGCTCAGCGGCGCATTCGGAAGTCGGGACGCGGTGTCGTCACGGGTCTGGTCCTCTCGCCGATCCGCCCGATCGACAGACAATGGAACATCGCTTCCACGGTAGGTCTCCTGGCTCGCGGATCGAACCGGGCGCTCGCCTTCCCAGCCACCGCAATGGCCAGTGGACCAATGAGCGCCCGTCTCCGCCTACAGTTGCGGGGGCAGCTCCGGACTTGCACCGGATTCCCTGTTATCCCCTCGCGGGGACCATGGACATCGGTGAGCATGGCCGAGGGCGTCGGGCCTGTCAATCGGGATATAAGGATTTCTTTATATCATCTCTCCTCAGGCTTTTTCATGGGAACGACGAAAAACTGTCGCAACCGCTTGACGCGAATCCCGAACGCGCACACAACATATAGCGTGTCGTGGTCGCCCGGGTCGCAAGGACGGGTGTTAAATGGGAAGACCGGTGCGAGCCCTCGGCTCTGGTCCGGCGCTGCCCCCGCAACTGTGAAAGGCCGTTCCGCGGAGCGTTTCCAGGAAAAGTGGACACCACTTTTCCGGTCCGGAAACGCGACGGACCAGAACAGCCAAGCCAGATACCAGCCGCGACAGGCTTGAAACGTCCACGGGCGGGGTGCACCGGTTGGCCGCGAACGATGCCGTGCGCCTGCCCGCTCGTTTCCGCGTCCCCCTTGTCCCCCGCCGCCACCTACGGGGTCTTCTGGGGGTCCAATGACTGCACTCGATACCGCAATTTCCGCCGATCCGGATTTCGTCGCCGCACGGCGCCAACCGCGCCGCGACGCGGCCGAGCCGGGCTATTCGCTCATCAAGCGCAATGGCCGGGTCGTACCCTTCGATCCGTCCAAGATCGCGGTGGCCCTCACCAAGGCGTTCCTGGCGGTGGAGGGCAACAGCGCCGCCGCCTCCCGCCGCGTGCACGAGATCGTCGAGCGGCTGACCGCCGACGTCGTCGCCGCGCTCACCCGCCGCGCCGCGGAAGGCCGCGTCTTCCATATCGAGGACGTGCAGGACCAGGTCGAGCTGGCCCTGATGCGCGGCGAGCACCAGAAGGTCGCCCGCGCCTATGTGCTTTATCGCGAGGCGCACGCCAAGGCCCGCGCCGCCGCCACTCCGGCCGGGCCGCCTGCCGCCACCCTCGGCATGACCCTGGCCGACGGCACCATCGTGCCGCTGGACGAGGCGCGGCTCGAAGCCGTGGTCGCCGAGGCCTGCGCCGGCCTCGACGGCACCTCGGCCGCCGCCATCCTCGCCGAGGCCCGCCGCAATCTCTATGACGGCATCTCGCTCGACGAGCTGGCCCTGGCCCCCATCCTCGCCGCCCGCACCCTGGTCGAGACCGAGCCCAACTACGCCTTCGTCTCCGCCCGGCTGCTGCTCGACAAGCTGCGCCGCGAGGCCCTGAGCTTCGTCTTCGGCCGCCCCGAACAGGCGACCCAGGCCGACATGGCCGGCCGCTATGCCGAATATTTCCCGCAATACATCGCCCGGGGCATCGAGGCCGAGCTGATCGATCCCGAGCTCGGCCGCTTCGATCTCGCCCGCATCGGCGCCGCGCTCCGGCCCGAGCGCGACCTAAACTTCCAGTATCTGGGCCTGCAGACCCTGTACGACCGCTATTTCCTGCATGTCGAACGCCAGGTGTTCGAGCTGCCGCAGGCCTTCTTCATGCGCGTCGCCATGGGCCTCGCCATCCGCGAGATCGACCGCGAGGCCCGCGCCATCGAGTTCTACGACCTGCTGTCTTCCTTCGCCTTCATGGCCTCGACGCCCACCCTGTTCAATTCCGGCACGCTCAGGCCCCAGCTCTCCTCCTGCTTCCTCACCACCATGGCCGACGATCTCGACGGCATCTTCAAGGGCATCAAGGACAATGCGCTGCTCGCCAAGTATTCCGGCGGGCTGGGCAATGACTGGACCCCGGTGCGCGGCCTCGGCGCCCATATCAAGGGCACCAACGGCCAGTCGCAGGGCGTCGTGCCCTTCCTCAAGGTCGCCAACGACACCGCCATCGCCGTCAACCAGGGCGGCAAGCGCAAGGGCGCGGTCTGCGCCTATCTCGAAACCTGGCACGTCGACATCGAGGAATTCCTCGATTTGCGGAAGAACACCGGCGACGACCGCCGCCGCACCCACGACATGAACACCGCCAACTGGGTGCCCGACCTGTTCATGGAGCGGGTGGAGGCCGACGGCCCCTGGACCCTGTTCTCGCCCGACGAGGTGCCGGACCTGCACGATCTCTACGGCCCCGCCTTCAAGGCCGCCTACGAAGCCTATGAGGCGAGGGCCGCCGCCGGCACCATCAAGGTCCACAAGACCGTGCGCGCCCTCGAGCTGTGGCGGCGCATGCTGACCATGCTGTTCGAGACCGGCCATCCCTGGATCACCTTCAAGGATCCCTGCAACATCCGCTCGCCCCAGGGTCATGTCGGCGTCGTGCATTCGTCCAATCTCTGCACCGAGATCACGCTCAATACCTCCAACGACGAGGTGGCCGTGTGCAATCTCGGCTCCGTCAACCTTCTCGCCCATCTGGGCGCGGACGGGCTCGATCTCGACAGGCTCAAGCGCACCGTCGACACCGCCATGCGCATGCTCGAC
>Ga0065721_10005219_pt1 | contig 17512 bp, 17 predicted proteins | sample Mesricmetagenome_FD_59108 | JGI IMG/M metagenome (GOLD analysis project Ga0065721, IMG submission 59108) | Mesophilic microbial community from rice straw/compost enrichment Sample: eDNA_1 v2 (version 2) | ecosystem: Engineered > Solid waste > Grass > Composting > Bioreactor | place: USA: Davis... | reverse complement strand
CAGCATCACCGCGCCGTCGCGCCAGAGATTGGCGGTGACGGTCGATTCGTATTCCGGCTTGAAGCCGTCGAGGATGTGGCTCGCCGCCTGGGTGTGGACGCCTTTGGTCGCAAAGAGGTCCTTGATGCCCAGCGGCACGCCTTCGAGCGGTCCCGCCTCGCCTTTGGCGATTCTTGCGTCGGACGCCTTGGCCTGCTCGCGTGCCTGCTCATGGGTCACCGCGACATAGGCGTTGAGCTTGCCATTGCCGGCATCGATTGCCGCGAGATAGGCGTCTGTGGCTTCGAGCGCCGAAAACTCCCTGGCGACCAGACCGTCGCGGAGGGATTTGAGGCTCAGGCGGGTAAGATCAGTCAAGGGGCAACTCGCTCAGGTTTTCGCAACGATGATATTCGGTCACGCCGGCCGGATGGATGCTGCTCCAGCCATACACTCCGCTGTGCACCATTGTCGCTTCGTAAGAGGAATAAATCTGGATCGTGGTCTCGCCGACCGGGTAGACCGCAAGCTGATCGGGGTAGATCAGGACCGGGGTATCGCAGAGGACCGAGAGGTAAGCCCCCACGGCGTCGGGGTGATCGAGAACCTGCATCACCGCGCAGTCGAATCCCGGAGCGAAAAACCCTTCGGCAAAGGAGAAAGCGGTGAAATCGACCGCACTGAAGGCTTCGTTGACAGGCGAGGTCTCCAGCAGTTCGCAGGCGCGGGGATCGGTGACATAGAGCGCGTTGCGATCCATCTCCATGACCTCGCCATGGGCGGCCGACACCATCGCCCCAACGGCGAGCGGAACCGCGAGCGCCCTCACGATGCGGCCTCCGGCCCGATCCGCTTTTCGAAGAACGCGGAATACTGGCTGTCCGGATAATCGAGGAACGCCCCGCACCGGGTGAACCCCCGGCGCTGGTAAAGCCGCCATGCGGCCTCGAAGCCCGCGGCGTCGCCGGTCTCCAGCTTGAGGGTCTTGATGCCCCTTTCGCGCGCCAGCGCCTCAATGGCATCGAGGATGAGAACTCCGACCCGCTGCCCCCTGACTTCGGGCAAAGTGTACATGCGCTTGACCTCGGCCATCTCACGATCGAACACCCTGAGCGCGCCGATCCCGACCGCCCGGCCCGTCTCCTCGCGCGCGACGAAAACCGTCGTGTCGTCTCCGGCCATCTGCTCGACGGTCATCTTGAACTGGAACTCCTGCGGCGAAAGCGGCAACAGGTGATCGTTGAGCGCCCCGACCAGCGCCCGCACATCGTCCTGCAACGGCGTCTCGATGGCGACGGTGACGGTCACGGCCTCTACTCCACGACCTTGGGAACCATGAAGAAATTGTCCTCGGTGAGGGGAGCGTTGCTCACGATCTTCTCGGGGTAGCCGCCATCGATCACCACGTCCTCGCGGCGGCGAAGCTGCATGGGGGTCACCGAGGTCATGGGCTCGACGCCCTCGACGTCCACCTCGCCCAATTGCTCGACGAAGCCCAGGATGGCGTTGAGCTCGTCCTGGTAGCCGGCGACCTCGTCCTCCTCGATGCGGATGCGGGCGAGGCGTCCGATGCGCTTGACGGTGGCGGCGTCGACAGACATGGCAAACTCCAGCGGATAACGGCTTGTCGCGGCGTTATTAGCAATGCGCCGCGCCAAATGACAATGAAAATGCCTTATGCGCCGGATTTGCCGGCGTTGGCCCCGATTCCCGGCTTTCTCGGCAGCGCGTTCCCGCACCGAATCCGTGCAAAACGGCAGGCGCCTGCCCGGGCCCGATCAGGCTTCCACCGCCAGCCCCGGCTCCAGCGCCACGAGGCCGGTTCCGTCCAGCCGGCGGGCCAGGGCGGCGAAGGCGGCATCCACCTCCGCCTCGCTGCCCGCCAGGGCCAGAAGCCGCGGCGCGGCGGCCGCGAGCACTGTCTCCCCACGTTCAGCCAGCGCCGTGCCGGCCAGGATCACGGCGGCGCGGTCGGCCCAGCGGCCGAGGGGCGGCACTGCCCCCGCGACCAGCAGCAGCGGCGCCTCGCCCTCCGCATCGACCAGCACCGTGCCCTCCCCGAGGCTCCAGAATGCGGGCGGGGGCGGCGTCTCGCCGGCATCCAGCAGGCGCCCGGCCGGCCGGGGCCGCCAGGCCGCGCCATCGGCCATGGGCAACCCGGCCGCGAAGCCCACCACATCGTCCGCCCCGCCCAGCAATTCCCTGCGATCCACCCCCGCGGGCGCCGCCTCCGCATCCACCACCACGATTCGTCCCCCGGCATGAATCCGAAAGGCCGTACGGCCGAACCAGGTGAGCTTCATGTCTGCGCCGCGGCTCTTTCCGTCCGCCGGTGGCGATCCACAAGGTGGCGGGTCGCCAGGGCAACGGTACGTGGAATGGGCTTGTCCTTGCGGTATTCGGCCACCAGGCGGCGGGCTATGCCCAGCCGCATCGCCATGCCATCCAGGCTCATATGCAGCCTGTCCATGGCCGAACGGAACTCGGCATTGGTCAGAAAGGCGGGTTCGGACAGCTCGTAGAGCCAGGTCGCCGACAGCTCGCTGCCGTCCTCCCACACCACGGCATCGCCATACTCGTCGCGGTGTGCCGTGCGGAACAGCGCATCGTCGGAGCGTAGCCGGACATAGGCGCGATGGCTCAGCAGGGCCGGACCGACATCAACGACATCTTCCTCACCGGATTGCCACCGGACGGCCAATCGGCGTCCATCGAGCGCCCGCACCGCCGCGATGCGGGGCAGCAGCACATCGGTTCCAACAAATTCCGCGTCACCCATTGAGGTCGGTCCATTTGCTCCAGAGTTCATCCATGTGATCCACGGCCCAGGCGCGCGCCATTTCGTAGGTCTGCCTGGGCACGAAACCCGCGATAATCTCCAGCGTCGCCAGGGAAACGATGGCGGCATGATCCGGGGTTAGCAAATGAAAGTGCGGCGGGTTATGATCTCCTGGATACATGGCGATCTTTACATTGCCGAAACGGATGATCGTCGGCATTCTCGCCTCCAAAATAGTGCGTAATGCGCACTAGTTCAAGCCGGTCTCGCCGTTCGGCAAAAGCCTGGGCCGCCTCGGCAAGCCAGATGTTCCCTTTAAGTTCACCATAGATACCATATTTGTTCTGTCAAGCTCGCCCATGACCTTCGCGTTTTCCAACCCCCTCGCCGACATTCCCCCCACCGGCCGGATCATGGGGCTCGATCTCGGCACCAGGACCATCGGCGTCGCGGTGTCCGATGCGATGCGCTATTCGGCCACGCCGCTCGAGACCATCCGGCGGACCAAGTTCACCCAGGACGCCGCGCGCCTCGTCGAGCTGGCGGACGAGAACGCGATCGCCGCCATCGTCCTCGGCCTGCCGCTCAACATGGACGGCTCGGAGGGCCCGCGCGTGCAGTCCACCCGCGCCTTCGCCCGCAATCTGGCGCAGAAGCTCGATCTGCCCATCGCCTTCTGGGACGAGCGGCTGTCCACCTCCGCCGTCACCCGCATGATGATCGAGGCCGATCTGCGCCGCGACCGCCGCGCCGAGGTGGTGGACAAGCTGGCCGCCAGCTACATCCTGCAGGGGGCGCTGGACCGGCTGCGGCGGGGATAACCGCCATCGGGGCTTGCCCCACCCTGCCCCCTCGGCTAGACCGCAGCAAATCGCAAGGGATGCGACATGCCGCAGGACGTAAGACCTTCCAGCACCGCCGGCCGCGCCGGTGACTTCCCCCCGTTCCGGCAGCGCCATCTCATTTCCATCGCCGATCTCGCCCAGCACGAGATCGTCGATCTGCTGGACCGGGCCGAGCGGATGATCGCGGTCTCCCGCCAGGAGCGCAAATCGCTTCCCACCCTGTCGGGCAAGACGCAGATCAACCTGTTCTTCGAGCCCTCCACCCGCACCCAGTCCTCGTTCGAGATCGCCGGCAAGCGGCTGGGGGCGCTGGTGGTCAACATGTCGGTCAAGACCAGCTCGGTCTCCAAGGGCGAGACGCTGATCGACACCGCCGCCACGCTCAACGCCATGCGCCCGGACGTGCTGGTGGTGCGCCATGCGGCCGCCGGGGCCGTGGAGCTGCTGAGCCAGAAGGTGGGCTGCTCGGTGGTCAATGCCGGCGACGGCGCCCACGAGCACCCCACCCAGGCCCTGCTCGACGCCCTCACCATCCGCAACCACAAGGGTACGCTTGCCGGGCTCACCGTCGCCATCTGCGGCGACATCGCCAATTCCCGCGTCGCCCGCTCCAACCTGCTGCTGCTCGGCGCGCTCAACGTGCGCACCCGCGTCATCGCCCCGCGCACCCTGCTGCCGGCCGGCATCGAGAGCCTGGCCAGCGAGGTCTATACCGACATGGAAAAGGGCCTCGAGGGCGCCGACGTGGTGATGATGCTGCGCCTCCAGCACGAGCGCGCCAGCGGCAAGATGATCCCGTCGGTGCGCGAATACTACCGCTTCTACGGGCTCGACGCGGCCAGGCTCCGCCACGCCAAGCCCGATGCCATCGTCATGCATCCGGGGCCCATGAACCGCGGCGTCGAGATCGACCCGGCCATCGCCGATGGCGAGCGCTCGGTCATCACCGATCAGGTGGAGATGGGCGTGGCCGTGCGCATGGCCGTGCTCGACGCCCTGCTGCCGCCGAGGAACGAGCAATGATGCGGCCCCTGCTCATCGAAAACGCCCGCATCGTCGATCCGGCCTCGGGCACCGACCAGCCCGGCGCCGTGCTGGTCGAGGACGGCCGCATCGGCGATCTCGCCCTGGGCGGGCCGGTCGGGGTGCCCGACGGTGCCGAGATCCTCGATGCCGGCGGCCATGTGCTGGCCCCGGGGCTCATCGACATGCGCGTCTTCGTCGGCGAGCCGGGCAAGGAATATCGCGAGACGCTGGCCTCCGCCGGCGCCGCGGCCGTGGCCGGGGGCGTCACCAGCTTCGTGATGATGCCCGACACCGCCCCGGCCGTGGACGACGGCGCGCTGGTGGATTTCCTCATCCGCCGGGCCGAGGCGCAGTCCCCGGCCCGCATCCTGCCCGCCGCCGCCATCACCCGGGGGCTGGCCGGCCGGGAGATCACCGAGTTCGGCCTGCTCAAGGAGGCCGGCGCGGTCTGCCTCACCGACGGGGCGCAGTCGATCCAGTCCAGCGCGCTGCTGCGCGGCGCCATGGCCTATGCCGCCAATTTCGACATGCCCTTCGTCCATCACGTCGCCGATGCCGCGCTGGTGGGCGACGGGGTGATGAACGAGGGCCTGTTCGCCACCGTGCTCGGGCTCAAGGGCATCCCGCGTGAGGCCGAGACCATTCCCCTCGCGCGCGATCTGCAGCTCGCCGCGCTCACCGGCGTGCGCTACCACGCCGCCCAGGTCTCCACCGGCGGCTCGGTGGCCCTGCTCGCGGCCGCCAAATCGGGTAACGGCAAGGTTACAGCCGGCGTCTCGATCAACAATCTCTGCCTCAACGAGAACGATGTCGGCCGCTACCGCACCTATTTCAAGCTCAATCCGCCCCTGCGGACCGAGGAGGACCGCCGGGCGGTCGTCGAGGGCCTGCGCTCGGGCGCCATCGACACCATCCATTCCGATCACGATCCGCAGGACAGCGAGGTCAAGCGCCAGCCCTTCGCCGAGGCGTCCAACGGCGCCATCGGGCTCGAGACCCTGCTCGCCGCCGCCCTGCGGCTGGTGCATTCCGGCGATGTCGACCTGCTCACCGTCCTGCGCGCCATGACCAGCCGGCCCGCCGCGATCCTGGGCCTCGATACCGGCCGCATCGCCCGCGGCGCGCCGGCCGACCTCATCCTGGTCGATCTCGACTATCCCTGGCAGGTCACCGAGCGCGACCTGCGCTCCAGGTCCCGCAACACCAGCTTCGAGGGTGCCCGCATGCAGGGCAAGGTCCTGCGCACCATCGTTTCCGGCCGGACCGTGTTCACGCACGAGGAATAGCCCGCCCCCGGCGCTGCCCCGTGGGTGGGGACGCTACGCTCGAATGGCGGATCGGGGTGGGGCCTCCGGCCCGTCAATGGCCCCCAAGCCCGCGAAAAGCCGCCAGCACCGCCCTTGCGTCGACGAGATGACCGAAGCCGCGTGCCCTCAGGGTCTCGGCGATTTCCGCAGGCTTGTCCGCCATCGGCACCGGCCATATATTGAGATCACCGAGGGCGCCTTCCAACGCCGACTGCCTCGACAGCTTTGCTGCAGGCCCGCCAGGCACACCGACCCCTGGGCCCTCGGCGTCCGGATCGCGGCGCAGGTCGCAGTGCCAGTTTCCGTCGCTGGACCGATGGATGCTCACGGCCAGCCGATACGTCTCCGCCCCTTCTCAACAATCTCTCCACCCTGCCCCCTTGCGGGAACCGCCCCGCCGAGGCTACTGCTCAAGCCAACAAGGGGGAGCCTCGCCAATGCCAACCGATCTGCTGCCGCTCGTCTACGCGCTGGTGCTCGGCTATCTGGCCGGGTCCGTCCCCTTCGGCCTCCTGCTCACCCGCGCCGCCGGGCTGGGCGACATCCGCCGGATCGGCTCGGGCAATATCGGGGCCACCAACGTGCTGCGCACCGGCAACAGGGCGCTGGCCGCCGGCACGCTGGTGCTCGATGCGCTCAAGGCGGCCGTGCCGGTCCTGCTGGCGCGCCAGTTCTGGGGCGAGGACGCTGCCATGGTGGCCGCCATCGGCGCCTTTCTCGGCCATTGCTTCCCGGTCTGGCTCAATTTCAGGGGCGGCAAGGGCGTGGCGGTGATGATCGGCTCGCTCTTGGCCCTGGCCTGGCCGGTCGGCCTCATCTTCTGCGCGGTCTGGCTGCTCATCGCCCTCACCCGCAGGATCTCGTCGCTGGCGGCGCTCACCGCCGCCGCCACGGCCCCGATCTTCGCCTATGTGCTGGGCAATGAGCGGCTGGCGCTGACCGTGCTGGTGCTGTCGCTGCTGCTGTTCCTCCAGCATCGCGCCAATATCGGCCGGCTGCTCGACGGCAGCGAGCCCACCATCGGCGGCGGCGGCAAGCAGGCCGGCTGATGGAGCCGCGCCGGGTGCCCGCGGCGCTCACGCCGGCCCAGCGCCTCGCCTGGCTGCGGCTGGTGCGCACCGACAATGTCGGGCCGGTCACCTTCCGCCAGCTGCTCAACCGCTTCGGCTCCGCCGAGGCCGCCATCGAGGCCCTGCCGGCGCTCAGCCGCAAGGCGGGCCGGCCGCTGCGCATCGTCACCCAGGCCCAGGCCGAGGACGAGATCGCCGGCCTGTCCCGCTACGGCGCGCGCCTCGTGGCCCAGGGCGAGGCGGACTACCCGCCGCATCTGCATCACATCGCCGGCGCCCCGCCCCTGCTCACCATGGCCGGCGGCGACCGGCTGGACTGGCGCCGCACCGTGGGCATCGTCGGCGCCCGCAACGCCTCCTCGGCCGGGGTGAAGATGACGCGCCTGCTCGCCGCCGATCTCGGCGCGCGCGGCTATACGGTGGTCTCCGGGCTGGCGCGCGGCATCGACGCCGCCGCCCACCGTGCCAGCCTCGCGACCGGCACCGTAGCCGTGCTCGCCGGCGGCTTCGACCGCATCTATCCGCAGGAGAACATCCCGCTGGCCCACGACATCCTCGACCATGGCGGCGCCCTCCTCACCGAGATGCCGCTGGGCTGGGAGCCGCGGGCCCGCGACTTCCCGAGGCGTAACCGGCTGGTTTCCGGTCTTTCCCTCGGCATCGTCGTGGTCGAGGCCGCCAGGCGCTCCGGCTCCCTCATCACCGCGCGCCTGGCGCTGGAGCAGAACCGCGACGTCTTCGCCGTTCCCGGCTCGCCGCTCGACCCGCGCGCCGAGGGCGGCAACGCCCTGATCCAGCAGGGCGCCAGGCTGGTCACCGGCGCCGACGACATCGTCGAGGCGCTGGGCAGCGCCGATCCCGCCCGCACCGCCCTGTTCGATCCCGAATGGCACCCCGAGCCCGGCACCCTGCCCGACGCGCCGCCGCCCGGTGAGGACGACCGTGCCCGCCTGCTCTCGGCGCTGAGCTCGACCCCCGTCGAGGTGGACGAACTGATCGTCCAGACCGGCATCGCGCCCTACGCCATGCAGATGCTGCTGCTGGAGCTCGACCTCGCCGGCCGGCTCGAATGGTCGAGCGGCCAGCTGGTGGCCCTGCGCTACGAATAGGCGCCTCCCACCGTCACTGCCGCCGGACCTTTCAGGCTTCTCTCCCCTCAAGGGGGAGTGTCCACCTGGGACGCATCGCGCTTTTGGCCCCACCCCACCCTCGGTCAGGCCATGGGCGCCATGCGCGAATGGCTGGATCGAGGGTGGGGGTTCCGGCGCATCCACAGCGCTGAACCCCGCCCAGGCGCTCAAGCCCCCGAGAAGACCGATCGAGGGTCCCTCCTACAAAAACACCGGTTCCTCGTGCAGCTGCACCCCGAAGCGCGCCCGCACCGTCGCCTTCACATGCGCCGCCAGCGCCGCGACGTCCGCCTGCTCGGCGCCGCCATGGTTCACCACCACCAGGGCGTGGCGTTCGGACATGCCCACCTTGCCCATGCGGAACCCCTTGAGCCCGCTCTTCTCGATCAGCCAGCCCGCCGACAGCTTCAGCCTTCCGTCGGGCTGGGCAAAGTTCGGCGCCGCCGGGAATTCCCGCAGCACCGGCTCGGCTTCCGCCGCCGACACGATCGGATTCTGGAAGAACGATCCGGCATTGGGGTCGACCCGCCAGTCCGGCAGCTTGGAGCCGCGCAGGGCCAGCACCCGCGCCATCACCGCCTTGGGAGTGATCTCGGCGGCCTCGGCCAGCTCCGACAGGCCGGCAAAGCCCAGATTGGGAGTCCAGCGCCTGGGCAGCCGCAGCCGGATCGACAGCACGACATGGCGCTCGGGCTCGTGCTTGAAGACGCTGTCGCGGTAGGCGAAGGCGCAGTCCTGCGGGCCGAAGACCCGTTCGGCGCCCGTCTGCCGGTCATAGGCGACAAGGCTGTCGAACAGGTCGGCCAGCTCCGCCCCATAGGCGCCGATGTTCTGCACCGGCGCCGCGCCCGCCGTTCCGGGAATGCCGGCGAGGTTTTCCAGCCCGCCGAACCCCTGCGCAATCGTCCAGGCCACGAAATCGTGCCAGGTCTCGCCGGCCGCCGCCTCGACCAGCACGGCCTGTCCATCCTCCTCCACCACCCGCCGCCCGGCCAGGGCGACGAGGGCGGTGATGCCCTCGAATGCCGGCGCCAGCACCACGTTGCTGCCGCCCCCCAGGATGCGCAGCGGCAGCCCCATGCCGGCCGCCGTCTCGAACAGCGCCGGCAGCATGCCGGCCTCGGTGACGCAGATGCCGAACCGCGAGCGCGCCCGCAGCGCCAGCGTGTTGCGGCTCGAAAGGTCGAAATCGGGAATCAGGGCGGTGCGCAGGTCGGTCATGTCGCGCCTAGACACCATTGTTGCGCCCGTTTGAGCAAGAGCCAAACCGCGAGTGCCTGCGGCCGGGCTGCCGGCTCCATCGCCCCTCCCCTCGGGAGAGGGTCGGGGCGAGGGGGCGAAGGCCCCGGCCCGTCCCCAAGCCTGGGTCCTACCGGCCGCCCTCGAGCTTGCGGTGGCGCTGGTTCACCCCGCCCTCGCCATAGGGATATTCCCCCACCTGCGGCTTGCTGACCCGGTCCAGCCGCGCCATCTCCTCCCCGGACAGGCTCAGGCTGCCGGCTCCCAGATTGTCCTTGAGCTGCTCGCGGGTCCGCGCCCCGAGGATCACCGAGGTCACGGCCGGCTTGGCCGCCGTCCAGGCCAGGGCGATCTGCGCCATCGAGGTGCCCCGGGCGGCGGCGATGGCCTCGACCTCGGCGATGATGGCCCAGGTCCGTTCCTGCGCGTTGCGGGCCGCGTAGGCTTCCATGCCGCGCGCGGGATTCTCGCCCAGCCGCGTGGCGCCGGTGGGCAGCTGGTCGCGCTTGTATTTGCCGCTCAGCCAGCCACCGCCCAGCGGCGACCACGGCAGCAGGCCGATGCCGGCGTCGAGGCAGGCCGGCACCACCTCGTGCTCGATGTCGCGCACCAGCAGGTTGTATTGCGGCTGCAGGGTCACCGGCGGGGCGTAGCCGCTGGCCTTCGCCATCCACACCGCCTTGGTCACGTGCCAGCCGAGATAGTTGGAGAAGCCGTAATAGGCGATCTTGCCGGCGCGGCGGGCGTCGTCGAGAAAGCCCAGCGTTTCCTCCAGCGGCGTCAGCGCATCCCAGGCATGCATCTGGTAGAGGTCGATGCGCTCGACGCCCAGGCGCTTCAGCGAGGCGTCGAGCGCCGTGCCCAGATGCTTGCGCGACAGGCCCAGCTCGTTCGGCCCCTGCCCCATGGGAAAGCGCCCCTTGGTGGCGATCACCAGCCGGTCGGCCATGCCGGGATGCGCCTTGAGCCAGCGGCCGATGATCTCCTCGGAGATGCCCTGCGAATAGACGTCGGCCGTGTCGATGAAATTGCCGCCGGCCGCGACATAGTCGTCCAGCAGCGCGTGCGAGGTGGCCTCGTCGGCCTCGGCGCCGAAGGTCATGGTCCCCAGGCACAGGCTGGTGACGACGGCGCCGGAATTTCCGAGCTTGCGATGGTCCATTTCGAGTTCCTCCTGAAAGTCCCGGCGCCGCAGGCGGGCCTGCCCGGCGCGGGCGGGCCGGCGGTGGCGGATGCGCGGAAGATTGCGGGCATGAGGCGCGGCGCGCGCCGGGCTCCAGTGTGCACATGCCGGCTGTTGTCTGCAAGCGCGCGGGGGAGGCTCCGAACCCCTCCCCGTTGACACCGGCAATCGGCTTCACCATGTTGCGCGCTCTTTGGGCAGCCAGTTGCGGAACGAAAATCCATGAAGGTCGTCGTCGTTGAAAGTCCGGCCAAGGCCAAGACAATCAACAAATATCTGGGCAAGGACTACGAGGTCCTGGCCAGTTTCGGCCATGTGCGCGACCTGCCCGCCAAGGACGGCTCGGTGCGTCCCGACGAGGATTTCGCCATGTCCTGGGAAGTGGACACGGCCGCGCGGAAGCGCATCTCCGACATCGCCGGCGCGCTCAAGGATGCCGACGGGCTGATCCTCGCCACCGACCCGGATCGCGAGGGCGAGGCCATCTCCTGGCACATTCTCGACGTGCTCCGCCAGAAGAAGGCGCTCAGGAAGGACACGCCGGTGCAGCGCGTCGTCTTCAACGCCATCACCAAGGATGCCGTCACCGCCGCCATGGCCCGGCCGCGCGACATCGACATGCCGCTGGTGGACGCCTATCTCGCCCGCCGCGCGCTCGATTACCTCGTCGGCTTCACCCTCTCGCCCATCCTGTGGCGCAAGCTGCCGGGCTCGCGCTCGGCCGGCCGGGTGCAGTCGGTGGCCCTGCGGCTGGTCTCCGACCGCGAGGCGGAGATCGAGCGGTTCAAGCCGGAGGAATACTGGTCCGTCGAGGCCCGGCTGTCCCAGGCCGGCAAGAGCTTTATCGCCCGCCTCTTCGCCGTCGACGGCAAAAAGACCGACAAGCTCGACATCAGGACCGGCGAGGACGCCGCGGCGCTGAAGGCGCTCATCGAGGCCGGCCGGTTCAACGTCTCCAGCGTCGAGAAGAAGCCGACCCGGCGCAACCCTTATGCGCCCTTCACCACCTCGAGCCTGCAGCAGGACGCCTCCTCGCGCCTCGGCCTGTCGCCCAGCCGCACCATGCAGATCGCCCAGCGCCTCTACGAGGACGGGCTGATCACCTATATGCGCACCGACGCCGTGCAGATGGCCCCCGAGGGCATCGCCATGGCCCGCGCGGTGATCGGCAAGCATTTCGGCGAGAGATACCTGCCCGAGAAGGCGCGCATCTACCAGACCAAGGCCAAGAACGCCCAGGAGGCGCACGAGGCCATCCGCCCCACCGACATGTTCCGCCGCCCCGAGGATCTCAGCCTCGACGCCGACCAGGCCCGGCTCTACGGCCTCATCTGGAAGCGGACCCTCGCCAGCCAGATGGCCTCGGCCGAGATCGACCGCACCACGGTGGACATCGCCGTCAACGTGCCCGGCCGCGCCGTCACCCTGCGCGCCACCGGCTCGGTCGTCACCTTCCCGGGCTTCCTCACCCTCTACGGCGTCGAGGCCGGTGCCGAGCGCGAGGAGGAGGACGAGGACGGCCGCGAGCTGCCCCCCCTGGCGGTGGGCGACAGGCCGGCGCTGGAGCAGGTCGAGATCGAGCAGCATTTCACCCAGCCGCCGCCGCGCTACACCGAGGCCAGCCTGATCAAGAAGATGGAGGAGCTGGGCATCGGCCGCCCCTCGACCTATGCGGCCACCCTCGCCACCCTCAAGGACCGCGACTACGTCAAGCTCGAGGGCCGGGCGCTGCATCCGGAGGATCGCGGCCGCATCGTCACCGCCTTCCTCGAGAGCTTCTTCTCGCGCTATGTCGAATACGGCTTCACCGCCCATCTCGAGGAGCAGCTCGACCGCATCTCGGCCGGCGAGCTCGACTACAAGGACGTGCTGCGCGATTTCTGGCGCGATTTCACCGCCGCGGTGGAGGAGATCAAGGATCTGCGCGTCTCCGAGGTGCTGGACGCGCTCAACGACCTGTTGGCCGACCACATCTTCCCGCCGCGCGGGGACGGCTCCGATCCGCGCCGCTGCCCCACCTGCGGCACCGGCACGCTGTCGCTGAAGCTCGGCAAGTTCGGCGCCTTCATCGGCTGCTCGAACTATCCGGAATGCCGCTACACCATGCAGCTCTCCGATGCCGCCAGCGGCCAGGCTGCCGAGGCGGCGCCGGGCGAGGGCGTGCTGGGTGTCGATCCGGAAAGCGGCGAGCAGGTGTTCCTCAAGTCCGGCCGCTTCGGCCCCTATGTGCAGCTCGGCGAGGGCAAGGAGCCCAAACGCGGCTCCCTGCCCAAGGGGTGGGACGCCGCCTCGCTCACCCTCGAAAGGGCGCTGCAGCTGCTGTCGCTGCCGCGCGAGGTGGGCCTGCACCCGGAAACCGGCCTGCCCATCTCGGCCGGCATCGGCCGCTACGGCCCCTTCCTGCTGCATGACGGCAAATATGCCAACCTGGCCGATGTGGAGGAGGTGTTCACCGTCGGCCTCAACCGCGCCGTCGACCTCATCGCCCAGAAGGCCGCCAATGGCGGCCGTCCCGGCCGGGGCGCGTCGAGCCAGGCCGCCATCCAGACCTTCGAGCACGAAGGCGGGCCCATCACCGTGCGCGCCGGCCGCTACGGGCCCTATGTCAACCAGGGCAAGGTCAACGCCACCCTGCCCAAGGACGTGAAGCCCGAAGCCGTCACCCTCGAACAGGCCGTCGCCCTGCTCGCCGCCAAGGCCGAAGCCGGCGGCGGCCGCAGGAAGGCGCCGACGAAAAAGGCCGCGGCGAAAAAGGCCCCCGCGAAGAAACCGGCGAAAAAGACCGAGGCGTGACCGCGCCTCCGTCTTGCGCCACCGCCCACAGCCTATCCGATCACCCGCTCCACCAGCCCCAGCCAGTTGCCGAGCGCGATCTTGCGCACCAGCGCCTGCCCATAGCCCTTGTCGAGCAGCGCCTGCAGCAGCTTCGGCACCCCGCCGACATCCCTGATCTCGGCCGGCATGGTGGCGCCGTCGAAATCCGATCCCAGCGCCACCCCGTCCTCGCCCAGCGCCTCCACCAGCGCATCGATATGGCGCACCATCACCTCGATGGGCGTGTCGGCGTCGTTCGCCCCGTCCGGCCGCAGGAACAGCGCGGCGAAGTTGAGGCCCACGACGCCGCCGCTCTCGCGGATGGCGGCGAGCTGCCAGTCCACCAGGTTGCGCGTCGTCGGGCAGATGGCGTGGACGTTGGAATGGGTGGCCACCAGGGGCCTGGTCGAAATCGCCGCCACGTCGCGAAAACCCGCGGCGTTGAGATGCGACAGGTCGATCATCACGCCCCGGGCGTCGCAGAGCCGCACCAGCTCCTTGCCGGCATCGGTCAGGCCCGGCCCGATATCCGGATCGGCCGGGTGGCGGAACGGCACGCCGGTGCCGAAGGCATTGGCCCGGCTCCAGGTGATGCCGAGGGAGCGCAGCCCCGCCGCGTACAGCACCTCGAAGCCGTCGAAATCGGTGTCGATGGCCTCGGCGCCCTCGATATGGAAGATCGCCGCCAGCCTTTCCGCCGCCATGGCGGCGCGAATATCGGCGGCGGAGCGGCACACGGCGAGCGTCCCCGCCCGTTCCAGCCGGAACAGAATCGCGGCCATGGCGTTGGTCGAGCGCTGCGCGTCGGCGAGGTCCAGCCGCGGCGGCAGCTCCCCCTTGGCGTTGGCCGGGCTGGCGGCGACGTCGGACAGGCTGGTCTTCACCGGCGGCGGGAACATGGCGAAGAAGCCGCCGGCCATGCCGGCCGCCCTGGCGCGCGGCAGGTCGATATGGGCCTCCGCCAGCCCGTCGCGGAACAGCGCCACCTTGTCCGGCCGCGCGTCCTCCAACAGGCGCAGCAGCGTGTCGTTGTGGCCGTCGAAGAAGGGAATGGTCATGGAATCGCCTTTGGATGGAGCGCCGATTGAACGCGCTCGGCGCGCCAATCTCAAGCCGGCGCCCGCGCGCACGACTGCGAGGCGGCATCCCGCCGCGGCCACCACCGGCCGCCCCAACCCCACCGGGTCATTCCCGCGAAAGCGGGAACCCCTGTTTGCGATCCCGCCCTGAAACTCAGGTTCCCGCCTTCGCGGGAATGACACCGTGGACGGGAATGACTCCGTGGCAGCGACTTGCCGCGTCCATCGCCCGGGCAACGCTCCCTGCGGCCCCATTTGGCAAAACCGCCCCGAACCCCTACATATCCTCATGCCTTCAAGAAAAGACTCAATGGCCAAGCCCCCGAAGAAAAAGCACACCTCCGGACCCCGGCGTCCGGTGCAGCCGCGCGCGGCCGAGCTGCCGACGCGCGAGCAGCTGCTCGAGGCGCTGGCGCAGGACGAGACCGTCAAGGGCAAGCGCGACCTGGCCAAGGTGTTCGGCATTCGCGGCGACATGCGCCGGCCGTTCAAGGCCATGCTGAACGCGCTCGAGGGCGAGGGCGTCATCACGCGCACCCGCAAGGCGCTGCGCCGCACCGCCGCCCTGCCCCCGGTCACCGTGCTCGACATCCCCTCCGATGCCGATCCGGACGATCTTCACGCCTATCCGGCCCAGTGGAACCCCGAGGAAGGCGAGCCGCCCCGCGTGCGGGTGATCGCCGGCCCCGGGGCCCGCGTGGCTCCCGCCCCCGGCGACCGCATCCTCGCCCGCATCGATGCCGGCGACGGTCCGGTTCCCGCCTATGCCGCGCGCCCGATGAAGGTGCTGGACAAGCCCCGGCGCGCCCATATCGGCATCGTCCGCCGCGACGAGGACGGGGCCCGGCTGATCCCGGTCGACCGCAAGCAGAAGGAGATGCGCATTCCCCTCGGGGATCTGGGCGAGGCCCAGGACGGCGATCTGGTCGAGGTCGAGGTCAAGCTGTCCGGCCGGCTGATGATCCCGCGCGCCCGGGTGACGAACGTCATCGGCAATCCCCGCTCGGAAGGCGCGATCTCGCTGATCGCCATCCACAATCTCGAGATTCCGCACAGATTCCCCGCCAGCGTCCTGCGCGAGGCGGAGGACGCGAAGGAGGCCGGCCTGCGCGGCCGCGAGGATTGGCGCGAGCTGCCCCTCGTCACCATCGACCCGCCCGACGCCAAGGACCATGACGATGCCGTCCATGCCGCGCCGGACACGGACGGGAACAATCCCGGCGGCTTCGTCGTCACCGTCGCCATCGCCGATGTCGCCGCCTATGTCCGCCCCGGCACGGCGCTCGACCGCGAGGCCTATCTGCGCGGCAATTCGGTGTATTTCCCCGACCGGGTGGTGCCGATGCTGCCCGAGCGCATCTCCAACGAATTGTGCTCGCTGAAGCAGGGCGAGCCCCGCGCCGCCCTGGCCGTGCGCATGGTGCTGGGCGCCGACGGCCGCAAGAGGAGCCACAGCTTCCACCGCATCCTCATGCGCTCCGCCGCCAGGCTCAGCTACGGCCAGGCCCAGGCCGCCATCGACGGCAGGCCGGACGATCAGACCGGCCCCCTCTTGGAGCCGATCCTCAAACCCCTCTGGGCCGCCTATGCCGCCATGGCCCGGGCCCGCGACAAGCGCGGCCCGCTCGATCTCGACCTGCCGGAGCGCAAGATCCTGCTCGACGACAAGGGCATGGTGCGCGACATCTTCATCCCCGAGCGGCTCGAAGCCCACCGGCTGATCGAGGAGATGATGATCGCCGCCAACGTGGCGGCCGCCGAGACGCTGGAGCAGAAGCGCACCGAGCTGCTCTACCGCGTCCACGACGAGCCGTCCTCCGAAAAGCTCCAGGCCCTGCGCGACTTCCTCGGCAGCCTCGACATCGCGGTGAAGAAATCCGACGCCGTGCGCGCCTCCGATTTCAACGGCATCCTGCATCAGGCCCGCAAGGCCGGCAATGTCGAGCAGGTCAGCGAGATGGTGCTGCGCAGCCAGGCGCAGGCCGAATATGCCGCCGAGAACTACGGCCATTTCGGCCTCAATCTCGACCGCTACGCCCATTTCACCTCGCCCATCCGCCGCTATGCCGACCTCATCGTGCATCGTGCCCTCATCAAGGCGCTGGGGCTGGGCAGCGAAGGGCTCACCGAGCAGGAGGCGGCCAAGCTCCCCGGCATCGCCCAGCACATCTCGGCCACCGAGCGCCGCGCCATGCTGGCCGAGCGCGAGACGGCCGACCGGCTGCTGGCGCAGTTCCTGGCCGACCGCATCGGCGCGCGCTTCGAGGGCCGCATTTCCGGCATCGCCCGCGCGGGCCTGTTCATCCGCCTCACCGAGACCGGGGCCGACGGCTTCGTGCCCGCCTCCACCCTCGGGCAGGACTATTACCGCTTCGTCGAGGAGCGCCAGGCCATGATCGGGGAGCGCAGCGGGGAGACCTTCACCCTGGGCGACCGGGTCACCGTGCGGCTGCTCGAAGCCGCCCCCGTGGCCGGCGCGCTGCGCTTCGAGTTGCTGTCCGAAGGCACCCGCGGCAATCCGCCATCTGGCCGGCGCCCGCGGAAATCCCCATCTAGGAGCTTCGGTCCCAGGGGCCGGAGAAAGAGGTAAGCCTGTGACCGAGCAAACCCGCACCCTCGATCAACGCAGCGTCGGCAAGGCCATGTGGCGCGGCGCTCTGTGCCGGTGCCCGCATTGCGGCCAGGGCAGGATGTTCCGCGCCTATCTCAAGGTCGCCGACCGGTGCGACGTCTGCGGCGAGGAGCTCAACCACCATCGCGCCGACGACTTCCCGCCCTATATCGCCATCATGATCGTGGGCCACCTGCTCGTCGGCATCATGCTGCACATGGACATGGTCTGGCATGTCAGCCCCATGACCTACCTGCTCTCCATGGTGCCCCTCGCCATCGTGCTGCCGCTGGCCATGCTGCCCTCCATCAAGGGCGCCATCGTCGGCCTGCAATGGGCCAACCGCATGTACGGCTTCGGCACCGGCCAGCCCGACTGAGCCCCTGCCCTCCTGTCTAGCTTGGACGCCTGGCCTCGCGGCCCTGCGCCTCCTTCCCCCTCCAGGTTGTG
>Ga0065721_10004988_pt1 | contig 17517 bp, 14 predicted proteins | sample Mesricmetagenome_FD_59108 | JGI IMG/M metagenome (GOLD analysis project Ga0065721, IMG submission 59108) | Mesophilic microbial community from rice straw/compost enrichment Sample: eDNA_1 v2 (version 2) | ecosystem: Engineered > Solid waste > Grass > Composting > Bioreactor | place: USA: Davis... | reverse complement strand
GGCGTGCGGGTGTCGGGATTATGCGCGCGTGGATTTCATGATCGGAGCGAAAGAGGAGTTTTATTTGCTGGAAATAAACACGCTCCCGGGCATGAAGGAAACGAGCCTGCTGCCGATGAGCGCTCGCTGCGAGAGCCTGGAATTTTCGGAGCTTGTAAGGGAAATGGTGATACCCGCGGTGGAGCGTTTTCGGGTGGCGCGGGCTGCGCAAAAATCGTGAGTCGAGCCGAGTTCAACGTTCCGCCGTCGCGCAGCTGGAGAGACATTCCCCAGCAGGTGAAGCCGCGCGCGATGTCGAAGGGCGGGCGGAAGCGGCTGGTGTGGAGCGTGACGAAGACGATTTTCGCGGGCGCGCTGTTGTGCGGGCTGGTGTGGGGCGGCTACGAGATCGGCGCGGTGTTGCGCGGGAATCCGCGGGTGTTGTCGGCGACGGCGGAGGCGGTGCCGGTGAAGGAGATCGTGCTGACGACGGACGGTGTGCTGGATCACGAGTGGGTCGTGAAGACGCTGGGGCTGCCGCGGAAGGTGTCGTTGATGCAGCTCGATCTGCATGTGTTGCAGGCGAAGTTGCTGGAGACGCGTCAGGTGCGGACGGCGAACGTGGCACGGGTGTTTCCGGCGACGCTGACGGTGAGCATTTCGGAGTATTCGCCGGTGGCGCGGCTGATGGCGCAGGTGGGGCGCGACGAGCCGCAGGCGTTTCTGGTGTCGCGCGAAGGCGTGGTGTTCGAGGGATTCGGTTTCGATCCGGCGATGGTGAAGACGCTGCCGTGGCTGGCAGGCGTGAAGCTGGAGCGCGACGGCGAGGGGTTTTTGCCGATCGCGCACATGGAGGTGGTCGCGGACCTGCTGGCGAAGGCGAAGCTGGAGGCGGAGCATCTTTATCGCACGTGGCATGTGATCTCGATGGAGCGGTTCGAGTCGGATCATGAGATCGAGGTGCGGGCGAAGGACGTGGGGCGGATTTTGTTTGGCGTGAACGACGACTTTTTTCGTCAGCTGGCGCGGTTGGATTCGCTGCTGGATGCGGCGCGGGCGCGGACGGACCGGCCGTTGCGCGAGGTGAATCTGGCGATCGGGGCGCAGGTGCCGGTGACGTTCGAGGATCCGGAGTTGGTGCCGGGGGTGGCGGCGCCGGCGAATGTGCGCGCGACGACGGCGGAGATGCGGCGCGAGAGGACGCCGGCGCGACCTGCTTTTCTGGATTTTCAGCGAAACAACAAACTGTGAGCTCCCGCACCACTTTCATCGGCGCCGTCGAAATCGGCACATCCAAAATCACTGTCCTCGTCGGCGAATACACCGGACGCGAACTCGCGATCATCGGGCACGGCGAGTGTTCGTCGCGCGGGGTGATCAAAGGGAGCGTGGTCGACTACAAGGCGGCGAGCGATTGCACGCACAGCGCGCTGGAGCAGGCGGAGCGGGATGCGGGGGAGAAGATCGATCTGGTGTTTCTCGCGCAGACGGGCGGGCACCTGGAAGGATTTTACAACGAGGCGGCGGTGAACGTGAAGGCGGCGGACAACATGATCGATCGTGACGATATTCGCACGGTGTGCGATCTGGCGCGTTCGAAGGAGCTGCCGAGCGGGCGGATGGTGGTGCATCACATTCGGCGGCCGTTTCGGGTGGATGGGCGGATTGTGCCGACGTCGCCGGAGAATCTGGTCGGGCAGCGGTTGGAGGTGGGTTATTGGACCGTGCACGGTCAGGAACAGCGGCTGGCGGACAACATTCATGTGATCCGCGGGTTTAATCTCGAAGTGCGCGAGCTGGTGCTGGCGAGTCTGGCGTCGGGGCACATGGTGACGACGCCGGAGGAGCGTCAGCACGGCGTGCTGGCGATCGACATCGGGGCGGGGACGACGGACTTCGCGTTGTATCGCGATGGCGTGGCGCACACGACGGGCGTGGTGCCGGTGGGCGGCACGCATTTGACGAACGACTTGAGCATCGGGCTGCGGTTGACCGAAGGGCAGGCGGAGAAGCTGAAGCTGCGGTTTGGCCGTGCGACGGTGGTGGCGAAGGACCGGAACGACAAAGTGTGGCTCGATGGGAATTTCGCGATCGGCGACCGGCAGTTTGCGCGGCAGGCGATCGAGCAGATCACGACGGCGCGGACATGGGAGTTGTTCGAGGTGGTGAAGAAGAAGCTCGGGAATGCGTTTTCGCCGGAGACCTGTGCGGCGGGCGTGGTGTTGACGGGCGGGACGGCGAAGCTGACGGGAATCGCGGAGGCGGCGGCGAAGGTGTTTGGCGTGCCGGCGCATCTGGGCGAGACGCCGGGCTGGGTGGCGGAGAATTTGCGCGATCCGGGCTACAACACGGCGTTGGGGCTGTTGTATTACGGGGTGAACGCGCACAGCGAGAAAGTGGCGACGACGCGCCGGAGCGGCGGGTTCTTGTCGGGGATGAAGCGACTTTTTGCCGCGTCATGACGCGGGAAATCCCAAACGCCAAAGGTCCAAACGCCAAAGAAACTCCAAAATTCAAACATGGGTTCGGATGCGTGGGTTGGCGGTGAGATTTGAGATTTCTATGGGATTTGGCGTCCGGGATTGGGGATTTTTTCTATAATGAATTTGAACGAACTACCTCTCGAGCACTCGTTGCTCACGGACCGGAGCATTGCGATCAAGCTGGTCGGCGTGGGCGGGGCGGGATCGAACGCGGTCGACCGGTTGAAGATGGAAAATCTCGAGCGGTTGCAGCTGGCGGTCGTGAACACGGATTATCAGGCGCTGGCGAGTTCCCCGGTGCAGGACAAGGTGTTGATCGGGATGAGCGTGACGCGCGGGCTCGGGGCGGGCGGCGATCCGGAGTTGGGGCGCGAGGCGGCGGAGGCGGATCGCGAGAAGATCGCGAACGTGGTGAAGGAGTGCGACCTGGTGTTTTTGTTTGGCGGGATGGGCGGCGGAACGGGGAGCGGGGCGCTGCCGGTGGTGGCGGAAATCGCGGGCGAGCAGGGCGCGCTGGTGATCGCGTTTGTGACGATGCCGTTTTCGTTCGAAGGCGGGCGGCGGTTAAAGCAGGCGGAGGAAGGGCTGGCGGCGCTGCGGCGTGTATGCGATGCGGTGATACCGCTGCCGAACGACGTGCTGTTGCAGGAGTCGGCGGAGAACGAGACGGTGCTGGATTCGTTTGCGCGCGCGGACGAGTGGATGGGCCGCGGGGTGAAGTCGATCTGGGCGATGTTGTTCAAGACCGGGTTGATCAACCTGGATTTCGCGACGCTGCGGCAGGCGTTTCAGCAGCGTGGCGGGAAGACGTTGTTCGGGCTGGGGGAAGGCGTGGGCGAGAACGCGGTGGCGGAGGCGGTGGGGAGTTTGAAGATGTGTCCGCTGCTGCACACGCCGGAGTTTTCGCGGAAGGCGGACCGGCTGCTGGTGAACATCATCGGCGGGACGGATCTGACGCTGGCGAAGGTGAACGAATTGATGACGGCGATCACGGAGCAGTTTGGGCGGGAGTCGCACATCATCATGGGCGCGGTGATCGACGAAGGGATGCAGAATCGCGTCGAAGTGTGTGTGATCGGCACGAGCGAATTGGGGGGGCGCGCGGGGGCGTTGACGCGGCGGCCGGTGCCGGCGCGGAGGGCGGGGCCGGTGAGGCCGGAGACGGCGGGGTTGCCGTTGGGAACGGCGGCGGGAGAAAATGCGGTGGCGACGTCGGTGGGCGCGGGGCGTCAGGCGGCGCCGGCGCAGGTGGAGATGACGCTGGAGAAGGCGGCGGCGAAGGCGGCGGAGAAGATTGCGCAGGAGGAGTTTGGTTTCGGGGAGATCGAGAGCCGCGGGCATTTCGAGAAGACGGATCGGAATCTTTTCGACGGGCAGGATCTGGATGTGCCGACGTATTTGCGGAAGGGGATCAAGATTGTGGTGTGACGGAGCGGGCGGGGGATTTCACCACAGAGACGCGGAGGCACGGAGAAGAAGACAGAGCGGCGGGGGGAGGGCACGAAAAAGGGCGGGTCTGGAGGACCCGCCCTGCGGTTTAGAGGGAGCGGAGGAGTTTAGACCGCTTTCAGGAGCGCGGGGTGCTCGACCTCGGCGTCGAATTGGTGACGGCGGGTCTTCTTGAGGTGGTGGCGCTTGCTGAGCATGCGGTCGAGTTTGTCGATGAGCAGAGAGATGGCCTTGTGGCACTCGTCGGCTTGAACGGTGGCGTTCATGTCGGGGCCGTAGATTTCGATGTGGCCTTTGGCCTTGAACCGATGGGCGACCGTCTCATTGCGGTCGCATTCCAATTCCACGCGGATCCGCACGATGCGGTCGTCGTGACGAAACAGTCGCTCGGATTTCTCGCGCACGAACGTTTTAAGGGAAGGTGTGAGCTCGAGATGAATGCCTGAGACGATGAGTTCGTGGTTGTTTTGTCTGTTCATGATACTCCGTTTGTTTTGGTTTCAGAAAACCAGAGCGAGGGCTCTGGCTGAAATTTCACCTGCTCGAAGTCTGTGTCCTCGCCACGCGAAGCGCTCCAAACTTTCTCAGCCGTCGTCGTGACGGGTGGATCTTCCGGTATTGGAAAATCGTTCATCGAGCTGTGTGGGACACTGCGTCCGGAGCTCGTATTTTGCAACCTGTCTCGGACGGCTCCGGTCATAAAATCATCGCAGCTTAAGCTAAGCCATATCGGTTGCGATTTGAGCGATGCGGCGGCGGTGAAGCGGGGCGCGGAGGCCGTGCGGGAGTGGCTAAGTCGCGAAGCGCCAGCGGGGCGGGTGCTGCTCATCAACAACAGTGGCTTCGGCGCGTATGGCTCATTTCCTGAGCCCAACTTAAGTCATCAGCTCGAGCTATTAGATGTTAACATCCGCGCGCTCGTGGAGCTGACGGGGCGGTTGCTGCCGGAGCTGAAACGGCGGGGCGGGGTGGTGATGAATGTGGCGTCGACGGCGGCGTTTCAGCCGACGCCGTATATGGCGACGTATGGGGCGTCGAAGGCGTTTGTGCTGCACTGGACGCTGGCGCTTGATGCGGAGTTGAAGGGGAGCGGGGTGCGGGCGATCGCGGTGTGCCCGGGGCCGACGAAGACGGAGTTTTTTCGGCGCGCGGGATTGAAGAAAGGAAGCGTGGGGGAGGGGTTGAGCATGTCGGCCGAGGCGGTGGCGGAGGCGGCGTTGCGCGCGATGGGGAGCGGGAAGAGTTTGGTGGTGACGGGGTGGAAGAATAAGGTTTCGGCGATGGTGGGCGGGATGGCGCCGAAGCGGGTGGCGACGTGGGTGGCGGAGAAAGTGGTGGGGCGATATCGGATGTCGCGAGTGGAGGGCGCGCACCGATGAGCAAGGAGGAATTCGATGGGTATTCGCGGCGGGCGTGTGCGTGGCCGAGGCGGGTGTCGCAGGGACCGGCGCGGTTGATCGCGGAGGAGGAGTTGAAGTCGTGGATCTTGTTCGAGGATGAGCGGCTGCTGGTGATCGGGAAACCGGGCGACGTGGTGTGTCATCCGTCGAAGGCGGGGCCGTGGTCGAGTTTGGTCGGGGCGGCTCGGGAGTATACGCGGCTGGAGACGGTGCACCTCGTGTTTCGGCTGGATCGCGAGACGAGCGGCGTGGTGGTGATCGCGAAGGATGCGAAGATGGCGAGCCGGCTGCAGGTGGCGATGCAGGAGCGGAAGGTGGGGAAAACTTATCGTGCGATCGTGTGGGGCGAGTTGAAGGAGGCGGTGACGGTGGACCGCGCGTTGGGGGATGACGTGAACAGTCCGGTGTTCGTGAAGTCGGCGGTGGTGGAAACGGGCGGGCAGCGGGCGGTGACGCATTTTTCGCCGGAGGGGGTGGCGAGGGGAGGTGCGAAGGAGGTGTTTTCGCTGGTGCGGGTGGTGACGGAGACGGGGCGGAAGCATCAGATCCGCGCGCATGCGCAGTGGCTGGGGTATCCGATTGTTGGAGACAAAATCTACGGGCCGGATGACCGGCTGTATCTGGAATTCATCGACGGTGGGTGGACGCCGGCGATGGCGGAGAAGTTGTTGCTGCCGCGGCAGGCGCTGCATTGCGCGGAGATCGATTTGCGCGCGGCGGGGGTGGAGCGGGTTTTCGTGGCGCCGCTGGCGGAGGATATGCGGCGGTTTTGGGAGGAGCGGGGCGGGAAGGGTTGAACCACAAAGACACGAAGACACAGAGGTGGAATTGGGTTTCTCCGTGTCCTGGTGTGTCTGTGGTGAAGACGCGTGAGCGGAGGCCTCGGAGAGGCCTCCCTACCGGCGCTACCGCGCCAATGGGGTTTTCTGTCCTCTGTGGTTAATGAGGGAGAGTGGCTTCGACGGCGGCGCGGAGGGCGCGGGTGCGGGTGGGGAGGTCGAGAGCCGAGGGGGATTCGAGGGTGTAGGTGAGCGTCGTGTGGTGGGCGACCAGGTAGATGGCTTCGGGCCATTGCTCGCGTTGGAGCGGGTCGGCGATGGGGCGGATGAGGCCGCGGGAGACGGATTCGCGTCCGTCGATGACGGCCGCGGTTTCGATCGGGCAGCATTGTTCGACGGCGGTGAGCATCGCGTCGACGTAGCCGGGGAGATCGGTGGAGTTGAGCTCGTAGAGATAGAAGCCTTTCGATTCCCAGTCCTCGTGGAGGCAGATGGTGAAATCGAAGTTCGGCTGGTGTTGGAGCCAGCGGACGTGGGCGCGGATTTCGGCGGAGGCGAGGTGCTTGTAGTCGCGGTTGAGGTCGAGGCCGTCGGCGTTTTCGCGGGTGCCGTGGAGGAAGCCGGTGGGGTTGAGGAGCGGGCAGAGGAACCAGTTGGCGCGGGAGTCGAAGACACCGGACTCGAGCATGTCGAGGAGCGCGAGGGGACCGGCGGGTTCGTCGCCGTGGATGCCGGCGGAAAAGTAGAGGCGCGGGCGGGGGCCGGGCGTGCGTTTGGTGAGGGCGAGGAGCGGGATGCCGGCGATGGAGCCGAAGTGTTCGATGCGGAACTTGGCGGCGCGGGCGGCGTGTTCGAAACGGGCGACGAGGTCGGAGGGGGTGAATGGCGGGGTGGCGGCGCTAGGATTCACGACAGGGAAGAGAAACCACGAAACACACGAAATACACGAAAAGGCCGGTTGGACGGGACGAGTAAAAACTTTCGTGTGTTTCGTGTGTTTCGTGGTTTTTTGGNCGAATGTCTTCTGTTCGCGTTCGTTTTGCTCCCAGTCCCACGGGTTTCTTNCACATCGGCAGTGCGCGCACGGCGCTGTTCAACTGGCTTTATGCGCGGCANACGGGCGGGACGTTTGTGTTGCGGATCGAGGACACGGACAAGGAGCGGAACAGCGAGCAGTTCCTCAACGTGATCTACGATTCGCTGACCTGGCTCGGNNTGAACTGGGACGAAGGTCCGANGGTNGGCGGNNATTTCGGGCCNTATCGGCAGAGCGAGCGGGCGCACATTTACGCGGAGTATCTGCAGAAGCTGCGNGANGCGGGGCGGACGTATGAGAAGGACGGNGCNATCTGGTTCAAGCTGCTGGGCGAGCGCCACGAGGTGTTTGACGAGCACCGGAAGAAGACGGTGACGAAGGTGAAGGTGGCGCCGACTGTCATTGAGGATCGGATACGCGGGCGCGTGGAGCGGGTGGAGGACGAGGATTTCGTGATCGTGCGGTCGGATGGAAATCCGGTGTTTCACTTCGTGAACGTCGTCGACGACATTGCGATGAACATCACGCATGTGATTCGCGGCGAGGATCACCTTTCGAACACGAGCAAGCACGTGGAGCTGTTCAAGGCGCTGGGGGCGCCGGTGCCGCAGTTCGCGCACATTCCGCTGATTTTGAAGCAGAATGGTCCGGGCAAGATGTCGAAACGCGACCAAGGGGCGTTGATCGAGGAGTATCAGCGGCGTGGATATTTGCCGGAGGCGCTGGTGAACTTTTTGAGTCTGCTCGGATGGAATCCGGGCGACGACCGGGAGAAGATGCCGATCGAGGAGATCGTGCGGTTGTTCGATCTGCCGGGCGTGAATCAGAGCAACGCGCGTTTCGATGAGAAGAAGCTCGCGCACATGAACATGGCGTATCTGCTGGAATTGCCGGCGGAAAAGTTCGTGGCGAAGGCGCGGGAGTATTTCGCGGCGCAGGCGGCGGCGGGTGCGGGAGCGGCGCAGAATGCGCTGGCGGCGGACGAGGGGTATTTCCGCGAGGTGATGACGCTGGCGCAGCCGAAGGTGAAAGGTGTGGAGGAGTTGCCGACGTATACGGCTTATTTCTTCACGGAGGATTTCGCGGTGGACGCGAAAGTGCGCGACAAGGTGATGGGGAAGGGCGATCCGAAGGCGCGGNTGCGNGAGCTCGCGGACGCGGTGGGGAGCGGGCAGATCGATTTCGCGAGCGATGTGACGATCGAGGAAGGGATCAAGCGGCTCGCGGCGGAAAAGGGATTTGGATTCGGCGACTATCAGCCGGTGGCGCGGCTGGCGTTGTCGGGAACGAATGTGGGGCCGAGCATCACGGGGATGATGCGGGTGTTGGGGAAGGAGCGGGTGATCGCGCGGTTTGGGAAGGTGCTGGCGGGGTGACACACCCCGGCGCTTCGCGCCACCCCTCTCGAGAGGGGAGCTTCGGTTGTGGGGCGCCCTTCTCGAAAGGAAGGGCGGGGGCGGGTTCGGTTGGGACGGCAGGGAGGCGTTGGTCGCGGCGTAAGGACGCTCCCACAGCTAGCGAGGAGCTAAGGAGCGGCCAGCGAGCTGGCGGCCTACAGTTTGGCGAAGATGAGCTGGAGGAGCTCTTCGTGGGAGTGGACGGAGGGGAGCTGGGGGAATTGGGCGATCACGTTTTCGGGGGCGTGGATCAGGATGCCGGTGTCGGCCTGGCAGAGCATCGCGGTGTCGTTGAACGAATCGCCGGCGGCGATGACGTTGTAGTTGAGGCGTTGGAAGGCTTCGACGGCGTGGCGCTTCTGGTCGGCGAGGCGGAGTTGGTAACCGGTGATGCGGTCGTTTTCGACGATCAGGCGGTGGCAGAAGAGCGTCGGCCAGTTGAGCTGGCGGATGAGCGGGACGGCGAATTGCTCGAAGGTGTCGGAGAGGATGATGAACTGGACGCGGCCGCGGAGGGCGTTGAGGAAATCGATGGCGCCGGGGAGCGGGGAAAGGGTGCCGATGACCTCTTGGATTTTGGAGAGGGTGATGCCGTGGCGATCGAGGATATCGATACGGTAGCGCATCAGCTTGTCGTAATCGGGTTCGTCACGCGTGGTGCGGCGGAGCTCGGGGATGCCGGTGCGTTCGGCGACGGCGATCCAGATTTCGGGCGTGAGGACGCCCTCCATGTCGAGGGTGACGATGCTTTGTTTCACTGGACGAAGAGTGAACGAGACGCCGGCGGCGCGTGGCAAGTCCGGCCACGTCCGACGAGAGGGAACGGCGCTGTTGACGGCGCGGCGGTTCAGGATTTTTCGGGGACGGGCAGCTTGAATTCCTGAAGGATGGCGTCGATGAGGGCGTATTTTTCGTCGCTCGGCATGGCGGGGTGGAGGCCGGTGTGGCGAACGGTGCCGTCGGGGGCGAGGATGGCCATGTGCGGGATGCCGACGACGGCGTAGTCGGGGTTGAAGACCTCTTGTTCGCTGAAGGCGACGGTCCAGGTGATGTCTTTCGCTTTGATGTAGTCGGCCATGAGCGCGTGCTCGCGGGCGGGGTCGTTGCGGACGTCGATCGGGGCGGCTTGGAGGCCGTGGATCTGGCCTTGGAGGGAGGTGACGCCGACGATTTCGACGGGGGAGTTTTTGTAATGCTCGGTGAGCTCGCGAACCTGGGGAAACGAGGCGACGCAGGGGCCGCACCAGGTGGCCCAGAAGTCGAGGATGACGACTTTGCCTTTGAGATCGGCGAGGGATTTGAGGCCGTCGCGGGTGGACCACGTGAAGTTGAGTTCGGGCGCGGGGTTGCCGACGAGGGCGGCTTGGGCGTTTTTGACGCGTGCGGCTTCGTCGAGTTCGGCGAGAATGCGGTCGACGAGCGCGGCGGGTTTGGTGTCGGGGAAGTCGGTTTTGAGCTGGGTGAAGAGGGTGCGGGCGGCGGCTTCGTCTTCGAAAACTTGAAGGTGGAGCATCGCCTTCATGACGAGGATTTCGGCGACGGCGTCGGTTTTCTCGGATTTGTGTTTCTCGATGAGGGCGTCGAAAGGCGGCGAGTTCGGGGGCGAGGGCCTTCGGGGGTGTCGGCGCCGGATTGGAGTTTGGTTTGGATTTGAGCGACGAGGGATTGCAGGGCGGCGCTGGGGGATTCGTCGGCGGCTTCGACGAAGGCGGAGAAAAACAGAGCGAGAAGAAGTGAGGAGAAGAGGCGCAAACGCATCCGGGGAAGGAACCACGAATAGATACGAATGCACACGAAAATTGCACACGCTTCGCTTTGAGATCTGCCGGGAAGCGTCGCGGTTTCCGCTTGAACGAGCGAAGGAGTAGCGCAGGCGTGGAGCCTGATTCTGCTTCGGTCTGAGCGCTGATGCCATGCGCTGGCTGTTTTCGATTGGCCTGTTCCGCCCCTTGCCTTCGCCACTGCAATCGGTTGCGATCGCGTGATCGAGGTGAGTGCCAGCCTTACCGACAGTGAGGACGTCGTATGCTCCAAGATTCGACCACCACCACCGACCCTCTTCCCTCTGCCTTGCTGGATCTGTTGCAGTCGCCGGCCTGTCTTCTTGACGAGGCGGGCACGGTTGTTCGCCTGAACAAAGCGTGGCGCAGCTATGCTGGATTAACGGAAGCGACGGCTTCGGGGAGATCGCTGGAGCAGGTGCTTGGGGTAAAAGCGGCGGAGAGCGCGCGGGCGCAGTTTCAATCTGCGACAAGGACGGGGAACCGAACCGAATTTGAATGCGAACTGCAGGACGCCAGTGGTGAGGGACGTTGGTTCGTGTTCAGCTTGCAGCCGTTGGAGAAGGATTCTGCGGGCAAGCGCCGTTGGATGTGTGTGGGCACGGACATCGATGCGCTGAAGCGACGGACGCTGGATCTGGAGAGTCGGTCCGCGATGCAGGCGGCGATGCTCAATGTCACGGTGGATTGCATCAAGCTGATCGCCTGCGACGGCACATTGGTGCAGATGAACAAGGCGGGTTGCCGCGCGTTGGGTGTGCCGGAGGATTCCGCCTTCGGCATGGCTTGGTTGCCGTTACTCCCTGAAGACGTAAGGGAAGAAGGGGCGGCGGCGCTGGCTCGAGCCCGCGACGGGATGTTTGCGCGCTTTCCGGGGCGAAGCGAGTTGCCGGGCCAGACGGCGCAGCATTGGGACAACATGCTGACGCCGGTGATCGACGACGGAGGACGAACCACCGCGATCTTGTGTGTGTCGCGCGAGGTCACGGCGGAACATGATGCGCTGGCATCCCTGAAGGAGAGCCGGGATCGACTGTCCATCGCAGCGCGCGTCGGCGGACTCGGAATCTGGGATTACGACATTCGGCGCGACGCGCTCCAGTGCGATGAGACATGGTATCGGATCATGGGACGCGATGTGCGCGATCCCGTTCGTTCGGTGGCCGATTTCCGGCCGCTCATCCACCCGGAGGACGTGGACCAGGCCACGGAGATAAGTCTCACGGTGGAGGAACTGACCTCGGCGGGGCGCGACTACGCGATCGAGTTTAGAGTCGTTCGCCCGAACGGAGAGATTCGCTGGGTGCGTTCCATGGCGGGGTTGATTCAGGATGCTCGCGGCGTGCCGTTGCGGGCGATTGGCTTTGTGATCGATATCACGGATCGCCGGACCGCGGAGCAACAGCTACGGAAAGGTTACGAAACGCTTCAGCAGGCGGAGAAGCTGGCGCGGGTGGGACACTGGGCGTGGGACATCGAGAAAGATGCCGCGGTGTGGTCGGAGATGCTTTACGAGATATTCGGGTTGGATCCGGCCAGTGCAGCTCCCCGTCTGGGAGAGCTGGCGAAGCTTTTCACGCCCGAGAGTTTCGACGCGTTTCTCAAGATCGCGGAACAATGTGTGACCGCCGGGACGTCTTACAGTGTCGATCTGGAAGGCATTCGTGCCGATGGGCAGCGGTTTTTCCGTCGAATGCGAAGGGTAGAGCCCGTGAGGGATGCCTCAGGACGTATCGTGCAAGTGCGCGGAACGCTGGCCGACATCACTGAAAGGAAGAACACGGAGAACCGCATCAGAGCATTAAACGAACGTATTCAACTCGCGGTGGAAGCCGGCGGCGTCGGCATCTGGGAGATGGATGCAGCGACCCAGAGTTTTATCTGGGACGAGCAGATGCACGCTCTGTATGGGCTGAGGCCGGGAGAGTTTGGCGGTGATCTCGATGAATGGAGCCGCTGGATTCATCCGGAGGATCGAGAGCGGATACTGGGCGAGTGGAAGAAGGCGCTGGATGAAGACGAGGTGTTCAAGGCGGAGTTTCGCATTGTGCATCCGACCGGAGAAGTGCGATTCGTGCGCGCGCAGGCGCAGATCTTTCGGAGATGCGGACGGTGCGGTGCTGCGGGTCATCGGCACGAATTGGGACATCACAGCCGCGCGAGAGGCCGAGGAGAAGCTGCGTGGGGAGCGACACCTTCTCCGCACGTTGATCGACCATCTGCCGGAAGTCGTATTCATCACCGATCGCGAGGACCGGGTGCAGGTCGCCAATCCTGCGCTGCTTTGCTCGTTGAGAATGCCGGCGAACTCCGAGCTCAGCGGAGAGAAGCTCCACCGCTTCATGCCGCCGGAAGTGGGCGAGCGGCTATGGCGAGAAACCGTCGCCGTGATGGAGTCAGGGGTGCCGATGCTGAATCATATCGAGCAGATCATTCTGCCCAGCGGAGAACTGAAGTGGGTTCGCACCAGCAAACTCCCGCGGCGTGACACGCAGGGGCGTGTCATCGGAGTGATCTGTTTTTCCGCCGACATCACGGCCGAACGGCTGGCGCAGGAAAAGATCAAGCAACAGGCCGAGCTGCTCGCCGCGGCCAATTCACAGCTTCAGGTGGCGCTGGCCGAAGCCGAGCGACAGGCCCAGAGGGCGCAGGCCTCGGAGCGGGCGAAGGCGGAGTTTCTCGCCGTCATGAGCCATGAGATCCGCACGCCGATGAACAGCGTGCTCGGCATGGTGCGGCTAGCGCTGCAGACGTCCCTCTCGTCGCAGCAGGAAAATTATCTGCACAAGGTGGATCTTTCCGCGAAGGCGCTGATCGCGATCATCAATGACATCCTCGATTTCTCGAAGATAGAAGCGGGTGGGATGACGCTCGAGTCGGCCGAGTTCTCGATCGAGACGCTCCTGGAATCGGTTTCGGCGGTGACCGCGTTGAGGGCGGGAGAAAAGGGCGTCGAACTTGTTTTCAATGTGGCGCCGGACGTGCCGTCGCGAGTCGTAGGAGATTCGCTCCGGTTGGGACAGGTGCTCATCAATCTCGTCAACAATGCGGTGAAATTCACCTCCAAGGGAGAGGTGGTGGTGTCGGTTCAAAGCGAAAACTCGGTCAAACCCGGAGCGGCTGTCCTGCGCTTTTCCGTTCGGGATACCGGCATCGGGTTGAGCACCGAACAGATCAGCAAGTTGTTCCGGCCCTTCTCGCAGGCGGAGGTGGACACCTCGCGGAAGTTCGGCGGCACCGGTCTCGGATTGGCGATATGCAAGAAGCTCGTGGAGATGATGGGCGGCAGCATTCAGGTGGAAAGCGAGCCGGGCGTTGGCAGCACGTTCTCGTTCAATGTGTGGGTGGATGTGCTTTCATCCGCGTCGGTGCCATCGGAGGAAATGAAGGGCGACTTGGATGGGCGGCGTATTCTCATCGTCGACGACAACGCGAGTGCGCGAGAGGTATTCGCGCAATTGGCCCGGCGCGGTGGCGCTCAAGTTACGGTGACAGGTTCGGCTCAGGAAGCGTTGCAGAGACTTGGGCGGGCGGGCGACGTCAGTGCACCGTTCGAGTTGGTGTTGGTGGACTGGGACATGCCGGAAATGGACGGCTTGGAATGCGCGCGGAGAATCAAGGCGGACGCCCGGCTGATGCATACGCCGGTCGTGCTGGCGGTGACCGCGGAGGCGCAGGAGGAGATCCTGCACGAGGCCGAGGAACTTCGCCTCGAAGGTGTCCTGATCAAGCCGGCGATCGGATCCATTCTGGTTGCCACGCTCAGCGAGGCGTTGGGGCAAACGCGCGGTTCCCGCGGGGCGTGGGAGAAAAGAAAAGTGCAGGATTCCAGCCGGCTGCATGGACTCCACGCGTTGGTGGCGGACGACGGTGCGCTGAATCGCGAGGTCCTCGTCGGGCTTCTGCGAAAGCTTGGTTTGACGGTGGAGGCGGTCGACGACGGCTCGGCGGTCCTGGAGCGACTGCGGGAAAGTGCCAACTTCGACTACATTTTGTTGGACATCGAAATGCCCGGCATGAACGGCCTTGAAACGGCGCGACGCATTCGCGAGGAAGCCCGCTTCAAGCATTTGTCGATCCTCGCATTGACCGGACACGTGGATGCCGCAGCGCGACGCGCCACTCGCGAGGCGGGCATGGAGGGTCATATCGCGAAGCCGATCGACGTGGACGTGCTGCAACAGGAACTGCTGCGGCTGCGACCCGCAGTTCCCGGGCGGGCGATATTGGCGGGCCGGCGTGCGCTCGTCGTCGATGACCATGCTCTCAATTGCGATGTCGTGGGCGACTTCCTCGTGACAGCGGGCATGGAAGTGGAGTTTGCCTCCAATGGCCGCGCAGCGCTCGAGCGGCTGGAAAGCGGCGCTTTCGACATCGTCCTGATGGACCTGCAAATGCCCGAGATGGACGGGATCGAGACCACGCTGGCGATCCGAAGCCAGCCGCGTTGGGCGAATCTGCCGGTCGTTGCCATCACTGCCCAAGCGCAAGCCGCCGATCGGAATGCCAGCTTCACCGCGGGCATGAATGCGCATCTGACCAAGCCGATCGATGAAGCGCTGCTTTATCGAACCATTCGGCAGTGTCTCGCGGCGACCGCGGAACGTCCGTCGGACTCCAATGAACGTCCCCCCGATTATCCCTCGAGTTTGCCGGGGGTAAACTTGGATATCGCATTCGAGCTCCTGGGAGAAAACTACGACATCGTGCTGATGTATCTGCGCGGCTTCGTGCGCGATTTTCACTCCGCGCCGGAAATGCTCGAACGAGACCTTGCCAAGGGAGACATGCGGGCGCTCGGCAGGCTCGGACACCTGGTGAAATCAGTGGCGGCGTATCTTGGGGCGCAGGAGCTGGCGGACGCCGCTGCCCGAGTGGAAAAGGCGGAGAGAGAGGGCCGAACAGAGGACATGTCGGGATGTGTGGCGGAGTTCCAGCGTCACCTTAGAATCGTGCATGACGGCATCGTCGCGCATTTTTCGAAACAGCCGCACAAGCGGCCACCGGGCGAAAGCCGATAGATAGCGCCGCAGTCGCTTCCAAAGAAAAACCCCGCGCCTTGTGGGCGCGGGGTCGGAAAGAACCAGAAGGTCCCGAGTAAAGGAACGCTTACTTCTTCTTGTTTTTCTTGGCGGGAACGGCCTTGAGGTCCGCCACGGCGGCCTGGGCGGCGGCGAGACGCGCGACCGGGACGCGGAAGGGCGAGCAGCTGACGTAGCTGAGGCCGAGCTTGTGGCAGAACTTGACCGAGTCCGGATCGCCACCGTGTTCGCCGCAGATGCCGAGCTTGATGTCGGGGCGGGTCTTGCGACCGCCGACGACCGCGAGGGCCATCAGTGCGCCGACGCCGGTCTGGTCGATCGAGGCGAACGGGTTCTTCTTCACGATCTCGTTTTCCTGGTAGGCACCGAGGAAGGAGCCGGAGTCGTCACGCGACATGCCGAGGCAGGTCTGCGTGAGGTCGTTCGTGCCGAAGCTGAAGAACTCGGCGGTCTGCGCGATTTCCTCGGCGGTGAGGGCGCCGCGCGGGACTTCGATCATGGTGCCGACGGAGTAGGCGAGCTTCACTTTGCGCTCGGACTGGACCTGCTTCGCGACGGAGTGAACGAGCTCCACCTGGAGATCGAGTTCCTTCTTGAAGCCGACGAGCGGGATCATGATTTCCGGGCGGGCCTTGATGCCGGCCTTCTGCGCCTCGGCGGCGGCTTCGAAGACGGCGCGGGCCTGCATGGCGGTGATTTCCGGATAACGGATGCCGAGGCGGCAGCCGCGGAAGCCGAGCATCGGGTTGAACTCATGCAGCTCGTGCACGCGGTGCATGATCTTCTCGACCGGGATGTTGAGCTTCCGGGCGAGGTCCATCTGCTGCTCCTTCGTGTGCGGGAGGAATTCGTGCAGCGGCGGATCGAGGAAGCGGATCGTGGCGGGGAAGCCCTTCAGCGCCTTGAAGATGCCGAGGAAGTCCTGGCGTTGGTAGGGGAGGAGCTTGTCGAGCGCGGCTTTGCGGGCGTCGAGGTTGTCCGCGAGGATCATTTCGCGCATCGCGTCGATGCGGTCGCCCTCGAAGAACATGTGCTCGGTGCGGGTGAGGCCGATGCCGACGGCGCCGAACGCGACGGCGTTGGCGGCCTGCTCGGGGGTGTCGGCGTTGGTGCGAACCTGGAGCTTCGTCACCTGCGAGCACCACTTCATGAGCTGGTTGAAGCTCTTGAATTTCTCGGTGGCCTGCGCGGCTTTGTCGCCGTGGAGGAGGCCGGAGATGATTTCCGACGGAGCGGTCTTGATCTGACCCGCGTAAACGGTGCCGGAGGTGCCGTCGATGGAGAGGTAGTCGCCTTCGGCGAAGACCTGGCCTTCGATGGTGGCGGTCTTGGCGTCGTAATCGATCACGACGGCGGACGCGCCGCAGACGCAGACCTTGCCCATCTGGCGGGCGACGAGCGCGGCGTGCGAGGAGACGCCACCGCGAGCGGTGAGAATGCCTTCGGCGGCGATCATGCCGCGGAGGTCTTCCGGCGAGGTTTCGACGCGGACGAGGAGNACCTTCTCNCCTTTCTCGGCGGCNTGGACGGCGCGCTCGGCGTTGAAGTAGATCTTGCCGGTGGCGGCGCCGGGGCCGGCGGGGAGGCCGGTGGCGATGACCTTGGCCTTCTTGACCTCGTTGAGATCGAAGATCGGAGCGAGGAGCTGTTCGAGCTGATCGGCGGGGTTGCGCAGGATCGCGGTCTGCCAGTCGATGAGCTTCTCCTTCACCATATCCGATGGAGAACTTCAGCGCGGCGGCGGCGGTGCGCTTGCCGTTGCGCGTCTGGAGCATGAACAGCTTGCCTTCCTGGATGGTGAACTCGATGTCCTGAACGTCCTTGAAGTGTTTCTCGAGGATCGAGCGGACGCGGAGGAGTTCCGCGTAGGACTTCGGCATCTGCTTCTTGAGCTCGATCACGGGCTCGGGCGTGCGGACGCCGGCGACGACGTCTTCACCCTGCGCGTTGATGAGGAACTCGCCGTAGAATTCGTTGGCGCCGTTGGCGGGATTGCGGGTGAACGCAACGCCTGAGCCGGAGTTGTCGCCGGTGTTGCCGAACACCATGGCCTGCACGTTGACGGCGGTGCCCCACTCGGAGGGGATGTTGTATTTGCGGCGATAGACGATCGCGCGGTCGTTCATCCAGGAGCCGAACACGGCACCGGCGGCGCCGCGGAGCTGGTCCCA
>Ga0065721_10000296_pt1 | contig 17517 bp, 15 predicted proteins | sample Mesricmetagenome_FD_59108 | JGI IMG/M metagenome (GOLD analysis project Ga0065721, IMG submission 59108) | Mesophilic microbial community from rice straw/compost enrichment Sample: eDNA_1 v2 (version 2) | ecosystem: Engineered > Solid waste > Grass > Composting > Bioreactor | place: USA: Davis... | reverse complement strand
TCGAACGGAAATGCACGAACAGGTCGGCACCGCTCTCCGGGGTGATGAAGCCGAAGCCCTTGGCGTCGTTGAACCACTTGACGGTACCGGTCTGACGATCGGACATGTTTGCTAACTCCTCAACGGAAAAGTGAAAACCGGTCACGGGACATCCGTGACGGGTACTGGGTTGCAGGTGTTAGGCAAAGCGGAACGATGTAGCGCGATCGTCGGATCGACTGCATCAGGCCACGATTCACGGTGACCCATGCAAACACAGTGAGCGCACCATACCCGCATTCGCTCCGAATAGCGAGCGCCGCCTGTCGGGCCGTTCAGCCACTCACCCGGCGGCCTGCAGGCCCCAGGCTTCGGCCGCGATCCGGTACGAGTCCAGCCGCGCCTGGTGGTCGTGGATGTTGGCCACCACGATCAGCTCGTCCGGGCGGTGCCGCTCCACGAAGCGCGCCAGTCCATCCGCGACCGTATCGCGGCTGCCGACCACGCTGCAGGCCAGCGCCCGCGCGACCCCCGCCTTCTCCTCCGGGGTCCAGTACGACTCGATGTCGTCCACCGGCGGCGGGATCAGCCCCGGCCTGCCGCGGCGCAGGTTCACGAAGGCCTGCTGCGGGGTCGTGAACAGCCGTCGGGCCTCGGCATCGGTGTCGGCGGCGACCACGTTCACCGCCAGCATCACCCGCGGCTGGTCGCAATGCTTCGAGGGGCGGAAATGGCGGTGGTAGACCAGCATCGCCTCCTCCATCGCGTCGGGGGCGAAGTGCGAGGCGAAGGCGTAGGGCAGCCCCAGCGCCGCCGCCAGCTGGGCGCCGAACAGGCTCGAGCCGAGGATCCACACCGGGACGTCCAGGCCCGCACCGGGCACGGCGCGAACCGCCTGGCCCGGCTGCACCGGCTCGAAATAGCGCAGCAGCTCCTGCACGTCCTGCGGGAACTGGTCGGCCGATTCGAAGTAGCGGCGCAGCGCCCTGGCGGTGGCGTGGTCGGTGCCCGGGGCCCGGCCCACGCCCAGGTCGATGCGGCCCGGGTGCAGCGCCGCCAGGGTGCCGAACTGCTCGGCCACCTGCAGCGGCGAATGGTTGGGCAGCATGATGCCGCCGGCCCCGACCCGGATGCGCGAGGTCGACGCGGCCACGTGCGCGATCAGCACCGCGGTGGCGGCGCTGGCGATGCCGGGCATGTTGTGGTGCTCGGCCAGCCAGAAGCGGCGGTAGCCGAGTGCCTCCGTGTGGCGGGCCAGGTCCACCGTGTTGGCCAGGGCGCGGGAGATGTCCGAGCCCTCGCAGACCGGGGCCAGGTCCAGCACCGACAGCGGTACGGAACGCGGATCGAAGCCCATGCTCAACCCTGCAGGGCGGTTGCCACCCGCGCCGGAGGCAGTTCCGGCGCCGGACGCAGGGTAGCCACGCCATGCCCCTGCTCGGCCAGGTACTCCAGCCACTTGCCGAGGAAGGTGTTCATGCGCAGGCGGTGCCCGACCACCTCCGCCGGCGGCGGGTACATGCCGATCACGTCCTGCCAGCGGCGGCCCACGTAGCAATGCGTGGTCTCGACCTGGCGCGCGTCGTTGTACAGGCGCAGGTAGGCCGAGGGATCCGGCTCGCCGGTGACCGGATCGCACAGGTCATAGGTCAGGCGCAGTTCCAGCGTGTAGGGATGGCGCTCGAGCACGTCCAGGCGTACATCGAGGCCATCGCCCAGCGAGGACAGGTAGCTGCCGCGGGCCAGGTCGGCCGGCGCGAACAGGCGGCTCANGCGCGCGTGGTTCTCCGCATACAGGCCCATCAGCCAGCTGANGCGGCCGATACGGGGAATGCGCGCGATGATGGGGAGGGCTTGCTGCATGCGATCGATGCTACACGGCAAAGCGCACGCGCGGCACCCGTTGAAACGGCGCCCTCCCGGCCCCATCAATGGGCCGCCTCAGAACATCTCCCGCTGCAGCCCGAAGGTGGCCAGCACCTTGCTGGAGATCTCCTCGATCGAGGTGTGCGTGGTGCTGAGGGTGGGGATGCGCTCGCGCGCGAACAGCGCCTCGGCCGCCTGCACTTCACGGCGGCAGGTCTCCAGCCGGGAATAGGACGAATCCGGCCGCCGCTCCTGGCGGATCTGGTGCAGCCGGTCCGGATCGATGGTCAGGCCGAACAGCTTGCGCCGGTACGGACGCAGGCGTTCCGGCAGGCGGTCGCTCTCCAGGTCGCCGTCGGTGAGCGGGTAGTTGGCGGCCTTCACCCCGTAGTGCAGCGCCAGGTAGACGCAGGTCGGCGTCTTGCCCGCACGTGAGACCCCGACCAGGACCACGTCGGCCTCGGCGTAGTCCAGCGCGACGCCATCATCATGCGAGAGGGCGTAATTCATCGCCTCGATGCGACGGTGGTACGTGTCGAAGTCGACGATGCCGTGCGCGCGCCCCACCCGCGCCTGCCTGGGCTGGTTGAGCTCGCGCTCCAGCGGTTCGATGAAGGGCGCGAACACGTCGAGCATCAGCGCACCGCTTTCGGCAAGGAGCATGCTCATCTGCTGGTCGACGCACGAGTTCACCACGATAGGCCGGACGCCATACCGTTCACCGGCGGCGCGTATGCGCGAGACCGCGTCGCGCGCCTTGTCCAGGTCGTCGACGAAGGCAATCCGGTCGGTGACGAACTGGAACCCGGAGAACTGGGTCAGCAGGCTGTGGCCGATGGTTTCCGCCGTGATACCGGTACCATCGGATACGTAGAAAACAGGGCGNATCGCGCTCATGCCTGTGACGTCTCCGGTTTCGTGTTGAGTGACGTGATCAACATTGATATATGCCAAATCGCAGCGGCATCATAACGGCCCCACATACCTCGGGACACGGCCATTGCCCGGCCGGGCGTGGCTCCACGGAGCATCGCACTTGAACCAGAACATCCTGTGGTTGCATGAGCTGCGCCTTGCCGACCTGGCACGCGTCGGCGGCAAGAATTCCTCCCTCGGCGAGATGATCGGACACCTGTCCGGCCTCGGCGTTTCGGTCCCGGGTGGTTTCGCCACCACGGCCGAGGCGTTCAAGGATTTCATCGCCCACAACGACCTGCACCAGCGCATCTACGACCGGCTCGCGCAGCTGGACGTCGAGGACGTCAACGCACTGACCGCGGCCGGGCGCGAGATCCGCCAGTGGGTGATCGATGCCCCGCTGCAGCCGGCGCTGGATGCCGATATCCGTACCGCCTACGCGAAGCTGTGCAGCGAGAACGGCGGTGGCGAGATCGCCGTCGCGGTGCGTTCCTCGGCCACCGCCGAGGACCTGCCCGATGCCTCGTTCGCCGGCCAGCAGGAAACCTTCCTCAACGTGACCGGCGCCGACGACGTCGTGCACAAGGTCAAGGAAGTGTTCGCCTCGCTGTACAACGATCGTGCGATCGCCTACCGCGTGCACCACGGTTTCAAGCACGAGGACGTGTTCCTCTCCGCCGGCGTGCAGCTGATGGTGCGCTCGGACGTGGGCGCCTCCGGCGTGCTGTTCACCCTGGACACCGANTCCGGCTTCCGCGACGTGGTGTTCGTCACCGCCAGCTACGGCCTGGGCGAGATGGTCGTGCAGGGCGCGGTGAACCCGGACGAGTTCTACGTCTACAAGCCCACGCTGAAGCAGGGCAAGCCTGCGATCCTGCGCCGTTCGCTCGGCAGCAAGGCGATCCGCATGGTGTATTCGGACAAGCCGGGCGAACGCGTGCGCACCGAGGACACCCCGGCCGAGCTGCGCAACCGCTTCTCGCTGTCCGACGAGGACGTGCAGGAGCTGGCACGACAGGCCCTGACCATCGAGCAGCACTACGGCCGCCCGATGGACATCGAATGGGCCAAGGACGGCGTGAGCGGCAAGCTGTTCATCGTGCAGGCCCGCCCGGAGACGGTGAAGTCGCGCGGCCANGCCACCCAGATCGAGCGCTTCACCCTGGAGAAGCGCGGCGAAGTGATCGCCGAGGGCCGCGCCATCGGCCAGAAGATCGGCGCCGGCACCGCGCGCGTGGTGCGCACGCTGCAGGACATGGACCGCGTGCAGCCCGGCGACGTGCTGGTCGCGGACATGACCGACCCGGACTGGGAGCCGGTGATGAAGCGCGCCAGCGCGATCGTCACCAACCGCGGCGGCCGCACCTGCCACGCGGCGATCATCGCCCGCGAGCTGGGCGTGCCGGCGGTGGTCGGCACCGGCAACGCGCTGGAGCTGATCAAGGACGGCCAGGAAGTGACGGTCAGCTGCGCCGAAGGCGACACCGGCTACATCTACGCCGGCGCCCTGCCCTTCGAGCGCACCACCACCGACCTCGGCAACATGCCGCCGGCGCCGCTGAAGATCATGATGAACGTCGCCAACCCGGAGCGCGCGTTCGACTTCGGCCAGCTGCCCAACGCCGGCATCGGNCTGGCGCGCCTGGAGATGATCATCGCCAGCCACATCGGCGTGCATCCCAAGGCCCTGCTCGAGTACGCCAAGCAGGATGCCGAGACGAAGAAGAAGATCGACGCCAAGATCGCCGGCTACAGCGATCCGGTCAGCTTCTACGTCGACCGCCTGGCCGAGGGCATTGCGACCCTCACCGCCTCGGTCGCGCCGAACCCGGTGATCGTGCGCCTGTCGGACTTCAAGTCCAACGANTACGCCAACCTGATCGGCGGCCACCGCTACGAGCCGGAGGAAGAGAACCCGATGATCGGCTTCCGCGGCGCCAGCCGCTACGTCGATCCGTCCTTCGCCGACGCCTTCGCCCTGGANTGCAAGGCGGTGCTGCGCGTGCGCAACGAGATGGGCCTGGAGAACCTCTGGGTCATGATCCCGTTCGTGCGCACCCTCGAGGAAGGCCGCAAGGTGGTCGAGGTGCTCGCCGCCAACGGCCTGCGCCAGGGCGAGAATGGCCTGAAGATCATCATGATGTGCGAGGTCCCGTCCAACGCCCTGCTGGCGGACGAGTTCCTGGAGATCTTCGATGGNTTCTCGATCGGCTCCAACGACCTGACCCAGCTGTCGCTGGGCCTGGACCGCGACTCCTCGATCGTCGCCCACCTGTTCGACGAGCGGAACCCGGCGGTCAAGAAGCTGCTGTCGATGGCGATCAAGGCCGCCCGCGCCAAGGGCAAGTACGTCGGCATCTGCGGCCAGGGCCCGTCGGACCACCCGGACCTGGCGCAGTGGCTGATGGACGAAGGCATCGAGTCGGTGTCGCTCAANCCNGACACCGTGGTCGATACCTGGCTGCGCCTGGCCAAGAGCCGCGCCGGCTGATCCTGCGCCGGACCCGGAGACGAAAAGGCCCCGCATCGCGGGGCCTTTTCCTTGCCGCCGGTGCCGCCGTGCAATGCGGCGCCCAGGCGATGCTTCAGCCGGCGTCCGGCAACCCGGAGAACTTGCCCAGGAACTGGCGGTAGTGGCGCAGCTCGGCGATCGAGTCGTGCACGTCGCTCAGCGCGGTGTGCGCGGCCTGCTTGCCGACGCCGGACAGCACGTCCGGGCACCAGCGGCGGGCCAGCTCCTTGAGCGTGCTCACGTCCAGGTTGCGGTAGTGGAAGTACTGCTCCAGCCGCGGCATCAGCCGGTGCAGGAAGCGGCGGTCCTGGCAGATGGAGTTGCCGCACATCGGCGAGGCCTTGGCCGGAACCCACTCGTGCAGGAAGGCGACGGTNCGCGCCTCGGCCTGGGCCAGGGTCACGTCGCTGTCGAGGACACGCTGCCACAGGCCGGAACGGCCGTGCTGGTTGCGGTTCCACTCGTCCATCGCCTGCAGGGTTTCCAGCGGATGGGAGATCGCCAGCTCCGGACCTTCGGCGAGGACGTTGAGCTGGGCATCGGTCACGACGGTGGCGATCTCGAGGATCGAATCGCGGTCGGTGTCCAGGCCGGTCATCTCCAGGTCGATCCAGATCAGGCGGTCCATTCCTGTGGCGATGGCCATGCGCTACGAAACTCCCAGTGGCAGGGCCGCGCTTGCGGGCGCGGCGGGGACTGGCATGATACCGCAGTCATCCTGCCCTCCAGGCCCAATGCAAGAGTCGAGCACCCACGCCATCCTGGCCGCGATGCTGGCGCCGGCCTTCTTCCTGACCGCCACGGCCTCGCTGCTGCTGTCGGCCAACAACCGCCTGGCCCGGATCATCGACCGCGCCCGCACCCTGCTGCGCGAACTGGTGGACGTCCGCGACGAGGAGGAGCGGGCGCTGTACGAGAAGCGCATCGCCCTGCAGCGCCTGCGCAGCCTGCTGATGCTGCGCGCCGGCCAGCTGTTGTACGTGGCGATCAGCTGCTTCGTCGGCACCAGCCTGGCGGTGGCGGTGGACAATTTCGCCGGGCACCGGCTCGGCTCGCTGCCGATCTGGCTGGCCTCCGGCGGGGTGCTGTCCATGTTCGCCGCCAGCTTCCTCCTGGCGCGCGAGTCCACGCTGGCGGTGACCGCGATCAACGAGGAAATGGACCACCGCCCGCGGCCGCCGCGCGCCCCGCTGGCCTGAGCGGGCCCGGGCGCCGGCGCCGCGTCCTGCTCAGACCAGGGGCTTGCCGCGCTTGGCCCGGAAGTAGTTGGTCAGGCGCCGGCCGGCCTCCTCGCCCAGCACCCCGCCCTGCACCTGCACGCGATGGTTGTGGCGCGGGTCCGCGATCACGTCGAACACGCTGCCGCAGGCGCCGGTCTTGGGATCGTCCGCGCCGTAGACCACGCGTGCGACGCGGGCGTGGACCAGGGCCATGGCGCACATCGCGCAGGGCTCGAGGGTCACGTACAGCGTGGCGCCGACCAGGCGATGGTTGGACAGCGCCTGCCCGGCCTGGCGCAGGGCCATGATCTCGGCATGGGCGCTGGGGTCGTGGTCGTGGATGTTGCGATTCCAGCCCTCGCCGATCACCTCGCCCTCGGCCGAGACGACCACCGCGCCCACCGGGATCTCGTCGAACTCCTTCCCGGCCCGTTCGGCCAGCTGGAGCGCATGGCGCATGTGGCGCTCGTCGACCTCCGGATCGGCCGGGAGGATGCGCGCCGGCTGGCGTGCGTCCAGCAGCTTCCACAGGATCCGGGTCGCGCCGAGGCCACCCAGCGGCTTGTAGGCGTACTCGGGGATGTCGCCGGTGGTGTGGTAGCCGAGCCTGCGATAGAACGCAGTGGCTCCCTCGATCAGCGAGGCATCCAGGGTCAGCAGGCGGCGGCCGCGTTCGCGGGCGGCCTGCTCGAGTGCGTGCACCAGGGCCGCGCCCACGCCACGGCCACGGGCCGCCGGCGCGGTCATCACCTTGGTCAGCTCCGCCCGGTGCGGCTGGCTGGGGGCCTGCACCAGGGCCAGCGATCCGGTGGCCAGCAGCTGGCCATCCAGCCAGGCGCACAGCACCACGCGCTTGCCCTGNCCGGCCTCTTCCAGCGCGCCACGCCAGAAGGCGCGCGCTTCGTCCAGCGGCAACGGGTGCATGAAACCGACCGAACCATTGTTGGCGACGGTCTCCACCAGCAGCGCGGACAGGGCCTCGATATCGGCCGCCGAGGCCGGGGCGATGCGCACTTCCGCGGACGCGTGCGCGTCCCCGATGGCCGCGGCGGCCAGGTCCGCGGATGTCTGCTCTGCCACTTGGTGCTTTCCGGATGACGGGAAGCGGGCATTTTACGCCTGCGGTGGCCCGTTCCCGACCAGGCGACCGGCGAAGGGAGCGCCCGGGGGGCGCCTCCATCCGGACGCTGCGGGCGGCCTCAGCGCAGCAGGGCCAGCAGGGCTTCGGCGGCAGGCGCGGACGAGGCCGGGTTCTGGCCGGTCACCAGCAGGCCATCGCTGACCACGTAGGGCTGGAAATCGGCGACCTTCGAGTACTCGCCGCCGTTTTCGCGCAGCATGGCCTCGACCGAGAACGGCACCACGCCGGTCAGGCCGACCGCGGCCTCCTCGCTGTCGCTGAAGCCGGTGACCTTGCGCCCCTGCACCAGCGGCGCGCCATCGGGCCGGCGCGGCCGGCGCAACGCAGCCGGTCCATGGCAGACCGCGCCCACGGGCTTGCCGGCCGCAACCGCGCGCTCGGCCAGGGCGATCGAATGCGGGTCTTCGGCCAGGTCCCACAGCGGACCATGGCCGCCGGGATAGAACAGCGCGTCGAAACCGTCCATCGACACGCCCGCCAGCGGCCGGGTGTCGGCAAGCGCGGCCATCGCCACGGCATCGGCCTGGAATCGGCGGGTGTCGTCGGTCTGCGATTCGGGCGCATCGCTGCGCGGATCCAGCGGGGCCTGCCCGCCCCGGGGCGAGGCGAGCACCACCTCGGCGCCGGCGTCGCGGAAACGCCAGTAAGGCGCGGCCAGTTCCTCCAGCCAGAAACCGGTCTTCTCGCCGGTATCGCCGAGTCGGTCATGCGAGGTCAGGACCACGAGGATCTTCATGTCGCTTGCTCCTGTCGGAGGGGTTCAACAACAGGCGAGGCGCGAACCGGCACGCGGGCCGCGCCCCGGCATCACCAGCGCTGGTGGACGTGGGGCTTGATGTCCTGTTCGTAGATGCGCGCGACCTCGGCCATGGCCTCGTCGGACAGGGCCGGCAGGTCGGAAGCGGCGATGTTGGCCAGCGCCTGCCGTGGATTCTTCGCGCCGGGAATGACCACGCTNACCGCCTCGTGCATCAGGATCCAGCGCAGCGCCAGCTGGGCCAGGGTGGCGCCCTCGGGCACCAGCGGCCGCAGCTTCTCCACCGCCGCCAGGCCGACTTCGTACGGCACGCCGGAGAAGGTCTCGCCCACGTCGAAGGCCTCCCCGTTGCGGTTGAAGTTGCGGTGGTCGCTTTCCTCGAAGCGGGTATCGGCGCGGAACTTGCCGCTGAGCATGCCGCTGGCCAGCGGCACCCGCGCGATCACCGCCACGCCGCGGCGCTGGGCCTCGCGGAAGAACAGCTGCGCCGGACGCAGGCGGAACATGTTGAAGATGATCTGCACGCTGGCGACGTTCGGATACTCGATCGCCTTGAGCGCCTCCTCGACGCGCTCGACGCTCACGCCATAGCGCGCGATCGCGCCGCGCTCGACCAGACGCTCCAGGTGCTCGAACAGCTCCGGGTGGTAATAGGCGTCGGTCGGCGGGCAATGCAGCTGCAGCAGGTCGAGGGTCTCGACCTCCAGGTTGCGGCGGCTGCGGTCGATCCACTCCTGCAGGTTCTGCGCGGTGTAGCCGGCCACTTCCTGCTTCGGCAGGCGACGGCCAGCCTTGGTCGCCACGAACGGGCGCTTGCCGCCGCGCTCCTTGAGCACGCGCGCGATCAGCCGCTCGGAATGGCCGTCGCCGTAGACGTCGGCGGTGTCGATGAAATCCAGCCCCGCATCCAGGGCTGCGTGCAGCGCCGCGATCGAATCGTTGTCATCCACCGTGCCCCAGGCCGCGCCGATCGCCCAGGCGCCGAAGCCGATCTCGCCGACGGTGTGGCCGGTGCGGCCGAAAGGTCTGGAACGCATGCGTGTACTCCTGCGGACGGGCCACGCTGGCGGGCAGCGTGGCCTGGAAAGGACTGCGGCGCGGTGGCGCCGGACGAACGCCGAATCATAGCGGACGCGCGCGGAGGAGCATGCAGGCGATGGCCGGGCGCCGGCGTTCGGCTACGCCCGCGATCGGGGAGCTGCGTCGGCGCCTGGCCGTCCGCCCTACCCCATCCCGACGGGAAGGGAACGGTGCTCCAGACGACGACGCCGCAGCGCGTGGCGAAGCGCCAGGCCTCGCCCGCGTCATGGCACTGCAGCGGCGTTGCGCTGCACTTGCCCGGGCCACACACCCCGCCCAATCACCAATCACGAATGACCAGCCATTCCCTCAGGCCTTGCGCAGGAACTGGGTCTTCAGCACCAGGCCCTTGATCTTCTCGGAGTTGCCTTCGATGTGCTCGGGATCGCCATCGACCAGGCGNATGTTGCGGATCACCGTGCCCTGCTTCAGCGGGATCGAGGAACCCTTGACCTTCAGGTCCTTGATCACCACCACCGTGTCGCCTGCCGCGAGCGGATTGCCGTTGCTGTCGCGGACCACCATCTCGGCTTCGCCGGCAGCGCCCTCCTCCGCGGTCCACTCGTGGCCGCAGTCCGGGCAGATCCAGAGCGCGCCGTCGGCGTAGGTATTGTCCAGCCCGCACTGCGGACAGGAAGGAATGGCAGCCATTGCATCCTCGTTGCAGGAAAAAACGGCGGCCATTGTAGCCGGCTAGCGCGGCTCGCCCGGAGGGGGTGCGTTGGCCGGCCTGGCACAGCCGCGGACCGGAGCGTCACCGTCGATGGAGAGCGAGGCCCGCAGGGGGAACCACGCGCCGGACATGTCGTCCTGGCAGCTTTCGGTGGCCACCTGGACGACCACTTCGCCATGCGCGTCGCGCGCGACGATGCGCTGCACGCCAGGGACGGCCATGTCCCTGCGCATGTCCACGCGCAGGGTACGCGCCTGCGGCAGGCCCGGTCCCGACAGGCGCAGGACGTCGTCCTGCAACTGCGCCTGCCAGAACGGTTCGTTGGTCAGCACCACCAGCCTGGCCGGAACGCGCCGGGCTTCGCCCGCATAGGCGTCCGGGGCGAAGACCAGCTGCTCGACCGGATACCCCATCACCCGCACCCGCTCGACCAGCGAAGCCAGCTGCAGCCGGTCCATCGTCGGCTGGCGCGAGAGCACCCAAAGGCGGTCGCGGTCGGGCGAACCGACCAGCGCCCACTCGTAGCCGGGATCGACGGCGACAACCCAGCGCCGTTCCCAGCCGATCGGCAGCCATGCGCGCCANCGCGGTGCCGAACGCACCTGCAGCGATCCGGGCGCGCCCGGCACCGGCACGACGACCGCCGTGTCCTCCAGNCGCCGCCCCTCATCGTCCAGGCACGAGCGGTGNAGATCGAAACCTTCGTCCGGGCGCGGCACGTAGCGGACCTCGCCCTGGCGCGCGCACTTGCGCTGGAAGTCCACCGGAAGCCAGGCCAACTGGTGCCAGTGGCCGGAGAAGCGCTGCAGGTCCATGACCGGCAGCGGCAGGTGGTCGGCGCTCCGCGCAAGGGATGACGCGGCGGGCAACAGCAAAAGGAACAGCCAGGCGNAACGCAAGGCAATCGGGAATTTCGTCATCGAGGCGAGACTACCACCACGCGGNTATGGGGTCAGGAACCGACGTCAGGTGATCCGACGGAAGACGGTCACGCCCAGTACGAAGAGCACGANGGCAATCAACAGGGCGGTGACGAACAGGAACTTGGCGATGCCCATCGACACGCCAGCCACGCCGGTGAGGCCAAGCGCACCCGCCACCAGTCCGATCACCAGGAAGATTATCGCCCACTTGATCATGCCCTGCTCCGTTCCATGTATTGGCCGGCGACACTACGCAGGGCGGCGTGGCACGGCCGTGAAAGGCAGCGTGCCACGCCTGTGGCATGGCGTGTTGTCCGGCCTCAGCCGGCGGCGCGCCAGGCGCGCAGCAGCTCGGCCTCGCGCTGGCGGTCGATGCCGGCACGCAGCCTGGCCTGGCGCTCGGCCGGCAGGCTGCGGAACCACTCCAGCAAGTCGGCCACGGTGGTNGCCAGCGGACGGAAGGTCAGCCCCGCGGCGACCGCGCGGGCATTGCTGACCTGGCCGTAGCCGGCATACGGGCCACGATCGCGCGGCACCCAGATCGGCAGCTCGACCTCCATGGCCTCGAGGAAGTCCGGGTCGACGTGGGTGAGGCTGATGGGCGTGGAGGTCACGGCCTGGCAGCCATGCAGCATCGCGTCCATGGTCAGCGGATAGGCGGGGCCGACGGCGTTGAAGGTGCCGGTGGTGCCCTGCTCGGCCAGCCGGATCATCCACTCGCCCAGGTCGCGGCCGTCGATGACCTGGATCGGATCCTGGCCGTCGCCCGGCACCAGGATCTCGCCGCCCTGGGCCACGCGGTGCGGCCAGTAGGTGAAACGGTCGGTCTCGTCGCGCGGGCCGACGATGTAACCCGGGCGGACGATCGTGGTGCGATCGCCGAACTGGCGCCGCGCTTCGACCTCGCTGAGGGCCTTCAGCGGGCCGTAGAGGTTCTCCATGTCGGCGATCAGCGTCTGCCGGGTTTCGGCCATGGCATCCCGGCCGCGGTACGGCGCCAGCGGCGCATCCTCGTCGATGCCGGCGCGGCTGCCGTCGGCGTAGACCGAGATGGTCGAGATGAACAGGTAGTGCCCGATGTTGCCCCGCAGCACCTTGCCGGCATCGCGTACCCACGACGGCAGGCTGGTCGGGTTGTCGATGCATACGTCCCAGCGGCGCCCGCGCAGCGCGGACAGGTCGCCGGTCTCGCGGTCGCCATGCAGCTGCTCGACCTCGCCCGGCCACTCGGGCGATGGCCGCTTGCCGCGATTGAACAGGGTCACCNTGTGNCCGCGGGCCAGCGCNTANCGCACCTGGAACGGCCCGGTGAANCCGGTGCCGCCNAGGATCAGGATGTNCAGCGGGCGGCTTGGCGCGTTCGACCGGGGTAGCGCCCGGAGCCGGGCGGGACGCGGGGCTGGCGGCGGCCAGCCCCGGCATGGCGGCGGTGGCGGCGGCGAGCGCGCCCAGCCTGAACAGGTCGCGGCGGGTGGTGTCCATGGGCCCTCCTTGCATGGCGTGGGAAAACGACTGCATACCACCCTCCCCACCCGGCCGCCCATGCGGGAAGTTGGCATGACCTCCAGGCCATGCCCGGCGCCGCCACGAAAAAAATGGCCCGCCATGAAGGCGGGCCAAGTACGACAGGGAGGTATCCGGGACGGATCAGAACTTGTAGCTGAGTCCCACCAGCCAGGTGCGGCCCCACTCGACGGTCTCCAGCGGACGGTCCTTGGTGCCGGCGTAGGTGCGGTAGCGCGAGTTGTTGAGGTTGCTGCCCTGCAGGTACAGGCTCATCCCCTCCAGCGCGCTGCCATAGGCGAAGCTGTAGGCCACCTGGGCGTCGATGGTGTCTTCGCCCTCGACGTAGCGCAGGGTGCGCGCGCCGTTGAAGTTGCCGATCTCGCCGATGAAGTCCGAACGCTTGCGCTGGTTGACGCGGGCCTCGAAACCGTTGTTCTCGTAGTACACGGTGAAGTTGTACACGCGCTTGGACAGGCCCGGCAGCATGATCGGGTCGCTGCCCACGCTGTTCACGGTTTCCGGATCCGGCAGGATGGTGATGTCGCTGTCGTTGAAGCCGGCGCTGGCCACGACGCCGAAGCCGCGCAGGGCGTCGGTGAACAGGTCCAGCGGCAGCGACGCGGTCAGCTCGGCACCACGCAGGCTGCCGCCCTTGCCGTTGAACGGCGCGGTGTAGGTACCGGTCTTGTCCACGACAAGGTCAGGCGGCAGGGTGATGCCGTTGGTCTCCAGCCACGCGTCCACCTGCGGGGTGAAGTCGTAGCCGTCGCGCTTCTGGGTGTAGATGTAGGTGCGCAGGTCCTTGTAGAACAGCGACGCCGCCACGTAGGCACGGTTGCCGAAGTACTTCTCCCAGGACAGGTCGACCGCGTTGGCCACCCACGGATCCAGCTCGGGGTTGCCGCCGCTGGCGCCGGGCTCGCCGGTGGACTCGTTCACGCCGAAGTCCATCGACGCGCGCAGCTCGTCCACGCGCGGACGCGCGACCTGGCGGGCCAGTGCGAAGCGGATGGTGTTCTCCGCCGGCAGCTCGAAGGCCAGGTTCAGGCTGGGCAGGAAGTCGGTGTAGCTCTTGCCCTTGCTGATCGGGATCACCTGGCTGCCTTCCGGCTGCGAGTCGTCCCAGTAGTTGGAGTTGGACCGCTGGTCCACGTGCTGGGCCTGGACGCCGATGTTGCCGCGCACCGGCACCGAACCAATCTCGGTGCTGATGTTGGCGCGCACGAAGGTGGTGGTGATCTTCTCGTCCACGCTCCACTGCTTCGGGATCAGCCAGCTCTCGGTGGTGGTCGGGTTGAACACCATGTAGCGGGCCACTGCCGCCGGGACGTTCCAGGCGGGAATCATGCCCGCGCCGGCGAAGCCCAGGTTGACCGGGGCGTACTGCAGGTCGGCGGCGATGCTGGTGTCGCCCTGCGCGCCGAGCTCGGTGCCGCCCTCGGCCTGGGTCTTGTTCTTGCTGCGGTCGGCNTGGTTGACGCCCACGTCGACGTCCGAGACCCACGGCAGCGCCTGCGGGCCGTTGAAGTTGGCCACCACGCGGATGCCATGCAGCTCGTCGTCCACGTGCGGCACCTTGCCGTAGCCGGAGCCATAGATGGTACCGGTCAGGTACAGCGAGGCCGGATCGGAGTAGTCCAGGCCCGGGGTCATCTGCGGGAAGCCGTTGCGGGCGAAGTCCAGGGTGACCGAGTCCAGGACCGGCGCCGGCACGCGCTGGGTATTGTTCTCGAGGTTGAGCTCGTCGCGCTCGGCCTTGGACCAGCTGAGGTCGGTCATCAGGCGCCAGCTCTNGAACGACAGCTCGTTCTTCCAGCCCAGTGCCTTGATGTTGTCCTCGCGGTGGTTGTACATGCCGCGCACCAGCGGGTACACGTTGCGCGCCACGCCACCGGTGAAGGTGCCGTTGCCATTGACCCGGGCACCGTCGACCTGCAGGCGGTCGTAGCCGCCATTGAAGTCGCCCAGGTGGATTTCCAGCTGGTTGGCGGTGTCGTACTCNTCGGCGTCGGTGTAGAACGCGTCGAGCGTGCTGGTCCAGGTGTTGTTCGGGCGGTACTGCACGGTGGCCATCAGGCCGTCGCGCTTGGCATTGCCGGTACGGCGCAGTGCCTTGATGCCGCCGGAGTAGTACGTGCCGGCATCCACGCCCGGGCGCCAGTCTTCGCCGACTGCTTCCCACGGCTCGTACAGGCCGACCTGGTTCTCCTGCTTGGACATGTCCGAATGGGCGTAGCCGATGGCCACGCCCAGGGTGCCGTCGGCGAACTTGTCGACGTAGCTGAAGCTGATGCGGTTGCCGTACGGATCCTCGCCGGCGGCCTCGCCCAGCGAGTTCTTCTGGTAGCGGGCGCCGACCGAGATCACGCGCTCGCTGAAGCTCAGCGGGCGCACGGTCTGCATGTCGATGGTGCCCGACAGGCCCTGGCCGACCAGGCCCGAGTCCGGGGTCTTGTACACGGTCACGCCGTTGATCAGCTCGGACGGGTACTGGTCGAACTCGACGCTGCGGTTGTCGCCGGTGCTGACCATCTCGCGGCCGTTGAGCAGCGTGGTGGCGAAGTCCGGCGACAGGCCGCGGACGCTGATCACCTGGGCGCGGCCGGCCACGCGCTGGGCCGCCAGGCCCGGCAGGCGCGCGATCGATTCGGCGATGCTGACGTCGGGCAGCTTGCCGATGTCCTCGGCGGAAATGGCTTCGACGATGGAGGTGGAGTCGCGCTTGACCGAGATGGCGCTCTCGATGCCGCGGCGGATGCCGGTGACGGTGACCGTGTCGAGATTGGTCGCGTCGGTGGCGGTTTCCTGGGCGTGGACGCCCGTGGCGCTGAGCGCGATGGCGGATGCCAGGGCCGCGCTGAGCAGGTTGCGCTTGGGTTGCATGTTTCCCCTCTCCAAGGAAGTGGTATTCGGTGTCCGGGTACGTCGCATGGCGATCGCCCGGATCTTGGTGCGGCACCATGGCGGGGGCCCCGGTGCGTGCGGCAATGGTAGTGGCCGGTCACTCGCAGGGAGCCCTTGTGCATACGTATTCATTGCCCGCNCGGCCCTTTTTTTCAGGGGTTTTCCGCAAGCCGGCGGCATGCGTGCGAACGACAGCGCTGGACATTCCGCCTTCACGCGCGCGCGGCAGGACCGGGTGGCGCGCCGCACTGAACGCACCCGGGAGGACCACGCGTGGAATGGAATGCGGAATGACCGGCATCCTCGATGCCGGTCCGCGGGGTGCCGTCAGTCCGCGGGCTGCGCCGGGTCTTGGGCGGGAACCTGCATCGCGTCCACCGCGGCGCTGCTGGCCGCTTCCAGCAGGGAATCGAGTCCGGACGCGCCGGCGACTTCCACCAGGCCGGTCATCGACGGCAGTTCCCAGGCCTGGGCGACGCCGCGCCCGATCCGGCGCGCCCAGCGTTGCAGCAGCTCGCCGGTGACCATCGCATCCGGCGCCTGGCATTGCAGGCGCGCGCAGGCATCACGCAAGGCCTGCACCACCATGATCGCGCCCAGTCCCTGCATGAGTCCCAGCATCTGCGCGGCGAACACGGCATCGCGTCCGCGCCCCGAAGCGTTGCGCGCGGCGATGCCCGCGGCCAGCTCGGTGTGCTCCCATACCCGTTCCGGCAGCACGCCGGTCGCGCCGCCCTCCAGGCGCATCACCGGCTGCATCAGCGCCACGGCCACGAGCTGGCGCAGGCCATCGGTCCCCACCAGGGCGACCGCACGGTCCAGGCTTTCGACCATCGTCGATTGCACCCNGTACATCGGACTGTTTGCCAGGCGCAGGAGGTTGGCGGCCAGGGCCGGATCACGTCCGATCACCTCGGCGATCTGGCGGCCGGAAGCGCGCTCGTCGTTGAGCATCCCCAGCAGCTGCGGCAGCAGCTGGGGCCGGCGCGGCAGGCGGACGCGCTCATGCACCAGCTGCAGCAGCGCCGCCTCGACGTCGGACATCAGCCGGGTGGAGTCGGCGTCCGCTCCCGCGGACTCCAGTGTCAGCGCCAGCGCCGCCAGGCGCACGGTCCAGTGCAGGGCGGGACCGTCCTGCTGGCGCGCACCCGCGTCCCCGGCATCCTCGCCGGAGGTGGCCTCGCTGCCGTACGGGTGAGCGCNCACGGAACCGGGAGCGTCGGCCACGCGCCCGCGTCCGAACAGCTTTCCGATCCACCGCATGGGTCCTTCCACCATCCTGCCCCCTGTCCGGATGCCCCGGGGGCATCCGCAAGCGCGCGATCTTACCGAATGCCGGCAACCGGGCGCCCTCGGCCGCCGCCGCGCCGCCCGCGCTGTGCGGAACGGCGCACATGGTTTCGGCAGCCGGGGCGAAAACCTTACGGGTCAGCGATGGGCCAGGGCGTAGTCCAGCGCGCCGCGGATCGCCGCCACCTGGGCGGCGTTGCACTGCTCCGGCGTGGCCCGGGGGCTGTCCGGATAGACCTCGGTGGTGGTGACGTAAGGGGCGCCGGTNATGCCGGCGCACAGTCCCAGCTCGCGCAGCGGGTATGCGATCACCCCCGGCGCCAGCACCGGCGAGCCGATGATCCTGCCCTCCGCGTCGGCAGGCGCGATATGGGTGACCCTGGCCACCGCCTCGATCACCGCCTGCTGGAACTCCGGCTGGGGGCTGGCGCTGTCGTCCACCAGGTAGAAGCCGTCCGGGATGTGTCCCGGCTCGAACGGCTTGCCATCGCGGGCGGCAAGCGCGGGGCGGAACTCGGTCTCGTCGCTGTCGGTGGTCTCGTGCAGGTCCACGTGCAGCAGGAAGCGGCCGCGCAGCGGTGCCACCAGCTCCATCAGCGCCGCCGACTCGCGCGCCGGGCTGGGCTGGCGGAAGGAACGGTTGGGATCGACCGCGTCGGGGTTCCATCGGTGGATGCGCTCGTATCCCCACGGGCTGACGCAGGGCACGACCAGCAGGTTGATGCGGCCGGCGTAGGCCGCCGCGTGC
>Ga0065721_10001180_pt1 | contig 17519 bp, 15 predicted proteins | sample Mesricmetagenome_FD_59108 | JGI IMG/M metagenome (GOLD analysis project Ga0065721, IMG submission 59108) | Mesophilic microbial community from rice straw/compost enrichment Sample: eDNA_1 v2 (version 2) | ecosystem: Engineered > Solid waste > Grass > Composting > Bioreactor | place: USA: Davis... | reverse complement strand
TCGCCGCCCGCGCGGATCTGTCACGCGGGCGCGGGATTGCGGCACCGTGGAGCCACCGGGTTAGGGGTGTCGCCTGGCGCGATACTCTGCGCTGGCCGATAGGTGGGTCCCGAAACGAGTTCGGGATGACGGGGTAGGATTGAGCGGAGCTGCGGCCGCTAGCGCACCTGCTCCGGCCCCAGCTCGGGGTCGAGGTCGCGCGGGCGAGCGAGGTGGACGAGCTTGCCGCAGCCGGGCGCGCAGTCGGCCCAGCGGTCGATCGCCAGCTCGAGCACTGCGAAAGTCGCGGTCGGGTATTTCTCGGTGACCTCGTCGAACAGCACGTTCTCGTTCTCGGGTGCGACAAGGTCGAAAACCAGTTCCTGCAGACCGGGATTGTGGCCGGCGACGAGTACCGCCCGCGGCGCGTCCTCGATTTCCTGCAGCAGCGTTATCAACGCGTCGCTGTCGGCAAGATAGAGGCGCTCGTCCCACCGGGTCGGGATGTCGAGCCGGGTGGCCTCGAGCGTGCGCCTGACGCGCTCGGCGGGGCTTGCGAGCAGCAGGTCCCAGGCGATGCCGTGGGCGCGGATGTGCCCGCCCATGACCGCAGCCCCGCGCTTGCCGCGGTCGTTGAGGCCGCGGTCGTAGTCGCGCAGCGACATGTCGTCCCAGTCGGACTTGGCGTGGCGCAGAAGGCCCAGAGTCTTCACGGCCCGCTCACTTCATTCCCGCTCCTGCTCGCGCGCGGGAACCGCGCTCTCGCCCCCGCTCGAACAAACACCCGTGGCCACCCGTTGTAAAGCCTCGTCCAGGGCCACCCTGCGGACAGGCGTACCCGGCGGGAAGGCGCTCAGCAGGCGCGTCGGGAAGGCGGGCGAGAGGACCACGAAATGGCCGCTGTCGTCGGCGGAGCGGATCAGCCGGCCGAACGCCTGCGCGAGCCGCGCGCGGATGATGCGGTCGTCATAGGCGCTTCCGCCGCTGGCAACGCGGCGTGCACGATGGAGGATCGTCGGCTTGGGCCACGGGACCTGCTCGAGCACCACGCAGCGCAGCGACTCGCCGGGCACGTCGACTCCGTCGCGGAGCGCGTCGGTGCCGAGGAGGCTCGCCTTCGGGTCGTCGCGGAAGATGTCGACCAGCGTGCCGGTGTCGATGGGGTCGACGTGCTGCGCGTAGAGCGGCAGCCCGGCACGCGCGAGCCGGTCGGCGATGCGGCCGTGGACCGCGCGCAGCCGGCGGATCGCGGTGAACAGCCCGAGCACGCCCCCGCCGCAGGCTTCGATGATCCGCGCGTACGCGCCCGCGAGCGCGGCGAGGTCGCCTTTCGGCACGTCGGTCACGATCAGCACCTCGGCGCGGCTCGCGTAGTCGAACGGGCTCTCGGCGCTGATCAGTATCCGGCGCCCCGTCGAGGTGCAGTGCGCCCGAGCGGGCCAGCGCAGCATTCCAGTCCTCACCGTCGCGCAGCGTCGCGCTGGTCAGCATGACCCCGTGCGCCGGTTCGAGCACGACCTTGGCGAACGGCTTCATCGGGTCGAGGAAGCGCCGGTGCAGCCCGACGTCGTACTCGCGCGCGTCGGAGCGCTCGACAGCAAGCCAGTCGACGAAGTCGGGATCGGCCGGCCCACCGAGTCGGTCAAGCAGCGCTTCCCACGCGGCGAGCGTGTCGATCCGCCAGGCCAGCGAGTGCCGCGCGCCCTCGATCCGCGCGCGGCCCGAGCCGTCGAGCCAGTCCGGCCCGTCCTCGACCAGCGCCTCGAGCCGCACGCCGAGCCGGATCAGCGGCTGGCGGATGGCAGCGAGCGCGGCGGCCGCCTGCTGCGCGAGCTCGACGAAATTGCCGTCGAGCTGCGCCGCCTCGGTTTCGATGCCGTAGCCCAAGTCCTGCCCACCGCTCTCGTCGCGGGCGTAAGTCACCGCGCGGACCGCGGCGAGCAGCGCCTCGATCGGTCCGAACGGGTTGCCCTCGGCGATCCGCTGGAGCCAGCCGTCTCCGGGAAGGACCTCGGCCGCCTCGCAGGCCTGGGCGATCGCCTTGCCGCCGGCCTCGTCGTAGCTGGCCACGTCGGCGAGCCGCGCGGCGAGGCCGCGCCGCCGCCCGCGCGAGCCCTTCTCGGGGCCGACGATCCAGCGCTTGAGCTCGATCGCCTCCTGGCCGGTGAGCGACGCGGCGAACGTGCTGTCGGCCGCCTCGAACACGTGGTGTCCCTCGTCGAACACGATCCGCGTCGGCCGCTGCGCGTGGTCGCGCCCGCGCGCGGCGTTGATCATCACCAGCGCGTGGTTGGCGATCACGAGGTCGGCCTGAGCGGATGCGCGCGCGGCGCGCTCGATGAAGCACTTCCGGTAGTGCGGGCAGCCGGCATAGACGCACTCGCCACGCTGGTCGGTCAGCGAGCGGATTGCGCGCTGGCGGAACAGCGTGCCGAGCCAGCCCGGCAGGTCGCCGCCGATCATGTCGCCGTCCTGCGTATAGGCGGCCCAGCGGGCGACGAGATGCGCAAGGATCGCCGCGCGCCCGCCGAACCCGCCCTGCAGCGCATCCTCGAGATTGAGCAGGCAGAGATAATTCTCGCGCCCCTTGCGCACGACCACCGGACGGCTGCCGTCGGGGCGCCTCTCCGGCCAGGCGCGGCGGCTCTCGCGCCGGAGCTGACGCTGGAGGTTCTTGGTGTAGGTCGAGACCCACACCGTGCCCTGCGATTCTTCGGCCCACAGCGAGGCCGGAGCAAGGTAGCCGAGCGTCTTGCCGATCCCGGTGCCCGCCTGGGCAAGCAGCAGGTGCGGCACGCCACGCCGGGACCGCGGGGCGAACACGCGCCCGGCCTCGCGCGCGTAGGCGCGCTGGCCTTCACGGCGCTCGGCATGTTCGCCGGTCAGCTCGGCGAGGCGCGCCTCGATGGCATCGCCCGAAAGCTCGACTTGTGCCGGCTGCGGCCGCTCGGGCGCTTCCTCCCATTCGGGAAGCCGGGCAAACAGCCATTTCTCGGCCCGTTCGGGCTTGCGCACGTGCGGCGCGACGATTGCNGCCCACGGCCAGCGCAGGCGGGCGAGCGACTGCAGNGCGCTCCACCGGCACCCCTCGCGCTCGGGGCCAGTCGTCGCNNTCGCAGCGCTCGAGCAGCGCGCCGGCAGCCTCCTGCAGCAGCGCCGGCACCGCGTCATCGACTGCTGGCTCGGGCAGCCCGAGCGCGTGGGCCAGGACCCTTGGGGGTCGGCACGACGAACCGCGCAGGGTGGACGAAGGCGAACAGCTCGAGCAGGTCGAGCCCCGAGAGGTCGGGATAACCGAGCCGGGTCGCCACCAGCGGCGCGTTGAGCAGCAGCAACGGGGTGTCAGCCGCAGCGACGATCGCTTCACCCTTGCCGATGGCGCGGGTCCCGCCGCCGGCCGGCCGCAGCCAGGTCCCGGCATGGCTGGCATGAAGCGCGGGAAGGGGGACGGCGGGCATTCCAGCGGCTGTAGCGGCAGCCGGAACGAAAAGTAAACACGGCGGTGCCCGCTGCGCCCGATTTCCCGAGTCGCGGCGTTTCCGACCTGCCAGAGCCGCCTCGGTTCGTCGCGTTCATATCTCGGCTGAACGTTGCGATTGGCCAAAAAAATCGAAGTGAATCAGTGGCTAGGCAAGGAAACAAAGAAACTTAGCGGGAACGCCACCCACAGCCCGGCGGTTTTTCCTTGGCTATGACATACACAACACAATCGCCTCGCCTCGCCGGGACTGCGCTGGCCGCAGTTCTGGCGTTCGCTTCGTATCCGGCTCTTGCCCAGGACGCGGTGACGCCGTTCCCGACTGTCGCGCCGCCCGAGCCCGCGCCGGTGATCGTCGTTCCCGACATCGCCCTGCCCGCGCCCGCGCCGACGGTAGTGCTGCCCGCCGAGGTGCCGGAACCGGCGCCGGTGCCCGAGGCTTCGGCCGAACCGGCCCCACCTGCTGCCGCACCCGCCGAGCCGCGTGCGCAGTCGCAAGCGGTGAACCGCGTCGAGAGGACGCCTGCCACTGGTGAACCTGCTGCGGTGACCCAGGCCGGGACGGTAACCGAGTCCGCACCCTCGGCCGAAGTGGATCCGGTCGCGCTGCCTCCCGTGGTCGAGCCGCTGCCACCGCTCGAAGCGGAGCCGGTTGCCGGCCCCGACGCCCGCGTCGATACCGGAATCATCGCCCTTGCGATCGGCGGGCTGATCTTCCTCGCCCTGGCTATCTGGGGATTCATCGCGATCGGCCGCCGCAAGCCGGTTCGCCGCTTTGCGGCCGCCGCTCCCGCTGCCCCCCAGCCGCGCAAGCCCGTCGTCGCGCAAGCGGCTCAGGCGTCGCCGGTCACGGTCGACGCGGCCCCGCGTCGCCAGGTGGTCCAGCCGGTCGTTCCCGCAACGGCTGCGGCCGGTCTGCCCCACGCAGGGGCGTCGGTTGCCCTGCCGCGTCGCCTGCCGGACTCGTTCGAGGAACGCGAGGCGCTGTTCCGCCGCATGGTCGAGGCCAGGCCCGACCGCGCCAACCCGTTCACCGACCGCAAGGCGCGGATGAAGCGGGCCCGGCTGATCATGCAGTCGATCGGGCGCGACTTCGGCGATGTGAAGCCGTGGATCGACCTCACCCAGTACCCGCACAACTGGCCCGAGCTCGCGCGTCAACGCTCCGCCGCTGCCTGAACCAGCCCCCCGGTTCTAGCGGCGAAGCGAGGGGCGGCCCCCACCTCCCGGGGGCCGCCCCGTTAGCGCGTCCGTGCGAAAAATTGGGACAGTNCCTCTTTTCACTCGCCGCGGCACCCTTTCACCCGCTCCGCCAGGCACCGACGGCAAGTGCAGGTGCGCGGGCGTCAGCTGCGCCGGACGCACTGCCAGCTGGCGGCGTCGTTCGGATCGCCGCTGCCGCGGTAGCGGGCGACCTCGGGCCAGGCGCAGTGCGGCCGGACCAGCCCGTTCGGCCCGCCGCCGAGCAGCACGTCGGGCGCGCGGCCGGTCTCGTCCCACGCCTCGAGCGCATCAAGCCAGGCGACCCGGCTGCCGCCCGGCCCGCCGGCGCAGTGACCGACGCCGGGCAGCGTGAAGTAGCGCGCCTGGCTGCGCGCCGCGGGAGCCCGCGCGAGCACTGCCTCGAAGTACTCGTTGGTCGCGACCGGGCTCGGGCCAGGGTCGCTCTCCCCGTGCCACAGCAGCAGCTTGCCGCCGCTGCGGAAGAAGGCGCGCAGGTCGGGATCCCTGGCCTCGTACCACTGCGCGAACTCGCTGCGGCGAACCTGCATCACGTCCTCGAGCGTCATCCCGGCGAGGTCGACCGGGCGGTTGCCGAAGATGATCGGCCACAGCCCGCCGAGCCCGCCGCCGTTGCTCGGGTCGGGCGTGCCGCTCGTGCCGACGAAGGCGGACCAGCCGGCCTCGCCGCCGCGGCTCAGCGGCAGCATCGCCCACTCGCCGTCGGGCGCCCGGGTGCCGGCATAGACCGCCCGCAGCGCCTCGACTTGCGGGGCGCTGAGGCAGGAATCGGTCTTGGCGCCCGTGCACTGGATCTCGGCCGGGTCCCAGCGGCACTGGCGCGGGTCGTTGATCAGGCCGTCCTCGAGCCCGTCGTCGGCATCGCAGGCCTTGAGCGCGGCGCTCTGCGCAAGCTGCAGGTCGGCCGCGGAGAACCCGCCGCTCCTNGCGAAGACCTGGTTGCGCAGCACCGCGCTGGTNTGCGTCTGCAGCGTGTAGACCGGTGCGCCNGCGCTGATCAGGTCGTAGTCGTCGGGATAGCGCTGCGCTTCCATCAGTCCCATGCGCCCGCCGGTCGAGCAGCCCTGGTAATAGGCGCGCCGGTGCGGCTGGCCGTAGTAGGCCGCGACCAGCTTCTTGCCGGTCTCGGTCATCTCGTGGATCGCGCGGAAGCTGAAATCCTTCGCCTTTTCCGGATCGGCCGCCCACGAATTGTCCCACACGTTGCCGATCGGGTGCCCGCCGTCGGTCTGCAGCGTCGCGTAGCCCTTGCGCAGCCCCTCGGAGGCGGTCTGCAATGCGATGTTGCCGATCCACCCGCCGCCGCCGAAGCCGAGCACCTTGCCGTTCCAGCTCGCCGGCAGGCGATAGACCACGCCGATGTTCGACCCCGGGACCGGCGAGAGCGTCGCGGTGACCTCGCAGAAACCCGGCAGCCCGTCGGCCTCCTCGACCCATTTCCCGCTCGCGCTGGTCGCACCCAGCATCGCCGGCGTCACCGCCGCGCAGCGGTCGGCCCCGGCGAGAGCCGGGAAGCTGGCGGANCTCGGCGCGTCGGCCGTCTGGGACGTGCAGGCGGCGGCCAGCACGGCAAGCGATACGACNGCGAGACGTTTTCTCATGGCGACCCTTTCCTTCCCTGCCTTTTGCCAGGACTCGGCGGGGCGTGCCGTCCGAGACCCAGGCGCACGTTCTCAGCTCCCAAACCCCGAACCAGACCCAGGTCGAAACCCAAGGCAACACCGTTCAGGACGGGCGGGTTTGGACGCATCGCGCCGCGCCACATCCCTCACGTCGCCGCGGCGCCCGATACCAACCGTACGTGCGCGATCTGCCAGCCCTCCCGAGCCTTGACGAAATCCATCGCGAGCACGGCGCGTTCCTGGTGGCGGTGCCGCCCGAGGCCTTCGAACCGCGCCATCCGTTCGATGGTCGTGTCCCCGGTCCACGCGATCTCGCGCTCGACGCGGCAGGCGCAGCGGGCGGTGGCGGTGAGCCCGTCCTCGGACAGCGCGAACGACGGCTCGTGGCGGAGGTCCTCGGCGATCGCGCGCAGCCCTTCGCCGAGCTCGACCGAACCCGACGGGGCGATGAACTCGCTGCAGTCGCCGGCGCCGTTGAGATGGCGGACGAACTTGCGCTGCAGCGCCTCGATCGCGCGCTCGTCCTCGAGCCGGGCGAGCTTCGCACGGCTGCCGTCGTCGGCCGCGAGCGCCGCGGCCGGCGCGGCCATCGCCAGCGGCGCGGCGACCAGCGAGCCGGCCTTGAGGAACGCGCGGCGGTCAGTCGAAATCGGGGTCTCGCTCATGGCCTGGTCCTCCACGCATCGGGGCCGAAGAAGCGGTCGACATCGAACTTGCCGGCGTGCCGGGCGGGCGCGCCGACTGCGCTCAGGCTGAGCCCGTTCTTGCCGCAGTGATAGCCGATTCCCGCATCGTGCATCGTGCGCATGTTGAGCAGCAGCGTGCCGAGCGTGCCGTTGCACGCCTCCTCGCACCACCGCGCGAAATAGAGCTGGTCGCGGATCTTCACGAAGTCGCCGGTCCCGCTCCACTCGGTGCCGAAGTGGCCGGTCTCGGCGTTGGGGATGATCCAGCTCGTCGTGTTCGGCGTCGAATAGAGGTGCATCGAGTTGAGCCCCGGCGCGTATTCCCAGGTGAACGCGCGGCCGAGCAGGTCGCGCGTGCGCTGGTGGCGCCGGTTTCCGGGGTCGGGGATGCCCTGGCCGACGATCTTGCCGAACAGCGTCTCGGCGCCTGCCTCGTTGGCGAAGTAGGGGGTGTTGAGGAAGCCGTGGAAGTTCGTCGCCAGCCCGGCGTCGAGATCGGCGACGACGATGTGGCAGTCGTGATTGGGTTCGCCCTGAAGCAGGTGCCCGAAGATGAACGCGCCGGGCATGACTTCCCACGCGTTGTACTTCGCCTGTCGCCAGTCGCCCCGGCCATCCTTGCGCCACTGCAGCTGGTCTGCCGAGACGAAGCGGTACTCCATCCGCGGCCCGCCGTCGTATTCGACCGCGAAGCTTCGCGTCGCCAGTGCGCCGCTCGGGGGCGTGCCGTTCCCGGCCATCGGGCTGGGCCGGTCGAACACGTGCGTGTTCTCGGCGACCACGGCGTTGACCTCTTCCGGAGTCATCTTGTCCATCGTCGCGACCGGTCGGTAGATGCGCCGCTCGCCCTTCTTCGCGTTCTCGATCGGGATCGGCTCGGCAGAGAAGTCGCCCAGCTTCTCGAACCGGGCGTTCTGGCCGAGCCACTCGGCGGTGCCGCGGAACATGTAGTACTCGAGCTCGTCGGCCCCGTTGAACCCGAGACGGACGCCCGCCGACTGGAGGCGGTTCGAATCGACCAGGTACATGTGCAGCAGGCCCGAGAACTCGGCCTCGACCCGCGCGAACAGGTAGAGATCCTCGGTCAGCTGGATGTAGTCGGCCGGCGCCGAGTAGCCGCGATTGTCCTTGAGCCGGTCGAGCTCGACCCAGTGGGTGTAAGTGTAGGAACAGTAGTACTCGATCGTACGCAGCCCGGTGTCCTCGGTCCACGCATAGGCGCGGCCTTCCATTCGCACCGTCGGCGCGTGCCGCTCGGCCGGCGGATCGCCGTCGCCGCCCTGGACGTAGCCGTGCCACACCGCGCGGTTGATCTCGCGGGTGTGCGGGGCGGGGCCGCCGCCCCACCACAGCTCGAACACCGTGGCGAGGTTGTTGTGGCGGTCCCAGGCGATCGCCCAGGCCCTGGTCGAACTTGGCACCACGTGGGTGATCAGCGTCACGTGGTCGAGCGTCAGCGCGCCATAGCCGCCGGTCGCGCCATCGAAGGTGACGCGGTTGCCCTCGCCGAACTGCCAGGTCAGCGTGCCGGCACCGTCGGTGACGATCCTCAGCGTCGTGCCGGCCAGGTCGCGCTCGAGCGGCGAGCGGCTGGTCGGTCCGGCCTCCGCGGCCGGGGCCAGCTTGGCCTGGATCTGTGCCTCGGTGAGCTGGGTGTACGGATAGCGGAACAGCGGCACGCTCGGATAGGCTTCAAGCGCCATCTCCGTCTCTCCCTGTCGTCTTGTCGTTTACCGTACCGTGCCGGGTGAGGGTGGTGAGCGCAAGCCGGTAAGTGCCTCAGCGCCGCTCCGTCACCGGCTGCACCTGGGCGTCGTGCAGGCCGTTACCTCGTGGATGTAGCGGTTCATGCCTCGCTCGACCCGGAACAGCTGGCTCGTCGGCGTGCCCGGGTGGTCGGGCGGCAGGCCTGCGTCGATCCACGAGAAGTTGTGGAAGATGCTGACGGTGCCCGCGGTCTCGTCGATCACGAAGCGGCGGTTGCCGGTCCTGATCGGCTGCGGGAACGCGCCCATCGTGCAGGTCTGCCCCTGCGGGTCCCGGCTTCCGGTGTAGATGCGGCCCTCGAGCCGCGCGCAGGGCGTGCCGTGCGGTACCGGCAGCGACGGATCGCCCCAGTTGTCGATGTAGGCTTCGGCCGCCGCGCGGATCGCCTCGCGCGTGTCGCGCCGGTCCGCGGGGATTTCGTCCCAGGTCTCCGCGCGCGTGTGGGTCAGAAACGGCTCGGCGCCGAAGACCCAGTCGTCCTCGTCGGTGACCACCGATTCCATCCGCGCGACCTTGCCGTCCTGGGTGACCTCCATCCGCGTGTGGATCACATAGGGATGCGGATGGGTGGCGGCGACGAGTTCCGTGAAGGTCGCGCACTCGGTCGTGTCGTGGAAGCTGCGGGTGAAGTCGACCGTCAGGGCCTGCGCCAATATCCCTTCGGTCGCGCCCTTCACCACGTCGTTTTCGCCGTAATNGGCATCGGTGGCGAAGGGCAGCAGCGCCGGGTTACCGGTCGACTGGGCCTCGACGTAGGCAGCGGAGATCTCGCGGAGCATCTCGCGCGGGCATTCGGCCCGCGCCTGCGTCGCGAACGCCATCCCGGCGAGGGAGAGCGAACAGGCCATCACCGCGCGGCCGAGATATCCAATCCTACCCATTCTGCGCGCCCTCCCGGCGTTCCTGGCGTTCGTCGTATCGTGCCCGCGCCCAACCGCGGGACATTGCGCTTCAATCGCGCCGCGTGGTTCCCGTATCGAGCGAAGCCGTCTCGACCGGCGCCTGCCGGGTGACGTCGAGGCTTGCCTGGGCCCGCAGCGTGCCGACCTGCACGACGACCGGGCCGTCGGCCGTCGGGTCCTCGACCACGAGCTTGGCCCACAGCGTGTCGCCGTCCTTGAAATACGACGTGACGTCCGCGGCGCGCAGCTCTTCGAGGCTGGCGACGCGCTGGCCGGTTGCCGGCTCCGCAAAGCCCGGAAGCTCGAAGATCACCCACGAGCCCTTGTCCATTTCGCGCAGGTGCAACGACAGGTCCTTGCGCGCCGTCGAAATGCGGATCTCGGCGCCGCTCGGAACGGTCGTCTCGCCGTTGTACTCGTAGCGCTTGTCGTTGCGCTGGAGCACGACCGGGTCGGCGGCAGGGCCGGTCGCGAATTCGGGGAACCGGCGCGTGTCGTCGATGCTGAGCCGGCCCATGTCGCCGACGCAGACCGCGGCATTCCAGCTCGCCTTGATCTCGCAGGTGTCCTCGGCCGAGGCGATCCCGTTGTCGATCACGATATAGGCCCCGGGAATGCCGCCGACCGATCCGTCGACGTCGTGGATCGCAGCGCTCCGATACGCCGCGCGGCCGGCGAAGTCGGACGACCAGCGGCGCTGGATCTGGGGGAAATGCACCGGCTGGGCGTTGACGAACTTGGCGCCCTCGACCCGGTTCTCGGTGCTCATGCCGAAGCTCGTGAACAGCAGGTACGACATCGCGCCCGCCCCGCGCAGCGCGTTGGGCTCGTAGTTGACGAAGGTCGTGTTCACGACGTCGTGGCGGTAGTCGTAGAACTCGTAGCCGCGGATCGGGAAATCGGCCGTGACGTGCGGCAGGCTGCGCCCGTAGGCGATCTCCTCGGGCCTCGACGGATTGCCGATGTTCTCGCTCTCGCCGACGAACAGCGAGTTTTCCACGCGCGACGAGTAGGGCGCGACGCCGACGGCGCCTGCCGCGTGGGTGAAGCCGATCGCGTTGTCGGCCAGCTTCAGGTTGGTGAACAGGTGGTACTCGCCGCGACCCCAGATCGCACCGTTGCGGTTCTTGTAGCCGGTGTAGTCGTCGATAACCGAGGGGATCGCCCCGCTGCTCGGGTCGGACGGATCGGCGTAGGCGGTGTGTCCGGCGCCGCCGAGCGTGAACGTGTTGTCGGGCGACGGGCCGCGGTCGAACATCAGGCCGTCGAAGTTCGAATGCGCGACGTTGCCGCGGAACTCGCCGAGCGGCATGCGGCGCGGCCAGGTCTTCGCGCTGATCTCGGTACCGATGAACTGGCCGATCGGGTGCTGCGGCAGCGCGATCCAGAAGCCGATCTGGTCGGACCCGGCGGCGACGTTGCCGATGTAGTCGTTCGACGGGTTGGTGATCCAGAAGGTCGAGACGGTGTTGTCCGACGGGATCAGCACGTGCTTGGATTCCTGGCCCCGGCTGCCCCGTGCGGCATCGGTCAGGTTCGTCGGCTCGCACGGCAGCGTCGGGTGGCACTTGGTCTGGATGCCGAGGTTGTTGACGAAGCGGTTGCCCGTCTCGATCCCGTCCTCGAGGAAGAAGCAGTGGCCGACCGTGTTGAAGGTGACGTTGTTCGCCACCTCGAGGTTGTCGGTGCCGTGCACGGTCACGCAACGGCTGAAGGTGTCGTGGATCGAGGCGTTGCGGATGTACTGGCCGCTGCCGTCGCCGATCAGGTGCCAGTGGATCGGGTAGCGGGCGAGCACCAGGTGCTGGCCCATGCGCGTGAGCTCGACGCCCGAGACGTACATCTTCGACCCCGACATCGCCATGATGTGTCCGCCGAAGTACGAGCTTTCGGAGTCCTCGGAGGCCTGGATGCGGATATTGCGCGTCAGCAGGCCGACTTCGCCGCGTTCGTCCACGCCGAAGGTGATCTTGCCGAAGTGCATGTATTCGAGCGGCCGGTCGAGCGTCAGCCGGTTGCCGCGGATGGCGGCGATGCGGCGTCGCTCCGCCTGCCGCGGGTCGTAGTCGGTCGAGGCGAGAACGATCTCGTCGCCGACCCGCCAGCCGCGGGCATCGAGCACTTCGATCTCCCGGCTGCCCTTCTCGGCCGTGCTCGCGAGCTTGGTCCAGGTATGCTCGCGGTCGCCATGGATCTTGAGCGTGCCGGACATCAGCATGATGCCGCGGTCGCCCATCGTGTTGAGGTCTTCGCCGGGAACGTTGTCCGTCAGGGTGATCGTCGCGTTGCGGGTATGCGGCCGATCCGCGCTCCCGATCTCGAGTTCGCCGCCGGGAACGTAGATCCAGTCGGTCTTGAGCTCGATATCCCGCTCGTTCGAGAAGCTGAGCTTCCCCTCGATCGTCAGGCTGCGCAGGACCGGCGGGCTGACGTCGAGCACGACGTGCCTGTCGCGCGGGATCGTGACGGCGTCGCCTTCACCCGGCACCTTGCCGTCGGGCCAGGAGCCCGGATCGGACCACAGCACCTGCTGCATGACGGGGCGCGGAGCGTTGGCCGCTGCGGTTGCGGCGGCGTGGTCGCCGTGGTCCTGGGCGGCGAGACCGGCCGGCAAGGCAGCCAGGAGAGAGCCCGAAAGAAGCAGGGAAACAAGCCGCAGGCGGTCCGGCATGGCCATCAAGTCATCCTCCCAAGCGGGAACGGGGGTCCCGAGTTGTCTTTTGCCGCGGACATTGCCGGGGAAACGCCGATTCGCCAAGCGGCTAGGAGCGTTCCGCTAGCCGCCCCCGGGTCCCGGCGGGCATCGATCTCGCCTTCAGGCCGCAAATTTCGCCCTTCGGACGGAAAGCAGGCGCGTTTTCGAGGCTGTATCTGCCGCCGCGCTTGCACCGCGCGCCGCGTTCCGCAAAGGCGCGCGTGCGATGTTCGATGAAGCCCTGATCCAAGCNGCCCGCGTGTCCAAGGCCTGGCCGTTCCAGGAAGCGATGAAACTCGTCAAGCGCTANCCGGACGGCAAGCCCGGCGGGGCGCCCGTGCTGTTCGAGACCGGCTACGGCCCCTCGGGCCTGCCGCACATCGGCACTTTCCAGGAAGTCCTGCGCACCACGCTCGTGCGCCGTGCCTACGAGATCGTCTCGGACGGCGCGCCGACGCGGCTGGTCGCCTTCAGCGACGACATGGACGGGCTGCGCAAGGTGCCCGACAACGTGCCCAACCAGGAGCTGATGCAGGCCAACCTGCACAAGCCGCTGAGTCGCATCCCCGACCCGTTCAATGCCGGGTTCGAGAGCTTTGCACATCACAACAACGCGATGTTGCGCGACTTTCTCGACCGCTTCGGGTTCGACTACGAGTTCGTCGCCGCGAGCGATCGCTACAACTCGGGCGCGTTCGATGACGCACTGCGGCTCGTGCTGAAGAAGTACGACGCGATCATGGAGATCATGCTGCCCACGCTGCGCGCCGAGCGGCAGGCGACCTATTCGCCGATCCTCCCGATCAGCGACCGGACCGGCAAGGTGCTGCAGGTGCCGATCGAGGTGGTCGACGCCGAGAACGGCATCGTCCGCTTCGACGACGAGGGCGAGATCGTCGAGCAGACGGTATTCGGCGGCAAGGCCAAGTGCCAGTGGAAGGTCGACTGGGCGATGCGCTGGTACGCGCTGGGCGTCGACTACGAGATGAGCGGCAAGGACCTGACCGACAGCGTCACCCAGTCGGGGCGCATCGTCCGCGCGCTCGGCGGCCGCATGCCCGAAGTGATGATCTACGAGCTGTTCCTCGACGCCAACGGCGAGAAGATCTCGAAGTCCAAGGGCAACGGGTTCACCTTCGAGGAATGGATGCGTTACGGGACCGAAGAGAGCCTCGGGTTCTACGTGTTCCGCGAGCCGAAGAGCGCCAAGCAGCTCCACGCCGGCGTGGTCCCGCGGGCGGTCGACGAGTACTGGCAGTTCCGCGCGAAGATTCCCGAGCAACCGCTCGAACAGCAGCTCGGCAACCCCGCGTGGCACCTCCTGCGCGCGAACCTCAAGCCAGGGACAGTCCCCGAGGGGAGTGTCCCTCCGGGTGCCGGGGACAGCCTGCCGGTCAGCTACGGCCTGCTGCTCAACCTCGTCGGTGTGCTCGGCGCCGAGGCGACGCACGAGCAGGTGTGGAGCTACCTCGGCAATTACATCCACGACCTCGACGCCGGCCATCACCCCGAACTCGAGGCGCTGATCGACCGCGCGATCGCCTACAACCGCGATTTCGTCGCGCCGACGNTGAAAAAGCGCGCACCGACCGACAACGAGGCCGCTGCGCTGCGAGCGCTCGACGACCTGCTCGCCCGGACGCCGGAAGGCGCCTCGGCCGAGGAACTGCAGACCGAAGTCTACGAGATCGGCAAGCGCGAGGAGTTCGGCTTCGAGAGCCTGCGCGACTGGTTCAGGGCGCTCTACGAGACCCTGCTCGGGTCCTCGCAGGGGCCGCGGATGGGCAGCTTCATCGCGCTCTACGGGGTCGCCAACACGCGCAGGCTGATCGCCGAGGCGCTCGCGCGCTAGCTCAGTGGCTCGGCCGCCACGGGCGGCAGCGGTACCACTTGGTCAGGATGTACTTGGCCCCGCGGATCACCGGCGAGCCGGCGTGCGTCGTCCACGGATTGGGCACGCCGTTCTCGTCGGCGTTGTTCCACATCAGCAGCGTGCCGGGATAGGGTGTGATCTGGATGTCGAGCCGGTGAAACGCCGTCTCGCCCCCTTCCTCGACCGCGTTGAGATAGGCCATCGCGGTGATCGACCGCTGGCCGCCGCAGTCCTTCTCTTGCGCCCAGCTCGGAGAGCCGGGAGGGAACCAGTCGGTATGCGGGCGGAATTCCTGCCCGGCCAGGTAGCGCTGGCCCTCGATCCGCTCGCCCCAGGACGGCTCCGATCCCCAGCAGGTCGTCGAGCCGCTTCTAGCAGGCGGGCGATGAACGGGTCGGCCGCATGAAGGTAGGCCGAGTAGGAGGTCCGGTGTCCCTGCGAATAGTCGATTTCGTAAGCCATGCTCGGCCGCGCGGTTGCGTCGATCATCGCGATGAGGCGACCGCAGTCGAGCATGTCGAGGAACTTCGGAATGGCCCACAGCTCGGCCTTGTCGACGGCGATCCGGCGTACCGCCTTGTTCCGCGCGAGTCGCTGCCGCACGCGCTGGCCGATGCGGCGCAGCTGCTCCCGGTCGGGATGTTCGGGGGCCTGCAGGTTCGCCACGGCCTCAGTACCACTTCCCGCAGCGGTACCACCGGGTGACGACGTACTTGGTGCCGCGTGTCACCGGCGTGCCGGCATGGAGCGTGAACGGATTGGGCGCACCGTCCTCGTCGGCGTTGTTCCACAGCAGCAGCAGGCCGGGCCGCGGCTTCACCGCCAGCTTGAGGCGGGGAAAGCCGGTCTCGCCGCCGGCTTCGACCGCGTTGAGGTAGGCCATTGCGGTGATCGAGCGTTGCCCGCCGCGTGCCTTCTCGGACTCCCACCCCGGTGAGGTCGAACTGAACCAGTCGTTGTGCGCCCTGAATTCCTGCCCCTGTGCATAGCGCTGTCCCTGCAGCGTCTCGCCCCATGAACCGTCGAGCCCGATCAGCTCGTCGATCCGGGACTGGAGCTTGCGGACGACGGGATCGAACGGGTCGAGGTTGCCGGAGTACGAGGTGCGATAGGCCGTCGCGTAGTCGACCTCGTAGGCTGCGCTCGGTTGCGCAACCGCATCGATCATCGCGATCAGCTGGCCGCACTCGACCGGGTCGAAGAAGTTGGGCACGGCCCACAGTTCGGCCTTGTCGCTGTCGAGCTTTCGCACGCCTGGGTGGGCGGCGAGCCGCCGGCGGACCTTTCGGCCGATCCGCTTCAGCTGTTCACGATTGGCAGTGTTCGTTTCGAATTCGCTGATCAAAACCATCGCCGCGCGCGGTACCACTTGGTGATGATATACTTGACGCCCTTGATCACCGGCATCCCGGCGTGGAGCGTCCATGGGTTCGGAACGCCGTCCTCATCGGCGTTGTTCCAGATCAGCAGCACGCCGGGGCGCGGCTCGATCCTCAGGCCGAGGCTCGAGAAATCGGTCGTGCCGCCTTCCTCCACGGCATTGAGGAAGGCCATCGCGGTGAACGAGCGCTGTCCGCCGCGGACTCTCTCGATCTCCCAGTAGCGCGTGTTGACCGGAAACCAGTCGGTGTGCGGCTGGAACTGCTGGCCCGGGAGGTAGCGCTGTCCCTGGATTGTCTCGCCGTACGACGGGTCGATCCCGAGCAGGTCGTCGATCCGGCGCTGGATCTTCATGACAAACGGGTCATCCGGCTCGAAGTCGCCCGAATAGGACGTCCGGTGGCCGCTCGAATAGTCGGCGTCGTAGGCCTGGCTCGGCCGGGCCACGGCGTCGATCATCTCGATCAGCCGGGCGCACTCGTCGGGAGCGAGGAAGTCGCCGACCGCGAAGATCTCGGCCTTGTCGGTCGGCAGCTTGTAGGCCTCCGGCAGCGCCGCCAGCCGCTCGCGGACCTTGCGCCCGATGCGGTACAGGCGGTCGCGGTCTGGGTTGTCGGCCGGCGCAGGGGCAGGGACGATGTGCTGCATGACGGCAACCATTTCATCGCCCGCCGTCGCTTGCAAGTCTCGCAGGCTGGCAGAAGCCCCCGCTCCGCAAGGGGGCGGGGGCTTCGCCGCTGCCGAGCCACTCTTCCCGGCAGAAGCGCGGGGGAGGGACTACCAGAAGAAGTCGTGGATCACGTCGACGACCTCGCCGGTGTAGATGTCGACCAGCAGGACGTCGTTGTAATAGCGCACCCAGCGATAGGGCCCGTAGACCGCGGGCAGGCGATACTGCCACGGATCGTTGATCCAGTAGCTGCTGCTGTAGAACAGCGAGTTCAGGAACGCGCCGATCCCGAGCCGTCGGTACGCGTAGTTGCGGTAGGGCGCATAGTAGGTGCCGATGCGGAACACCACGCGGTTCGAATTGCGGTAACGGTGCCAATCGTAGCGGCGGTCGTTGCGCCAGTTGCGATCCCACCGGCGGTGGTCGCCGCGCCACCGGTCATTGTCGCGCCGGTCGTTGCGCCAGTTGCGGTTGCGGTCGTTGTCCCGGCGATCGTTGCGCCAGTTGCGGTTGCGGTCGTTGTCGCGGCGATCGTTGCGCCAACCCGCGTTGCGGTCGTTGGCCTGCCGATTGCCGCGCCAGGTCCCGTTGCGGTCGTTGCCGCGGCGGTTGTTGTTCTGCGCGACGTAGCTGCCGTTGCGGTCGCGGTCGGCATAGGTGCGGTTGCGCTCGACAGGCCGGTTCTGCGTGGTGTTGACGACCGGCCGCGGCGGCGGTGTCGCGCGACGGTCCGCCTGCCTGACCTGCTGCGTCTGGGGCGGGCGCTGGCGGCTCGTGTCGGCCCGCTGCGTGCGCCGCTCGCTGGCCGCGCGCACCCGCTGGCCGCGAGCTTCCATACGGCTGCGCTGGCCCGCATCGGCGCGGGGGCCGCCTTCGCGATGCTGCTGCATGCGCTCCGCGCGCGAGCGGCTCTGGGCATGGGCCTCCGCGGGCACGACCGAAGCCACAAACGCCGCGGCGATCGCCGCCCACCCGGCATTCTTCAAGAATTTTCCTACCGACATCGCGGTATCTCCTAAGCCATGCCGCCGAGTGGGAGACGGCCAGATCACTGATCGCCGATTAAGCGCTCGGGGCTGTCGATTAACTGAACCGGCTTGATGACCTTCCGTTCAGGTTAGCAGACGAAATCCTGAATGTCGGCGTTGAGAACCTCTTCAGGTTTGCGGGCGTAGAATGGCCGCACGATAACCATAACTGGATAATGGGAGAGGCTCATGGATTC
>Ga0065721_10050849_pt1 | contig 17527 bp, 20 predicted proteins | sample Mesricmetagenome_FD_59108 | JGI IMG/M metagenome (GOLD analysis project Ga0065721, IMG submission 59108) | Mesophilic microbial community from rice straw/compost enrichment Sample: eDNA_1 v2 (version 2) | ecosystem: Engineered > Solid waste > Grass > Composting > Bioreactor | place: USA: Davis... | reverse complement strand
CGAGACGATCGCGGCCGTCGCCGAGCCGCCTGCCGAAGCCGAAGCGGTCGAGCCGGTGTCGGAGCGTGAAGCCGAGGAAATCGGACCGGCCCTGGTGCCCGGTACGCAAACGGCCGCATCGGCGGATCCCGCCGATTACGGCGTCAAGAGCGGCAACACCATCATCGTGCAGGCCGCCGAGACGCTCGGTCATTACGCCGAGTGGCTGGACGTTCGCTCCAGTCAGCTGCGTCAGCTCAACCGCCTCTCGATGGCGACCCCGGTGGTGATCGGCCGCAAAGTGAAGCTGGATTTCTCCAAGGTCACGCCCGACCAGTTCGAAGCGCGCCGCACGGAATATCACCGGGCCCTGCAGGAAGCGTTCTTCACGCAGTTCCGCATCCAGGGCACCAGCGAGCACGTGATCAAGCGCGGCGAGTCGGTGTGGGTGCTCGCTCAGCAGCGCTACAACATTCCGATCTGGCTGCTGCGCCAGTACAACCCGGATCTCGATCTCGGCTCGCTGCAGCCGGGGGCACGTTTGGTGATTCCGCTGGTCGAAGCCACAGGAGTCGCGGAGCCGTCAGCTTGAAATCCATTCAAACCATTCTGCTCGCTGTCGCCGCGCTGCTTGTCAGCGGCTGCATGAGCGTGCGGCTGTATGACGGGCCGAAACGCGATCCGGACGAAGTGGCACGCATCACTGGCGATCCGGTAGTCACCGCCGGCTCGCCGGTCACGGTGGTGTTGCGGCAGGTCGATGGTCGCGACATCGGCCTCACTCAGACCTCGGTCGAGGTGCTGGAAGGCACGCACAATCTGCTGGTCGACTGCCGGATCGCCGAGACCAAAGCCGTTTCCCGCCATGCGCTGGAAGTGGAGGTCTCGGGCGGCCGTCACTACCGACTGCGGGCGCAGACCGGCCCGGCGCTGCGCGAGTGCACCGGCGTGACGCTCGAATCCCAGGACTGAACCGGTGTCCCGGTGATGCACATCACGGTTTTTCCCGGCCGTGTCGCCATGATGCACATGGAAGATGCCCTACAGGCTCAATCGTTCGGTGCGCGAGCCGACATGAGTCCCAGCCACGCTATACTCCGTCAGCGTTGACCCTCGCCAGAACTATGCCGCGAAACATTGCTGCCCTAGTCACCGCTTCCGTGGTTCTTTTCTCCGCCGCCCCGCTGCGGGCGGAAACGCCATTGCAGTCCTCGGCCCTGGTTTCCTCCAGCGTCGACGCGGCACTGCCGATCGCGGACAAGATTGTGGTGCGCAAAGGCGAGCGCAAGCTGTACCTGATGAATAACGGCACCGCGCTGCGCACGTTCAAGATCGCGCTCGGGCTGCGGCCGGAAGGTCACAAGCAGTTCGAAGGCGACTTCCGCACGCCCGAAGGCGTTTATCGCCTGACCCGCCGGAATCCGAACAGCGAATATTTTCTGTCCATCCTGGTCGACTATCCGAACGAGCAGGACGTGAAGCGCGCCCGCGCGCAGGGCCTGCGCCCGGGCGGGGCGATCATGATCCACGGTCAGCCCAACACTCCGAAAAAGTCGCGCGACTACTACTCGAATGTCGACTGGACCGAGGGCTGCATCGCTGTGTCCAATTCGGACATGGTGGAAATCTGGCTGATGACACCACCCGACACGCCCATAGAGATCCTGCCGTGAAAGAGAGTTCAAGATGAAGGCGCCGTCCAGTGACGGACGCGCCTCGGCTTCGGTCTCGGTGACCCAGGCCGAACCCGAAGGAGTGGTCGATGCCCGGGTCTCGCCGCTGGGCAGCCTGGAAAATCTCTCGCAGCGCGAAGTGCAGCAGCTGCTCAGCTCGGGGCAGGGCGGCGTTTACGATCTGTTCCGCCGCTGCGCGCTGGCGGTGCTCAGCTCGGGCCTCGAGTCCGACGACGTGCGCGCCATCTTCGACCGCTACAAGGACTTCGAGATCAAGCTCGGCCGCCAGGCCTGGGGCATCAAGCTCGAAGTGAAGAATGCACCGGCGAGTGCGTTCGTGGACGGCTCGATGATCCGCGGCATCAAGGAGCATCTGTTCGCGGTGCTGCGCGACATCGTCTACATCCACGATGCCATTCTGGGCAGCCAGCGCTTCGATCTGAACGACTCGGCCAGCGTCACCAACGCGGTCTATCACATCCTGCGCAATGCACGGATCCTCGACTACAAGGGCCGGCCCGACCTGGTGGTGTGCTGGGGCGGGCATTCCATCAGCTCGGTGGAGTACGACTACACCAAGCGGGTCGGCTACGAACTCGGCCTGCGCGCGCTGAGCGTTTGCACGGGCTGCGGTCCGGGCGCGATGAAGGGGCCGATGAAGGGCGCCACCATCGGTCATTCCAAGCAGCGCATTCGCGAGGGCCGCTATATCGGCATGACCGAGCCCGGGATCATCGCCGCCGAGCCCCCCAACCCGATCGTCAATCAGCTGGTCATCATGCCGGACATCGAGAAGCGGCTCGAAGCGTTCGTTCGCTGCGCGCACGCCATCATCGTGTTCCCGGGCGGCGCCGGCACGGCCGAGGAGATTCTGTACCTGCTCGGCATCCTGCTCGATCCGACCAATGCCGAGCAGCCGCTGCCGGTGATCTTCACCGGGCCGCCGTCGGCGGCTGAATACTTCGGCCAGATCGATCACTTCATCGGTGCGACGCTCGGGGACGCCGCGCGCCGCCGTTACAAGATCATCATCGGCGACCCGCCGCAGGCGGCGCGTGAAGCGCTCAAGGGCATCGAGGCCGTGCGCGAATATCGACGCGCCAAGAGCGATGCCTACAACTACAACTGGCTGCTGAAGATCCCCGAGGAGTTCCAGCGGCCATTCGAGCCGACGCACGAGGCGATGGCGCGGCTCGAGCTGCGTCGGGATCTGCCTTCGCATGTGATGGCCGCCAACCTGCGCCGCGCCTTCTCCGGCATCGTGGCGGGCAATGTGAAGGAGAACGGCATTCACGCCATCGAGGCGCGAGGTCCGTTCGAGCTGCACGGCGACAAGCAGGTCATGACGCTGCTCGACGAGCTGCTGTCGGCCTTCGTGCGGCAGAGACGCATGAAGCTGGCGGGCGAGTACAAGCCCTGCTATCGGCTGGTCGCATGAGCAAGGTTGCGCTCACCTACCGGTTCACTTTCCCCGATTCTCAGGAGCGAGTGTTCGAACTGGAGATGGATCGCGACACGGCGGAGCTGTCGCCACCGCACGTCACGCAGCCGCCGGCATGGACCGCGCTCGGCTTCAATCAATGCACCGGTTGTCCATTCAACGCCGCCGAGACGCCGCATTGTCCGGCCGCCTTGCAGCTCGCCGGCGTGATCGATGGCTTCAGCGACATCGTGTCCTACGACAAGGTGAAGGTGACCGTGGAGAGCGAAGAGCGCCAGGTGGTCGCCACCCTGGCCGCGCAGCAGGCGCTCGCTTCCCTGATGGGCTTGATCATGGCGTCGAGCGGCTGCCCGCGCACCGCGGTGTTTCGCCCGATGGCGCGCTTCCATCTGCCGTTCTCGAGCGAATCGGAAACTGCGTATCGAGTCGCCTCGATGTATCTGCTCGCGCAACACTACCTGGCGCGCGAAGGGGGCTCGGCGGATCTGGCGCTCGACGATCTGGAGCGCGTGTATCGAGGCGTGCACTCGGTGAATCGCGGCATGGCGACGCGCCTGCGCGCTGCGAGCCGGCAGGATGCGATCGTGAATGCGGTAGTGCTGCTCGACGTCTTCAGCAGCCTCGTGCCCGCAGCGATCCACGACATCCTCGATGAGATCAAGCCTGCCTTTGCTGCATTGCTGGCGGCAAAATAAAACATTCTTCAGGTGTCGAAGCTTTTGCCACTCGCGTCGATGAGCGCGCGTGTGCATCGCTGTGTTTTGCGCGCGACGTGGCGCGATCGCTCCAATAATGAATAACGACCGGTTAAATGCCACGCGAAAAGGTCGTGCTTTGTGACGTGACACCAGTGTCAGTAGCGTCTCCCTTGCGATGGGTGTCGCAGTCTGGAGACGTGGCTCGATCGCTGTGATGCAGTTCCTCTTGTGTGCGGTGTGTGCTCCGTAAGTTGGTCCGCAACAGGAGATCGCACATGACCACGACCGAACCGAAGATCGATGAGATGACCGCCACCGGCCGGCATCGCGCTTGGGTGGGTGAGAACGCGGGCGCCATCGTTCGCGCCGGCACGAGCACGCCGCGCGAGCCGCAGCGAGCCAACTGGCTCGATCGCGCGCCGGCGGCGGGCAACTCGCGTCATGCCGCGATCACGCGCTCGCTGCACACCTGGTCCAACTACAAGAGCTGGACGGACAAGGTGAAGAGCAACTGGGACAAGGATACGAAGAACGGCAAGTAAGCCGTGCTCGAACGCTGCTTCAGCCGAATACGCGGCGAAGCAGTGAGGGCAGCAGCGACTCGGAGCGGTGGATTTTCTTCGCGCCGCTCGAGCCCCGAGGAGTCAGCGCGCTGGCGGGACTCGCGAGGGCGTTCGTGACCGCGGCCGGACTCAACTGCGGTAGTGCTGAAGGTTCGGCGGCGGCCTTCGGACGAGCAGGTGTGGGGGCGAGCGCCTGGGCCAGCACGGGCTTCGCGGGCGGCGCGGCCGGCAGTATGGATTCGAGCGAAGTAGTCGCCGTCTTCGGTGCCGACGTGAGCGCCGAGGTAATTGCCGGGGCGCCCGGCTCGATGGGCAGCGGCTTGCGTTGCGCGAGCCAGCCAACCAGCGGCAACCATTGCTCCAGATCTTCGCGCACTCCCGCCGGCTTCATTTCGAACACCCCCAAGCCGGTTTCCGCCGAGCGGATATAGGCCTGCGAGTCGCGCAAGGTCGCGACGACCGGAATCTGCAGGTTCTCCAGAAACCTCATCAACGACTTGTAGATCAGCGTCTGCTTCTTCACCCGATTGGCGATCACGGCAATGCGCTGCTCGTCGCGCCGGAGCTTGGCAATCAGCAGCAGATTGGATATGCATTTGGCCGCGGCGTGAATGTCGATGTCCGACGGCAGCACCGGCACCAGCACCGCGGTGGCATTGCGGGTGATGTCGGGAAGTCTCTGAGGCTCGACCGCGGCGGGCGTATCCACCACCAGGCGCTGTGTATCCAGCGGCAGACGGGTGGCGAAACTGCGGGTCATTCCTGTATTACGTTCGTACGCGGCAATGCCGTGGATCAGCGGTTGCTCCTGAGTGCGCTTGCTGAGCCAATGAGTGCTCGAACCCTGGGCGTCCATGTCCATGAGCGTCGGGCGCAGTTTCTCGACCGCGAAATAGCTGGCCAGATTGGTCGCTATCGTGGTCTTGCCGGAGCCGCCTTTGGGATTCAATACGACGATCTTTTGCATGCTCGCCGACGCTGCCCTGACATTCGACTGTCAAATAGAGTCAGTTTCTGTCGTGAATCAGCCTACGCAGCGTTTCGCGACGCCGCAAGCTCAGAGTTGTGACGATCATCACCGGCCATGCCTGCCGTTGCTGTGAGTCGGCTCACACCGACCCCAATTGGCCGCCGCTAGAGTCGTCTGAAGCAACTTTGAGGACCCCGAATGGAATTCCTGCTGCTGTGGTGGGACAACCTTGACGATGCCTTGCATGCCGCCCGCCATGAGGCCACGAACATCGTTGGTTTCCTGCTGGCTTTCGCCTTGTTCGCGCTGACCGGATTCGCGCTGGTGCTGGCGCCCCAGGCCACGCTCGCCGCGATCGGCCTGATGCTGTCGGCCTCGCTCTATGACTACTGGCGCCGGCGCCGCGCGGCGCTGGCCAACGACGACTGATTCCCGCTAGGCGACTCCCCGAAAAATATATCGGGGAGAATGCTCGGGCGCCGGCTCTTGAAAGCTCCGCGCCGGTCCCCATAAGCCCACGCGTCAAATATCATGGCCGGTCCGGACCCTCGGACCGGTTTCTCACCGCATCCCGACTCACCGCGCCAGCAGGCCGGCCGGGTGCGCGACGCGAACTTATGGAGAGCACTAAATGAACGACACGGGCACGCAAGAGACCCAGACCCAGACGCTGGGATTCCAGGCCGAGGTGAAACAGCTGCTGAAGCTGATGATCCATTCGCTCTACAGCCACAAGGAAATCTTCCTCCGCGAGTTGATCTCCAACGCGTCCGACGCCCTCGACAAGCTGCGCTTCGAGGCGCTGGCCAGACCCGAGCTGCTCGAAGGCGGCGCCGAGCTCGCCATCACCATCGACACCGACGACAAGGCGCATACCGTCACCATCGTCGACAACGGCATCGGCATGAGCCGTCAGGAAGCCATCGAACATCTCGGCACGATCGCCAAGTCCGGCACCTCCGACTTCCTCGCCAGGCTCACCGGCGATCAGAAGAAGGACGCCCAGCTGATCGGCCAGTTCGGCGTCGGCTTCTACTCCTCGTTCATCGTCGCCGACAAGGTCGAAGTGTTCTCGCGTCGCGCCGGGCTCGAGCCGGGCGCGGGCGTGCATTGGGTGTCGAAGGGCGACGGCGAATTCACCGTCTCGGACGTCGAGCTGCCCGAGCGCGGCACTCGCATCGTGCTGCATCTGAAGGAAGGCGATCACGAGTTCGCCGACCAGTACCGCGTGCGTTCCCTGGTGCGGAAATATTCCGACCACATCGCCTTCGCCGTTCGCATGCCGAAGCCGGCCCCGTACAAGGCCGAGGACGAGGAGAAGAAAGACGAGTCGGTGGTCGCGGAGGTCAGCAAGGAAGAGGCCAGGCCGGAGTACGAGACCGTCAACCATGCGCAGGCGCTCTGGGCACGGCCTCGCACCGAGTTGAAGGACGAGGAATACAAAGAGTTCTATCGGCACGTGACCCACGACTTCACCGATCCGCTGGCGTGGTCGCACGGCAAGGTCGAAGGCAAGAAGGAATACACGAGCCTTTTATATATTCCGTCGCGCGCGCCCTATGACCTGTGGCATCGCGAAGGTGCGCGCGGCTTGAAGCTGTACGTGCGTCGCGTGTTCATCATGGACGACGCCGAACAGTTCCTGCCGTTGTATCTGCGCTTCGTCAAGGGCGTGGTCGATTCGGCCGATCTGCCGCTCAATATCTCTCGCGAGATGCTGCAGCAGGATCCATCGATCGAGACCATGAAGACCGGTCTCGCGCGCCGCGTGCTCGACATGCTCGCGAAACTGGCGAAGGACGAGCCGGAGAAATACGCGACGTTCTGGAAAGAGTTCGGCACGGTGATGAAGGAAGGTCCGGCCGAGGATCATGCCAATCGCGAGCGCATCGCCAAGCTGCTGCGCTTCTCCAGCACGCTGGCGGACAAGCCCGAGCAGGACGTGTCGCTGGAGGATTACGTCGGCCGCATGAAGGAAGGCCAGAAGGAAATCTATTACGTGATCGCCGACAGCTTCGCGGCCGCCAAGTCCAGCCCGCATCTGGAAGTGCTGCGCAAGAAGGGCATCGAAGTGCTGCTGTTGTCGGATCGCGTGGATGAATGGTTGGTCGATCATCTGCGCGAGTTCGATGGCAAGCCGCTGAAGAACGTGGCGCGCGGCGAGCTGGACTTCTCGGCCATTCAGTCCGAGGAGGAAAAGAAGGCGCAGGAAGAGCTCTCGAAGGGACACAAGGAGCTGGTCGAGCGCATCAAGAAGGCACTCACCGAACAGGTCAGCGATGTGCGTGTGACCGCGCGCCTCGCCGATTCACCGGCGTGCCTGGTGCTCGGTCAGTACGACATGGGCGCGCAGATGCGCCGGATCATGGAGGCCGCCGGGCAGAAAGCGCCGGTGAGCAAGCCCACCCTGGAAGTGAACCCGACGCATCCGCTGTTGCAACGGATCGAGAAGACGACGGAAGACGCCGAGTTCAACGACCTGTCGATGCTGCTGTTCGAACAGGCGACGCTGGCCGACGGCGGACAGCTGCCCGAGCCGGCCGCGTTCGTGCAGCGCCTGAACCGGTTGCTGATGAAGACCGCGTGATTCGCGGGCACTATGCGCGTCCCGATAACAACCGGATCGTCGGAATGAAGAACCAGCGTTCGTCCTCTTTGATTCTGACTGGCGTCGCCGCGGCTCTGCTCGCGGCGGCGTGCAGTAACGATGTCCCGAGCACGGCTCGGCGGCCTGCGGGGGCTCCGGCGGCCGACGTGGCGCCCGTCACCGAGCTGCAGAAGATCGATATCGTCACCGGTACTGGAGAGGGCATCTCTTCCGGGCAGCAGGCGGTCGTGCATTACACCGGCTGGCTGTACGACCCGAATGCGCCGGATCACAAGGGCAGGCAGTTCGACACCTCGCGCGAGCGCGGCAAGCCGTTTCGCTTCTTGATCGGCTCCGGCGGCGTGATCCGCGGCTGGGAAGAGGGAGTGCAGGGCATGCAGGTCGGCGGTCAGCGGCAGCTGATCATCCCGGCCGATCTGGGCTATGGAGCAACCGGCGCGGGCAACGGTCAGATTCCGCCGAACGCGCCTTTGCTGTTCGATATCGAGCTGCTGGCGATCGAGGACGCGCCGCCGCCGCCAGCGCCGTAGCCGTTACTTCTCCAGCGGCTTCGGCTGGTTGAATTTGGGATTGTTCGAATACGTACCGGTCAGCGTCGCCTGCGCAAGGATGTGCGGGCGAATCGCCTGCAGCACCTGCTGTCCGGTGAAATCGCCCTCCACTGGCGCCCTCGCGCAATCGAGCGCGTACACCGTGAAATTGTAGTGGTGCACGATCTCGTCGTTCCACGGCGGGCACGGGCCGTCGTAACCCCTGTACGTGCCTTTCATGTCGGCATCGCCCGCGAACCAGCCGGTGTAATCGTTGACGCCCTGTCGTGAGCCGGCCGGGCCGCCGAGCTCTTGCTTGCCGCCGGCGACGATGCCGCTGGAGCATTCACCGGCTTTGATTTCGGTCGTCTGCGGCGGGATGTCGACCATCACCCAGTGGTAGAAATCGGTGCGCGGCAGGCTTGCCGGTACGCTGCGGCCTTCCTGGTTCACGTCGTCGGGCCGGGTCGGCACGTCCGGATCGACGCAGATGAGCGCGAAACTGCGCGTCTGTGCCGGCGCGTCGCGCCACTGCAGATGCGGGTTGTAATTGTCGGTGAGGCGGATGTGCAGTACCGGATCCGGCGCGCCGAACGCGAATTTTTCCGGAATCGGCTGGTCATGCTGGAAGCTGGAGGACGTGAGCTTCATGACAGTCTCGCAAGGTCGGATTGACAAGGAATCGAACGACGGCGGTCGATGTTCCCTCAGCGGGTGCGAAAACTTCGCCTCGCTTCGGATGCGCAGCAGCGGCCGCCAGGCCATGAATGGTAACCTGGGACGATGACTGCTACTGCCCCGACCGCCTCTGAGGCTCTGACCATCCCCGGCCCCGCCGGCACCCTGGAAGCATTGCTGGATATTCCCGCTGTGACCGCTGCGCCCGAATCGGTCGCCGTGATCTGTCATCCGCATCCGCAGTACGGCGGCACCATGACCAACAAGGTGGTGTACTCGCTCGCCAGAGCGTGCAACGAAGCGGGTGCGCCGACGGTGCGATTCAACTATCGCGGCGTGGGTGCGAGCACCGGCAGCTACGACGAAGGCAACGGCGAGACCGACGATGCGCTCGCCGTGCTCGATTGGGCCGCGCAGCGCTATCCCGGTGCACGCTTGTGGCTCGGTGGCTTCTCGTTCGGTGGTGCCGTCGCGATTCGTGCCGCGGCGGCTCGCGACGTGGCGCGACTGGTGACGGTCGCGCCGGCGATCCGCAGGGTCAAGGTCGATGAGCGCTCGTTGCCGCAATGTCCCTGGCTGATCGTGCAAGGCGATCGGGATGAACTGGTCGACCCGAACGACATCCAACAATGGGCGCAGGCCCTGCCGGAATCGCCACGCCTGGCCATGTTGAACGGCGTGGAACACTTCTTCCACGGCCGCTTGAACGAGCTGCGGCAGGTGGTGGTGCAATGGTTGATCGAGCTGGCGCATCTGGGCCGTTGAGCCGCGCGCCGCTGGTTACGGAGTACGCATGTTACTGGGTCAATTGAAGAAGATCTTTGGCGAGGAGCCCCTGCCGCGCGGCGTGCTGGAGGATCGCGAACCGTTCGAGCTGGCCACGGCGGCGTTGCTGCTGGAGTTGGCGCGCGCTGATTTTTCCGAGTCCGATGCCGAGGTGCAGGCCATCCGCCATCTGCTGCAGAAACGGTTCGAGCTGACCGACGAGGCGCTCGATGTGTTGATGGTGAACGCCGCGAAGCGTGCCGACAAGGCAGTGTCGCTACATGAATTCACGCATCGTCTGAATCGGGAATTGCCGGAAAGCGACAAGCTGCAGATCGTGGAGATGCTCTGGCGCGTCAGTCACGCCGACGGCCGGATCGACAAGCATGAGGAGCAGCTGGTCCAGCGGATCGCGGGGTTACTGCATATTTCTGATCGCGACCGGGTGCGATTGAAGTTGAAAGTGGTCGTCGATCGCTAGGGGAAGGGAACGGCGCCGGACGGATCCGGCGCCGCGAAAAGCAGCAGAACGGCGAACGCTCAGTTCACCATTTCCTTCAGGCTCTTCAGCGCAGCGATGCGCACCTTCTTGCTGGCGGGCTTCGCCTTGAAGGTCATCTTCTCGCCCGTGAACGGGTTGATGCCTTCGCGAGCCTTGGTGGCCGGCTTCTTCACGACCTTCATCTTCAGCAGGCCCGGCAGGGTGAACAGTCCCGAACCCTTCAGGCTCTTCTTCACTACGCCGCTCAACGACTCAAACACATCGGACACTTGCTTCTTGGCAAGACCGGTGTCCTTGGAAATCTGCGCAAGGATCTCCGACTTGGTCGGCGCAGCATTCTTTTTTGCCATTTGTAGTCTCCTGAGTAAGTGACAAATCGCGCCGTCTTGAAATGGATCGGTCGCGGGCAATCGCAAGACGCGCGGAAAATAGCACAAGATTTGCCGGGAAATAAGCAGCCGACCGGGTTTTTCGCCTATTTTTTCAGGCTCCGCGCGCTCCCGCACGGCGACCCGGGGTGGCTTGCCGCCCGGGTCGTCGTCACGGGTGCGACTTAAGGGTATGCGAGCGCTAGTCGGCGACGAACTCGCGCTTCAACTTCACGTTGAAGGGAGCAGATTCGCCCTGCGGTGTGACATTGATGTCGAACACCAGGATTTCGGTGCCCGCGATCGTCACCTCGCCGATCGAGTAGATCGCTTCGCCTTCGGAAACACGGCGCATCTGGATATCCTTCAACTGACCGTTCAAGTTGTAGGCATCGACCGCCACGTTGGCTTCCACCGGCTTGCGCGGCGCATGCTCGGCTTCCTTGCGCAATACCGTCACGTTGAGCATGACCCGATTGCTACTGCGCTGGATGCCATAGGTGCGCGCGATATCGGGAGTCAGCCCGTCGGTGCGAAGCGCGTTGAAATGCACCTCGTAATTTCCGAAGTCCTTGAAGGTCTCGTCCAGTGCCTGCGCCGGCATGGCGCGGCGTTCCGGCTGTTCCGTGCAGCCGGTGAGCGCCATCGCCGCGAGCAGGGTCGCGGTCAGCGGCGCGATCAGTGAATTTCGGGAAGTGCGAACGGCGGTGTGCTTGAGGGTGTTATTGAGCACCGATGTTCTCCTGCAAGGCAATGGAGAACTGTTTATAGCACCGATCAGCGCGTCAGGTGATTGCGATGTTCAGCGCCTGCAGACCGATGATCACGAACAGCGCGGACAGGTCGAAGCCGCCCAGAGGTGGAATCACCCGGCGCACCGGACGCAGCAGCGGCTCGCACAGCGTGTCGATCAGCGCCGCGCCCGGGCTGTTGGTGCCCGGTGCGATCCAACTCAGGATGACGTACAGGAACAGGGCGAAGATGTAGAAGTTCAGGATGGTCCGGATCAGCGTCAGCACCACCGCATAGGCGAACTGCCCCGGCGTGAAGATCCACGGGTAACCGCCCAGCAACCACATCAGCGCGATTGCGGCGGCCTGCACGATGATGAGTGCGACGATGGACGCGGTGTCCACCTTGCCGATCGGCGGCAGCACCCTGCGCAGCGGCAGCACCAGCGGATTGGTCATGCGGATCACCGCCTGCGACAACTGGTTGCGGGACTCCGCTCGCGCCAGCGGCAACAACACGCGCAACAAGAAGACCGTGACCAGCAGCACCTGAAGCAAGGTGCCGACGATGAATCTGATTGCTTCCATGAAGGCGTTGGTAGTTCGCTGTTCGGGGTTGCTCGAGAAGGCAGACGAGGGCTGGCTTGCGGTAACTTCAACCTGTGCTGCCAGCCACTAACTACCCAGTTCTTTGGCCAATTGCGCCGAGCGTTGAGCCGCGGCGGCGACGGCCTGCGAAAAGATAGCACGGACGTTGCTCGCTTCCAGATGCTTCAGCGCCGCTTCGGTGGTGCCGCCCTTGGAGGTCACCTGCTGACGCAAAGTTGCGGGCGAGTCGCTTGACTCGCGCGCCATGAATCCGGAGCCGTACGCGGTCTCGACCGCGAGCTTGCGCGCCACTTCCGCCGACAGGCCGAGCGACTGGCCGGCCGCTTCCAGCATTTCGATCAGCAGGAAGAAATATGCCGGGCCGCTGCCGGAGATCGCGGTCACGGTGTCCATGTCGGTTTCACGTTCCACCCACAATGTCGCGCCGACTGCGCCGAGAATCTGCTCGGCCAGCGCCCGGCTCTCTGCGGATACTTGCTCGTTCGCATACAGCGCGGTCACGCCGCAGCCTTGCAGCGCCGGACGATTCGGCATGCATCGCACGACCGGCACTCCGCCCGCCCAACGCTCGATGTCGGCGGCGAGAATGCCGGCGGCCACCGAGATCAGCAGCGGACGGTTGCGCTGAAGCTGCTCCTGCATCGAGCTGACCACGTTACGCAACTCCTGCGGCTTGACCGCGAGCAGTACCACGTTCGCATCGCGCACGGCATCGGCGTTGTTGCCGACGGTCTGTACCTTGTACTGAGTTTGCAGTGACTGCAGCGTCGGCGCGTGCGGATCGGCGACCACCAGCTGCGCCGGATCGGTGCCCTTGGCGATCAAGCCTCCGATCAGGCTGCGCCCCATGTTGCCGCCGCCGATGAATGCGATGCGTTGGTTCATGACTCGAATACTTGTGTCGGGATGAATCCGTGGAGATCTATGCAGGGCGCTCGACCGTCGCGTTCACTTGCGCTGGCGTTCGCCGAACAAGGCGGTGCCGATTCTGACCCATGTCGCGCCGGCCGCCACTGCCGCTTCCAGGTCCGCTGACATGCCCATCGACAAAGTATCGACCGCGAGGCCCGCATCCTGCAGCTGACGCTGACAAGCGACGAGTTGTTCGAACAGCGCGCGCTGTTCATCGAAAGTATCGCGCGGTGGCGGAATGCACATCAGACCGCGCAGCTTGAGCTTGGGCAGCGCGGCCACGCTTCGCGCCAAGGACAACGCTTCTTCGGGCGGCACGCCACCCTTGCCGGGCTCGGGCACCAGGCTGACTTGCACACATATATTGAGTGGCGGGGCGTAATGCGGCCGCTGCTCGTTCAGACGCACGGCGATGCGCTCGCGATCCAGCGTATGGACCCAGTCGAAATGCTCCGCGACCGCGCGGGTCTTGTTGCCCTGGAGCTGGCCGGTGAAATGCCAGGTCAGCTGCAGATCCTGCAATTCCTGCAGCTTGGGCAGGGCTTCCTGCAGATAGTTTTCGCCGAAGTCGCGTTGGCCCAGCGCCGCCAGGGCGCGGATCGCGCTCGCCGGGTGGCCCTTACTGATTGCGAGCAGCTTCACGGAATCGCACAGTCTGCCCGCTTGCGACGCGGCGCCGGCGATGCGTTGCCGGGTTTGCGTCCAGTTATTCGCCAGGTCTGGAGTTGCGCTGTCTGTCACTGTGTCAGCCGAAATCTGCGGACCGGTTAACATATTGAGCCCGATACCGCTCCGTTATACTGCCGCACGCTCATCTTTTGCGTCCGCACCCCCCGGCCGTTCCCGGCAGGGCCTGCGGATTGGAAGGAAGATTCATGCCCGTCGATATCGCGCAGCTGTTGGCTTTCGCCGTCAAGAACAATGCCTCGGATCTGCATCTGTCGGCCGGTGTGCCGCCGATGATCCGCGTCGACGGCGACATGAAGCGCGTCAACATGCCGGCGCTCACTCATAAGGAAGTACACAGCATGGTGTACGACATTATGAATGACAAGCAGCGCAAGGCTTATGAAGAGTTCTACGAGACGGATTTCTCCTTCGAGATTCCCAAGCTGGCGCGCTTCCGCGTCAACGCATTCAATCAGAGTCGCGGCGCGGCCGCGGTGTTCCGCACCATTCCGTCGCTGATCATGTCGCTCGACGACTTGAACGCGCCGAAGATCTTCAAGGACCTGGCCATGCAGCCGCGCGGCCTGGTGCTGGTGACCGGGCCGACCGGTTCGGGCAAGTCGACGACCCTGGCGGCGATGGTCAACTACGTCAACGACAACAAGCCCGACCACATCATCACCATCGAAGACCCGATCGAGTTCGTGCACGAGAGCAAGCGCTCGCTGGTCAATCAGCGCGAAGTGCATCGAGACACGCTCGGCTTCTCCGAAGCGCTGCGCTCGGCGCTGCGCGAAGATCCCGACGTGGTGCTGGTCGGCGAAATGCGCGACCTCGAGACCATCCGCCTGGCGTTGACCGCGGCGGAAACCGGCCACCTGGTGTTCGGCACCCTGCACACCAGTTCCGCCGCCAAGACCATCGACCGTATCGTCGACGTGTTCCCGGCGGCCGAAAAAGAAATGGTGCGAACCATGTTGTCCGAGTCGCTGCGCGCGGCGATCTCGCAGACCTTGCTCAAGCGCATCGGCGGCGGCCGCGTGGCCGCGCACGAAATCATGATCGGCACGCCGGCGATTCGTAACCTGATCCGCGAAGGCAAGATCGCGCAGATGTATTCGGCGATTCAAACCGGCCAGAAGGACGGCATGCAGACGCTCGACCAGTGTCTGACCGAGCTGCTGCAGAAGGGCATCGTGACCAAGGAAGAGGCGCGCTTCCGAGCCCAAAACAAGGATGCCTTCTAGAGCGCGCACGCGCTGACAGTCGAGGTTGCGAAATGGAACGCGAACAAGCCATCAAGCTGATGCAGGACCTGCTCAAGCGCGTCGTCGAGCGCAAGGGCTCGGACCTGTTCATCACCGCGGGCTTCCCGCCTGCCATCAAGATCGACGGCGAGATCCGCCCGCAGTCCGAGCGCGTGCTCACTCCGGAGCAGGCCGCGGTGCTGGTCCGTTCCATCATGAACGACAAGCAGACGCGCGATTTCGACGCCTCCAAAGAATGTAACTTCGCGATCGCGCCGGCCGGCATCGGCCGCTTCCGCGTCAGCGCCTTCGTGCAGCAGGGCCAGATCGGCTGCGTGGTTCGAACCATCAACGCGAAGATCCCGACGCTCGAAGAAATGCAGCTGCCGCCCATCCTGCGCGACGTGGTGATGAGCAAGCGCGGCCTGGTGATCCTGGTCGGCGGCACCGGTTCGGGTAAGTCCACCTCGCTCGCCGCGATGTTGAACTACCGCAACGAAAAGACGCGCGGCCACATCATCACCATCGAAGATCCGGTGGAGTACGTGCACAACCACAAGGGGTGCGTGGTCACTCACCGCGAAGTCGGCGTCGACTGCGAGAGCTGGCACGTGGCGCTCAAGAACACGCTGCGTCAGGCGCCGGACGTGATTCTGATCGGCGAAATCCGCGATCGCGAAACCATGGAATACGGCATTCAGTTCGCCGAGACCGGCCACCTGGTGCTCGCGACGCTGCATGCCAACAGCGCCAACCAGGCGCTGGACCGCATCATCAACTTCTTCCCCGAAGAGCGCCGGGAACAGTTGCTGATGGATCTGTCTTTGAACATCAGAGCGCTGATTTCCCAACGCCTGATTCCGCGCGAATCCGGCAGCGGCCGGATTGCCGCCATGGAAATCATGTTGAACTCGCCGCTGATCGCAGACCTGATCTTCAAGGGCGAAGTGGCCCAGATCAAGGAAGTGATGGGCAAGTCGAACCGCCTCGGCATGAAGACCTTCGACCAGTCGCTGTATGACCTGTACGAGAGCGGCATGATCTCCTACGAGGACGCGCTGCGTAACGCGGACTCGAAGAACGAAGTGCGCCTGCGCATCAAGCTCGAGAGCAAGCGCGAGATGAAGATTGCCGATGACGCGGGCGACAGTCTGCGCATCATGGAAGAAGAGACGGAAGGTGTCATCGGTCGATGAGCGACCGGCGATTCCGGGGCTGACGCTGGCCATGGCCGGGGTCGAGCCGTTGAACGAGTGCATACTCTGCTGGGTAGATGACCATGGCTGCTGATGGCGAGACGATCAATAACGAAGCGGGCGCTGAGAACACCGGCGAGGAACGCGCGGTCGTTCTGAACACCAAGCCGCTGTTCAAGCTGATGGTGGACAAGCGCGCCTCCGACCTGTTCTTCACCTCCTACGCGCCCATCAAGATCAAGATCGAAGGCCAGATCTTTCCGGTCAACAAGCAGATGCTGACGCCCGAAGTGGTGCGCCAGGCGGCCTATGGCCTGATGACCCAGGAACAGATCGACGCCTTCAACGACGAGCTGGAGATCGACTTCGCGATCTCCGAGCCCGGCCTCGGCCGCTTCCGTGTCAACGTGTTCCATCAGCGCGGCAATCCCGCGATGGTGCTTCGTTACATCACCGCCGACATGCCGCGCATCGACGATCTCGGCCTGCCGGAGATCCTGAAAGACCTGATGATGATGAAGCGTGGCCTGCTGCTCATGGTCGGCGCCACCGGCTCGGGCAAGTCGACGACGCTCGCGTCGATGATCAATTACCGCAACGAGAACTCCTCGGATCACATCATCACCATCGAGGATCCGATCGAATTCCTGCATTCGAACAAGAAGTCCATCATCAACCAGCGCGAAGTCGGTCTGGACACGAAGTCCTATGCGCGCGCTCTGCGCAGCGCCATGCGAGCGGCGCCGGACGTGCTGCTGATCGGTGAGATCCGCGATCGCGAGACGATGGAATCGGCGATCATGCTGGCCGGTACCGGTCACCTGGTGCTGGCGACCCTGCACGCGAACAACGCGGCGGAAACGCTCGACCGCATCATCAACATGTTCCCGCTGGAACAGCACACGCAGATCTTCCTGGATATCTCCCAGTATCTGCGCGCGATCATCGCGCAGCGCCTGGTCCCGGGTAAGAACAAGCGCCGCGTCGCGGCCGTGGAGCTGCTGATCAACACGCCGCACGTGCAAGAGCTGATCAAGAAAGGCGACGTGCTCGGCGCGAAGGAAGCACTGCGTACCAGCTCGGAGAAGGGCATGCAGCACTTCGATACGGCGCTGTACGAGCTGTACAAGCAGGGCCGCATCACCATGGAAGACGCACTGACGTACGCGGACTCGCGCACGAACCTGGAAGCGAAGATCAACTTCGGCTGATTCGGCGGCCAGGCTAAGAGGGCGTTGGTGGCTCGCGTGCCGCCGAGGTGGGATACCTCCTCCCGGCACCGCGACGCACGCCGTCGCTCCGCTTCGCTCGCGCTGACGCGCGCGACTTTGCTGTACTTCCCTGTAGCTGCTAATGGACCAACATCCCTGTTGGATCCATTTGCCGGG